>WNEY01002480.1_pt1 | contig 22365 bp, 25 predicted proteins | sample 5400531 | NCBI WGS metagenome assembly WNEY01 (sample SAMN13153338, study PRJNA577476) | soil metagenome | isolation source: 200 cm saprolite under Douglas fir tree site 1 | place: USA:California | collected 2015-04-18
AGCCGCTCCCTCGTGAGTCCTTGCTGCCGCTCTTCCTCAGGGCTCAATTCGGTGATTCTCCTCTATTTCTCTTAGTGGGACTTGCATATCTAACGTTGTTAGAGGTATTGTAGGCACAAGCCGTCCCTAACATCGTTAGATCCAGAAGGAGAACAGAGATGCGGAACACGGAAACGCGTAGATGGCGGCTAAGCGGTCCGGAGATGGAAGGACCAATTGCCCGGTGGTACGCCCGGGTGCGGGGCTCGAAGAGTCAGATCGCGGCCTATCGAAAGCAGGCCACACAGCTCACGGCGGGCCTCCCCGATGGCGCGCGCGTGCTTGAGGTCGCGCTTGGCCCCGGTTACCTGTCCATCGAGATGGCTCGTCTTGGTCGCTTCCATGTGACAGCGCTAGACATCAGCCGCACGTTCGTGCAGATCGCAAGCGACAACGCCCGCGAGGCAGGGGTCACCGTCGACTTCCGTCAGGGCGACGTCGCCAGCATGCCATTCGAAGCCGAATCGTTCGACCTGATCGTCTGCCAGGCAGCGTTCAAGAACTTCACGCTGCCGCGCACGGCGCTCGCGGAGGTGCACCGCGTCCTTCGCACAGGCGGGACGGCGGTGATCCAGGACATGAGCCGGGACGCGACCCACGCCGACATCGACGAAGAGGTCAAGGGCATGGACCTTGGACGGCTGAGTGCCTTCATGACGAAGGCGACGCTGGAAAGGCTCCGCAACCGCGCTTACTCGCCCCTTCAATTCGAGCTTCTCGTTGCGGAGAGTCCTTTCCAGACATGCGAGATCACGACCGCGGGGATCGGCCTCGAGGTGCGACTCAAGAAATCGGCAATCACCAACTGAGAGGAGTGAAAAACGTGGAACGAATTCGAAACCAGCCGATGGCCGTGCGCTCAGGCAACGCGCGAGCGGTTGCCGTCCACGAGGAAGAGGCGGCCGTGGCCTAACCTACTTCTATGGCCCGCAAGCTGGCTGAGTACGAGGCCAAGCGAGATTTCAAGAAAACACCGGAACCCGGCGCCAAGGTGCCTCGCAAGGTCACCAAGGCGCCGCGGTTCGTCGTGCAGGAGCATTCCGCGCGCCGCCTGCACTGGGATTTCCGACTCGAGAAGGATGGGGTGCTCGTCTCCTGGGCGGTGCCCAAGGGCATACCACCCGACCCCAAGAAGAACCACCTCGCCGTCCACGTCGAGGACCACCCGCTGGACTACATCGACTTCGCGGGTGAGATCCCACAAGGCGAGTACGGCGGTGGCACGGTGAAGATCTGGGACAGCGGCACGTACGAGACCCACAAGTGGTCGGACCGCGAGGTAATGGTCACGCTGCACGGAAAACGAGTGCTGGGCCGCTATGTGCTGTTCAAGACGGACGGCAAGAACTGGATGATCCACCGCATGGACCCGCCTCAGGATCCTGATCGGCAGCCGATGCCGCAGCGCATCGAGCCGATGCTCGCCAAGGTCGTGCGCAAGCCGCCGACGCCCGACGATGCGTGGGGCTTCGAGTTCAAGTGGGACGGAATCCGTGCCGAGGCCTACGTCGAAGGCGGAATCGTTCGGCTGCTGAGCCGCACCGGCGAGACCATCACGGCGCGCTATCCCGAGATAAACCCGATGGGCCGCGCGTTGGGCTCGACCGAGGTCGTCCTCGACGGAGAGATCGTCGCGCTCGACGAGAAGGGCCGCCCAAGCTTCGAGGAGATCCAGCAGCGCATGGGGCTGACCTCGGAGTCGGAGATTCGAAGGAAGATGAAGGAGGTCCCGGTCACCTACATGCTTTTCGACGTCATGTGGCGCGATGGACATTCCCTGCTGAAGGAACCCTATGCGAGCCGGCGCAAGACGCTGGAAGGACTGAAGCTCAAAGGCGCCTCGTGGCAGACGCCGCCTCATGAGAAAGGTGGCGGGCCGGCCATGCTCGAGGCGAGCCGGAAGGCCGGCCTCGAAGGCATCATGGGCAAGAAGCTGGACTCGCCTTACGAACCGGGCCGGCGCAGCGGCCTGTGGGTGAAGATCAAGAACCGCGTGGGCCAGGAGCTCGTGATCGCCGGCTGGCTGGAAGGCGAGGGCAAACGCCGCGGCCTGCCGGGATCGCTGCTCGTCGGCTACTACGACGATGGCAAGTTCGTGTACGCGGGCAAAGTAGGCACCGGCTTCACAGACGCCACACTCGAGAAGTTGAGCGGGCTGATGAAGCCGCTCGAACGCAAGACGAGCCCGTTCGACAAGGGCTCGCCGCCGAAGGGCGTTCACTTCGTCGAACCCAAGCTGGTGGGAGAGTTCGAGTTCGTGGAGTGGACCAAATCCGGGCAGCTGCGGGCGCCCGCCTTCACTGGCCTGCGTACCGACAAACCGGCGCGAGAGGTGGTGCGCGAAATTGCCTAAGGAGACGTCGGTCGAGGTTGTGATCGAGGGCCGCACGCTCAAGCTGACCAACCTGGAGAAGGTCCTGTACCCAGAGGTCGGCTTCACCAAGGCGCAGGTCATCGACTACCTCACACGAATGGCCCCGCTGCTCCTCCCACACACGCGCGACCACCCGCTGACGCTCAAGCGCTATCCCAACGGGGTCGACGGCGAATATTTCTACGAAAAGAACTGCCCCAAGCACCGGCCGGCGTGGGTGGAAACGGCCAAGGTCTGGAGCGGGGGCAACAACCGCGACATGTACTACTGCCTGGCGCAGGACCTGCCGACTCTGGTCTGGCTTGGCAACCTGGCCACGCTCGAGTTCCACACCTCACTGTCGCTGTGCAGCAACCTGCCCGAGCCGCGGACGATGGTGTTCGACCTCGACCCCGGTCCGCCCGCGACGATCGTTGAGTGCTGCCGGGTCGGACTGATGCTGCGCGATGTCTTTGCGGAGCACGGGTTGGAATGCTGCGCGAAGACATCGGGGTCGAAAGGCCTGCAGCTCTACGTTCCACTCAACACCAAGGTCAACTACGACGAAACGAAAGTGGTTTCCAAGGGCCTGGCGCAACTGTTCGAGGACAGGCACCCTGATCTGGTCGTGCACAAGCAGCTGAAGGAGCTTCGGACCGGCCGGGTGCTCATCGACTGGAGCCAGAACGACCAGTACAAGACCACGGTCAACGTCTACTCATTGCGGGCGCGGGCGCGTCCGACCGTATCGACCCCGGTGTCGTGGGACGAGGTCGAGCGCTGTTTGAAGGCGGGCGACCCTTCGAAGCTCGTTTTCGATTCCGATCAGGTCCTCAAGCGCGTCGACAAGCTCGGCGACCTGTTCGAGCCGGTGATCAAGAAAAAGCAGAAGCTGCCCAAGTCGCTCCTCGAGGCGACCGGCGGAGCAGAGGCTCTGGACAAGATGGCCAACCGCAGGCACGGCGGGGGAGGACGCTTCCGGAAACCTCCAGCCAAGTGAGTCGCCCGCGGGTGGTGATCGCCGGAGCCGGATTCGGCGGCCTCACCTGCGCGAGGGGTTTGAAAAAAGCGCCGGTGGATGTGCTGCTGGTCGACCGCAACAACTACCACCTGTTCACGCCGCTGCTCTACCAGGTGGCGTCGGCTCTCCTCGATCCGGGTGAGATCGCCCGGCCGGTTCGCGAGCTCATCCGGCCGCTGGGCAATGTCGATTTCAGGCAGGCCGAGGTGACCGGCGTCGACCTGCATCGCAGGATCCTGAAAACCAACCGCGGCGAGCTAGGGTACGACTACCTGGTGCTCGCGACCGGAAGCGAGAGCGACTTCTTCGGCAACGCGTCACTGGCACGGCACGCCTTCGGCCTGAAGTTGCTGGATGAAGGCCTGGCGCTGCGCAACCGGATCTTGAGCCGTGTCGAGGCGACTCAATGGGTCACGGACCCGGAGCAGCGGCGCTCGATGCTGACGTTTGCCATCGTGGGCGGCGGGCCGACCGGCGTCGAGATGGCGGGCGCCCTCTCGGAGCTGATCCGACATGTGCTCAAGAAGGACTATCCGAACCTGGACCTGAGCGAAGTTCGGGTGATCCTGCTCGAGGCGGCGGATTCGGTACTGGGGACGTTCACCCCACCGCTGCGTGCAGCGGCGCGGCGTTCGCTGGAGGAGAAAGGAGTCGACGTGCGACTGAACGCGAAGGTCGCGGAGGTCACGGACGACTCCATTCGCCTGGCCGGCGGCGAGGAGATCAATGCCGGCACCGTCGTGTGGACGGCCGGCGTGCGGGCATCGGACGTAGGCGCAACGCTGGGAGTGGAGCGCGGCCGTCAAATGCGAGTGCCGGTGCTGCCTACGCTGCAGCTGCCCGGGCATCCGGTCGTGTTTGTCATCGGCGACCTCGCGGGCGCGGCCGTCGATGGTGCGCCGCTGCCAATGCTCATCCCGGTGGCCATGCAGGAGGCTCGTCGCGTCGCGGCCACCATCAGCGACATGGCCCGCAATGGGGGAGCGACGGCGTTCGTGTACAAGGATCCGGGCACGATGGCGACCATCGGCCGAAACTCGGCCGTCGCCCAGCTCGGCCGCGTGCGCCTGTCGGGATTCCTCGGCTGGGTCTTCTGGCTCACCGTGCACCTGGTCAACGTCGTCAGCTTTCGCAGCCGGATCCTGGTGCTGATCAACTGGGCCTGGGACTATCTGTTCTACGACCGGCCGATCCGCCTCATCCTGCGCGCGTCCCAAGATCGCCCCGATGACTCCGGCGCGTCATAAACGAGCCGGATGCGGGGCTGATACTTGTGAGGTGGAGACCAGGCTCGCGTCGTTTTACGCCGGCGCGCTGATGCTGGTCGTGCTTGCCTCGTGCGGCGGACTGCAGCCCGAGGACCCCGCGCAAGCGCTTCGCGAGGGCGGCGCGGCCATGGCCAAGCTGAAAACGGTGAGCTCCAACCTGAAATTCACCAAGGGAGCGGTGAGCTTTCGCGGCTTCGCGCTGGTGTCCGCGAAAGCTGCGGTCCGCCTGCCGAGCGACAGCGACACCACATATACGGTCCGGCAGCAGGATGTGCAGATCGCGCTCGAGGTGATCATCGCCGGCGGCCACATCTACCTGCACCTGCCGTTCTCCGGCTACAACGAGCTGACCGGGCAAGACGCCGCTGATATCCCCGACATCGCCAAGCTTTTCGACGCCACCAGCGGGTTGCCGGCCATCATCCCGGCCGGCCGCAATCCGAAATACCTGGCCGCTGAGCAGGTGCAGGGCGTGGACTCGCACAAGGTGGAGGCGACCTACAGCGCGAGCCAAATCCACAGCATGCTGCCGCAGCTCAACTCGTCGGGTGACGTCGACGCGGTGATCTGGATCGGCGGCTCCGATCATCTGATCCGCAAGGCGGTGCTGGCCGGCCCGTTCGGAGACAACGGCATCTCGAGCTCGGTCGAGGTCGACCTGAGCGGGTTCAACGGCAGCGTGAAGATCTCCTCGCCCGCGCCCTTAACAAGCACGGTTGATCGCGATTTTCAAGCCGCTTAACCTGAACCCCGGAGCGTCGGTGGGGGAGGGACCGACAAAGGGAGGGCCCGCCAAGGGGTGGGTTTGAGATCAAAATCGGACCCGAAGACGCCCACAATTCCTGACACCGCACCGCTGACCGACCGCAAGCTCCTGCTCATCATCGCCGGGGCTGGGCTCTTCGTCACCGCCCTCGACGCATACGTCGTCGTGACCCTGTTGCCGGCCATGGTCGCCGACGTCGGGTTGACCATCGACCGTTTCGAGCAGGCGACGCCGATCGTCACCGGTTTTCTCGGCGGCTATGTCGTGGCCATGCCGCTGCTGGGCGCCTATTCCGACGTCCGCGGCCGGGCACCTGTCTACGCGGCCTGCATGCTGATCTTTGCCGCCGGCTCCGCCGTCACGGCGACGGCCGGTCTCTGGAGCTTCGCCGGACTCCCGTGGCTGGTTGCAGGCCGGTTCCTGCAGGGACTTGGCGGGGGCGGCCTGGTCCCGCTGTCCCTCGCGCTCGCCGCCGACCTCTATGGCGACCGGCGGCGGACGCTGGCGCTGGGTTCGGTGGCGGCGATGCAAGAGGCCGGCAGCGTTTTCGGACCTCTATACGGGGCGACCCTGGCCGCCGCCGCGGCGACCATCGGGAGCTGGCGGTTTGTCTTCTGGCTCAACCTGCCGCTCGCCGCGCTGTGCGGGCTTGGACTGCTGTTCGCCACTCGCAAGCAGAGCCGGCTCGACGCATCGGCCGCGACCTCGCTCGATTGGGTCGGCGCCGCGCTCCTCGGGTGCGGCCTCGGTCTCCTGGTGCTCGCCCTCTATCCGGATGACCCCACCACCCGTGCCACCAGCGGCCTGCTCATCCCGGTCGGTGCGCTGAGCCTGCTCGTGCTCGGTCTATATGCCCGCCGGCAGGCGACACACCTCGAACCACTCATTCCGCACCGGCTCCTGCGGAGTCGTGCTTTCATCGGCGCCACCGTCGCCAACCTCCTGATCGGCGTGGCGCTGATGGTCGTGCTCGTCGACGTCCCGTTGCTAGGCCGGCTCGTGTTCAAGCTCGACCAGCTCGGATCGGGTCTCCTGTTGTCACGATTCCTGGTCGGAGTGCCGGCCGGCGCGGTGCTCGGAGGATTGCTCGCGACGCGCATCGGAGCCAGGGCCACGGCGGTCGCGGGCACGCTCCTGGCTGCGGCGGCATTCACCCAGATGGCCGGCTGGCAGTCGAACGAGCTCACGCTGCGCATCGGGCCGCTGCGGGTGGCCGACATGGCCCTCGTCGCGTGCGGGCTAGGGTTCGGGATCGTCATCGCCCCGCTTGCAGCCAGGGTCCTGGAGCTCACCCGCGCCGAGCACCACGGGCTCGCCTCCAGCCTGGTGGTGCTCTCTCGAACGATGGGCATGCTCGTCGGCCTCGCCGCCCTGACCGCCTACGGCCTGTATCGCTTCCATCAGATACTCGGCACTCCGCAGCTCACCGACCCCGATGTCCGTGCGCGGGTCGATCACCTCGAGCGCTTGGTGGCGGCCGCCTTTCTCCAGGAGTACCGCGAGATCTTTGCGGTCGCCGCCGGGCTTTGCCTGCTCGCGGCGCTGGTCGCAGGTTTGACCATCGGCCGCATCGAGGCCAAGGCGCCGGCGACGATCTGACCGAAGCCCCGGTCAGGGCTTGGTCGCCACCGCCATCAGATACGAGTGGTGATACCGGTACGCGTCGTCGGGATCGCCAAGGCTGTCCATCGCCGACTCGACCTCGGCCTCGAGCTCCGTGCGATACCGCGGCCCCAGTGCCTTGATCAGCGTGTACGGCAGCGGTCCCGCGCCCGCCATCATGTCCGTCCACTCCCGCGCGTTCTGCGCCCGGCCCCCCGTGACCATCTCCGTCAGGAGGTCGACCTTGAACCCGGCGGATTCGAGCATCCCCGGCAGGACGTCGGGCTCGCCGAACCGGCTGCGGTCCGACCCGTATCGCGGCAGGCTCAGGTAGTGCCTTCGTGCGAGCGGCGCCAGACCCTGGAAGAAGAGGTCCTGGGCCCGGGTGCTGAGGCTGCGCCGCTGGCACGACACCGCCAGCCGGCCGCCTGACCGGAGCACGCGATGAGCTTCGCTCAACCCATCGCCGGGATCGGCAAGGTATGCAAGCGCCTCACCCATGGTCACCAGGTCGAAAGTCTCCGGGCGGAACACCAACCGCTCCGCGGCCATGCCCAGGAACTGCGTGTGCTTGCTCGGCTTCGAGCGCGCGATCGAGAGCATGCGATCCGACAGGTCGATGCCGATTACCGAACCGGGGCTTACCTTGGCCGCCACCAGGTGGGCAACCAGGCCGGTGCCCGTCCCGACGTCGAGGGCGTGCTGTCCTTTCCTGGGCTTGACCACCTCGACCAGCCTGGCTGCGACCCGGCCGTGCTGGCCGTTGGCCCAGCTGTCGTACACAGGAGAGACCTGGTCGAAGAAGTCGACCAGATGGTCGATCATCTCATCCGACGCGTCGGGATCCATCAGTGCCACCGTTCGATCACCAGAGTCTCCACGCGCCGCGGGCTCCCGGTTGCCTCCCTCTCCTGTTGTCCGACGACCACTTTGCTACGATGCTAGCTCGTCTAATTCCCCACTCTTCCGAATTACGCGTAAGTACGCAAGTCCAGTTGCCGGCCGGAGTTGAGCAAGAACCTGGGAAAGGCTCGATCAACGCAGTGGAGGACGCCCAAATGGCCCAAGCTGAAAAATCCGGGAGCCACTCTTCCGCAACCACGCAGAACGGTGGCACCAACGTCGTCAACCTCGGCCCCCGCGACACCATGCACGGTCGCCTGGAGATCCAGGGCGACCTCAAGGTCGCCGGCACCGTCGAGGGCGAGCTCAAGGCAAGTGGCGACGTGACCGTCGACAACACCGCGAACGTGCAGGCAACGATCGAGGGCTCGAATGTCAGCGTTCGCGGCCAGGTCAACGGCAACGTCACGGCGCGACGCCGCCTCACGTTGGGCGGATCCGGCCGTCTCAACGGCGACGTCAAGGTCGGCCGCCTCACGGTCGAGGACGGCGCCACCCTGAACGGCAACGTGACCATGTCCCAGGAGAAGTCCTAACCCGCTAGCCACCTCCTTCCGCGTGCCTGACGGCCGGGAGGACGACGTTTTCCACGTAGTTTCGGGCCGCCTCCATGACCGCGTGGGTGATCCGCCACTCGAGGGCCTCGAAGTCGGCCTGGTCACGATTCAGGCTCGCGAGCCGAAGACGCCAGAAAGCGATGCCCACGCTCAGCCCAGGTGGCGGACCATGGGTTATCGCGCCGCCGGCAGGTCTACCGGCCGAAGGTAGGGCGGTGTCGGCCGGAGACGCTTCCACCGCCGCCGGAAAGATGAGTGGTGCGGCCGGTCCGGGCGCCGCCGCGCCGGCGATCACATGCCACGCGACCAGCAGCAAAGTAGCGACGACGGCGCACTCGGCGACGATCATCCACGTCAGCGGCGCTCGAACCAACCTTCCCATGCACCCAGGCTAGGCAGCGGGATACGAGCTGAGAACCCCGCCTGTTAAGGCCTTGGCTCGAGCGAGCGCAGGGCCTGAAGCCCCCGTTCGATGGTTTCCAACCGCTTGGGAAAGCTGAAGCGCAGGTAGCCGCGGCCGAACTCAGGGTCGTGGTAGAAGCTGGAAGCCGGCACTGTCGCGACAGCGACCTGTTCGATGAGATGGCGCGCCATCGCTGTGTCGTCGTCAAATCCGAACCCAGCGATCCCCGCCATCACGTAATAGGCGCCGTCCGGCATCGTGGCCTGGAAGCCACACTCCTGCAGCCCCGTCACGAGCGCATCCCGGCGTTCGCGATAGTCGCCGACCAGCTCCACATAGAAGGACGCGTGAAGCTCGAGCGCGGACGCGATCGCCACCTGCAGAGGATGCGCCGCGCCCACGGTGAGAAAGTCGTGCACCTTGCGGATGCCGCCCGTGAGATCGGGTGGCGCAACGATCCACCCCACGCGCCAGCCAGTCACCGAGAACGTCTTGCTGGCGCCGCTGATCGTGATCGTGCGGTCGGCCATGCCATCGAGCGTGGCGAGACTCAAATGATTACCGCGATAGACGAGGTGCTCATAGATCTCGTCGGTGATCGCAATGACGTCATGCTCGCTGCACAGCTGCGCGATCAGCTCCAGCTCTGAGCGCGAGAACACCTTTCCGGTCGGATTGTGCGGAGTGTTGACGACGATCGCTCGCGTCTTGGAGGTGAAGGCCGAGCGAAGCGCGTCGGGGTCAAACGACCAGTCGGGCGGGTGCAGCGTCACATATCGCGGCGTGGCGCCGCTGAGGATGCAGTCCGGGCCGTAGTTTTCGTAGAAGGGCTCGAAGATGACGACCTCGTCGCCCGGATCGACCGCGGCGAGCATGGCCGCGATCATGGCCTCGGTCGCGCCGCAGGACACGGTAACCTCGGTCTCTGGGTCGACGGCACGGGCCCACGCCAAGGCTTGCTTTCGCGCCACCGCCTGCCGCAGCTGCGGTGCGCCCCAGGTGGTCGCGTACTGGTTGTACCCGTCTCGAAGCGCGAGCGAAGCCGCCTCGAGAATCCGCGGATCGGTGGCGAAGTCCGGAAAGCCCTGAGCGAAGTTGATCGCGCGCTCGGGTCCGTTGAGGGCCAGGTTCAGCCGAGTCATCTCACGGATGACGGACTCGGTGAAGCTTTGGGCCTTCAGCGACAGCCGGCGAGACATTGACCTAGTGCCCAGGATCGCCCCGCACGAGGTGGATGTCGGTGCTCGAGCACGAATAGCACCTCTCCGGCATCTCGAGTCCGCGCTCCCATCTTCCGCACACGTTGCAGGTCCATCGCGTGGAGGCGAAGAAATCCAGAACGTCGGATCGGCTGAGCAGGCCGACCATCTTGCCTCCCTTGATGACCGGCACGCGCCGGATGCGCTCGCCAATCAGCAGCCGCGCCGCCTCGTCGATGCCTGTGTCCTCACTGACGGTGATGACATGCGAGCTCATGATGTCGCGCGCGACCTTGCCTTTCTTGGCGAAGACATCGACCTCCGAAACGATGCCGCTCACGTGCCCGTCGCCGCCGATGACGGGCGCGCCGGTGATGTGCTTTGACGCCAGCGTAGTCGCGATCTCGTCTATAGGTGTGTCTTCGCGGAAGGTGATCACGTTTCGCGTCATCACCTCTTTGACCGGGATCATCAGTGGGTCACTTGGTTCCGAGCAGTGTAGCCACCGTCTCGAGGTTGGCGTTACCGCCGGTGAGAATCAGGCCGGCGCGGCCGCCGCGCAGCTTTTCCGACGTGAATGCGGCCAGGGGCAAGGCACCCGTTGGCTCCAACGCGAGGTGAAGGCGCGTCCACGCCAGCGCCACGGCGGCGGCAATCTCGTCCTCGGTGACAGTGACGATCTCATCGACGAGCCCCTGCCCAAACATGACCTCGAAGGTCCGCTCGCCGATCGCAGTCGTCCGCACGCCGTCGGCAAGCGTCGCCGGCGCCCGATCGAGAGTCTCGATCTTGCCCGCCTTCCAGCTCCGGTACGCGTCATCGGCCGCGACCGGTTCGACGCCGACCACCCTGATCTTGGAATCGTAGCTCTTGGCGGCGATCGCGCTGCCGGACAGCAGCCCGCCTCCGCCCACAGGTGTCGCGATCACATCGAGGGACGGTTCATCCTCCAGCAGCTCGAGAGCCGCCGTGCCCTGGCCATGGATCACCTCCCAATCGTCGAACGGATGCACCAGCGTCAGGTGCCGTTCGGCCATCACCTCGTGAACGCGCTGCTCGCGATTGGCGAATGTGATGCCCTCCTGCATGACCTCGGCGCCAAGCGCGCGCGTCGCGGCAACCTTGGCCGGGTTGGCGTCCTCGGGAATGAGGATGAGGGCGGGCAGGCCGACCGTTCGTGCAGCCAGGGCAACCGCCTGCGCGTGGTTGCCGGAGCTCACGGCGATCACGCCCTGAGGACGTGGGCCGCGTTCCACCAACGACAGCACCGCATTGAACGCGCCCCGAGGTTTGAACGACCCCGTGACCTGAAAGCACTCCGCCTTCAGGCGCAGGTCCGGGCTCAGGTCCGTGCGGAGTGCCGGCGTGCGGCGCACGTACGGACGGATGCGCTCGGCCGCCGCACGCACTTGATCGGCGTGCTCGTCCAGAAATCGGCTCACGCCGCGGCCGGTTCTTTCTCGGTGACTTGCTTCGGCTTGCGAGCCCGCACGTTTGTGAGCACGATGCCGGTGAGGATCACGACCATGCCGATGATGATCGGAACGGTGACGACCTCTTTCAGAAGAATGACGCCCCAGATCACCGCCGTGACCGGAACCAGCAATGTCACCCCGGTCGCCTGCACCGGGCCAAGCTTGTTCAGGATGTAGAAGTAGAGCAGCAAACCAATCGCCGAACCACCGACACCGAGAGCGATGACGGCGGCCATCGAAGGCAGCGCGACATGCACGCTGGGCAGCACCGGCGCGGCGAAGGGAAGTGCAAACAGCGCGGTCGCGGCCAATTGACCAAGGGCAACCTCATAGACGCTGACTCCGCGCAGGTTCCGGCGTTGGTAGAGTGCGTTGACGGCGTATGAAAGCGATGCCAGCACCACCGCCACCGCGCCCACGGCGCTGCCCCCCACGCCTTTGGCCGCGAGGTCGGGCACGACCAGGATGACGACCCCCGCGAGGCCGATCAAGACACCGGCGTAGTTCAATGCGCTCGGCCGGTCACTGGGGATGACCCAGTACACGAGCACCGCAGTCCAGAGCGGAGTCGTCGAGTTCAGGATGCTGGCCAGGCCGCTCGAGATCCGCGTTTCGCCCCATGCGATGCCGGCCCACGGCAGGAGGCCTCCCGTGATCCCGAGAATCGCAAACGGGATGAGTCGGTGTCGCCAGCCCTCGCCGAACAAGGGGCGGCCCATGGCGCGCACGATCACAGCCAGGGCGACGCAGCCCGAGGCTGAGCGGATGAGCACCAGCGCGATGGGGCTCATGTCGTGGACCGCGACCTTGATGAAGAGAAACGAGACGCCCCAGATCAAGGCGAGGCCGACGAGAGCGAGGTACGGGATGAGGCCCCGGTTGGAATCAGACACGCGTGGGCCAATCGTCGGACGAGAGCACGAGCGTGACCGGACCGTCGTTCTCGATGGTCACCCGCATATCCGCTCCAAAACTCCCGGTGCGGGTCTCTATTCCACGCTCGCCGAATCGCTGCACAAAGACGAGGTACAGCTCTTCGGCGCGCTTTGGGTCGCCCGCCTTCAGCAAGCTCGGCCTGCGGCCGCGGCTCATGTCAGCGAACAGCGTGAACTGGGACACGATCAGGGCCGATCCCCTGACGTCCTCCAGGCTCAGGTTCATCTTTCCCGCCGAATCAGCGAACACGCGCAGGTCGACCACCTTGTCCGCCAGCCTGCGCACGGTGGATTCGTCGTCATCTGATCCCGCACCCACCAACAACACGAAGCCATGTCCGATGGTTGCAACCTGTTTGGTGGCGGATTCCTCCCAGGTCACCGACCCAGAGGTCACGCGCTGCGCGACGATCCGCACCTAATCGATTTTCGGACCGAACTGGGGTTCGGCGTGCACTAGCGAATCGATGTAGCGGAAGCGTTCGTAGCGGTGCTGCAGCAAATCGTCGGTCGGCTGCTCCAGCAGAGATTCCAGGTGCCGGCGCAGCGCTTCGTCGAGCACGCGCGCCGAGGCGTCGTAATCCAGCTGGGCACCGCCCTGGGGCTCAGTGACGACCTCTTCCACCACGCCCATCGCCAGCAGGTCACGCGATGTGAGCTGCAGCTGCTCCGCGGCCTCAACCTTGCGAGCGTTGTCGCGCCAGACGATCGAAGCTGCAGCCTCCGGTGACGCGACGGAGTAGATCGAGTTCTCGAGCATGATCACGCGGTCGGCGACACCCATGCCGAGCGCGCCGCCGCTCCCACCTTCACCGATCACCGCCGCAACGATCGGCACCCGCACGCGGAACAATTCCAGGATCGACCGCGCGATCGCGGCCGCGATGCCGCGCTCCTCCGCGCCGGCGCCGGGGTAAGCCCCGGGCGTGTCGATCAAGGAAATGATCGGGAATCCGAACTTCGCGGCGTGGTGCGCGAGTCGAATCGCCTTCCGATAGCCCTCGGGATGCATCATCCCCCAGTTCCGCGCGACCCTCTCCTTACGCCCGCGACCAGCGCGGGATCGTCACCCGAGAGGCGATCGCCGTGCAGCTCGATGAAGTCGGGCGCGAGCCTGCGGATGTAGTCGAGCGAGTAGGGCCGGTTGGGATGGCGTGCGAGCTCGACGACCTGCCAGACAGTGAGCGTCGTCTCCTCTGGTCGCCGGCCATGCCTGGTCATGGATACATCTCCAGCAGATGCGCGAGCAGCCGCCGCAGCTCCGTTCGAGCCACCACCATGTCGATCTGGCCGCGAGCCAGCTGGAAGTCGGCGCTTTGAAAGCCGGCCGGCAGGTCGGCATAAGTCGCCTGCTTGATGACGCGGGGGCCGGTGAACCCGATGGCCGCGCCGGGTTCCGCGATGTTGATGTCGGCGAGCAGGGCGAGCGACGCGGCCGTGCCGCCGAACGTGGGGTCGGTGAGCACGGAGAAGAACGGGACACCCGCTGTGTCCAAGCGTCCGACCGCGGCGTTGACCTTCGCCATCTGCATCAAGGCGAGCACGCCCTCCTGCATGCGCGCGCCGCCTGAAGCCGAGACGAGGACGTAGGGCAGTCCTGACGCGGCCGCCTGCTCCATCCCTCGCGCCAGGCGCTCGCCCGCGACGATCGACAGCGTGCCCCCCACGAAACGGAAGTCGAACACGGCCAGCCAGATCGCGCGCCCGCCCAGCGTGCAAGTGCCCGTGCGTACAGCCTCGTTCAGCCCCTCGTCGGCAAGCTGGTCGATGGTCGCCTGGTATGGCTTGGGGACCTTCCAGTTGAGAAGGTCGTGTGAGCGGACGTCGCCCCATCGCTCCTTCCAGGACCCGCGATCCGCAACGAGAACGATCCACGCGTCCGCGCCGAGCCGGAAGTGATAGCCGCACTCGCAAACGTAGGCGTGCTTGCGGAGCACCTCTGGATCGAGCCCCACTCCGCACCCTGGACAGTTGGTCGGGAGTGGGATCGGCGGCAGCTTCCCGCCCGCGATCCTGACCTCGGCTTGCGTCTTCGCGAGCTCCATCAGTGTCCTGCCTCGGAGGTCCGCCGCATTTTTCGCGGCATCGGCGGCCGGAGCCAAGGAGACGACGAGCACGCGAGGGAGCGCCTCCTGCTGGGGTCCCCGCCTCGCGGTGGCGGGGCTGCTGACCGAGCGCGCGCAGGAGGCGACGCCGGCTTCAGCGCCCCCCGGGGTCCTCGCGAAATCGGAGATTTCGTGGGGTGGGTTGGCGCCCGGCCGCCTAGGACGCGAAGATGCAAGGACCCTCCGGGGCTGGACACTACAGGCTCAGACCTCCATCGACCGCGATCACCTGCCCGGTGATGAACCCGGCGTGCTCCGAACAGAGAAACGCGACCGCGGCCGCGACGTCCTCGGCGGTCCCCTCGCGCTTGATAGGTGTCATTTTGACCAGCTCCCCGACCATGTCATCGGTGAGCGAGCCCGTGGTCAGCTCGGTACGGACGTAGCCGGGCGCGACCGCGTTGCAGGTGATGTTCCTCGAGCCGTATTCGCGGGCGACCGATTTCGTGAACCCGATCAGCCCGGCCTTCGCGGCCGCGTAGTTGGATTGGCCCGCGTTGCCGGTCAAGCCCACGATCGAGGAGATGTTGACGATGCGGCCCCATCTCGCGCGCATCATGCCCGACATGATGGCGGCGCGAGTGGTTGCGAATGCGGAAAGCAGATCGGTGCGGATCAGCTCCTCCCAATCCGGCGGGGACATCTGGATCAAGAGCTTGTCGCGCACCGCGCCGGCGTTGTTGACCAGCACGTCCACGCGCCCGATCGACTTCACCATCGCCTCGACCTGGGCCGGGTCGCCGACGTCGGCCTTGTGCGCGGTAGCGCCGGGCAGCGCCGCCGCCGTTTCCTCGGCGGCGGACTTGTCCGAGCGATAGTTGACGACCACCTTCGCGCCCATCCCCGCCAGCGCCTGGCTTATGGCGCGCCCAATGCCCTTGCCGCCGCCGGTGACGAGGGCGGTCTTGCCTTCGAGGTCGCGCATCAGTGTCCGACCTCCGAGGTCCGAAGCCTATTTCGCGGCATCGGCGGACGGAGCCAAGGAGCCGACGAGCACGCGACGGAGCGGCTCCTGCTGGGGTCCCCGCCTCGTGGTGGCGGGGCTGCTGACTGAGCGCGCGCAGGAGGCGACGCAGGCTTCAGCGCCGCCCGGGGTCCCCGCGAAATCGAAGATTTCGTGGGGTGGGTTGGCGCCCGTCCGCCTAGGACGCGAAGAGGCGAGGAACTTCGGGGGGCGGACACTGTTATGCAGGTAGGGGTTTATCCGCGAAATCGATGAAGAGCTCTTCCGCGTTCCACGTGTCCACGCCTGGGATGTGCTTGGCGGCGAGGCTCGCCAGCACGCGGCCGGGCCCGAGCTCGACGACAGTCCTGACTTTCATCGCCCGCATCGAAACCATGGTGCGCGCCCAGTCGACCTGGCGCAGCATCTGCTGGCGAAGCTCGTCCTGCAGCGCGGCCACCGTGCGCATGGCCTCACCCGAGGCGTTCGCGAGGACGGGGATCGACGGCGCGGTGAGCTGCAGCCGGTCGACCACCTTGCGGAACGCGGCCGCGGCGCCCGCCATCAAGGGCGAATGTGCGGGCAGTGGAATGGTGAGGATGAGGGCGCGACGCGCACCGGCGGCGAGGGCGAGCTGCTCCGCCTCTTGCACCGCGGCAGTCTCGCCGGAGAGCACGAACTGCACGTCGGCGTTGCGGTTGGCGACCCACAGCCGGCCGTGGACCGAAGCATGCTCGCGGATCGACTCCACCTGCGCCTCGTCCAGGCCGACGATCGCGATCATCCCGCCCGGCTGCTCGTCGGCGGCTTGGGCCATGATCCGGCCGCGCTCCTTGACCAGCAGCAGCGCGGTCTCCCAAGGGATGGCGCCGGCCGCGGCCAGGGACGCGATCTCGCCCAGGCTGTGGCCCGCGGTCACACTGACGTTCTCGAACCCATAGCTCTCGCGCCAGACCTCATAAGCCGCCCAGCACACCGTCATGACGCACGGCTGGATGACCTCGGTGCGATTCAGCTCCTCGAGGGGTCCCTCGAAGCAGAGCTTGCGCACCGGCATCTGCAAGACCTCTTCGGCGCGTTCGAACGCGCGACGCGCGGCGGGGTAGCGGTCGTGCAGGTTCTGTCCCATGCCCGGCTTTTGGACGCCCTGGCCGGGGAACAGCAAGGCGATCGGACCGGTGAGATCGATCACTACTACACCCAGGTCATCAAACACGCCCCCCAGGTCAGCCCCGAGCCGAAGCCGGCCAGCAGGACATGGTCACCGTTCTTGACACGTCCTTTGCGGATGGCTTCCTCCAACGCCAGAGGAATCGAGGCGCTGGACGTGTTGCCGTACTCGTCGATGTTGATGGCGACGCGGTCGAGAGGCAGTCCGATTCGCCTCGCGGCTGCATCGATGATTCGGAAGTTCGCCTGGTGCGGGACCCACAGGTCGATGTCCTCCAGGGCGATGCCGGCGGTGTTGCACACCTCGGTCGCCTGGCGGATGAAGATGTCGACGGCGAACTTGAAGACGTCGGGCCCGACCATGTCGATGTAAGGCGCCGCGTCCTTCGCCGCGTAAGCACCCTTCTCGATGTTGCCGGCGGTGACCTGCGCGTAACCGCGGCCGTCGGAACCGAGGCACCAGCTCTTGAAGCCGGCGCCGGTGGGAGCCGGGCGGACAACCGCCGCGCCCGCGCCGTCGCCAAAGATGACCGCGGTGCCGCGGTCGGTGTAATTGAGCATCCGCGAGAGCACCTCGGCCCCGATCACCAACACGTTGTCGGCGCGCTCGGTGGCGATGTAGGTGTCCGCGATCGAGAGCGCGTAGACGAAGCTCGTGCAGGCCGCGAGCGTGTCCCACGCCACCGCGCCTGGCGCGTTGAGCTCGTTCTGCACTCGACACGCCACCGACGGAAAGGGACCATCGGGCGACGACGTGCCGACCAGGATCATGTCCAGGTCCTGCGCCGTGATGCCGGCCGCGTCGAGCGCGCCGCGCGCGGCCAGGGTCGCCATCTCGAAGGTGGTCGTGCCAGGCTCGGCGATGTGGCGTTTGTGGATCCCCGTGCGCTCGGTGATCCATTTGTCGGACGTGTCCATCATTTTCTCGAGATCGAAATTGGTGATGATCCTTTCGGGCGCATGGACGCCCATCCCGGCGATGGCGCTGGGGCGGCCCTTGGCCTTGAACGAGCGCAGCTGGACGGCGTCCGAGCGGGTGCGGTACGCGTTGGTGATCGCCATCTCCCTTACGCCTCCAGCCGCTCGGCGGTCTTTTGCTCAAGGAACTTCCACAGGTCGCCGATGACCTTCATCTTCTCGAGCTCTTCCTCCGACAGCTCGACGTCGTACTTGTCCTCGATGGCGGCGATCAGCTCGACGAGGTCGAGCGAGTCGGCGGCGAGGTCGCGCTGAAAGCTCTTGTCGAGCTGCACTTCGTCCGGCTCGATGCCGAGGATCTCGGCGGCGAGGTTCTGGAGCTCCTTGAAGTCGAGCTGGCTGGCCATATATTCCTCTCTCCTAGTTGGCCTCAGGGGCCTTGATCACGAGGCTCGCGTTGTGGCCGCCGAAGCCGAACGAGTTCGACAGGGCCACCTTGACGTCGGCTTTGCGTGCCTTGTTGGGCACGTAGTCGAGGTCGCAGTCGGGGTCAGGGTCGTCGAGGTTGATCGTGGGCGGCAGCAAGCCGCGGTCCAGGGCCAGGATGCAGGCGGCCGCCTCGATGGCGCCGGCGGCGCCGAGCAGATGACCGTGGACGGACTTGGTCGAGCTCACCGCCATGTCGTAGGCGTGGTCTCCGAACACCGCCTTGATCGCCTTGGTTTCGGCAACGTCGCCGAGCTTGGTCGAGGTTCCGTGTGCGTTGACGTAGCCGACCTCGTTGGGGTCGACCTCGCTCATCTCCAGAGCGTTGCGCATCGCGCGGATCGCGCCCTTGCCCTCGGGATGCGGAGCGGTGAAGTGGTACATGTCCGCGCTCGCCCCATAACCGGCGATCTCCGCGAGGACCCGAGCGCCACGTTTCTTCGCGTGGTCCATGTCCTCGAGCACGAGCATCACCGAACCCTCACCCATGACGAATCCGTCGCGGCCGAGGTCGAACGGCCGGCACGCCTTCTCGGGCTCTTCGTTGCGCTCGCTCGTGGCCTTGATCTGGCAGAAGGCGCCCATCGTCAGCGGCGTGATGGTGGCCTCCGAGCCTCCGGCGAGCATGGCCACCGCGGCACCGCGCTTGATGATCTCGGCTGCCTCGCCGATACCGTGAGAGCCCGACGCGCACGCGCTGACGATGGCGTAGTTCGGTCCGCCGGCCTTTGTGTGGATGGCCACGATGCCGGCCGCCATGTCGGCGATCATCATCGGCACGGTGAACGGGCTGATCCGCTTCGGCCCGCGCTCCATGAGAGCCGTGTGGCTCTTCTCGATCTCCTCCATCCCGCCGATACCGGAGGCGACGATCACGCCGACGTCGTCGGGGTCCATCTCGGCCGGGTCGAGGCCCGCCTGCGCGAGCGCCTGCTTGGAGGCCGCGAGAGCGAACTGGCAGTACCGCCCGATGTGCCGGGCGGTCTTGCGGTCCATGTACTCCTCAGGATTGAAACCCTTGACCTCGGCCGCAATCTTGGTGTCGAAAAGTGTCGTATCGAAGTGGGTGATCCTGCCCACCCCCGAGACGCCCTCGACCATGTTTGACCACACCGTCTCGAGGTCGTTGCCGATCGGGGTGATGAAGCCCATACCAGTCACAGCCACACGCCGACCGTTGCTTTTGACGTTCACGTCATTGAGGATACGGACCAGAGGGCCTACCCACATCCCCACGCAGTGTGAAAACAATGCCCCGTGTTTGGACACCGTGTCCAAACAGGTTCAGATGAGCTTGCGAAGATCCAAAGCCAGCTGGAGCCGGAGCCGCCTGGCGGGGGTATCGAAATCGGCGCCCAGGAGCTCACGCAGCTTGTCCAGACGGTAGAGAACGGTGTGGCGATGCAGGTTGAGAGCCGCGGCGGCATCCTTCACCGACCCATGGGCGAGGTAGGCCTCGAGCGTTACGAGAAGCTGCTCACGGCCGCGGGTCTTCACGTCCAGCAGCGGCCCGAGACTGTGCGCCACGAAGCGTTCCGCGAGCATCGGGTTCTGAGCGAGGACCAGGTGCGGGATCACCTCGTCGTGGCCGTGCGCGACCGCCTCCGGGCGCAGCTTTCGACCGGCTTCGATCGCCTGCTGGGCCTCCAGGTATGACCGTGAGATTCCGCGCAGCCCCGGGTGATAGCCGCCGATGCCGGCGCGGACGCGAGCGCGGGCTGGGCCGGACCGGTCGACCGCCTCCTTGTGCAGCTGGGTGACAAACTGACGCGCGGCTTCGACGTCCCTGGATGACTCGGCCGGCCAGAGCGTGACCATCGTCGACGGATCGGTGACGTGATGCATGGCACCGCGCGGTGAGTCGAGAGACGCCGCGACCTCGGCCAGCGACTCGCCGCCTCGAGTGCCGTCACCGTTGCCGACGACCAGCTTCGACACGATCGCCACGTAGCCGGTGGCGACGATCGGCATGTTCAACGCCAACGCTTGCTTCTGCAGCTCCAGCTCGGAGTCGAAGTTGTCGCTGATCAGCGCGTGGAAGAGCCGGGCGCGGGCACGGGTGCCGCGCTGCATGTGCTGTTCGCGCGCATGCAGGTACGTCTTGGTGACCTCCGCGGCCACCTGGTCGAGCGCCGCGAACACGTAATTGGCGGTGAGCATGATGGCCTCCGGGGTCGCTTCGGGATGCCCGCGCCACGCGCGCAAGATCTCCTCCCAGGCGACGCGCGCGGCAATTCGATAAGCCGCCAGGATGGGTTCGACCGACTGACTGCTGCGCGCCTGCAGGATGCCAAGCTGCGCGACTCGGCGCAGCTCCTCCGCCGTCGCCGGCCTGGCCTCGCGCGCAGTGGCGAGGAACAGGTCGAGTCCCGCTTCGCATGCCTTGGCGATTGCATCGCGCTGGGGCGGGACGCCGGTGGAATCGTCCCAGTGGACGACGGCCACGACGGCTCGGGCCATGTGACGGGCCAGGCCCGCGCGCCTGCGCTCGAGCTCGACCATGAGCGCCGCCGGCAGCTGAGGAGGCGGTTTGGACTTCGGGGCCAGCTTGGCGGCGGCCTTGGCCATGGGCTGACTATACGTCGATCGCCCTGATTAGGCCCCCGAGTCGAAGTCGTACACGAGCGATCGCCAGGTCGCCAGCGCCCAATCTGTGTCCTTGGGCGAATCCGAGATTAGAGCCGCTTGCACGTAAGAGCCGCGACGAATCGTGATCGATCAATCGGCTGAGGTATTCGCCGTCGAGGTCGATCGACCATTCGTCGGTCAGCCGTTTTCGCACTGACGGATTCTTGCATCGGCGCATCCGGATCAATAGCCGGTCTTCTCCTTAAGCAGCCCTCCCCCAAAACCACCCACCCTGGGGGGTGATACGGCACGGCGAGAATACGGCCCGCCCGGCTGGGCTCCAATAGGCTCTTAACAGGGCCGCCGTTAGCTGTCCTTCTTGACGAACGCGAGCATGCGGCGCCACGCGTCGTCGCAGGCCTCCTTCCACTGGTCGAACGTGCGATCGAAGAAGCTGTGCGGAGCGCCGTCGTAGATGTGCATCTCGTGTGGCACTCCGGCCTCGCTCAGCTGACGTTCGAACCCGATGAACGCCTCCCGCGGCGTGGCCCCGTCCGCACCGGCAAGGAGCAGAAGAAGCGGGGCCTTCATCTTCGAGATGTACGCCTCGGTTCGCACCGGTCTTCCGTAGAACCCGATGCAGCCGTTCAGGCCCGGGTTGAGCGCCGACTGGTTCCAGGAGTTGGATCCGCCGTAGCAGAAGCCGACTGTGAACACGGCCTTCACAGCACCGCCGTCCTTGGACTTCAGGTATGCGATCGCGGCGGCGGTATCCGCGGCGATGTCCTCGGGGCTGGTCTTCTCGATGTGAGGCATGTACTCGAAGCTGTCGGTACGATCACCCATGCCCGCGGTCCGGCCGAAATAATCGATCGCGACAGCATCGATGCCCGCCTCGGCGAAGCGCTGCGCCAGCTCCTTGTAGAAGTGATGGAGCCCGCGCACGTCCGGCAGCACGATCATCCCGGCGCCCGTTGGTTTCGAAGCGCGAGCGAAGTAGGCCATGAACTTGTTGCCGTCGGAGGCGGTCAGCGTCATCTCACCCTGGTCGGCGGCGGCACCTGAGATCGGAGGCAGCGGCGGGCGGGCGTCGTCTGTGTAGCACATGGGTCGATTCTCCAATACATTGGGCGGGCCATGAAGATCGAGAGCACGACTTACACCCAGGCCGACCTCCAGAGGTTCTACGAAGATCTGTTCGAGCGTGAACGCCTTGTCCTTGCCGATCGCCTGGAAACCGTGTCGGCGCGACTCGCGAAGGTCGGGCCCGCGATCAAGGCTGGACCCGGCGTAGGCGAATGGAGCGATCACGAAGTGCTCGCGCACATCGCCGGGCTTTCGAAGTTCTATGGCGTGGTCATCCACCGAATCTCGAGTGGTAAGGTCGACGAGATCGACCTGCTTCAAGGCACGAATCTTCGCGACGCTGCGGTGGAGCAGATGTCACAGGTCGAGCCCGCGGAGCTGCTGCGCGCGACGCTGACCGATCATGCGCGGACCGTAAACCTGCTGCGTACGGTCGACGCCGCGTCGCTGCGCCGCGAGGTGAAGGACTCGAGCGGGGATCGTGTGTCTGCGGAGTTCCTCGCGCGCTATCCGCTGATCAACCACCTCGAGGAGCACGTCGACCAGCTCGAGCGGTCGCTGGCCTAGC
>WNEY01000653.1_pt1 | contig 22338 bp, 22 predicted proteins | sample 5400531 | NCBI WGS metagenome assembly WNEY01 (sample SAMN13153338, study PRJNA577476) | soil metagenome | isolation source: 200 cm saprolite under Douglas fir tree site 1 | place: USA:California | collected 2015-04-18
CCGATGCGCATGAGCGCCTCGCCGCTCGTTTCGAGCGCCTCGATGGTGTTGGCGAAGCTCGGCGGCTCCGCATCGGCGGCGATGGTGGCGACCTCGGCCGCGTGCGCGGCGAAGGCGCGCGCGAACGCCGGCCCGAAATGTTCCGCCTTGATCCGGTCGAACGGCGGCACCCCGAACGGGGCGGTCCACTCCTCGAGCAACGGATTATCGGCGGTGGCTGGCGGGGGTCGGGTCATGCGCGCTCATATGGGAATCGCGGCTGGAACAGTGAAGGTTGGGCGGTTGAACATGTAGGGTGGGCAACGGCCTCTTGGCCGTTGCCCACGCGTTGTCGAGTGGGTGGTGAAGCGCGTGGGCAAAGGCGCGCAACGCCGTGCTCGGTCGAAAGCTTCTCTGCGCGCCTTTGCCTACCCCTACGCGCGCTCTTCACCCCGGCATGAACCGCTGGCGCGTCGGGAAGCTCGCGAACGTGCTCTCCGGCACGCGGAAATTGTTCGACAGCAGGAGGTGCGGATTGGCCGCCGTCCAGGCCGTGAGCGAGATCGATTCGTAGCTGCCGTTGTTGAGCACGATCAGGAGCTCGAGGTCCTCGCTGCCGGCGTTCTCGATGTAATGCCCGTAGCCTTGCGGCACGTAGCCGACGTCGCCGGCGGCGAACTCCTCGAGGCGGACGCGGCCGTGCGATCCGAACACGCTCATGCGGGCGCGGCCGGCGATATAGTACTGCCACTCGTCGGCGTTGGGATGCCAATGCAGCTCGCGCAGGCCGCCGGGCTTGATCTGCATGAGCGCGCCGGTCATCGTCGTCGAGATCGGGAACTCGCGCCGCGAGACGAGGCGGTTGGTGCCGCCGGGATAGGTCTCCGGGCGCTGCGCCAGCAGGCGGTAGCGGTGGGTCAGCGCCCCGCTGTTGAGCGCGCCGGGCGACGGCTCGGCCGCGAGCGGCGGCGGCACCGGCCCCTTGGCGATATAGACCTCGCGCTTGGGGAAGTCGGCGAACGTCTGCGCCGGCACGCCGAACGTCTTCGCCAGCACCTCGGGCGGGGTGTGCCCGAGCCAGTCGCTGATGCTGAAGGTGCCGAACTCGGAGAAATAGCCGTTGTCGAACACCAGGACGAACAGGCAGTCCTCGCGGCCGATGCCCTGGATCGAATGGCCGTGCCCGCGCGGGAAATACCAGACGTCGCCCACGCCGAAATCGGCGATCTCGGAATGGCCCAGCGGGTCGATGGTGGTCACGCGGCATTGGCCCTTGATCACGTAGGCCCATTCCGCGGCATTGGCGTGCCAATGCAGCTCGCGCAACGCGCCCGGCGCGAGCGACATCAGCACGCCCGCGAGCTTCTCCGACACCGGGAACTCAGCGACCGTGGCCTCCTTGGCCCAACCGCCGTCCCACGATTTGGGCGTCACCGCCCCGAGCCGGAAGCGGAAGGACGGCAGCTCGGCGCCGGCGAGCGGCGCCGGCGTCGGTCCCGAGGGCGGCTGTCCCTGGGCGATGGCGTCGCTCGCCGCCGCTGCGATCACGCCGCCGGCTGCGGCGGCGCTCAACAGGTTGCGCCGTGAGAATTCGGACATGGCAAGCCTCCTCGAGCTGCGCGGGGAGCGCCGGCGAGCGTCGGCGCAGGGAAGATCAAGTATATAGCAGTGCTGCCGCTCGCGGCGCGCGGCCGTTCGGCCGATCGACCGATCGCCCGGCAGCGGTAAGGAATGGTAAAGAGCTTCCGCGCTCGCGCCGACCCGGAGACGCCGATGACCGCCATCACGCTCGAGCTCGCCGACCGCCTCATCGACGCCATCCTCGAGCGCGGCGCCGAGCTCGATTGCCGGCCGTTGTCGGTGATCGTGGTCGAGCCCGGCTGCAAGGTGAAGGCGTTCAAGAAGGAGGACGGCAGCTCCATGATCCGCTTCGAGATGGCCTACGGCAAGGCTTACGCCGCGCTCGCCATGGGACGCTCGTCCAAGCTGGTGAAGGTGCGCGCCGAGGAGAAGCCGGACTTCATGCGCTATCTCATCGGCGCCAGCGGCGGCCAGATGTTTCCCGAAGGTGGCGGCCAGCAGATCCGCGACGCCGCCGGCGAGGTTATCGGCGCGGTCGGGGTGACCGGCGATACCGAGGATCGCGACGAGGAGCTCGCCGCCTACGGCATCCGCGCCGTCGGCCTCAAGACCGACGAGGACTGCGCCGCCATTGGCCGTCGCGGCGGCATTCGGCTGACCGACACGTGATCCCGGCACTGGCAGCGGAGGCGCGGCTGAATTAGCATCCCCTCCATTCAACCACGAGAAAAATCGATGTCGGGAGGGTTCGAATGGGTGCTCGTCTCATCGCGGTGATCGCCGCGTCCGCCGTGCTAGCCGCCGGAATGGCGTCGCAGGCGGCGCCGACGCTCGACTACGAGTTCTTCAAGACGCGCGTGCAGCCGATCTTCTTGGAGAAACGGCCGACCCATACCCGCTGCTACGTCTGCCACGCGGAAAGCAACAACGGTTTCCGGCTGGAGCGGCTGTCGCCGGGCGCGACCGCCTGGACCGAGGAGCAGTCGCGCAAGAATTTCGAGATGGCCGCAAAGCTGGTCAATGCTGGCGACCCCGATACCAGCCGGCTGCTGATGCAGCCGCTGGCCCCCGAGGGCGGCGGCAACGTCTTCCATTCCGGCGGCCGGCAGTTCGCGTCGAAGGACGACCCGGGCTGGAAGACGCTGGCCGCCTGGGTCAACGGCCAGAAGCCGTAGCCTGCTCTGTAGGGTGGGCAAAGGCGCGGCCCACGATCACATGGCTTGCCCCGCGAGCGCCGGCGCGCCGTGCCCGCGCGTCAACGCCGACCACCACGGAGTCGCGTGGGCACGGCGCCCGCGTTCGAAATTCTACAACGTCGTACCGCGTTCGCGGGCGCCTTTGCCCACCCTACGGGCTACGCTCTCCGTTTAATTCATCACCAGCGTGTTGATGCGCTTGGGCACCTCGCCGACCGGGATCACCGCCTTGACCTGCATGCTGTGGGTATCGATGGCGGTGACCGAGCGCAGCCCGGCGTTGGAGACGTAGATGGTCTTGCTGTCGGGCGTGAACGTGACCCAGTTCGGCACCGCCGAGACCGGACCGTGTCCCGGCAGCTTCGGGCTCGGCAACGGCACTTCGCCGATCAGCTTGAGGTCCGCGAGCGAATAGACGAACACCGCGTTGTTGGGGATGCTGGTGACCCACAGCGTCTTGTTGTCGGGCGCAACCCCGATCCCATGCGAGGGCGAGGTGGCGCGCCCGGCATCGGTTTCGAACGCGGTCTTGGTCGCGGGCAGGGTGATCCGCGCCACTTCCTTGCGCGCGGCGAAGTCCACGACCGCGAAGCCGTTGGTGTCCGAGAGCTGCACGAAGATGCGCCTGGTCGAGCCGTCGGGGCCGGCCTCGATCGTCATCGGGCGCACGCCGAGATCGAACGGCAGCTCCCAGACCGGGACCTCGCGCTCGAGATCGATGACGGTCAGGAGCTTCGCCACGATCGACCCCGTGATCAGGTGCTTGCCGTCCGGCGTCACGTAGATGTTGTGCAGGCGCCCGTTCACCAGGATGCTCTTGGTGAGCGTGAGCGTCTTGGCGTCGATCACGTCGACCGCGCCGTGTCCGCGCGCGATGCCGACCAGGATGCGGTCGCCGTTCCTGGTCACCGCGATGTTGTTGGGATGATTGCTCAGCGGCACTTTCTTGACAAGCGCGCCGCTCTCGCGATCGAAGACGTCGAGCGTCGAATCGGCCTCGTTGCTGACGTAGACCCGCGAGCCGTCGGGCGCCGGCGCGATGCCGTGGGCGGCCTCGATGCCCTTGATCTCCTGCACGACCGCGTTGGTCGCGGGGTCGATCACGTGGATGCTGTCGCCGGCGCTGTTGGTGACGTAGATGCGCGCGCTGCCGGCCGCGGCCGGCGATGCCAGGACCGGCGTCAGCGCCAGCACGAGCCACCTCAAGTTGCGTCGATGCCCGACCATGGGGTCCTCCTGACGTGTGTGGGATCGTCGCATCGTACGCTCGGCGACTGGTAAACATCAAGACAAGCCGGCGATCTCCCGCGGGACTTCGGCGGCTCCCATATGGTATAGATGCCGAGCCCGTTCGGCGGCCCGCGAAGGAGACGAAAATGCCCCGTCACGCCCACTTCCTTCCCCATGGCGTCATCCCGGCCGTGCTGCTGCCGTTCAACGACGATCTCTCGATCGACGAGAAGGGCTTCCGCGGGCATCTGCGCGACGTCGCGGCCACGAAGGGCCTCTCGGCCGTCACCATCAACGCGCATTCGACCGAGGTCGCCTCCTGCAGCTTCGACGAGCAGCGGCGAGTGCTCGACGTCGCGCAGGACGAGATCGGCGACCGCCTTCCGCTGGTCAACGGGATCTGGGCCGACGGGTCACTCAAGGCCGCGCGCATCGCCCGCATGGCCGCCGACGGCGGGGCGTCGGCGCTCCTGGTCTTTCCGCCGGCGCCGTTCACGCTCGGCCAGTCGCCGGAGATGGCGCTTGCGCATTTTAGGCGCATCGCCGATGCGACCGATCTGCCGATCATCGCGTTCCAGTATCCGCTCGCGACCGGCCAGGGCTATCCGCGCGAGACGCTGATCAAGATGGTCGAGCAGGTGCCCTCGATCCGCGCCATCAAGGACTGGGCCGGCAACGTCCCGCAGCATGAGATGCACATCCGCGTGCTGCAGAGCCTGCCGCGGCCGGTGAACGTGCTCACCACCCACAGCGCCTGGCTGTTGTCGTCGCTGGTGCTCGGCTGCAACGGGCTCCTTTCGGGCTCCGGCAGCGTGATCCCGGACCTGCAGGCCGAGCTGTTCCGCGCGGTGCAGGCCAACGATCTCGCCGCCGCGCAGCGGCTCAACGACCGCATCTATCCGCTGGCGCGGGTGTTCTACGCCGATCCATGGGCCGACATGCACAACCGCATGAAGGAGGCGTTGGTGCTGCTCGGCCGGCTCAAGCGCGCGGTGGTGCGGCCGCCGCTCGTCAAGCTCTCTCGCGCCGAGATCGACCGCATCCGCGCGGCGCTCGTCGAGTCGGGCCTCGTCGCCGCCAAGGCGAGCCGCGACGCGGCGTAGCCGGGACGCGCCGCCGTGTAGTTGCGCAAGGCCGGGAGTCCGGGCGGATCGCCGATAGGGCTGAGGATGAGTTCCGAAGCACAAGTCTCGGACAAGCAGCTCTCCGACGAGCAGAGCCGCGCGGTCGCGGCGCTCATCCGCGAACAGCTCGCGCGCCGGCGCATCTCGCGCCAGCATCTCGCCGACCAGGCCAAGATCAGCATCTCCACGCTGGAGAAGGCGCTCGCCGGCCGCCGGCCGTTCACGCTCGCCACCACCGTCCGGCTCGAGGAAGCGCTCGGCGTGGCGCTGCGCAAGGCGGGCGCGGACTTCGCCGGCCTGGCGCCGGCCGAGCTCGGCTTCTACTCGCGGCCGGCGGTGGCCTTCATCGAAGGCTGCTATCTCACGCTGCGACCGTCGTTCGGCGACCCGACCGCGATCTACGCCTACCGGACCGAGATCTGCTGGGACGCGGATTCCTCGAGCCTGATCTTCCGCGAATCCGAGCGCATCGACTCCGAGTTCGCCCAGCAGGGGCTGGTCTCGGTGCCCAATGAATCCGGCTACGTCTACCTCGTGACCAACCGCCAGGGCCAATACCGCCTGGTCGTCATCTCGCGGCCGATCTACGGCGAGATGTTCGGCATCATGACCACGCTGCAGGTGGGCCGCGGCAATCAGCTGCTGCCGGTGGCGGCTCCGATCGCCTATCTGTCCCTCAAGGGGCTGACCGATGTCGAATTCGGCCGGATCGCCAGGGGGCATCGGCGCTACGAGGACTATCGCAAGCACCTCGCCCGCACCGTCGACGAGCGTTTCGCGCTGTTCCTGCCGGTGTCGGAGGTTTGAGCGCCCCGGGCATCGGGCGGCATCACGCGCCGCGAAAACAGGAATATCCCCAGGGCGTGCACTTGAACGGAAGATGGGTGTGCTCGCTCGGATCGGCGATCCCGAAGCGGTAGGCGACGACGTCGAGAAACGGGATCGGCGGCAGCGGCACGCCGGCTTCCCGATAATAGTCGCCGACATGCAGTACCGCCTCGTATGTTCCGGCGGCGAGCGCGGCATGGAGCGCGGGGTCGTCGAGCGTCCCCTTGCGCGAAAGCGCGCCGCGCGCGATCGGGCGGCGCGCGCCGTCGGCGGCGAGCGCGAACAGCTCGGCCCGCATTCCGGCCGCCACCGTCCCGCGCGCGACGTCGACGACATGGATGGACAGGCCCGGCATGGTTGCCTCGTCAGCGCATCTGGCGGGTCAGGCCCGCGAACCGCTCGGCCGCGAGCATCAGCAGGAGCGTCGCGATCACGATCAGCCCCGACGCCGCGGCGGTGCGCACGTCGAGATTGGTCTCGATCTGCTGCCAGAGGTGGATCGGGAGCACCTCGGTGCGCTCGTCCGCCAGGAACAGGGATACCGGAACGTTGTCGAACGAAGCCATGAACGCCAGGAAGGCCCCGGCCCCCACGCCGCGGCCGATCAACGGCAGCGTCACGCGCCGGAACGTCATGAACCCGCCGGCGCCGAGGCTCGCGGAGGCGTCGAGGAGGGACGGATCGAGCTGCGAGAGCGCGGCGAGCGTCGTTCGCAGCACGAACGGCACGCACACCACGACATGGCCGAGGACCAGGAACGGGATGCTCGGCCGCAGCCCGAGCTGATAGATGAAGACCAGCGCGGCGAAGCCGAAGGCCAGCGCCGGCAGCAGCAGCGGCGACATGAACAGCACGTCGAACAGGCGGGCCAGCGCGCTTTGCGAGCGCGCGATCGCGAGCGAGGCTGCCGTGCCGAGGACCGCCGACGCGACCGTCGTCCAGAACGCCACAATCAGGCTGGTCCAGGCCGCCCGCTGCATCTGATCGGCGGTGAGCAAGGCTTGGTACCACCGCAGCGACAGGCCGTCGGGCGGAAACCGTAGCGACTGGGAGGCGGTCAACGAGGTCAGCAGCACGATCAGGCTCGGACCGACGAGGAACACCACGGCGACGGCGGTCAGCGCCGCGAATGCGAAGCGCAGCGAAAGGCTCTCCCAGTCGACGAATGCGCTAGGTCCGGGCATGCGAGGGCGTGATGCGCGTGAGCAGGTTGAGCAGGTAGACCACCGCCAGGACGGCGAACATGAAGATCACCGAGATCGCCGCCGCGAACGGCCAGTTGTTGGCGCCGACCGCCTGCTGATAGATGTGGAGCGGCATGTAGACGAGGCGCGCGCCCCCGATCAGGGTCTGGGTGACGAAGGCGGTGACGCTCGCCGAGTAGGTCAGGATGCAGCCCGCGATCACGCCGGGCAGCGACAGCGGCAGCGTCACCTTCCACAGCGTGCGCCATTCGCCCGCGCCAAGCGCCCGCGACGCGTCGGCGAGGTTGGGATCGATCTTCGACATCACGGCGAGAATCGGCAGCACCATCAGGGGCATCTGCACCTGGGCGAGCACGATCACCACGCCGAGCTCGGTGAACAGGAGCCGCAACGGCTCGCTGGTGAGACCGAGCCCGAGCGCCGCCTGGTTGAGGATCCCTTGCCGCCCGAGGATGACGATCCAGGAGAACGTGCGCACCACCACGCTGGTCATGATCGGCAGGACCACGAGGAACAGCAGCACCGTCTGCCAGCGCGGTCTGGCGCGCGCGCAGATCCAGGCGATCGGATATCCGAACAGGAGGCACAGGGTCGTCGCCTTCACGCCGAGGACGATCGTGCTCCACAGGATCGAGTAGTTGAAGGAGTCGGTGAAGAACTTGACGTAATGGCCGACGGTCAGCGCCCGCATCTCGGTATCGACCGACAGCGAGAGCGCGACGAGCACGCCCAGCGGCGCGACGAAGAACGCCGCGAACAGCGCCGCCAGCGGCAGAACGAGCTTGAAATCGTCGAACCGCACCGACTGTGGGTCCTTGCTCTGGGTCATTGCCGGGCTTGACCCGGCAATCCATCCCTTCGCAAGAATTTGTCACGAAGAGGATGGACCGCCGGGTCAAGCCCGGCGGTGACGCAGGTGGGTGGGCGAGCGCTGAATCAAAGCAACTCGATCTAAAGCTTGATCTCGCGGTTGAACCGCTCGATCAGGGCGCCGCGCTGCGGATTGAGCCTCTCCCAGTCGAACGAGCGAACCTTGGCGAGGTCGGCGTAGGTTTTCGCGATCGCGACCGTGATCGCACCTTCGAGCTTCACCTTGCTGTTGGTCGGGATCACGTCGTAAGGCGGCTTCGACATCGCGGCCTGCACGGCGGGATCGAGATGCGTGTCGATGTATTCGACCGCGAGGTCGGGCTCGGTCGCGCCGGTCACGACGTGCATGCTGGTGTGCCAGCCCACCGGCCCGCTGTCGGGGATGGCGAGCTCGACCGCTACGCCCTTGCCCTTCAACGTCTGCACGAAGTTGAAGTTGTAGGGGGCGATGTCGATCTGCTCCTGCTGCCAGAGCGTGGCGTAGGCGCCGAGATTGGCGCCGATCGCGCCGACATTCGGCAGCATCTCGCGCAGCGCCTTGAAGGCCGGCTCGAAGTCCCCCTCGTTGCCGCCGCGCAGCCGATTGATCTCGGCGAGGAAGGCGATGCCGAGCTGGCTGTTGAGCGCGGTCAGGCCGACGCGGCCCTTGTATTGCTTGTCCCACAGCACGTCCCAGCTCTTCGGCGGCGTCTTGATCTTCTGCGGGTTGTAGCCGATGCCGATGATCTGCATCGAGATGCGCGGCCCCCAGCGGTCCTGGAACTCGGGCAGCAGGTCCTTGTAGTTCGGCGACTTGGCGGCGGGATATTCGGCGATCAACCCTTGCTTCGCGGCATCGAGCACTTGCGGCGAGTCGAACAGCGCCACGTCGAACGGCGGCTTGCCGCCCTTGGCGGCCTGCAGGCGCGAGACCTGGTCGGTCCCGAGCAGGATCGTTTGCGTGACGGAGGCGCCGGTGCGCTTGGTGAAGGCGGGCGCCAGGTATTCGCGATGGGCTTCGTTCCAGGTCCCGGGAAAGGTCGCGGCGACGAGGTTCTTGCCCTGCGCGAGCAGGGAGCTCGGTAGCAGCGAGGCGGCGCCGGCGGCGACGAATTGCCGGCGATTGATGACGGGCTTCATGCGGTGCTCCTTTTCGATCACGATGGCTGGGCGGAGAAGATGCGGCACGCGCCGGCGGACGCCGGCGCGAAATGGATCGTGTGCCCGCTCTCGTAGAGCGGAACCGCGGAATCCCGCGATTGGTTGATCTTGATCGCCGTGCCGCCGGCGAGCTCGACGTCGTAGACCACCTGCGGCCCGAGCGGCATCACGGTCTTGATCGTTCCGGCAAGGTATCCGGGCGCGGCCGAGGCTTGCACGCGCCATTGCTCCGGCCGGACGGAAAGGACGACCTTGCTGCCCGTCGCCAGGCCGCGCACGGGCGCGGCGCGCAGCACGCCGCTCGCGAGTCGCACCTCGCTGCCGGCGTCGTCCACGCCCACGAGCTCGCCCGGCAGCAGATTGGTGGTGCCGACGAACTGGTTGACGAACAAGGTGGCCGGCCGATCATAGATTTCGGTCGGCGATGCCACCTGCTCGATGCGGCCGCGATGCATGACCGCGATGCGGTCGGCCATCGAGAGCGCCTCCTCCTGGTCGTGGGTGACCAGGATAGTCGTGATCCCGTACTCGCGCTGCAGCCGCTTGACCTCGATCTGCATGTCGAGGCGAAGGTTCTTGTCGAGGGCGCCGAACGGCTCGTCGAGCAGCAGCACCTTGGGGTCGGTCGCAAGGCATCGCGCGAGCGCGACCCGCTGCTGCTGGCCGCCGGAAAGCTGGTGCGGCAGCCGCTCGGCAAAAGGCCGCATGTGCGTGAGCTCGAGCATGGCCTCGACCCGCGGCACAATCCGCCGGCGCGGCCAATGCTGCGCCTCGAGCCCGTAAGCCACGTTTTGCCGGACCGTCATGTGCGGGAAGAGCGCGTAGCTCTGGAATACGATGCCGACCGCGCGCCGGTTCGCCGGCAGATGATCGGCGGGCTCGCCGTCGAACAGGACCCGCCCCGACGTCTGCCTGACGAACCCGGACACGATCCGCAGCAGCGTCGATTTTCCGCAGCCCGAGGGACCGAGCAAGGCGACGAGCTCGCCGGCGGCGACGGCGAGGGCGACGTCGCTGACCGCGACGAGCTCTGCGAATCGATGGGTGATGGCTTCGAGATCGAGGCGGTGGCCGCGGTCGCTGCGCATGTCGCCTTCCCTGCCGGAGCCCGCGGCCGATGACAAGGCGGCGCGGCGGCCCTCCTGACCCCGGCAAGACGCGCCGCGGGGGCCGCAAGCCTTCGACCGCGTTCCTCGGCCACGACCGATAGACCGCGGCCGGATTGCGCAAAAGCCGATAATTTCGTCATGCTGCCCGAGCGGTCGCCAGGGCGGCGCGAGGCGATCGCGACGCGGCTTCCTAACCCTTGATCCTGTCCGCCGCTTGCGACAGATTGCACCCGCCAACAGGGACCCGTTCCATGAGCCGACCCACCCCCGCCGGCAAGCGCCGGATCATCTGGCCGAGCGTCGTGACCGTGATCAGCGCGGCGATCCTGATCGGCGCCGAGGTGTTCGGCGCGGCCTTTGCCGGCGGCTGGGCGGTCGCCAACATGCTCGATCTCGGGCCCTATGGCGTGCACATCATGCAGGGCCTCTTCTTCCTCTGCGGCCTCGCCGTCATGGTTGCCTTCATCCGCAACGCCAGCCGGGTCGAGCCGTTCACCACGCGCGGCTGAAGCCGCCTCGTTCACCTCGGCTTAAGATTTTCGTGCCGGGCGATTCACAGCGGCGGGGACGGCTCGAAAAAAAATCTTGTAATGCGCGCGCACATCGCTTATGTGCGCAATTGCCCAATTTCGCACGTGCCTGTGGCCGTGTGTCGGTCGGTGGGCATCCGGACAAGAGGCCGGACAGCCGCCCGGAGCGAGATCGCACTCAGTGGCCGTTACTGAGGGCAAGTCACTCGGTGACAGGTTGCGATCGCTCGAGCTCCGAAAACACTTGACCGGCAGCCGGAGGCGAAACCGGCATACCCCGCGCTCAACGGGGGACGCGGCTTAAAGCAACGACGGAGCGGGCTTCCTTGGTCTCTGCCGGCCTTCCACCGCCGGCGTGGCTACCGAAGAGGCTTGTTCATCATTGCCGGCCGTGCGGAGCGGGTTCTCCCCGTTCCAATCCAAGGCAGACAGCGGGTCGAGAGTCGACGTCGCCAGCGCGTCCCCATCGCGCGCGGGCGGCGAGCTCACCATCCGCATCGCCGGGCGGTTTCGCCGCCCCTCGAGCCGTGGGGAGAGCACCCATGACTGAGCGCATCCGCGAGTTCCTGCGTCAGCGGGCCGACGACGGCCCCTGCCTCGTCGTCGATCTCGACATCGTCCGCGACAACTACCTGGCCTTTGCCAAGGCGCTGCCGGACACCAAGGTCTTCTATGCCGTGAAGGCGAACCCGGCGCCCGAGGTGCTCTCGCTCCTCGCCTCGCTCGGCTCGAGCTTCGACGCCGCCTCGGTCGCCGAGGTCGAGCTGGCGCTGGCGGCCGGCGCCACGGCGGACCGTGTCTCCTTCGGCAATACCATCAAGAAGGAGCGCGACATCGCGCGCGCTTATGCGCTCGGCGTGCGGCTGTTCGCCGTCGACTGCGTCGCCGAGGTGGACAAGGTCGCCCGCGCCGCGCCCAGCGCGCGCGTGTTCTGCCGGTTCCTGCACGACTGCGCCGGAGCCGAATGGCCGCTGTCGCGCAAGTTCGGGTGTGACCCCGCCGCCGCGGTCGACGTGCTGGAGCATGCCCACCGCTCCGGCCTGATCGCGCACGGCGTATCGTTCCATGTCGGCTCGCAACAGCCGCGGACCCAGTCCTGGGACGGCGCGTTGAAATCGGCGGCGGCGATCTTCCGCGCCTGCGCCGAGCGCGGCATCAATCTCGCCATGGTCAATCTCGGCGGCGGGTTCCCGGCCCGGTACTTGAAGGAGGTGCCGCCGGTGAAGGCCTATGGGCGCTCGATCTTCCGGGCGCTGCGCAAGCATTTCGGCAACCGCATTCCGGACACGATCATCGAGCCCGGCCGCGGCATGGTCGGCGATGCCGGCATCATCGCGGCCGAGGTGGTGCTGATCTCCAAGAAGAGCGCGAACGACGACGTGCGCTGGGTCTATCTCGACATCGGCAAGTTCGGCGGGCTCGCCGAGACGGCGGACGAGATGATCCGTTATCCGATCCGCACCCCCCGCGACGGCGACGCGCTCGCTCCCTGCGTGTTGGCCGGCCCCACCTGCGACTCGGTCGACGTGATGTACGAGAGGAAGCCGTACGACCTGCCGGTGAGCCTCGAGATCGGCGACAAGGTGCTGATCGAGGGCGCCGGCGCCTATACCGCGACCTATGCCTCGGTCGCCTTCAACGGCTTTCCGCCGCTGAAGACCTATCACATCTGAGCCTGGGACATCGGGAAGGCGCGACGGTCGCGAGCCGTCGCGCGCCGCGTGCCGCTCGCCCTTTCGTTGGAGTCGACGATATGAATACCCCCACGACCGACAGCTGGCCGCTCCACGCCCGTTTCGAGGGCCCGATCGTGATGATCGGCTTCGGCTCGATTGGCAAGGGCACCTTGCCGCTGATCGAGCGGCATATCGCCTTCGACCGCGCGAAATTCGTCGTCATCGCGCCCGACGACCGCGACCGCCACCTGCTCGACGAGCGCCAGATCCGGTTCATCCACGAGGCCGTGACCCGGGACAATTACCGCGCCATGCTCGCCCCGCTGCTCACGGTCGGTCCCGGGCGCGGCATGGTCGTGAACCTGTCGGTCGACACCTCCTCGGTCGACCTCATGGCGCTCGCCAAGGACCTCGACGCCTTCTACATCGACACCGTGGTCGAGCCGTGGCCCGGGCTTTACACCAACCGCGAGCGCTCGATCTCGGAGCGCTCGAACTACGCCCTGCGCGAGGGTGTGCTCGACCTGCGCCGACGCCGCCCCGGCGGCATCACCGCGGTGAGCTGCTGCGGCGCCAATCCCGGCATGGTGTCCTGGATGGTCAAGCAGGCGCTCATCGACATCGCCGGCGAGCTGAAGCTCGACGTGGTCGAGCCGCAGACCCGCGAGGACTGGGCGCGGCTGATGCGGCGCGCCGGCGTCAAGGGCATCCACATCGCCGAGCGCGACACGCAGCGCGCGCGCGACCCCAAGCCGCGGGGCAAGTTCGTCAACACCTGGTCGGTCGAAGGGTTCTTGTCGGAAGGCCTGCAGCCGTCCGAGCTCGGCTGGGGCACGCACGAGAAGGCGCTGCCCCCGGGCGCCGCCCGGCACGGCTTCGGCTGCGACGCCGCGATCTACCTCACGCGCCCGGGCGCCGGCACCCGGGTGCGCTCGTGGACGCCGACCGCGCAGGCCCAGCACGGCTTCATGATCACCCACAACGAGTCGATCTCGATCGCCGACTACTTCACGCTGCGCGAAGGCGGCAAGGTGGTCTACCGGCCGACCTGCCACTACGCCTACCACCCCTGCGACGATGCGGTGCTGTCGCTGCACGAATTGGCCGGCGCGCAGTGGAAGCCGCAGCAGACCTGGCACATCCTGTCGGAGGACGACATCGTCGACGGCATCGACGAGCTCGGCGTGCTGCTCTACGGCCACGCCAAGAACGCCTACTGGTACGGCTCGCAGCTGTCGATCGAGGAGACGCGGCGGCTCGCTCCCTACCAGAACGCGACCGGCCTGCAGGTCACCTCGGCGGTGCTCGCCGGCATCGTGTGGATGCTGGAGAATCCGGCCCGCGGCATCGTCGAGGCCGATGAGATGGACTTCCGCCGCTGCCTCGACATCCAACGGCCTTATCTCGGCCCGGTGATCGGGCGCTACACCGACTGGACGCCGCTCGAGGGGCGCGGCGGGCTGTTCCCGGAGCAGCTCGACGTGAGCGATCCCTGGCAGTTCAGCAACGTCCTGGTGCAGTGACGGCAAGCGACCGGTATCTTGCACGATACGGACGGCTCGCGGCCGCCCGTATTCGCAAGGGGGCTCCCCGGCATTGGGGGTATTCCCGCCGCATCGAAAGTTCCGCGAAATCACCACAGTTCGAGGCCATGGACGGGCGCCGCAACGCCCCTCCCATGGGTCGCGTCGGGGCCCTCGGGGATGGTAGTTCCGGCAGGGTCAAACAGAGTGAAATGAGCAATCGCGGGTGTCGTGATGAGAGCGTCGCTGCAGAATCTAATCGGCTCGGGTGTCGTCTTCGGTGTCCTCATCGGCGCGTTGCCGCTGCCGGCCGCCGAGCCGACAGCGGTCGGGCTGTGGGAGCAGGTCGACGAGAATTCCGGCAAGGCGGAAAGCTGGTTCAAGATCGTCGAGCGCAACGGGGTCTATGTGGGCAACATCGTCAAGATGTTCCCGAAGCCCGGCGATGACGAGAACTGGGTCTGCGACAGGTGCGAGGGCGACGAGAGGGGCAAGCCGGTGCTCGGGCTCGCGCTGATCAAGAACATGCAGCGCAACGGGCTGTCCTATGAGAACGGCACCATCATGGATCCGCGCGACGGCAAGGTGTACCGCGCGCTGATGCGACTGAGCCCCGACGGCCAGAAGCTCGAGGTGCGCGGCTATCTCGGCATCTCGCTGTTCGGGAGAAGCCAGGTCTGGAACCGGCTGCCCGACAACGCGCTCGCGCCGCCGGCCGCGGCCAAAGGCGCCGTGAAGAAGAAATGATCACCCGAGATCGACGACGCCGGCCTCGCCGTCCTCCGTTGCGAACGCCAGCAGGTTGCCGGAGGCGCTCCAGGCGAGCGCGCTGACCGGCGCGCCCGCTCCCTTGCGCGCCAGGACCTCGGCGCCATCCTCGATGCGCACCAGCAGAACGAGCCCGTCGGCATAGCCGACCGCCACCACGTCCTGCTTGGGGTGGCAGGCGACCGCTTCGATCATGACCTCAGTCGGGGCGAGCAAGCGCGGCGTCTTGCCCATCGGGCCGTCCTTGGCCTCGAACGGCCACAGAATGAGCTGGGTCGAGCCCGAGGTCGCGAGCCATTGGCCGCCGACGCTGAAGTCGAGCGAGCGCACGCGCGCGCCGTAGCCCGACATCCGCATGTCCTTGCGGTCGGCGAGACGCCAGCCGTGCAGGGTCGGCTCCTGCATGGCGGTGACGAGAAAGCGTCCGTCCGGACTGAAGGTCGCGCCGAGGTGGGAGCCTTTCCAGGCGAGCGTCTCCGGCTCGCCCTCGACGTTCGGGTACCAGAGGGTGACGCCGTTGTAATGGGCGATGGCGAGGCGGATGCCCTTCGGCGCGAACGCCAGTCCGCCGACGGTCGAGGGCGCCTCGCGCACGCGCTCGCCCTTGTCGGTGCGCGCAAAGGTCTGCTTGCCGGCCGACCAGGCGAGGGCGCCACGCGCGCCCAGCGCCACCCGATCGATCCAGCGGCGCTTGGCGTCGGTCGCGATCACGCTGCTCGCGCCGTCCGCGCCGGTCGCCACGACCTTGCCGTCGTCGCCGCCGGTCACGATGCGATCGCGGTCGGCGGCCGAGGAGAGAATGGCGCCGCCGTGCACGGCCACTCTCGCCTCGTCGCCCGCGCCCGGCACCAGCAGCAAGGCCTCCTCGCCGAGCACGAACACGGCCGTGCTCCCCAGGAAGTGCGCGGCCACCACGGGCGCGGCGGCCTTCACCGGCCGCGTGCGCTCGGTGACGGAGGGAATGTCAGTGCGGGTGTCGGTCATTCTCCGCCGTCATCGCCGGGCTTGACACCGCAAGTCGGGTGTACCCGACTTGCGGCGGCTTGATATCGCGGACCTCGGGCAAGCCCGAGGTTCGCTGCGATCCATTCGTTTTCGTAAGAAGATGGATGCCCGGGTCAAGCCCGGGCATGACGACGGAGAGGGCTCCGTCACGCCACGCAGCTCTCGAAGCCCTCGCGGATCTTCTCCTCCGGCAGATTGCGGCCGATGAAGATGATGCGGCTCTCGCGCTTCTCGCCCTCCTTCCACGGGCGCTGATGATCGCCGTCGAGGATCATGTGCACGCCCTGGAACACGAAGCGCTCGTCGTCGTCCTTGAACGCGAGGATGCCCTTGCAGCGCAGGATGCTCGGTCCCTCCTTCTGCACGAGGTCCTGCACCCAGGGAAAGAACTTGTCCGGGTTGAGCGGCCGGCCGGTCCGAAGCGACAGCGACTGCATCTCCTCGTCGTGATAGTGCTTAAGGCCGCCGCCGTGATGATGGTGGTGGTCGTGATCATGGTCATGGTCATGGTCATGACCATGATCGTGATCGCCGCCGCCCAAGAATTCCGGCTCGATGTCGAGGATGCGGTCGAGATCGAAGGCGTTGCGTCCGAGCACCTCGGGCAGCGGGATCCGGCAGCGCTCGGTCTTGTGCAGCCGGGCGTAGGGGTTGATGCCGCGGATGCGCGCCTCGAGCTCGCCGAGCTCGTCCGCCTCCACCAGGTCGGTCTTGTTGAGCAGGATCACGTCGGCGAAGGCGATCTGGTTCTTCGCCTCCGGCGCGTCCTTGAGCCGATGCTGCAGCCATTTCGCGTCGGCGACCGTCACCACCGCGTCGAGCTTGGCCTTGCGGCCGACGTTATCGTCCATGAAGAAGGTCTGCGCCACCGGCGCCGGATCGGCGAGCCCGGTGGTCTCGACGATGATGCCGTCGAACCTGCCCTTGCGCCGCATCAGCCCGTCGATGATGCGCACGAGGTCGCCGCGCACCGTGCAGCAGACGCAGCCGTTGTTCATCTCGAACACTTCCTCGTCGGCGCCCACCACGAGCTCGTTGTCGATGCCGATCTCGCCGAACTCGTTGACGATGACGGCGTATTTCCGGCCGTGCGGCTCGGACAGAATGCGGTTGAGCAGCGTGGTCTTGCCGGCGCCGAGATAGCCGGTCAGCACGGTGACGGGAATCTTGTCGGACATCGAATGGCTCCGTTTGGCGCATCCGTATATATGCATCCGTTGCGGGATGCTATCGTCGTCGGCGCCGCCGGGAAAACCGGGGGAGGACATGGGACCAAGGATTGCCGCGCTCATCGCGACGATGATCGGCGTCGCCAATGCCGCGCTGGCGCAGGGTTATCCCGAGCGCACCGTCGAGATCGCGGTTCCCTCGAGCCCCGGCGCGACCGCCGACATGCTCGGCCGCGTCCTCGCCGACGGCTTCACCCAGCAGCTCGGGCAGCGCTTCATCGTCGTCAACAAGGCGGCCGCCTCCGGCGTGGTCGGCACCGCGGCGGTGGCGCAGGCGAGGCCCGACGGCTACACGCTGCTGCATGGCGCGGCGTTCTCGCTCACGGTCATGCCGCTGACCGACATGCAGGCCGGCTACACGCACAAGTCCTTCACGCCGATCTGCCGCACCTTCAAGAACGACCAGGTGATCGTGCTCCCTCCGGGCTCGCCGTTCAAATCCGTCCGCGACCTGGTCGACGCCGCCCGGGCCAGTCCCGGCCGGCTCAACTACGGGCATCCCGGGACCGCGACCATCCCGCATCTCGCGATGACCGAGTTCTCGCGCCTCGCCGGCGTCGAGTTCAATCAGGTCCCGTTCAAGGGGCCGGCCGAGGCGGTGCAGATGACGCGCGCGGGACAGCTCGACTTCGCCGCGGTGCCGCTCGCGACCGCGGCCGGCAGCGGGCTGCGGATGCCCGCTTTGTTCGCCGCCGCCCGCAACCCGGCGGTCCCCGAGGTGCCGACCATGAAGGAGGAGGGCTTCGACGTCGCGCCGGTGAGCATCGGCGCGCTGGTCGGCCCGGCCGGGCTGCCGGCGGATGTCACGCGCATCCTCGGCGAGGCCTGCCGGAACGCCGCCCGCGGCGACGCCTACGTGCGGCTCGCCAAGAGCACGTTCCAGCCCGACGACTATTACGGCGACGGCGCCACGCTGGCGCGCGAGCTCGACGCCGACGTCGCGGAAAAGAAGCGGCTGCTTGGATCGCTCGGACTGCTGAAATGAGAGTTCGTAATTCGTAGGATGGGTCGAGCGAAGCGAGACCCATCATCTTGTTGGGTCTCGCTGCGCTCGACCCAACCTACCGCTTCTGCAGCAGTGGGCGCAGCTCGCGGATATCGGCGCTCTCCTCGATCGCGAGCACCCGCTCGATCAACGCGCGCGATTGCGCCGCGCCGATCACCGGCGCCATCAGGTCGCGGCATTTGGCGACGACCTCGGCGCGCGGCATCGGGTTGTCGGCGGTGCCGCGCACCGCGCGCACGTGCTCGGTCAGCTCGCCGCCGTCGGCGAGCGCGACGGTGACGATCGCCTCCCGCACCCGCCGGTCGAGCTCCTCGTCGGGCACGAGCTCGACCTTGGCGCGCTCGCGCAGCACCGCTTCGTCGCGCATGCGCGCGACGTCGTGCGCGGCCTCGAACGTGACGGTGCCGTCGACCAGCATGACCGCGACCATGTGCTGCAGGCAGATGTCGGGGATGTCGCGGTTGCCCACCACCGACGCCTCGCGGGTGCCAAGCCGGACCGTGACCTTGCGCACGGCGTCGGCCGCGAAGGCACGCCGCTTGCGCATCAGCTCGAGCGCGTCGAGCGGCGCCTGGATCGGCGAGCCGACCGACCATTTCTTGATGTTGGTGCGCACGACCTCGTAGCGCTCACCGAGCGCCTCGGCGAGCCGCGCCGGGTCGGCCGCCGGCGCATTCGCGAGCAGGAAATTGTCCGGCCCCGACAGGATGTCGTCGATGCCGGTCCACCCCGCGCCGACTAGCAGCGCCGCGGTCACGCCGCTGCGCGCCGGCATGCCGCCGAACACGAACGCCTTCTCGATGTGGTCGCTGTCGCGCTGCCAGGCGGCGATGCCGGAGGACTGCTGCGCGGTGTAATCGAGGAGCCAGCGCATCTGCTGCGCCGCGAGCGCCGCCGCGCAGCCGGCGGCGGCGGCGGCGCCGAACACGCCGGCGATGCTGTGGCTGCTGCGGTGCGCCTCGCGCGACAGCGCCGGCACGCCGAGGCACATGGTGACGCGCGGGCCGACGTCGTAGCCGAGCGCCACCGCGCGCAGGAACCGCGTCCCGTCGATGCCGTGCCGCTCGCCCATCGCGAGCGCCGCCGGGACGACCGCGCAGCCGGGATGCGACAGCGAGGGCGCATGCGAATCGTCGGTCTCGTCGGCGTGCGCGAGCACCCCGTTCGCCAGCGCCGCCTCGATTGGGCCGGTGAGCACTGCCGAGCCGGCAACCGTGGCGATCCGCTGGCCGCCATAGCTGCGGGCGAACTCGATCGCCGCGCGGCCGGGGCGGAGCTCGGCGCCCGAGATCATGGCGGCGAAGGTGTCGAGCACGTGGTGCTTCACCTTCTCGACCACGGGCGCGGGGAGCGCGCGCTCGCGCGCGCTCGCCATGTATTCGCTCAGCGTCGCCATGACCGGGCCGACGGTTGCGGCGCGCGCCGCGCCAAGCCCGGCGGCCGCGATCGCGCCGCCGCCCCGCAACACGCCCCGCCGCGTCACGCTGCGCGGCTTGCCGCTGGCATTGCCGTTGCGTCTGCGTGCCATGGATTGCTGCTCCGATTGCGTAGACCGTAGGGTGGGCAAAATCGCGCGCCGAAGCGGTGACACGTGGGCAACGGCGCGGCGCGATTTTGCCCACGCGTCAAGACCGCGTAAAGCGCCGTTGCCCACCCTACGGAACCGCGATGGCCGTCAGCATCAGCCCGCGGGATCAATCCATCAAGGCGGCGGCGAGCTGCTTGAGGTTGTGGCGGATCAGATCGATATAGGTCGGGGCATCGCCCGCGGCCGGGGTCAGCGCGTCGGAATAGAGCGTGCCGCCGACCTTGGCGCCGGTCTCGCCGGCGATCTGCGTGACGAGGCGCGGGTCGGTGACGTTCTCCAGGAACACGCCGCCGATCTTCTGCCGCTTGATCTGCGTGACGATCGCGGCGACGTCCTTGGCCGACGCCTCGGCCTCGGTCGACACGCCCTGCGGCGCCACGAGTTCGACGCCGTAGGCGTCTGCGAAATAGCCGAAGGCGTTGTGGCTGGTGAGCGCCCGGCGCCGGTCGGCGGGAATTCTTGCGACCGTGTCGCGCACCTCGCGCTCGAGCGCGTCGAGCTTGCCGAGATAGGCGGCGGCATTCGCCTCGTAGGCGGCCTTGCCGGCGGGATCGGCGGCGATCAGCGCGTCGCGGACATTGGCGACGTAGACCCTGGCGTTGGCGACCGACTGCCAGGCATGCGGGTCGGCGCGGCCGTGATCGTGGTGGTCGTCGTGATCGCCGGCGCGCTCGCGCGGCGTGATGCCCTTGGTCGCGACGATGATCGGCGCCTTGGTGCCGGAGGCCTTGACCAGCCGCTCGAGCCAGCCCTCGAAGCCCATGCCGTTCACGACCACGAGCTTGGCGTCGGCCACCGTCTTGGCGTCGGCGGGCGAGGGCGCATAGACGTGGGCGTTGCCGTTCGGCCCGACCAGGGTCGCGACCTCGACCCGCTCGCCGCCCACGTTGCGCACGAAATCGCCGAGGATCGAGAAGCTGGCGACGACCCTGAGCCGGTCCTTGACCTGCTCCTGCGCCCGCGCGGGAACCACCGCGAGCACGGCGCCGACGCCGGCCGCGATCGTCTGTCGTCGCGTGAGCATCGTTGCCGTCTCCATGTCGTCAGGCTTCGAGGTGGCGGCCGGGGAACGCCTGCCGCAGCAGGCCGCCGACCCGGCCGAACAGGAGCGAGACGACGTAGAGCGACCCCGCCACCAGGATGATCGCCGGGCCCGACGCCACGCCGGTATGAAACGACGCCAACAGGCCGGCGTAGCCCGCGAGCGCGCCGCTCGCGGTCGCGATCGCGATCATCAGCGTGACGTCGCGCGCCCAGAACCGGCCGATCGCCGCCGGCAGCATCATGACGCCGACCGCGAGCAGCGTGCCGAGCGCGTGGAACCCGCTCACCAGATTGACGACCACCAGCACCAGGAAGGCGAGGTGCGCCGGCCCGCCGGCGCGGCTGACCGAGCGCATGAAGCCGGGATCGACGCATTCGATCACCAGCGGCCGGTAGATCAGCGCCAGCACGATGAGCGTGACCGTGGCGTTGCCGGCGATCAGGATCAGCGTCTGGTCGTCGAGCGCCAGCACGTTGCCGAACAGCACGTGCAAGAGGTCGATGTTGCTGCCCTTGACCGAGACGATGGTGACGCCGAGCGCGAGCGAGAGCAGATAGAAGGTGGCGAGCGCCGCGTCCTCCTTGAGCTCGGTGGTGCGCGCCACCAGTCCGGTGAGCAGGGCGACGACGAACCCCGCGATCAGTCCGCCCGCGGTCATGGCGTAGAGGTTGAGGCCGGAGAGCAGGAATCCGACCGCGGCGCCCGGCAGGATCGCATGCGCCATGGCGTCGCCCACGAGGCTCATGCGGCGCAGCATCAGGAACACGCCGATCGGGCCGGCGCCGAGCGCCAGCGCCAGCGCGCCGGCGAGCGCCCGGCGCATGAACTCGAACTCGGCGAACGGGGCGACGAGGGTCGAATAGAGCATCAGTGCACGCGGCCGGGCGTCGCGCCGACCTCCTCCACGCATTCGGCGGCCTGCTCGTCGAAGGCCTCGCACATGCGCCGCGCGGTCAGGAGGTTCTCCGGCGTGAGCACCGCCGGCGTGCGGCCCCAGGCCACCGGCGCGCGCGCCAGCAGCAGCGTCTCCGGGAAATGCGCGCGCACGAAATCGATGTCGTGCATGGCGGTGAGCACGGTGCGCCGCTCGCCGTGCCAGCGCCGCACCAGGTCGAACAGGTCGGCCGAGGTCTTGGCGTCGACCGCGTTGAACGGCTCGTCGAGCACGATCACGCGCGCGTCCTGCAGCAGCAGCCGCGCGAACAGCATGCGCTGCATCTGCCCGCCGGAGAGCGTGGCGATGGCGCGGCCCTCGAAGCCGGTCAGCCCGACCGCGGCCAGCGCCTGCTCGATTGCGCCGCGCGCCTTGCGGTCGATGCCGCCGAACGCCCCGGCGCGCCGCCACAGCCCCATCGCCACCATGTCGAAGACGTTGATCGGGAACGAGCGGTCGATCTCGGCCGCCTGCGGCAGATAGCCGATGTCCTGCGGCTTGAGGTCGGCGCGCTCGATGCGGCCGGCGAACGGCTTGATCACCCCGACGATGCCCTTGAACAGGGTCGACTTGCCGGCGCCGTTGGGACCGACGACCGCGACCAGCGCGCCGGTCTCGACCGCGCCGTCGAGGTGATGCACCGCCGGGTGCCGGTCGTAGCCGAGCGTCAGATTGCGGAAATTGAGCGCCGCGGTCATCGCCTCACGCCTGCATGGCCCAGATGACGGCGCCCCAGATCAGCGCGATCACGGCGGCGGCGAGCGCGAGCCGG
>WNEY01000654.1_pt1 | contig 22337 bp, 20 predicted proteins | sample 5400531 | NCBI WGS metagenome assembly WNEY01 (sample SAMN13153338, study PRJNA577476) | soil metagenome | isolation source: 200 cm saprolite under Douglas fir tree site 1 | place: USA:California | collected 2015-04-18
CGCCGAGCGAACTGACTGTCGCCCAGCTAGTCGGCACCGGGCTGTCCAATCCCGACATCGCCGCCGAACTGTTCTTGTCCCGCCGCACCGTGCAGACCCACGTCTCGCACATCTTAATAAAGCTCGGCCAGCATTCCCGCGCCCAGATCGCCGTCGAGGCCAGCCAGCACTCCGCATAGCCGAGCACGAGGTAGGCGACCTTCCGGGACACTGACAAAATGAGAGCGGCGACGGCGTTTGCGCGCGGGATTGGCTACTGTCGGCTGGCGATGGCACACGCTGCGATGAGCAGCGGGATGCAGGCGATGGCGGCGGGGGGAATGAGCCCGACGGCCGCAGCCAGCCCGGCGGTCCTGGCCGACCGCGACTGCGGCGCCAGTAGCCGGTGGATGCGGGCGGCAGCGGCTGTTCCGCCGGCGTTGAGCGCGCCAGCGCGTACGCCTGCCCTGGCGAGGATGACCAGCGCCTCGGCAAGGGTGCCCCGGCCATGACGGCGTGCGGCCGAATCATCGGCCGCCATCTCCGCGAGCACAGCAAGTTCTGGCCCTGCCCGGGCAAGCAGCGGCACGCGGGGGAACGCACGCGCTAGGGCGCAGGCGATGGCTAGTACCAGGTGGTGGCGGCCACGTAGGTGGGCACGTTCATGGTCGAGGACTGCCTGCAGCTGCCCGGGCTCAAGCGCGGCAATGGTGCCGCCAGAAACCACGATGGAATGGCGCCCGCAGGGCAGGCTGTAGGCGAGCGGCGCATCATGGTCGAGGATTACCGCGCCAAGCGCATGATCTAGACGCCCCTGCGCCACCACAAACGCGGCATGCTCCCGCTGCCTGCGTCTGTCTCGAGCCAACTCGCCGATCAGGCATGCGCTCGTGCGGAGGACGACCGCGGCGGCCAGCAGCAGTCCGGCCGCGGCAACTGCCGTCCCACCTGGGACCGGAGGGCCGGGCGGCGACCCGTTGCCTCCGCGCGGTCCGTGCCCAGGCCAGCTCAGCAGCAACGGCACCGCCGCCGCGAGGACTGCCAGCGTGGCGGCGGCGATGCAGGACGCCGACAGCGCCAGCCACAGGCTCATGGCCAGCCGAGGCGAGCGCGCGACCCACCTTTGGCGCAGTGCGGCCGGGGCTAGGAATCCGGCTGCCGCCGCATAGCCGGCGAAGACCAGCGCAGCGGTCACCGGCTGCCTCCCGAGCCGGATCCGGTCATGGCGCTCTTCCCCGTGAGACGCCGGTAAGCCTCCTCGAGCGCGTACGCCTCATCGGCGGACAGCTCCCCGATGAAGTGCATCAGCACCGCGGGCCGGTCGCTGCTCGCCGCAAGCGCCTGCCGCATGAGCTCGGCGCCGTACTCCTCGCCCGACACTAGCGGCTCGTACCGGTAGGCCCGGCCATCAATATCCCGCCGCAGGAAGTTCTTCTTGCGAAGGTTGTCCATCACCGTCATGACAGTGGTGTAGGCGACGGGTCGCTCAGACTGCAGATCGCCGAAGATGTCGCGAACAGTCACCGGAGGCCGGCGTTCCCAGATCCTTCGCATCACCCGGGCTTCAAGATCGCCAAGAACTTGCACGAATGCCTCCGCCCCCTTTCTACCCAGATAGTAGCTGTCCGCGATCGCGATCCGCGGCCCGGCGACCCTGCCAGGCCCCGGCGACCCTGCCAGCTTGCATGATCATAAACTATTGAGATAGTACTATGCAGATAGTACTATCCTTTAAGCTGCGGAGAAGCTGCTAGTCGCCTGGCCTGCCAGATGGCCTGCCACGACTCGAAGGCTCCGGTAATTGATCATGCGGAGTGCCCAGGGCGGCACGCGCGCCTGGCGCGCAGGAAGGAACAGGGATCGTGCCAGAGGAAGCCGGCTGGATTGTGGCCTCTGCCCTGACGAAAAGGTTCGGCGCCGTCACTGCCGTAGATGGCCTCAGCTTCTCCGCCGGGCCGGGCTCCGTCACCGGATTCCTCGGGCCGAACGGTGCAGGCAAGACCACTACGCTGCGGATGTTGCTCGGCCTGGTCGCCCCGGATGCCGGCACTGCAACGGTTGGCGGGCGTAGCTATAGGGATCTGCCAGAACCGGGCCGGGAAATAGGAGCGGTTCTGGAGGCTTCGGGTTTTCACCCTGGCCGCAGCGGCCGGGATCACCTGCGCGTCTACTGCACTGCCTGCGGCTACCCGCCGGGCCGTGCTGACGAGACGCTAGAGCTGGTGGGCCTGGCCGAGGCGGGACGACGGAAGGTGCGTGGCTACTCGCTCGGAATGTGCCAGCGTCTGGCACTGGCGACCGCGCTGCTTGGCGACCCGCGGGCGCTGGTGCTTGACGAACCCGCCAACGGCCTGGACCCCGAGGGGATCGCGTGGCTGCGCGGAATGCTGCGCGATTACGCCCGTGACGGGCGTACCGTACTTTTCTCTAGCCATGCGCTGACCGAGGTCGAGCAACTCGCTGACCAGGTGGTGATCATCAGCGCAGGCCGGCTCGTCGGCCAGGGCACGCTAGCCGAGCTTGCCGGGGACGCCGCGGCGGTGACTGTTCGCTCACCGCACACGGATCAGCTGATCACAGCTCTTGTTACAGCGGGCGGCAGCCCGGAGCGGACCGGACCTGACAGCTTGCGCATCACGGGCCTGACCGCGGCCGAGATCGGTCGCCTTGCCCGCCTGCACGGTATCGACCTGCACGAGCTGACCGCCGATCATGGCCATCTGGAACAAGCCTTCCTCAAGCTCACGGCCGGGCTCGGACGGGATCCCGCATCGTCTCACCAGGGGGGCGGGCCGTCATGACACGCCTGATAGCAGCCGAGTTCCGCAAGCTGTTCACAACGCGGCTCTGGCTGTGGATCCTTCTGCTATCGCTGGTCTGGACGGCGGCCTACTGCGCACTCACGATCGAGTTCGGCAACAATCGCCCCGGACTTGCCCCGCCGCTAGCAGGCGCGGCCGGACAACACGCGCTGTTCGCCATCGCCGCCGGAGGCGCCGGCCCGCTAGCAGCTATACTCGCCGCCATCGGCGTAACCGGAGAGTTCCGGCACAAAACCGTGGCCACGACCTTCCTGGCCACGCCCCGCCGCGACCGGGTCGTCACCGCCAAGCTGATCACCTATCTGCTAGTCGGCGCCGCCTACGCGGTGGTCTGCATCGCGGTCAGCCTCGCGATCACGTTGCCATGGCTATCAGACGAGGGAATCCACGTTTCGCTGGCCTGGCATGACAACCTCGCGGTGCTCACCGCCGTCGTTGCCTCCACCGCGATCTTCAGCATGGCCGGGGCAGGGCTCGGGGCGCTGATAGGCGCACAGCTAGCTACTGTCACGGGCCTGCTGATCTACCTCTATGTGGTAGAGCCGTTGCTTTCGCACATCAGCGCGTTGCACAGCTGGACTGCCTATTTGCCCGGCGTGGCCGCCGATGGGCTCACCCAGGCCACTCAGGTCGGCGTCCAATTGCTGTCGCCCTGGGCAGGCGGCGCGGTGTTCGCCGTATGGGCCGTCGCGCTCGCCATCGCCGGGGCACTCCGTACGCTCCGCAGGGACATCACATGAACCGACTCGGCCCGGGAGGAAGCGATCATGAATTCCGATGGTGGTCTGCCTCAGCTGCCATTCGCCCAGCCAAGTCCCATCCAGGTCGCGCCGGAGTTCCGTGTCCTGCAGGCTGAACGGCCGATCACCCAGATTCGGACCGCCACTGGCGACCTGGCCTGGGTAGTCACCAGGTATGACGACATCAAGACCTTGTTTGCCGACATCCGGCTGGGCCGCTCCCACCCCGATCCGGCACACGCCGCCCGGTTCTCAGACTCTGCGCTACTTGGGGGGCCGTTCGGCGACTTTGATACAGAGCCGGAAAGCACCGCGCGGACCCGTCGTCTCCTGATGCCGATCTTCTCACCGAGACGAATGACCAGGCTCAACAAACGGATCGCTGCCCTGGTGGAGATACTGTTCGACGAACTGGCGGAGCAGACGACGCCGACCGATCTCCACGAGCGGCTGTCGCTGCCGCTGCCGGTCATGGTCATATGCGAACTGCTTGGCGTCCCTTATGCCGATCACAAGCGTTTCGAGGAATGGTCTGAGACCTCGGTGGGTCTCGGCGACCAGACAGCGGCAGCAACCGCATTCGTTGAGCTTTTCACGTACATGAACGCCCACATCAGGCACAAGCGCCACGAGCTCGGTGAGGACGTGATCTCGGCGCTGATCGCCGCGGAGAACGAAGGAAAGCTGACCGACGACGAGATCGCGATGCTGGCTGCCGCCCTTCTCCTGGCCGGGCACGCCAGCACGGCGGCGCGCATCGACCACGGCACGGTGCTGCTACTAGCCAATCCCGACCAGCTAGCCGCCCTCCAGGCTGACCCGACGTTGGCCAGAGGGGCGGTCGAAGAGATCGTGCGGACCTTCGCCGCGGGTGACAGCGGCCTGCCCAGGTACGCGCGGGCCGACATCGAGATCGGCGAGGTCACCATCCGGGCCGGCGAGGCGGTCCTGCTGGCGGCCACGATCGGCAACCGGGACGAGCGGATCTTCACCGACCCAGACAAATTCGACATCACCCGTGAGCCCAATCCGCACCTGGGGTTCGGGCACGGTCCCTATTTCTGTCTCGGCGCCAGCCTGGCTCGGATGGAGCTTGCGGCCGTATTTAGTGCGTTGTTCGGGCGGTTCCCCACCCTGCGCCTAGCGGTACCTATGGAAGAGCTCAAACTGCGCACAGACCTTCTAAGCGGCGGGTTTACTGAGGTTCCTGTTACCTGGTGACGCTAAACAGCCTAATTCCGGCACCGGTCAGTTGTTCACGGCTACCGGGCGAGTTCGTCTTCGACGAGCACACGGCCGTGCACGCGGTGCCGGGCGCCGAACCGGCGGCGGACCTGCTGCGCGATCTCTTTGCGAGCAGCAGGTACCGGCTCCCGCCCGCACCGGAGGGCGCGGCCGATATCACGATTCGGCTCCATATCGACCCCGGCGCCAATCCGGAGTCCTACTCGCTGCACGTCACCCCTGAGCGCGTCCGCATAGTCGCTGTGACCGTGCGGGGGGCAATGCACGCTGTCCAGACATTGCGGCAACTGCTGCCAGATGCGGCGTTCCGTCCGGACCCGCCGGACGACCTGCGGTGGCAGGCACCGTGCGTGCTGATCAACGACGCACCCCGGTCAAGCTGGCGCGGAGCGATGCTCGACGTCGCCCGACACTTCATGCCCGCCGGTTTCCTCCTGCGGTTCGTCGACCTGCTCGCAAGCCACAAGTTCAGCACGCTGCACCTGCATCTGACCGACGACCAGGGATGGCGGCTTGAGATAGCCAAGTATCCGCTGCTCACCGAGACGGGCGCGTGGCGCGCGGGAACGATGATCGGACACAAAGACGACCAGCGCGTAGGACATGGCAGGCATGACGAGGTACCGCATGGCGGCTATTACACTGCAGCCCAGATACGCGAGATCGTGACCCACGCCGCCACCCGCGGCATCACCGTGGTGCCCGAGATCGACATGCCTGGCCATATGCAGGCCGCCATCGCGGCGTACCCATGGCTCGGCAACACGGAGCGGCGCCTTTCTGTGGCTACCGGATGGGGGCCATCCGAGCACGTCCTGAACGTCACAGACCGTACCCTGGCCTTCTGCCGGGATGTGCTCGAAGAGGTCGTTACCTTATTCCCGAGCCGGTGTGTGCACATCGGTGGTGACGAGTGCTCCACGGCCGAGTGGCGCTCAAGCGCACCTGCCCAGGCGCGGATCAGCGAGCTTGGCCTGAGCGACGAGAACGCGCTGCGGGGCTGGTTCATCAGCCGGGTCGCCGAGTTCGTGGTCGCCCAGGGGCGCCGGCCGGTGGTATGGGACGAGATGGTCGATGTAGGGCTCCCGGACGAGGCGATGGTCATGAGCTGGCGGGGGGAGAGGGGCGGCGTCACCGCGGCCAGACTCGGTCATGACGTGATCATGGCGCCCAGCACGCATACCTATTTCGATCAGTACCAGAGCAGCGACCCAAGCACCGAACCACTGGCTGCCGGCGGCCTGCTCGACCTGGCCGCGGTCTACGGCTACGAGCCGATACCCATCGAGCTGGAGCCGCGCTACCACCACCGTCTACTCGGATCGCAATTCCAGATCTGGACGGAATACATCCGCACTCCATCTCAGGTCGAGTACATGAGCTTCCCCAGAGCATGCGCGGTGGCCGATGTACTCTGGAATCCGCGGCACGACCTCGGCGACTTCAAGCGCCGACTCGCCGGGCATCTCGGCAGACTACGAGGGCTCGGCATCAACTACCGCAGCGACGATGACCCGGCCTGACGTCACAGCCGCTGCGCGCTTGTCAGGTTTCTGGCCCTCACATCGCTGATTGCCTGGCCGGTTCGGTTATTTGCGTCCGAAGGGACACTTTATGAGCGGCCAGTGCCTTGTTGTCCGAGTCCGTCGCGAAACACAATGTAGCTGGCTCAGGCGCAGGCAGCTATTCATGCCCGCCGCTCATAGCTGGCCGGATGCAATGACCGAAGTTATGTTCTGCTGGTCTTCGAGTATCGGCTTCGGGCTCTCACTTGACTTCGGGCGCGGAGGGAGAGAAGGTATTAGTTGGACTGATTTGCAATGAAGCGCATTCCGCCAATCTCTGATTACTCGTGAGCAGCAGAGGGACGGGCACTTGTCCTATCAGGAAAATCTTTCGAAGGTAATCAATGACGTCATCGAACCCGCGGCGCGTCAAGTGGATCAAGATGGCATGTTTCCGCGAGCCGGATTGACCGCGCTTGGGCAGTCGGGGCTTTTAGGCCTCACCGCAGCCGAGAAGTTCGGCGGAGGCGGTCGCGGTCTGGCCGAGGCCGCGGACGTGGTTGAGCAGGTCGCTGGCTCGTGCGGGTCGACCGCGATGGTCCTGATGATGCACTTCGCTGCCACGGCTGTCCTAGCGGCGCATGGTCCTGACTCGATTCTGGCTGACATCGCCGCCGGGCAGCATCTGAGCACCCTGGCGTTCTCTGAGGTGGGCTCGCGCAGCCACTTTTGGGCTCCGTTGAGCTCGGCGCGGCAGGATGGTGACGCAGTGGTGCTTGACGCGCGCAAGAGTTGGGTGACATCGGCCGGGCAGGCGGACAGCTACGTCTGGTCCAGCCGACCAGTCAGCGGGACCGGGCCGATGACGCTGTGGATCGTCCCGTCAGACTCAGACGGCATGAGCATACCCGCCGCATTTGACGGCCTCGGCTTGCGCGGCAATGCCTCGAGCCCGGTCGCCGGGGACTCCGTTCGGATACCGGTCGATGCCATGCTCGGTGGCGATGGCGCGGGGCTGGACATCGCCTTCGCCACAGCGCTGCCATCCTTCCTCGTGCTGAATGCCGCGTTCAGCCTGGGCCTGATGGAGGCCGTCATTGCCACGACAGTCAGCCACGTGACCAGCACCCGGCTGGAACACCTCGGGCAGACGCTCGCGAATCAGCCGACCGTCAGCGATGGCCTGGCTAGGATGCGCCTTGCTGCGGACTCGGCGCGAGTGCTGCTCAGCGACACCATCGCCGCTCTTGCCGCCGGACGGGACGACGCCCAGCTGCGGCTGCTCGAGGTAAAGGTCGCAGCTGCCGAGGCCGCCATCGAGGTCACCGATCTGGCGATGACGGTGTGCGGCGGATCGGCGTTCCGCAAGGACCTGGGCATCGAGCGCCGCTTCCGCGACGCGAGGGCGGCCAGGGTGATGGCCCCGACCACCGAGGCACTGCGCGGATTCATCGGTCGGGCCCTGTGCGGGCTACCGCTGTTCTAGGAGGGCTCGAAGATGACATTGCTCATGGGCGCCGTCGCATATGACACGAAAGTTGTCACGATATGGGACGGATTCCGGCGCTACTTCCTCGACCACTCACTGTCATTCGACTACATCCTGTACTCCCATTACGAGCGGCAGGCCGAGGACCTGGTCGCCGGGCGCATCGACGCGGCCTGGAACTCACCGCTGGCCTGGGTCCGGGCGGCCCGGCTTGCCGCCACTCGAGGCGTCCAACTGGAAGCACTCGTCATGCGCGATAGCGACAGGGACCTGCGATCCCTGGTAGTGGTGCGGGCGGATTCCCGGGTCGAGCACATTTCGGAACTGGCCGACCGGACGATCGCGACCGGCGCGATCGACTCGCCGCAGGCGAACCTGCTGCCGGTGTCGCTGCTGCGCAAGCACAGCCTTGAGCCAGGAGAGAACCTGACGGTACGCCGCTTCGACGTCGGAGTCGGGCTGCATGGCGACCACATCGGCGGCGAGCGCGACGCGGCCCGTGCGCTGGTAGCGGGCGCGGTCGATGCCGCCTGCATGATCGACGCCAATTACCTGCTGTTCGCGCGCGAAGGGATACTGCCAGCCGGGACGACCAGGATCCTGGCCGAGACCGATCCGTACGACCATTGCAACATGACCATCGGGCCGTCGGCCGACCGAGGCGAGGTAGCGACGTTCCGCGACCTTCTGCTCGCCATGTCGTACGACGACGCGGCCTTGCGCCCGCTCCTCGACCTGGAAGGCCTGAAGATCTGGTGCCCAGGGCGTACCACCGGATACGCGGCACTGGAGAACGCCGTGGCGGAAACCGGGTTCTACGGGGAAGGCGGAGAGGTACTTGCCGCAGACTATCGACCTTGACGATCTCGGGCTGGAAAGCGGCGGCTACCTGCTGGTCCATCGAGGGCTCAGGGATCTGCCCGTGGGCGGCCGGGTGCAGGTCCGTGGCCATGATCCGGCGCTGCGAACCCACGTCGCGACCTGGTGCCGCGAGGAAGGTCACGCCGTCGATCTGACCGGCTCCGTGCCAGTCGTGGTGAAGGGGTCAGCGGGCACCGCCCGCTGGGCCCACGCTGAGCGGGCCGGCAGGGCCGGGCCGGATGGCGTGCAGGCGCATGCCAATGTCCGCTGGGGCCTTGCCATGCGAGGAGCGCTGGTGGAGGAGGGCGGGCCTCCGCTGCCCGTTGACCTGGTCGATAGGGACATGGTCTGGGCCGACGCCGCCAGGCAGCTTTACCTCACCGGTGCCAAGCGGCAGTGGAACCCGGATACGGCCGTGGCGTGGGACGCCGACTTCACGCTCCCTGAGGAGATCGAGAGCGCCGTCGTCCAGGTCATGACGTACCTGGTCGAGAACGAATATGCGGCGCTGCAGATCCCGGCCAGGTTCATCGCCAGGCTGCATCCCCATTTCAGTGAGGTTATGCAGGTTCTCGCCATCCAGGTCGCGGACGAAGCCCGCCACGTCGAGGTGTTCACCAGGCGGGCGACGCTGCGTACCGATGAGATGGGTGTGTCGGGCGCCGGGGGCAGGGCCTCCTTGCAGACGCTGCTTGAGGAGCCCGACTTCAGCCTGGCCTCGTTTCTGCTGTCCGTACTCGGCGAAGGCAGCTTTCTCGACCTGCTGGCCTTCATCGCCCGGCATGCGCCCGACCCGGTCACGCGCGAGGTCGCGAGCCTTGCCAGGCGCGACGAGCGGCGCCACGTGGCGTTCGGCATGGCACATCTGAAGTTTGCGGTCGACGCCGATCCGGCCATGCTTGGCAAGCTGCGTGCCGCCGCCGAGCGTCGCCACGACGCCCTCGCGGCGACGGCCGGCCTCAATCGGGATGTCTTTGATTCGCTTATCATTCTAGCCGCACATGCTTGGACCGCGGATTCAATAAGGAGCGGCTGGAATGCGGTACAGGAATTGCAACATGACATGGACAACGGCCGACGGCGGCGGCTCGTGCAGCTTGGTTTCCCAGCCGACGAGGCAGCAGAACTTTCAGCGCTCCACACCCGCAATTTCATGTAATTAAGAACGGCGCACGGTCAACGCGTACCTTCACTGGCGACCTCCCTAACTTCGGGCATTTTGGCCTGCGCTCCAGCGCACGTGAGCCACCTGCCGAGCGCGCGCAGCGCATAGGTGTGGGCGATCAGGTCATCGCTGTAGAACATAGTCGGGTAGTAGAGCCCGACCGCGCTCGGCGCCCAAGTCCCCGCGTCGTCCTGGCCGTCAGCCAGCCATTCCACGGCCTTGATGACCTGCTGGTCCCAGGGTGGATGACCTGCTTTGAGTAGCGAGAACAGCGCCCACGAGGTTTCCTCGACCGTGCCGCCTTCTGGCGGGCCCTCTTCCACCTGGCCCGGCCAGGCGCCATCCGCCCGCTGGCTGCCAAGCAGCCACTGGCGCGCGCGCACAGCGACCGGATCGGCGGCCAGCCCCAGGTCGGCGTAGGCCTCGAGCGCTTTGGCGGTGCCGTGGGTCCAGTCCCTGAACCAGAGCGACGAAAATGAGCCGTCGGATGCCTGCGCGGCCTTGAAGTACTTCAGCGCACGGGCCAGCGTGGCCTGGCTGTCAGCATGAATCTCTGGTCTACGCAGGGCCATCACCACGTGTGCGGTCACTCCCGGGCACGGCCCGTCGAACAACTGCGACCCGCCGCGAATCCATTCTGACCAGGACCCGTTCCTATTCTGCTGAGTCATCAGCCAATCCACGCCTAGCTGAATCGACGGATCCCCGCAGGTCATGCCAAGGTCGGACAGGACGGTCAGCACGACCGCCGTGTCCTCGGACTCGGGCCATCCCGATGGCACCGCCCACGACCAGCCCCCAGCTGGCTGACCGAGAGGTTCATAGGGCTTGCGCCATTGGGTAGACAACAGCCAGTCACGGGTCGGCCCGAGCTTGGGCTCGGCGGTCACGTCGCCATACTCGCCGAGGGCGAGTATGGCGTACGCGGTGACGGCGATTTCCAGGTCGCGGTCGGTTGCCCATGACCCGTCCTGGCGCCTGGTGCTGAGCAGGTAGCTGACGCACCCGCGCTGGATATCGTCGCCGACCCCGGGCCCCGCCATTTCCAGGCCCATGAAGACGAAGCCGGCCATCAGCTGGCATTCCTCGATCCCGCCGTTGGGCCCTTGCAGGGCGCGCAGCCAGGCCAGGCCCTTGCGTTCGGCCGCGCGCCTGAGGGCCAGCCTGACCCTGCCCCACTCCAGCGCCCTGCTCTGCCAGGCTCCGAGTGCCACCACGCCGGGAAGCGCGATCGACGCCCGATTGCGTATTTGGGCTGGCAGCAGCATGGCCTCGATGGGCTGCCTGGGAACCTGGCTGATGTCCCTGAGCCCGACAAGAACCCAGAGCAGTGCCACCAATTCCCGCCAGGTGCGGACGTCACCAAGGATCGCGTCCTCACCGCCGTTGGCGGCCATGTACGCATCCGCCCTGCTCAGGCACTGGCTGGAGGCCTCAGGATCGAGCGACCTCAGCGCAGCGACGGCGAAGCCGGTAGCTGCCGTATCGCTTGGCGGGTCATCGTCGGACTGGCTCCACCCTCCGTCAGTACGCTGGGACGCCCGCAGCCATCGAAGCCCGTCCTCGATCTCGGTCCCATACCGGTCTCGGCCCGCGCGGGAGAGCACGACCAGGGCCATAGACGTTGGCACTGCGGACGACGACAGCCGGTCCGTCCACGCACCGTCCGGGCGCTGCCGTTGATACAGATTCTCAATGCCCTTTGCCGTGGTCTCCTGGACACGCTTGATGAGGTCGTCGTTAGTCAATGCTGCCTCCTGAGGTCGCCCGCAATCGCGGGTTCAGGTGTCCGCCCGTCACGACGCTGCCGGAGCCTGATCGCCGGACCGCGCGCTGTCGCGGACGTTCAGCGGTTCATACCGCACGCGCATCATCCCGACCGACGCGAGCAGCGTCACCGCCACCGAGACCAGGACGAGGACGACGGCGAGCAGCACATGCCCTGCCGCGGCTATCAAGCCGCACGCCAGCACCAGCCGGTCGATCACGAGGAACTCGTGCGCCCGAATGGCGGCCAGGCGCGGGATCGGTCGCGTTGTCCGCACGAGCATGATCACGGTGACGGACCCGAGGAGCACCGTGACCGCGAGGAAGGGAGCGAAGACACCCACCCTCAGCCGGGACGCGTTCATTGCGATATAGCCAACGACCACGGCAAGCCAGGCCAGGTCCAAGGCGATGAACAGGCGGAGTGCGGCTTTGTCGCCGTGCTTGACCGGGAAGGTCTGGTAACCGCCCGCCCGGTCGCCGTCGCGATCGCAGATCGCGCCCACGACATTCGACCCTGAGTCGTGCAGCCAGAACACGAGCGCCAGCGGGAGCAGCCGCAGTGGCGGCGTCGCCGCTCCGGCCATAGTGCCCATGATGAACGCCATCGCCGTCACCCCGCCGCGGATCAAGTGTCCCCAGATCCCGCGGGCTTTGAGGTACTTGCTGTAGGAAACCCCGAGCGCGAAGGTCACTACGACGACGACCAGGTTGCGCGGGTTGAGCAGTGCGGCGATGGCCCCGCCGAGTACGACGTTAATGATCATTCCGGCGAACGCGGTCCTGGCGGTCATCCGGCCGGAAGGAATCGGCCGGTGCGGTTTGGAGATGGCGTCGAGATCGCGATCGAAATAATCCCCCCCGTACATCGCCGCGATCCAGCCCAGCGTGGGCGCGAGCCATACGCCGACCAACCGGAGCGGGGACAGATACGAGGCCGTCAGCAGGGCACCAGCTAGGCTGACTAATCCGGCGTACGTGAGCAGGTCTGGGCGCCCGGCCTCGACGTACGTCATCAGGAACAGCCCTGGGCCGCGCTCCCGCCAGCCACTCGTAACCGAAGCTGAATCGCGCCGACCGATACCACGGCTCATCGTGGTGGCCTCTCCGGAAGAGTTACCTGACCATTGCCAACGCCGCTAGCTGAACCAGCTTTCCAATAGTTTACGGTTCTATGTAATTCTGGTCCACCCCTGCGCTTCTTCACCCCGACCGCCTGCCGCGGTGCCGCTGCACAGATCCACCCAGTTTGCCTGCCGAGCGCAGCGTCCGGCTTTCAGCCGATTCAGACCGCCCCTTCCTGGCGATGCTTAACTCGCCTACAATTTTATGGATTACTGAATCTCGACGCTGCGGCACGCCGACAGCGTTCGCTCGGGTACGTGCTGTTATATGCCTCGGAGAGCGATGTGAGTGAAAGAGTAGCCGCGGACATACTGGCGGAGTGGACCATGGAACGGGTCCAGCGGACCTTGGATCTAGTCGCCGACCTTGAGGACGAGCAGCTGACCGGACCGTTCCTGCCGACTGTGAACCCGCTAATCTGGGAGATCGGGCATCTCGCGTGGTTCCTGGAGAAATTCGTCCTCCGGCAGGCCTGCGGCCAGCCTCCGATACTGCCTTTCGGCGACGCCATCTACGATTCGGGCGCAATCCCGCACGACACGCGCTGGCGCCTGGTCCTGCCCACGCGCAAGGAGACCACCGAGTACATGCGAACGGTCGCCTCCAGGGTGGCCGACCAGCTGACTGGACCCGCATCGACCGACGTCATCCGTCATTTCGCCCAGTACAGCGTGCATCACTACGACTGGCACACCGAGGCCCTGACCTACTCGCGTCACACGCTCGGCTACCGACCGCCGCAGATACCCCGAATGCCGGGTATGCCGCAGTCATCGCAAGCCGGCTTGGACCCGCCGCGCGAAGACGCCGAGATCGCGGGCGGCAGGTTCGTGCTCGGCGCCGGGATGTCCGATCCATTCGTGTATGACAACGAGAAGTGGGGCCATGTCGTCGAGGTCGCGCCGTTCTCCATAGCGAGGACCGCGGTGACGCAAGCGGAGTTCGCCACCTTCGTCGACGCGGGCGGGTACCAGAGTCCCCGGTACTGGAGCGACGGCGGAGCGTGGCTGGCTAGCAGCAGAGCTGCCTACCCGACGTACTGGCGGCCAGGCGCCGCGGGCTGGCAGCGCCGTCACTTCGACACCTGGGCCGACCTGGAGCCCGACCTGCCTGTCAGCCATGTCTGCTGGTGGGAGGCGGACGCCTACTGCCGGTGGGCGGGCAGGCGATTGCCTACGGAGGCTGAATGGGAGTACGCCGCCTGCGGCGGCAGTTGGCCCAAGCCAGCCTATCCGTGGGGGGACGATGAACCCGGTCCTGAGCGGGCCGCCACGGACTGGTGGCCAGGCGGCCCCGTTCCGGTCGGGGCGTGCTCGGCCGGTGATAGCCCGACGGGGTGCCGCCAGATGATCGGCAACGTGTGGGAATGGACCTCAAGCGACTTCACCGCATACCCGAACTTTGAGCGCGACGCGTACCGGGAGAACTCCGAGCAGTTCTTCGGGTCGCGCAAGGTGCTGCGCGGCGGGGCGTGGACGACGAGAGGCCGGCTGCTGCGGACAACGCTGCGCAACTACTTCACGCCCGACCGCCGCGACGTGGTAACCGGCCTGCGTACTTGCCGTGTGGGCTGAGTGCTCCTGCTAGTAACGCCCACGCGGCCAGACAGCCAGAACGGCAACGGGGTCACGGCCCGGCGGTGGGCAAGCATCCTGCGCGACCTCGGTCTCCAGGTGCTAATCCGCCAAGGCTACGAACACGGCCGGTACCGCGCCATGCTCGCGCTGCACGCGGTGAAGAGCGCGTCGGCGATCCGCGCCTTCCACGCCAAGCACCCCGATGCTCCGGTGATACTAGCCCTGACAGGCACGGACCTGTACCCCAGCCTGTCCGCCTCGGGGGCGGACCCTGGCGTGCTCGCGCTCGCCAGCCGACTGGTCGTGCTCCAGGCCTGCGGGCTGCGCCAACTGCCCGAACAGTTGGCCCGACGCACTCGGGTCATCATCCAGTCCGTCCCGGGCCTTCCCGCACTCCCGGCTCGGACAGACTGCTTTGAGGTGGCCTTCCTCGCGCACCTGCGGCCGGTGAAGGACCCCTTGCTACTCGCGGCTGCGGTTGGCACTCTCCCGTCGGCGTCCCGGATCCGCGTGACGCATGTCGGCGATGCACGCGACCCAGCCCTGGCCGCCGCGGCGAGCGAAGCTGCGGCAGCCAGCGAGCGCTATCACTGGCTCGGACCAGTGCCCAGGGACGAAGCTCTGGCGATCCTCGCCCGCAGCAGGCTGCTCGCTCTCACTTCCAGGCACGAAGGCGGTGCCAACGTTATCTCCGAGGCGCTCGCGGCCGGCGTGCCGATCATCTCCTCCGCCATCCAAGGCTCGATCGGATTGCTCGGCGCTGACTACCCGGGTTACTTCCGCCCTGCAGACCCTGCCGATCTGGCCAGAGTGCTGCGCGCGGCGGAAGAGGACAAGGACGGGTACCTGAACTCGCTGCGTAATAGTTGCGCAGCCCTGCGTACGATGGTGGATCCGGCCCGCGAGCGCAGCGCCTGGCAGTCACTGCTGGCTGAGCTGAACCTGCTGGGAGAGCCTAAGCCCGGACGGTGATCGTGCCTGCGGCCCCTTCAAGCACCCGGCCGACTACCGCGGCGGTGAGCCCGCGTTCGAGCAGGCGACCAAGCAGCGGCTCCGACGTCTCAGGGCTCGCAGACAGTAGCAGGCCGCCCGATGTCTGAGCATCATTCAAGAGCACGACGACGTCCGCGGGCACCGCCGGGTCGACCATCGTGACCTCGCTCAGGCGCGCCATGTTGGCGCGCGTCCCGCCGGAAACGAAGCCAGCCACGGCGAGTTCAAGGGCGTCAGGCAGCAACGGCACCTGACCGGCGTACACCTCGGCCGCTGACCCGCTCGCCAGCAGCATCCGGTGCAAGTGGCCGAGCAAGCTGAACCCCGTCACGTCGGTTGCGGCCTCGACGCCGGCTTCCAGCGCCTCCTCGGACGCCCCGGAATTGAGTGCTGTCATGGAATCCACGGCCGCGGCCAGCGCCTCGTGGCTAGCCGCGCTCCGCTTGTGCGCCGTCGCGACCACGCCTGTGCCGATCGGCTTAGTGAGGATGAGCACATGACCGGGGGCGGCGCGATCGATGGTCATCAGGCGGTCAGGGCTGGCCAGCCCGACGACGGCCATACCGTACTTAGGCACGGGGTCGTCGATGGTGTGGCCGCCTGCGACGATACAACCGGCCTGAGCAGCCACAACCCCGCCCCCGCGCAGCACGGTACCTAGGATTTCTACGGGCAGCCCGTCGCCCGGCCAGGCGGCCAGGTTCACTGCCAGTATCGGCCGGCCGCCCATGGCGTAGACGTCCGACATCGCGTTGGCGGCGGCGATCCTGCCCCAGTCGTACGGGTCATCGACGATCGGGGTGAAAAAGTCCGTCGTCAGGACCAGGGCACGCGCGTCATCAAGCCGCAACACCGCGGCGTCGTCGCCCTCAAGTGCCCCGACCAGCAAGTCGCCGACCGCAGGATCGACCTGGCCCATCGACGCGAACATCGCCTCGAGCTTGGCGAGCGGCAGCTTGCACGCGCACCCGGCGCCCGGAGAAAGGGACGTCAGCCGTACGGCCCCAACAGCCGGAGATCCCATGGCATCTCCAATTATCTATGGAATGCTACATACCTGTCATCACCGTAACTCGGCTTGACCGGCGGCGGAAGGCGAACACCCCCGCGAGGCTCTAGGCCGACTTGACCGCCGTGGGCCTGCCTTCGATCATCCATTCCAGCATGCCGCCTTTCATCCGCCTGGCGGGCAGTCCCCTGCCCCGGAGCAGGCGTACGGCGTCATAGGCAAGCACGCAATACTCGCCGCGGCAGTACGCGACAATCTCGGTGCCCAGCGGTAGATCCTTCACCCAGTCGCACACCTCGTCGAGCGGCAACGAGACCGCGCCGTTGATGTGGCCAGCCGCGAATTCCTCCGCGGGCCGGACATCGATGAGGACTACACTGCCGGACCGCACGCGGTCAAGCAGTTCCTCGCGTCCTACTGCCTCGACCTCGTCCTCGCCGAGGAATTCCCGTGCCGCGCGCTCGGTCTCCGCGATGTGCCGCACGGCCACCGTGCGCAGGCTCACGTACAGGCGGGCGATGTCGTCCCCGGCTAGCCGGTAATAGATGCGGGTGCCCTGCTTGCGCGTCGCCACCAAACCGCCGTGCCGGAGCGACTGGAGATGCGCGGACGTGGTCGTCAGCTTCAGCCCGGTGGTCTGGGCAAGCGCCTCAACGCTGCGCTCGCCCTGCGACAGCACGTCAAGCAACTCGATCCGCTTCGGGCTGGCCATGGCTTTGGCGACCCGGGCGAACTGGTCAAACAACGCCTCTTTGCGACAAGTCCTGCTCATGTTCTCAGTGTTCCACAAGACATCGTCATGGCAAACGTTTGTTAATCCGTTATCGTTACGCAGTGCCATCGTTATGGCCATTGTCCGAGCCTGGCCCAGATGCACTTTCGGCCGCGGCGAGCACTTGCGCCTTGCGTGGGTTGACAAGCGCGACAGACCCGATCTGCACGGTCGGGACAGTCTCGTCGCCACCGGTGATCTCCCTGACCCGGGCCGCTGCGTCGGCGTCCTCCCAGATATTGATCTCGCGCACCGCGAGCCCGGACCAGCGCAACTGCCAGCGCAGGCGTACGCAGTACGGGCACCGCGGCCGCCAGTACAGCGTGACGAGCCGGCTCATGGCACGTCGCGGCGGAGGGTCACGCATGTCCCAGCCAGCGACTCAGCCGCGATCAACCGAACCATCGTCCGTCACCGCCTTCCTGGGGCTGGGAAACCTTCGGCCGACGCCTCGGATATGCGGGATAAACAAGGGTGCCAGCCGGGTGTCCGGATACCGGACCTGATCAAGCCGCGAGACGGTGAACCCAGCCGCGCCGACAGTGGTCATGGTGTCGCGGCTGAGGTGGCAACCACCGAACATGTGCGGCCAGACGCTGGCGTCGAGCAGCTTCTGCACTCGGCTCGCGCCGGGTCCGCTCGCTGCGACGTGCTCGAAGAAGCGGAGCTGCCCGCCCGGCCGTACCACCCTGGCGAGCTCGCTGACGGCTGCGCGGGCGTCCGCGACCGTGCACAAGACCAGGCAGGCGACCGCGGCATCGAACGACTCATCAGCGGCGGGCAGCCTCTCGGCGACGCCGCCCACGACGTACACGGCAACGCGTGCACGCTTGGCCGCAGCCACCGCGGCCGAGCGTAGCCGCCGCTCCGGCTCGACAGCCACTACCCCGGTCACAGCGGCCGGATAGTGACCGAAGCTGAGACCGCTGCCAGCCCCTACCTCGATGACCGCGCCGGTCAAGCCGGCGAGCAGTTCGGCCCGGTGAGCGGCAAGTCCGCCGCGGTCCATGAGGGGCCCCGCCCATGCGTAAAATCGGGCGAAGCACGGGTGCCCGTGATCGGCGCGGGCCCGCCGCTGCTCTGCCGACATGGCCGTCAGCTCGCGACCACGGGGCCCGCCAGCCGCGAGGCCGGCAACGGGCATGGAAGCGGTCTTTCCTCACAGGCTCGCGCTGGCGTCACCAGGTCACCATCAGGTCAGTCAGGCGGTCATCGCCAAGGAACCCAGTGTGCCAGGAAAGTGCGGAAACGCCCGATGCGAGCCGAAGGCCGGGCAGCCTCGCGGCGAGCGCGCTGAAGACCTCCTGCACCTCGATCCTGGCCAGGTGCGCTCCAAGGCAGTAGTGGGCGCCGTGGCCGAATGCGAGGTGAGGGTTGTCGGAACGGGTAATGTCGAATGTCTCCGGGTGATCGAACTGGTCGCCATCGCGGTTAGCCGCCGTGAGCGGAGTCACGACGGTCTCCCCGGCCCGGATCATAGCCCCGCCCACTTCCACATCCTCTTTCGCCATCCTGACGGGGCCGGGAATCCTCGGCAGGTACCGCAGGACTTCCTCGGCCGCCGTGCGGATCAGGTTCGGCTCAGCTTGCAGTCTCGGCAGCAGGCCCTCCGTGATCAGCGTCACAGTCCCCATTCCGATGGCATTCGCCGTGGCCGAGTAGCCGGCGACCAGCATCGTCATTCCCATCACTACGAGCTCGTCCTCGGATAACAGCTCTGGGTCGGCGGCGCATATCGCGACCAGCCGCGTCAACAGGTCGGTACCAGGCTCGCGTCGCTTGTCGCTGACGAGATCGCTCACGGCCTGATAGATGCTCAGCCCCGCTTCGGCGATTCCGTCCATATCGCCCTTGTCAATTGATATGAGCCTGGTCGTGGCAGCGTGAAGATAGGACCGGTCATCGGACGGCACGGCTAGCAGTTCGCACATGACCTCCACGGGGACGCGCAGGCCAATGCATTGCATGAAATCAGCGGGCCGCTCGCCGCTGATCATGATATCGATAAATCCGGCGACGATGCGGCGGACCATCGGACGGAAGTAGGCGGTCCGCCGGGGGGTGAATTCCCGTGCTATGAGCCTGCGAAACCTGGTGTGCCCAGGCTCGTCCTGGTTCAGAGAATTGTCGTAGGCTGCACCTAGATCGAGCGCACCGACTGGCATCCGCGGCTTGAACCAAATATCAGATATAATAGCCCGAATGTCATCATAACGCGTGACAAGCCCGACTGGCGGCTCAGTTCCGGTGCTGACCTTGACTAATGGCTGCTGGGCGCGGAGCCAGGAGAATTCGGCTGGGGGGCACGTCACGTCGGACTGGGAGAATGGCCAGATCAAAGGTTTAGCTAAGCTCATGGCAGGTGTTCTTTCGCATCGGCGTTGATATTCGCCCGCCATCCGTCACAAGGGAAGCAGGGCCGCTCATGTCATGCCGCCGTACCCGTCGGCCGAATGTCCTGGAAGGTGACCTGGAGTGCCTCGACGGCATGGACGGCGTTCGGAAGGTAGACGGGCTGACCAGCGGCGAGTTCGGCGCCCACCAGGCGGCTGCTGAAGGCGGCATATGCCGCTTCTGACAGGGCGCAAGCCAGGCTGCCGCCGAGGCATGCGTGAAAGCCAGCGCCGAACGCCAGGTGCTCCTTGGGCAGCCGTCTGATGTTGAACTCATCCGGGCTGACGAAGCGGTCAGGATCCCGGTTCGCCGCGCCGATCCAGGCCAAAACCATGCGACCAGCGGAAACGGGGACGCCGTTGACGTCCGCATCGGCGACCGCGATCCTCCTGGTGAACTGGATTGGCGGGTCATACCTGGCCGCTTCGTCAACAGCACTAGCAGTGAGCAGCGGCCTGGTGCGTAGCAGCCTTAGCTGAGCCTCATTCCGTAGCAAGGCGAGCACGCCGTTAGCGATCAAAGTCGTCGTCGTCTCATGCGCCGCGACGAGCAGCAGCCTGCAGATGTCGTTCACCTCGGCGGCCGAGAGCTCGCCGCGGCCCTCCGCCGCGATGAGGTCGGTGGCTACGTCATCGGCCGGCGCCTGACGCTTGGCCGCGATCAGCTCGTCGAAGCGCGCGATCATCTGTACCTGGGCCTGGTAGCTGTAGCCGGCGCAGTCCTCGCCGGCCACCGCGGGGGCCTCGAAGTCCGCGCACATCTGGGACCGCCACCAGGGCAGCTCGCGATCGCTGTCAAGCGGCAGGCCAAGGAGACCTGAGATGATCGTGAGCGGCAGCGGGTATGCGTAGTCGGCTATCAGTTCCAGCGAGCCGCCCCGGGCGGCTGCGTCAAGAAGCTCGTCCGCCGCTACCTGAGCGGCCTGGCGCGCTGCCCCGATGCGACGCGGCGTCAGCGCGTCCCTGGCCTGGCGCCGCAGGCGGCTGTGCTCGGGCGGATCGCGGTGCAGGAAGGAGCGGCGATCGAGCATCGAGACCAAGGCGGGAGGCAGGCCGCCAGACCCCTTCATGGCGGCCAGCATCGTGTCATGCCGGTCGTCGGTGCTCAGCTGAGGGTCCGTAAGCGCCGCGCGGACGTCGTTGTACCGTGTCAAGACGACAGGCAGACCCTCGTCGGCCTGGACGGGCCGCTCTGCGAGCAGCCTGCGATAGAGCGGGTAAGGATCAGCCATTGTGGCGGGATCAAGGAAGATGTCGAACACGCTTGGTCGGGCCTGCCCGTCAGGTGCACCGATGTCCTTCGCTTGCTGCGCGGGATGCGGCTTGCCGGCACCCTGGACTGTTGTTGTCATAACCGGACTGCTCCCATCACGCCTCCGCCTCCTACCGGTCCCTGGCGATTGCCAGTTCCGCGAAGTACTCAAGCCGGTCACGACTGGGCGTCAGCGGAAGTCCTGCAAGGGCCTGCCGCGACAGCCGCGCGTGGGCTCCGGCCATGTCCGCGGCCGTCTCGGTCGCCTGCGTTCTCGTGACGATTCCGCGCAGGACGGCCAATGCTTCGACCGGATCCTCAGATCCGCGCAGGGCCCGGGTGATGCCGTCGCGGTCCTGGCCGTTCGCGCGCTCGTAGGCCATGATCACCGGCAGCGTCCAGAGACCGTTCTGCACATCGCTCGTCTCCCGCTTGCCGGAGGTCGCCGTGTCGCTGACATACGGCAGTAGATCGTCCCTTATCTGGAAAGCAAGGCCGAGGTGCTCTCCATAAGCCGCAAGGCCGCGGACCGATTCGGGATCGCCGCCACCTAGGATTGCCCCGCATTCGCACGCGCCTCGGAATAGCGCCCCAGTTTTCAGGATAGCCATCCGCAGGTAAGAATCCACACCGAAACACGACCCTCGGCCTAGTTCCGCCTCCAGCACCTGACCGTGACATAGGTCGATGCCGGCCTGCGCAACTGCTGCTAGAGCTGACACTACCCGTGCGTCAGGGATGCCCGAGGACCGGCACTCTGCTAAACTAGCGAATAGATGGAATATCAGGGCGTCGCCAGCCACGATAGCGTCGGCGATTCCATATTTACACTGGACAGATTGTCGCCCTCGCCGCAGGTTATCATTATCGATGATATCGTCGTGTATTAGGCTCGCCACATGCCCGCACTCAGCCCCTGCAGCCGCTGGCAGAGCACTTATGAGGTCACCGCCTACCGCCGCCGTCGATTCGAGCAGCAGAACCGGCCGGAATAGCTTTCCCGTCGGCAGGATCGCGTAACGGCATATCGAATTCAATGCGTCCTCACGACCGGACCATTGCTGTTCCAGCCACCGCTTCACGAGGCCGCTCAGATCCGCAAGGTTACTAAGGTCTGGCTCTACCCCCGCGGGTCGCGCCGCCGCGGAGAAAGCATCCGCTGCGATGTCGGTTGCCAGGTCACCTGCTAGCTGCACGCCTGTCGACCCTGAACTGCCCACAGATAGCCTCCTTGCGGTGCCAGCCTGCGTCCGGAGCCTCGCCAACTGCGCCGCTTTTGTCCGCAAGCGTCACGAATGACACTCCGACGTGCAGAACCGATCCGACCCGGCACCCTCGGCCCGTCTGCCAAATACCATAGATCTTTGGATCAATAGTGTAACCGGCCCACTCCGTCACGCAAAGATTTATCGGAGCCCGGAAGCCCTCACCGCGCAGCAGCGCGCCTTTGCGCCCGGTTCCGCCGCCGCGTAGTACTTCTCGATCATCGCCAGCTTGTACGCGACGGTGAAGGTGCGCCGTTTCGGCTGGGACGACCGCGGGCCGTCCGCCCGGGCCGCCCGGCGCCCGGCCGGGGTGTCCTGCATGTCTGAGCTAGTCATGGTCACTGTCAGCTGATCCCGTCTAGCCCTCAAGTTCCACCA
>WNEY01000656.1_pt1 | contig 22320 bp, 24 predicted proteins | sample 5400531 | NCBI WGS metagenome assembly WNEY01 (sample SAMN13153338, study PRJNA577476) | soil metagenome | isolation source: 200 cm saprolite under Douglas fir tree site 1 | place: USA:California | collected 2015-04-18
CAGCCCCCACACCCCCACCACCCTCGCCACCCGCCTCACCCACCTACTCCACCAGCCCATCCTCACCACCGAACACACCGAAGACCCCAGCGGCCAGGTCGTGAGCGTGACGAAGGATGCGGCTGGATTTTGAACACGACCGCTTGTCCTCGTTCGCGCCCCGGTGATCAACAGTGCTATGACCCGTATATAGGCGCGCGGTCTGCTACTGAGTCCTGGCGCGATCATCTTTTTGATACGCAAGCGCCGGGCCTTTGCGACGGCGCTGGATCCCCTCTCGCGGCGCGTTGACACCACCGGGCCAGGCCCGCCGACTAGTGCGCACCCGGTGAACTCCGGCAGCCCGGTTTGGTGCGCGAGGCCGGGCGTAGCGGACCGTGAACGCGCAGATGCCGGCCCGGAAGCCAGAATGGTGAGTCATCTAAGGTCACATCATTCACGCGAATGCCATTTGACCACGCTCGCCCAGGCCTGGCCCGTAATGATCATCTTCCGGAGCAGATGAATACGCGCTTTCATCTGGATTTCCGGGCCCACGCTCGACGGATGAATATGCGCTTTTATCAAGCCGGTTTGCAAGATCAACTATGTCTGGGCAGGCCAGGCGTCTAGTACGGCGTGGATTGAGTATTTTCAGTTCTTTGCCGGTCGTCCAGCTGCCGCATGCTCGCGGTGAAGTCCGCGATCGCCCCGACCGGGACACCGCCCGCTGCCGGATCATCCGCCCGGTCCGCACCGCCCGCCGTCGCGGCAGCCAGCCAGCCCACGGCCGGCGCGGCCGGGACAATCCCGCTGACCGGGAAGAACATCATGTCGTCGGTGCTGGCCACGGCAAGGACAGCGGCGCAGGCACCCTGGACCGTCCAGGGCAGCGCCAGGCCGCAGTCAGCCGGGCGGAGGAACAGGCCTGAACGGCCCTTGTCCCAGCCCAGGTCCGCGGCCGCGACGGGGACGCCGAGGCGGGCCGACAGGACATGGGCGGCCAGCGCGGGCCAGGGATCACGGGGCACCGATCCCCGCAGCCACTTGTACGGGGTTTTCTCGTTCAGCTCCCCGGTCATGCCCAGCCACCGGGCCAGCGAGTTCAGCTGCCTGGCCAGTGCCTCGGGCGACAGGTCCGCGCCATGCAGCAGCGACCGCAACCCGGCGCCGGCGACCGGCGCCGGCAAGTCACCAGCCGCGCTGCCGCATGACGAGCCGGTCACGTCCTCACCCATGGCGTCCCCCCGTCCGCTTCCTGGCCAGCAGCCGGATCCTGGTCCTGAATGCCCTCAGCCAGGCCAGGTGCCGGCCTGCATGCCGTGCACGGGAACATCCCGGTCACGGCCAGGACGCCGCCCTCGCCGATGACCTCGATGCGGTGCCGGAACCGGAGCCCGGCCAGCCCGGCCCCCGCCGCCGGAACCAGGCCGGCCAGCACCAGCACCGGGGCCAGGGCCTGCGCGGCGGTCACCTGGCGCTCCCGCCCGCCGGCTGGCTGCCGGTGCCCGGCCCGGGGCGCCTGACCATCGGGTACATGCGCGCGCTGCCGGCCGGCTGGCCCGGCATGAGGTCGCCGCTGCCCGCGAGCAGGCCGTCGTTCAGTTCGATCGGGGCGCCGTGGTCGCCGTAGCCGTGGCGCAGGTACAGGCCGCGGGTCCGCTCGTCCGATGCTTCCAGGTAGGCCGTCAAGCCTTCCTGGTCGAGGCTGGCGTGATGGGCGTCCAGGAGGGCAGTGCCGGCGCCGTGGCCCTGCCGGCCGGGGCGGACCGCGAGGATGGCCAGGTGGTGATGCGCGGTGCCGGTCAGGTGGGAAGCGTCCAGCGCCGCGTCGAAGACGGCGAACCTGCCGGCCCACGGGCCCGTGACCTGGGCCAGGCGCTCGTGGTACCCGGCGGGCGGGTCCGGGAGCCTCGTGCCGAGGGGGATCCACAGCGCGGCGGCGTCCCTGGCCGGGGTGGCGTGCACGATCCCGCCGGACATCGCGTGCTCGACGAGCATCCGGAAATAGGCGGGGAAGATCTCGCGGCGGGCCGTCTCGTCGGGGATCAGCCACCGGCAGGGGGCCAGGGGAAAGAACGCGTCGGCGATGACCAGGCTGAGCGCCTCGATGTCAGCCTCGCCCGCCCGGACGATTCCGGTCGCGGCGGCGGGCTGGTTGCTGGCGGTCATGGCCGCGTCCCGATGGCGGTGCCGGCGTGGATGCTGGCGGCGTGGGCGCCGAGCCCGATGGATGCGGCTCGTCATGCGGTAGGACTCGCCCACGCTGCCCGCGATAGCAACTACAGCGACGACCTAGTCGAACTGGGCGGTGAGGAGTTCGCTCTCTCAAGGGCAACGCATCACTGTATGGCAGCGCACGCATTCATCGGGATCGGGAACGGCGACGCTGAGGCGGCGGCGGAACTGGAACGCGCGATCAGCCTGTACAACGAGGGGCCCGCGCCCGACGAGCGGCATTTCTTTGCCGGAAAGGCCCTGGCGAGCGCTGACCTGGCACTGATTCGACTGCGTTCGGGTGCGCTCGACAGCGCGGCGGCGGCCTTGGCGGCGGCCTTAGCCTGTCTCCGGGGCAGCGCGTGACTGCGGTTAACAGTCGCCTCGCGCGAGTTCGGGAGGAACTCGCGGCGCCAGTTTTTCAGGGTTCGCCGAAGGCGCGCGAGCTAGGTGAACAGATTGAGGAGTTCGGCCGGGAGGCCGTGACCGCCGGGCTGCACTCTCTCGTTAGCGGCCTTGACTGACCGGTCGGCTGGTATGCCGTGCAAGGGCAGGCCAGCCTTACCCTCAGGCGGTCTTGGTTGTCCTGCGGCCGACGCCGGCGTAGATGCCGATCTTGGTGAGGTCCTTCGGGCGGGGGGCTCTGCTGTCTGGGCGCCATAGGGGTGCTTGGACCAGGCCGGGTTCCAGGAGGTCGAAGCCGTCGAAGTAGGCGGCGATCTCGGGGTGGGCGCGCAACTGCAGGGGGGCCGTGGCGTTCTGGTAGGCGGCTGCGGCCTCGTCTTTGGTGCCAGGCGGGTGGAAGTCGGCTGTTGCGTGGGACAGCGCGAGGTAGCTGCCGTCCGGAAGGGCGTCCCGGAGAGTGGCGAGGATCTCGGCCGGCCCTTCGTTGCTGGTGATGAAGTGCAGGATTGCGACTAGCAGCAGCCCGACAGGCTGGCCGAAGTCGATCTGGCCCTGTAGTTTCTGGTCGGCCAGGATGGCGCGCGGGTCGCGCAGGTCGCCGAGCACGACGGTGGCGGTGCCGCTGCCGGTGAGCAGGGCGTTGGCGTGGACGTGCACGATCGGATCGTTGTCGACGTAGACCACGCGGGCATCGGGCGCGACCTGCCCGGCGACCTCGTGCACGTTCCCGGCGGTGGGAATGCCGGTGCCGATGTCGATGAACTGCCGTATGCCCGCCTCGGCGGCCAGGAATCGCACCGCTCTTTGCAGGAACGCCCGGTTAGCCCGGGCGTTGAGGCGGGCTTCCGGCCACTGGCGCAGAATCTGCCGGACGGCTTCCCGATCGACCGGATAGTTGTCCTTGCCTCCTAGATAAGCGTCATACATCCGTGCCGGGTGCGGCCTGGTCGTGTCTATCTGCGAGGCAGTGAATCCCTGCACCATCACACCGTCCTGATCGTGACTGACCGTTTGCTTCAATCACCGTGCATCAGACCTGATTCCGCCGTAAGGCTACGGACTCGGATACTGCCGGACGCTTCAGGTACATGTATTTGCGCAGCACCCGATAGCGCGTATAGCGCGCAGGTAATTCACCGGCCATCGCGCTCCGCTGGATTCAGCTTGGCTCGCCGGCCAGTTACCGCAATGACTGTCGACGCCTGATGATTGCTTGCTGAAACGGCATACAGGCCAGTAGGAGTCGACGGATACCTCTGCGAGCTGCCGATCTCCACGACTTTCACGGACAGGCGATGCGGTAGGGGGCGAAGCGCTCGGCCATGCCGAAGCCGACGGTCGTTCCTGCAGCGGTGTCGATGGCGCGGATCTGGCTGATGCTGCGGGGGTGGGTGTCGTCGCGTAGTTGTGAGTGGTGTGCCTGGAGTGCTTGTTCCTTGGCGGGCCAGCTGGCTGTGGTATCGACGAAGACCGGGCGGTGGTCGGGGGTGGTTGACCAGCCGTCTTCCGGGCCGGTGAAGCCGAGCACGAGGCGGGGCGCGAACCCGGTGATCCCGGCGGGCCGGGCGGCAGCTATGCCGGCCTGGTGCACTGCCTGGTGGTCCTGGTGGAAGCTGGATGCAGAGGGGATGAGCAGCGCGGCCGGACGGGTTGCTGCCAGGGAGATGTCGCTGCCGCTGTCGATGAGGGTGACCAGGTCGCGCATATGGAGTCCCGGTGTGCGGGCGCGGTCGTCGTCGGTCCAGGCGATCAGGCGATTCGCAACGCCGAGGGCGTCGCAGGCTGCCTCGAATTCTTTGGCCCTGATCCCGGTATCGCTGGGCGTGCCGGATCCGGAGTGTGGGTAGCAGCAGACGGCTAGCACATGGATGGTGATGCCGCTGCTGGCCAGGCGGTGAATTGTGCCTCCGGCACCGAGGGTTTCGTCGTCGGGATGTGCGCAGACGACTAGAACGGTCTCGTTTTCGGCCAGGCCGAGCGGGTGCATGGTCATGTTCTGGCCTGCCCGCAGAATGCGGCGGGGAAGGCGCGCGGGGCACGGGCTGGGGTCGAGCTGGCGATTTGGCCGAATGTGTCGGGGCTGCAGGTGAGCATGGCGAACGTGATGTTCACAGGGCTACTCGCCGTGGGCGGCGGGCTGATCCCGCCGGCTGGGCGTGATGCGGTTTCGATGAGGCAGGGGCCAGGTGCGGCGATTACGCGGCGAGCGGCGGCCGCCATGCAGGTGTCGCCATTGCTGATGCCCCAGGCGAGGTTGGCGAGGGCATCGAGGTGCAGGAGTGCTGTCAGGGCTGGACGCTCTATGAGGCTCAGCGCTCGCCCGAAGCCCTGGTAGAAGGCGTCGCGCAGGTCGGGGCGGTCGTGCAGCGGGCCCGCTTCGAGGAGTATCAGGTCGCGCACGGCAGGCGCGGGAGCGGCCTTCTCGAAGTCGATCACTGCCAGCTGCCGGGTCGCTGGATCCCACAGCAGGTTGCGTGACTGAAAGTCGCCGTGGGTCGGGACCGCGGGAAGTTGCCGGGCTTGCGCGTGGAGGTAACTGGCTTGCTCGCGGAGTCGGGTGCGCTGCCGTGCGGTCAGCTCATCGCCGATCTGCCTGAGCAGGTCGCCGACGTTTCCCGCGAGCCGGTCGAGTACGCGGCTGTCTGGTGCGGGCGGGATCGAGGAGTGGAGGATGCTCAGGAGCCGGCCGGCCTGCCGGTATGCCTGGCGTTCGACTGCTGGGCTGAGATTCGCTTCTGGCAGGGGGATGCCGGGCAGCATGGTCAAGATGACCGCGCGGAGCGTGTGGTCAGCGGCGAGCAGGCTGGGTGCGTGCCCTGGGCCGAGACCCAGTGCCCAGCCGAGTCCCTCGTTTTCCCTCCTGAAGTGCCGGTCGGATGAGTGGCGCTTGAGTATGTACCTGCAGCCGTCTGGGCAGGCCAGCTCGTAAACTTCGCCGCCGTGGTAGGGCCATGACCGGCTGGCGGTCAGGGTACAGGCGCCGAGCATGTTCCGGGCGAAGCCGTCGAGGTCGGCGGGGAGGATGTCGGGCACGGGCGACTGGCTGGCGGCGGGACGGCGGGGACGCTGGTGCAGGATGCGCCCGGCCGGGTCCCGGGCGGCGATGGCGGGGGGAGGGAAGCCGCCGTCAGCTGGCCAGATGACGCGCACCAGGTGATCGAGTTCGTGCTGCCGGCGGCCGGCTGCCTGCGCGGGTGCCTGGGAGCGGGGATCCGCAAGCAGCACGCCGGTTCCCGGCAGGGCTGTGGCTAGGCATGCCAGGACTGCGGACGACGTGCAGGGCCCGGCTGCGTCGATGATGATGGCGGAGTGGCCGCTGGGGCCTGTGCTGGATGTTCCGGGCAGGCGGCAGCTGATGCTGGCGGCGGGCATTTCGGCGGGCTTGGATACTGGGCCTGGTTGTGGGGCGGGGCCGGACGGCGCGGGGAGCGGACGGATGGTGCCGTCGGTGCCGTTGACGATCACGCGCAGGCCTGGGGGGATTGCGGTCATCGCGTTGCTGACGTTGGTGACGCAGGGGATGCCGAGTTCGCGGGCGACGATCGCGGTGTGCGACAGCGTGCCTCCGGTGGCGGCGACGATGGCAGCGGGCCGGGCGAGCAGGACCGAAACGGTGTCGGCCGTCAGTGCCGGGCATATGACGATCGCGTGAGGCGTGATTTCAGCGTGTCCCAGGCGGGCTACCTCGCCCGTGGTAGTGCCTGGTGCAGCAGGGATGCCGTGCCAGCCGCCCGCAGTTGGCTGGCCAGGCCCGGGCGGCCTGGTCAGCGGCCTGGTCAGCGGCCGGGCCTGGAGGACGAAGATTTCCCCGGTCGGCAGGAGCGCCCATTCCAGGTCGATCCGGTTCAGGTTCAGGACGGCGCTGGCGCGCACGGCGAGGCGGAGCAAGGCCGTGCGCTCCTGGTCGGTGAGGATCGGCGTGGCTGCCCAGGCCGGCGGGCAGTACAGGCGGAGCAGCCCGCCGCCGGAAAACGCGATCTTGGCGGGCTCCGGGTTGCGGCGCCGGCGCGGGAGGGTGATCCACTCCCCTGGCAGGGTCCGCAGTTCCTGGCCGGTGCCGGGCAGGACGAGGAACCGCTGCCGGGCGGGTACCGGCGAGGCAGCGCCGGAACCGCGGCCGTGGTGAGTTTCTCCGGTGGCTGTGCCGTTGACCAGCGGCTCGGCCAGGCCGTGAACGGCTTCGATCCGCCATCGCGCGCACTGGCCGTCGTCGAGTTCGGCGGCCAGGACGCCGGCGGCGCAGGGCCGCAGCGCTGGCTGGACGAGCACGGGCATGGCGGTCCCAGGGTCAAGGCCGTGGGCCTGGGCGTAGGCGCGGGCGCCAGGGGCTGCCGCCGAGGCGCGCACGGCATGCAGGGCCTCGCCGACGGGCCCGGGGTCCAGGGGCGTGAACAGGGACGTGAACACGCCCGCGAAGGAGGCGCGTTCACCGTCTTCAGCCAGCGCGGAGGACCGGGCTATCAGGCCGGCGGGGGCGATGCCTGCGGCCCAGGACAGGATCTGGCTGGTGACTGCCGGAAGGGCGCTGCCGGGAACTTCGGCGGGGATGACGATGCTGGCGGGAACGGGCAGCCCGGCTGCGTGCAAGGCGGCGAGCGCCGCTGCCTTGCGGCCCGCCTGAACGGTGCCGAGAGCGGCGCTCAACGGCAGGAAGGTGCCGCGCATCAGGCACCGGCCCGGATGCTGATGTCGGCGATCGTGATGGCCTGCATGCTCAGGCCTGCGCGCGCGCACCAGGCGCCGGCCAGGGTGAGGTACCGCTCGCGCAGGTCCCGGCGTCGCTCTTCGCTTTCGGCGGCCCATTCCAGGGTGATTGCCATGGCCCGCACGGCGTCAAGGGCGGGCGCGTCTCCTGCCGCCGCGACGAGGGCGGCGGCGAGCCAGCGGTCCCGGCGATCCGCGGCGTCCGTACGAGCCTGGCGGATCTTGCCTGGTCCCGCAGCGGGCTGGACGGCGGGTGGCGCGGCGTGAGTGAGCTGGGTGAGCAGGTGTCCGGCGCTGGCCGGGACGCTCAGCGCGGCGATGCAGGCCCGGGCAGCAAGCCGGTTGCCGAGCAGCTTGGTCATCCGGGTTTCCCACTGTTCTTCTGGTAAGAGCCAGTTCACGATGTGAGCGGACATGACGATCAGGATTGCTGCTGTCGCCGCAGCCAGGTTGGCGGTAGCGGGGCCTGAGCCGGGTACGGAACGCTCGGCGCGGTCCAAGGCGACGGCGGCGCCCTTGCGCTGCGCGGCTGCCCGTTGCGTCAGCGCCCAGGCCCGGGCCGGTTCAGCCAGGCGGTCGTGAAGCAGTGCGACCAGCTGGCGGTGGTCAGATTCGGGGACATCGACGATTCCGGGCCGCCTTACGGAACCGTAGGGGCGGGGGCCGTCGAGGAATACGGCAGGCCAGGCAGTGAGGGATTGTGTGTAGAGTTCCCGTTCCAGCGGGCTGGCATGCGGGCGGCTGCGCTCGTAGTCGCAGGTCAGTATGCCGTTCCAGGCGATGTCCATGCTGTTCTCCTTTCTGCAGTCCGCAGGGTGTCAGGCAGCCCGTCCGGTGGTGGTCCGTGGAACACTCGGCTGGAGTTCCGGCGAGCCAGGGAGCCGCAGTGATCAAGGAAGCCACGGCAAGCACGTTCGTGTTTCGCAAGGATCCGGCCGGGGTGTGGCAGACCGCGCTGGTGTGGCATCCGCGGCTCGATTGCTGGATGCCGTCCGGCGGCCACGTCGAAAGCGACGAGAGCGCGGCGGAGGCCGCGCAGCGGGAGGCCCTGGAGGAGACCGGGCTAGACGTGTGCCTGCTGCCGGGCCCGGCGGTGCCCGTGCCGGCCGGGTTCCCGCACGGCACGGTGTGCGCTCCCTGGTGGATCGTGGAGCTGCGGGCGCGAGCCGATAACCACACGCCCGGGCCGCACATCCACCTGGACCACGTGTTCCTCGGCGTCGCCGCTGGCAGCGGCAGGGCGGGAGCGGCTGCGCACGACGTGCGGTGGTTCTCCGGGCTGGAGATCGAGCAGGCTGGCGGCATCTCCGAAGATTCCCGGCTGCAGGCCAGGGAGCTGTTCAGGCGGGTCGCGGGAATGCCGGCGGCGGCGCTCACCGTGGGTGCTTCCATCTAGAAAAGGGGTTCTTGGATCAGGTCCCGGGCGGGGGCGGCCTTGGGCTGGAGGCCTGCCGCTGCGTCGAGGTCGGTGAGCGTGGCCCAGAGCCCGAGCCGGGCGCCGTCGGCCAGCAGGCGCCGGAAGATCTCCGCGGTGACCTCGGCGTCGGGCATGGCGCGGTGCCTGCCCGCGGGGCGGGGAATGCGGTAGTAGCGCAGCACCTCGTCCAGCCGGTATGAGGACAGGTGCGGGATGACCGCGCGGGCCATGCGGACGGTGTCCACCAACGGGGTGGTGGCGAGTACCGGGCAGTGCTGCCGCTGGCGGGCGATGAGCCCGGCTTCGGTGGGCGCGTGATGGGCGACCAGCCGGCACGGCGAGGTACCAAGGTGCTGGTCCAGGTCAGCCAGCACCAGGGCGGCGGGCCGCGCCGTGTCGAGCATCTGCGCGGTGATGCCGGTGACCCGCTGGTCAAAAGCGGTGACGGGGACCTCAGCCGGGGGACGGATCAGCTCTGCGAACCGGGCCTGCTCGGCCAGCTGCCCGTCTTGCTGGCCGAGGGCGATGGCGGCGATCTCGGTGGGCTCGGCCGGCCGGCCTGCCGGGGTGAGGGCCTCGAAGTCGATGACGATGAAGGTGACGGCTGCCAGCCTGCCCAGCAGCGCGGTCGCGGCGTCCACGTCCGTCGCAGGGCTGGCGGCCGGAGGCGGTGGTACGCCGGTTCGTCTCATGACCGCCCTCTCATCGGTGTGGCGAGCATCGCATCGAAGCCGTGCAGCGGCCACATGTTCACGCAGTCGACGCTGAACAGGGCGCAGTCGCGAGCCGGGGAGCAGGGCTGGGCGAACAAGACGCTGGCGTCGGCGTTCTTGATGCTGCGGCGGTCCTGCACGGGCGTGGCGGCGATTTTCAGGCTCGACGGGCAGTCCCATACCGAACCGTCCGGCTCGATGAAGTACAGAGTGTGGCCGCCGAAGCAGCCGGGCACGTGGCCGGCGGGCGACGTCACGGCAGCAGCGACATGGCCTGGGTAGGAGGGCGCGGGAAGCCGGACAGGCAGGCCCGCCGCGTACAGGGCCGTGAACTCGCGGTGCAGCTCGGGCAGGTGCTGGCCGGTCAGCCCGAGGACGGAGGCGAGCTTGTGCCCCGCGGGCAGCGAGACGGGCTGCGGCACGGCGTAGTCGCAGCCCAGCTCGGCGGCCAGGCGGGGAACCGCGGTGATGTCCCCGATGTTCAGCCGGGTGATGACGCTGTAGATCCCGGTGCGGGGCCGGTCCAGGCTGCCCCGGCAACTGATGAGGGTCCTGATCCCCTGAATCACGCGAGCGTGCCCATCGTCGTCGTGACGCGGCGGACGCCACGCGTCGTTGCGGCCAGGGTCGGCGGAGTCCAGGGACACCGACACGGCGTCCACGCCAAGGCTGACCAGAGCGGCGCTGATCTCGGCGCGGGCGAGCGCGACACCGCTGGTGCACACGACGACTTCCAGTCCCTGGGCCTTCAGGATCTCGATCAGCCCGGCGATGGGCCGCCACAGCAGCGGCTCGCCTCCCGCCAGGAACACCCTGCGCACCGCGGAGTCGCCGAGCGTGCGGGCGAAAGCGGAGATCTCGGGTGCAGTGAGGTCGTCGGGCGAGAGGTGCGAGAGCGCTCCGGGGGTTGCCGGCCGGGCGTCGCGGTGCTCTTGGATGGTCCCGAAGTAGCAGTACAGGCAGCCATGAGATGCGCAGTGGGAACGGAGCGCCCACAAGAGTGTCAGGGAGGGCCCGGGCATTTGGGTCATCCTCCTGCTGGGCGGGACCGTGCTGCCCGCGTGCATGCGTCTAGGACCAGGTCGGTGGCTTGCTGTTCTGAAAGCCCGGTCCTGTCGATGACGGTCAGGCGATCGGGTTGGGCAGCGGCGGCCAGCTGGAGGTAGAGGTCGCCCACGCGGGTCATCAGCTGGCATTCGCTACCGGTGGCGGGCCGGCCGATGCGCTGCTCGAACCGGCGCACGCAGCGGGCGGGGTCATCGCGCAGCAGCACGGTCATGGCCGGCAGCGGGCGCCACTGCGTGATCAGGGCGAGGATGCGCAGGCCGGCCATCAGGGCTTCGCTGCTGTCGGAGGATCCGGCGGAGATGATGGCGCCCTGGTAGGCCGCGACGGAGTACGGGCCCCGGTCTTCCAGGACCAGGCGCGCCCGCGCGGGGGCGGCCATGGACTCCCAGCGGTGCACGTGAAGAGCGCTGAGCAGGACAGTTTCAGTCAGTGGCGTGCCGGTGCGCAGGAACAGGTCGCCGTTGCCGGGCAATGCCGCGATGACGGCGGCCGGGAGAGTGCCGGCCGCGGAGTCCGGCAGCTCGGCCAGCAGGGCGCAGTCGGCGCCGAGTATCGCGGACACGTTCCGGGCCAGGTGCGTCTTGCCGACTCCGCTGATCCCTTCGAGGGTGACCCAGGGAAGCTCCGCGCTGATCATGGATGTTGTCCCGGCTTCGAGGCGCCCGGACCGGACGCGGCGGCCTGCTCCCAGGTCCTGGTAACCGCGCCGTCGGCGAGCATCTGGCGGGCTCGCGGGCCGTGCCGCAGGAGCAGGTCAAGGGCGGCGACCGGGCCGCCCTGGGCAGCGGACCGGTCCGGGTAACGGTAGCTGGTCACCTCGATCCGGATGCCCCGGCTTACCAGGAGCGCCGCGTCAAGGTATCCTGCAGCGCCCTCCCCGACTCGCAGCACCGTCGCGCCGGTACGGCACGCGAGGTCCGCAAGCATCCCGGTTTTCGCGCCGGTGGGTTCGGCGGAGCTGGAGCGCAGCACGGTCACGGGAAGCCCGAAGCCTGCCAGGAGCACGCGGATCAGCTCCTCGTTGAGATCGGCGAGCCAGGTCCACGGCCGCCCGTATACAGCGCGCAGCGCGGGCTCCCACTGCGGCCAGTAGGGTGCATTAGCGTAGTTCTCGCGCAGGGTGCGCCAGTGGCGGGCACGGAAACCCTGGTCGGCGACCTGAATCCGGCTGATGGGCGGCCTGCCGCGAGCTGAGACCGGCACGGTCAGGCGGAGCCGTTCCCCGCGCCGTCCTCGCACGAAGTTGCGGTTCTGCCAGCCTCCGGCGCTGTACTGCACATGGTCGAGCAGGACGAACTGCCCGACGTCCAGCAGCCGGGAGAAATAGCCCGGCCATGGGAGGTAAGCGGGCTGGTGGGCGACCAGGACATCAGCCCTCACGGTGATCACGGCCTTGCCTAATGGCGGGCGGGTCGTTGTTCAGCCGCAGCGCGCTGAGCAGGCGCGCGGCGGCTGCCTCGGGAGTGAAGCCGGCCACCCGCGCCGGCGCGGCGCGGCTGGCCTGGTGATAGGCGGGCCCGTCGTCCAGCAGTTCCTGAAGCAGGACCCACAGCGCTCCGGCTCCGCTGCCCGGGGCGCAGACGCGCCCGGCGGGCCCGGCCATGATCGGGACGTTCCCGAAGTCGAAGCCGATCAGTGGCGTGCCGACTGACAGTGCCTCGGCGGCGGTGTGGCAGAACGTTTCCGGCTCGGTCGAGCAGATCACGGTGGCAGCGGCGCCTGCGAGGAAAGGCGGGACCTGCCTCCAGCCGAGGGCAGGAAGCAGCCTGATGACGTCGGGCCGCCGTGCCGCCTGGGCACGGCATGCGGCGATGACATCGCGTTGCATGCCGGGCCAGAACTCGAAGTCCGCCTCAGCCAGGACCAGCTCGACCGGGCGGTTCCAGCCCGCAGGGATCGCCTCCAGGAACTCGGCCAGTCCTTTGGCCGGCTCGACCCGGGATGCGATCCGCGCCGGGCCGCCGGCGCGAAGCTCCTCCCGCCGCTGGCAGGGAACCGGTGACGGGTCCGTAAGCAGCGCGTTGGGGACGGTTTCCCAGGCCGCGACGTCCAGCCCGTTCCGGGCGCCTTCGGCGAGGAGGAAGTCACTGGCCGGGCAGATCACGTCCGCTGAGGCCAGGGCGCGCCGCCACCGTTCCTCTGCGCCGGGACGGATCTTGTGGACCATCAGGGCTGAGAGGGTCGCCGAAGGGGCCGGGTTCAGGTACCCCAGGCCCCACAGTGTGTCCGCCCAGCACACCGCCGCGGCGCTGTGCCTGGTCAGTAGGGATCGGACCTCAGCGGTCACCGGGCCGGGATCGGCGAGCGCTGCCAGGACATCAGAGTTGACTGCCGGGCGGGGCAGCTGAATTGACGTCAGCCGGGTCAGGGCAGGCTCAGCGGCGTCTTCCGGCGCTGGCGGGCCAGCGGCCAGGATGAGCGGGTCGTGCCCGAGCCGGCGCACTCCCTCGATCAGCGCCGCGATGCTGCGCTCGATCCCCGAAGGGTGGTCGGGGCGGTAAGTCAGCAGGCAGAACGCGATAGTGCTCACGGCCGCCGCCTGCGGTGCACGGCGTCCGGCAGCGTGAATGGCTCGGTGGGCTCGCTGACGGCGGCGTCCCAGGGGAAGACAACCCAGTCCCTGGTATCCCACAGCCAGCTGTCCGGCCAGACCGAGGCCGCCGCGTTCCGGCAGAGCACGGTGACGCGGAGCGTTGACGGGCGCAGCTGTACCTCGATAGCGGGCAGCACCGCGCGCAGCGTCGCGCCGGTTCCGCAAATATCATCAGCGACCAGCACGTCCCGTCCGATTGGAATCCCGCTAGCTGAAATTCCTTCTTCGGCTAGGTCGATGATGCCGGTGGCCGCGGCGTAGATGCCGTCGCTCCGGTTGTGCCTGGCCGTGATCTGCAGGACGGGAACTCGGTAGTACCTGCCGAGGAACTGGGCCAGTGGCATCCCGCCGCGGGCTACGCCGATGACGGCCTCCGGCACCGGTTCGCACGTAGCGAGCATGGCGGCACCGCGCTCGAACATGTCAGTAGTCAGACGCCATATCCGCTCATGATCAAAGGCTCGCGCCAGGCCCGGTGCCGGAACCTCGGCAGCCACAGGACTATCCGCCTGCCTGCCTGACGCGGAGGCAGCCGCTTGGCGCCCGGACGCCGGGGCGTGACCGTGCGATGCAGCCATGGCAGGCCCCCTCGGCGATGGCAACGTCATGGGATCACCGGCCCCGGGCGCCATCGAATGCCTGCACCTGGAGCCGCGTGGTGAAGTGCCAGCCGCGAGCAGCTGCCGGGCCTGCCAGCAGGCGGGTCCTCTCCAGCAGTTGTTGGCTGTAGCCGGCCTCCGGCATGACGTAGACCGGCTCCAGGCCGAACCGCCCCGACAGGCCCGCGATCTCGTCCAGGTCGCCGAGCCCGGCCGCGACGAACTTGAACACTGCCCGGCCGCTGGCGGCGAACGCCTCCAGCGGCCCGGCAACGATCCGCCTGGCCGCAGGCACGCCTGAGTTCGCGAGCTTCGGCGACACATTGAAATTCACGCCATCGGCCAGCAGGGCCGGGTCCGGGGCGATGGTGCCGTTAGTCTCGATCTCGATCCGCTTCCCTCCAGCCAGTAGCCGGGAGATGAGCAATGCCAGTTTCGGCTGCTGCAGGAGGGGCTCGCCTCCGGTGATGACGACCAGGCCAGGCGGCAGCGGCAGTGCCCACTCCGCCAGAGTGGTGACGCCGAGGCGGGCCGATTCCTTCCGCGGGTCGTAGTTCGCCCAGTCCCAGGTGTATTTCGTATCGCACCACGAGCACGCCAGGTTGCAGCGCGACAGCCGGATGAACACTGCCGGCGTGCCGATGCTGGGCCCTTCGCCCTGGAACGTGGGCGTCTTGTCCCCGAAGATCTCGGCGACGAGGAGCCAGGCCCCGTTTCCCGCAGGCTCGGGCTCAAGCACCGCCGACCTCGTCAATCTCGAACATCGCCCGCGACGTCGGGGTTTCCGATACCCAGACGGCCGTCAGCCGGCCCGGTATCTCCGGTCCTAGGTTCACGGTGAACCACTCGGCCAGGTACCGGGCAAGCAGCTCAGACGTCGGCTCGCACAGCAGCACCTCGTTCAGGAGCCGATGGTCCAGGTTCTCGGCCAGGAACCGTCCGAAGGGCGCCAGGTCGCCGAAGTCGGTGACGAATCCTGGCCCGGTCAGCTGGTCGGCAGTCAGGAGCAGCTCGACGTGGTAGGTGTGACCGTGCAGCCGGGCGCACTTATGGCCGGCACCGAGGGACGGCAATTGGTGGGCAGCATCGAAGCGGAAACTCTTGCTTATCGAGAATCTGCCGCTAGGCCGCTCAGCCATCGATCTCGCCGGTCACGCTGATGAGCGGTAGCCCTTCACAAGCCAGTGACGGGTCCCGCAGGCATATCAACACCGGCTGGCGGTAGCGGGTTTGCGCGGCCATAGCGAGCCATTCCTTCCGGTTGCAACATGTTGCCGACAGCAGCGCAGGTTTCATAACCTGCGCTAAGACGAGCACACACCGTGACGTTACGGCCTGGCAATGAAGCCGGCCGATTCACCGGCGATTCAAAATGTGACCGGAGGCCCGGCGGTGCCCGACCACCTGAGACAAGCGCTCCGCGAGGCGCGGAAGAACTCAGGGCGTTCCTTCCGCGGGTTCGCCCAGCAGGCGGGCTATTCCGAAAGCCATCTGCGCAGCGTGGAGAACGGCCTTCGCGCGGTCACCGAGGACGTCGTCGCCGCCTACGAGCGGGTGCTCGCAACAGGCGGCGAGTTCGCATCGGCTCTCGCCCGGGCAGGTGATGCCGGGATACCGCCGGTACCGTGGGATCAGTCTGGGGCACTGGCGGCGCTGGCCGGGATTGCGAGCGGAAGCCGCGTGGACCGGCGCACTTTCATCGCCGCGTCAGGACCGGCGATGGCCGCGCTGGCCGCCCGCTGGCGGGCCGCGCTAGCGGATTCCGGCGCGCTGCCGCCCGGAACCGGGTCGCGCCAGGTCGGCCGGGAGCTTGTCAGCCACATCGGGGAGCGGCTCGGCTATCTCCGCCACCTGGACGATGAAGTCGGCAGCGGCGACCTTGCCGTCCTGGCCCGCAACGAGCTGGCGCTCATCGTCCGGCTGCTGCGCGGCGGCCGCTACACGGACGCAGTCGGGCGGCGCCTGTACGCCCTCGCCGCCGAGGCGAGCCGCCAGGCCGCCTGGGATTACTTCGATCAGGACGACCACCCGGCGGCCCGAAGGCACTTCGAGGCCGCGCTGCGCGCATCCGCAACCGCCGGCGACCCGGTAACGGGCGCCTACGCCTTGTCATTCGCCGCCGTGCAGTGCTACTCCACCGGGGAGCCCCAGCAGGCGATCGCACTGCTGGAAACGGCCAGCGACGCTGTGGCCAGGACAGGGACCCCGAAAATGACGGCGATGCTCGCCGCCCGCTCGGCCCGCGCCCATTCCAAGGCCGGGAGCAAACGCGACTGCGCCCGCCAGCTCTACCAGGCCCGGGCCGCCCTCGACCGCGGGCCGGACCCCGGCGATGCCCCGGTCCTGTACTGGGTCACCCAAGGCGAGATCGAGATGATCGCCGGCTCGTCCGCGCTCGACCTCGGCGACCCTGCCCAGGCGATCCGTTGCTTCGGCGCCGCGATCACCGCCGATTACCGGGGAGATGACCAGTACCCGCGCAGCCATGCCATCTACCTGGCCCGCGCGGCCGAGGCGCACCTGCGGCTCCACGACCTCAACGCAGCACTCGACCGGGCCGCGCACGCCGTGCGCTGCCTCGGCGGCGTCGATTCGGCCCGCTCCGCATCCGCGATCTTGAGCCTGCGCGCCAAGCTCGCACCGCACGCGGCCTCACCAGCGGTGCGCGAGTTCCTGGACGCCACCCGGCCGCAACCGTGAAAGCGACCTATCTTTTCCCGGCCGCGGGTAGCTCAAGCAGTTCCCGCAGCACCGCAGCCGTCACTTCCTCGTCAACGGCATGGACAACCGCCATGCCCATCTGGTAGGCCGGCACGAGGTTCTCCTCCGTGTCATCGGCGAACACGCACCGCTCGGGCGGGAGCGCCAGGCGGTCCAGGGTCAGCTGGAAGATCGCCGGATCCGGCTTGCGGATGCCGTGCTCAGCCGACAGGACAACGACATCGAAATTCCCCGGCAGGTAATACGGGGCGTAGGGATCGAACGGCTCCCGCCCCAGCGAGTTCGACAGAACCGCCACCCGCACTCCCGCGGCACGGGCCTCGCGCACCACTCGCATCACCTCATACGCCGGAAACATCTCATACAGCAGCCGCTCCATCAAATTCGCAGGCGAGATCCCGAGCAGCGCCCCGAACCCCTCGTTCCACTCCGCCTGAGCAATCTCCCCCAACTCCAGGAGCCGGTAAAGCTCTTGGCCGCGCGGATCAGCCCACCTGCGCAGGAACAAGCCCTCCGGCAACATCTCCCGGGCCTCAAACGACTCGATTACCTCCACCATGTTCGTAGTGAGTACCCCGGCCCAGTCGAGGATCAGGCCCGAAAACCGACGTTCCATACCCGCCAACCTTACGAGCCGCGTGACCATCGCAATCAGCCATCTAGTCCCATGCTGAAAACTAGGGAAAGGCCGGGCGCCGGCCCGCCAGCGCCAAGCTGCTCACCGAGGTCTCCGGTAGCGCATAAGCGCGCTCGTGTCCAGGCAGTGCGACGCCGCGCAGGCCGACCGCGGCCAGCCTTGCGCGGCCAGGATCGCGGCAACTGGGTTGCCATCTCTCGACGATGCGGCAGGAGCTGGCAAGGGCGGGCAAGTCCCACGCACAATGTCGGGCACCCCCCGCTGCTGGACCGGTCCAGCCGACACCAGTTGATGTCGAACCGCGAAGTTGCTTGTCCGGGACGGCCAGAAAGGGGATCTGCGGTGGCTGGCGGGTTCAGGGCGCTGGCGGCCAGGTCACGGTGACGGTGCCGTGCCGCTTGCGGAACACGCCCGTCAGGTCACCGAGCGGCGGGATACCTGCGTTGGCGGGCCAGTAGGCGAACGCATCGGCCGGGATGGCCCGGCCGCGGGCGTCCCAGGCTGCTATCTGAGCGATCAGGGCCTCGGCTGCGGCTCCGGCGCGCGGCCCGAAGGCCCGCGCCCCGAATTCGAACTCCGAGCCCGGGATGCCGGTCTTGCGCATCGCCATGACGGAGAATGAGTCGCCGGCCACGGCGCCGAACCCGAACCAGGTCCTGTTGCCCTCGGCGGCCGGCAGCACCTGGCTGTCGCTGCCGTCGATCCGGCAGAAGCCCGGCAGGGAACCGCCTGCCAGCCACAGCTGCAGGTCCTCGAACCCGGTGCCCTGCGCGATGGTGATGCCGGACCAGGCCGTGACCGGCCTGGTCTCCAGCGCCCCGTCCAGCAGCCCGGGATTCTCCGGCTCGGTCTCATCCCCAAACCGGAGCGTGACGTGCCCGCCTGCCGGGTCGGCCAGCGCGAGCCGCCGCGACGGGGCCTGCCCGATACCCTGCATCAGGACGAAGCCGGCCAGCTGGGCCGAGTCACTCTGCCAGTGATCCTCGGCGCGGCGGAATCCGAGCGACCGGGTGAAGGTGTTCATCACCAGCGGGACCGCGAGCCGCCCGCCGGGCAGCAACTGGTCCCGCCACGCCGGGGGCAGGTCCCACGCCGCTGCGGTGACCACGATCGCGTCATACGGCGCCCGGTCCGCGAAGCCGTGCTCGCCGTCCGCCGTCACCACCGTGACCCGGCCGGCATACCCGCCCGCCTCCAGGGCAGCCGATGCGCGGCCGGTGATCTCCGGGTCGATGTCCACCGTCACGACGTGCTCTCCGGTGACCTCGGCCAGCAGCGCGGCTTCTCTAGGCTACTTAAAGTTATCGGATAAATACTCTAGGTTACCTGGGTGTGATGAGCGAAAACGGGGCGTGGACTGTTGAGTTCTATGACTTCACTGTCAGCCCGCCGCAGGACGTTGATGAGGTGGTTGCCGGATTCGGCGACCTCCACGAGCGAGCGGCACGGCTCGGAGCCAGGCATGGCACGCCGGTACTCGTTACGACGGCCGGCCATACGGACGCTCGGCTGAACCTGTTCTTCCGGGCTGGTGCGATGACCGGCTGCACACCTACGACGTGGCGGCGCTACGCGTTCGCGCTGGTGGTGTGGCTGGAGTTCCTGCACGTTCGGGACCGGGCGTGGAGCGAGGCGACCACGGCTGACGTGGAGGCGTTCAAGTACTGGCGCCTGACCGCTGTCGCGAACTCCCAGCGCGTCGCGCCGACCACCTTCGACACCGACCGTGCGGCACTGAACTCCTTCTACGCCTGGGCGTCGGGCCGGTACGGCATTGTCAACCCGGTGCCCTCCGCGGTGCCGTCCAGGAGCATCCGGGCCGAGCGCGCGGCCGGTTCCGCAGGCCGGGGCCGGGATCCGCTGCGGCCAGCGTGTTCTGCGCGCCGCCAGGTGAAATGGATGCTGCGTCCGGCGTTCGAGCAGTGGCGGGATATCGGGCTGCGGGGATACGGCTTCAGCGGGCTGCGCCGTCCGGGCTGGCATGGCGGCGCCTGGGAGGACCGGGACGCGGCGTTCGCAGACGGGCTGTACGGCACCGGGCTGAGAGTCACTGAGTGGGCCAGCGTGCTGGACGTCGAGGTTCCGGAGCCGGCGGGCGGGCGGTTCGCGCAGGCGCGGCTGGCGGCGGCGTGCGTCAAGGGCGGAGGGGAGGGGCGCGGCTACCGGGTGCCGGCCGGCGTCCTGCGGTCGCTGGAGTCATATCTGGATCCGGTGGAGGGTTCCCGGGCTGAGGCGATCACGCGGGCCCGGCGCGCGGGCCGTTACGAGCGGCTTGGCTGCGTGCGGATCGTAACCGGGTTCAGCGCCCGGACTCGAGTGCTGACAGTGGCGGGCGGTCACCTGCCTCTCGACGCGGTCGGCCCTGACGAGCGGCGGCTGCTGTTCCGCGAGACGCCTCAGGGCCTTGAGCCGCTCGCGGTATGGCTGAGCGCGTCGGGACTGCCGAAGCGGGCGCACAGCTGGCAGGACACTTTCGACGCGGCCAATGCGCGTGTCGAGGCGGCCTGGGTCGAGGTGGATCCGCAGGGCCGCGTTCGGCAGCGGTGCCCGCTATGGTGCCGGCCGCACATGCTCCGGCACAGCTTCGCGCTGAAGTGGTACTCAATCTTGTCCGTGGTGTGGAACCAGCGCATCGCAGGGTTCGCCGACAGCGAGGTCAAGGACCTGAGAGAGCAGTTCGGTGATCTGTGGTACCAGCTGGCCGCGCTGCTGGGGCACCGTAACCCGATGACCACCAGGGACATCTACCTTGAGCCGTTCGCGGCGCTGGAGGTCGACTATCTCATGTCGCTGCTGGACGCGGAGGAGGCCGCAGGTGTAGACGCGCTCGTGCGCGCCGTCGCCGCCGGCAGCGGCCGGGTACTGGATGCTGTGACTGCGCCCGGCGAGGGCTGGCGATGAGCCCCGGTTACGGGGGGCGCCGCGCGGCACAGCCGGATACGGGCTGGGAGCCGGCCGAGCCGCTTCGCCCCGACGGCACCTCGGTGCTGGTCACCGAGGAGCTGACCGGCAGGCAGCTGATCCTGGACTGTGCCACCGTCGATGCGGCACCGGAGATCCAGCGCTGGCTGGCCCGGGTGATCGCCCGCCAGGCCTCGCCGCGTTCGGCCATCAAGCGGATCACGTCGTTCAGCACCTACTTCATGACCCTGCGGCTGTTCGCGCAGTCACTGGGAGGCGCACACTCGGGGGTGGCGGCCCCCGCCGACATCACCCCCTGGCACGTCACCGCGTTCGTGTCCCGCTATGAGGGCATGAAGACGCAGTACGGGACGATCGTGGCGGTGCGCAGGTTCCTGCGCGATGACCCGGACCTGCCGGAGCGGACCAGGGCGGCCCTGAAAGCCGTCGAAGTCCGCAAGCAGGCGCCGCGGCTGGCCAAGAGCATCTACTCGGACGCTGAGTGGCAGCTGATCATGACCGCGCTGCGGCGCGACGTCCGCGTGGCGCGTGACCGTATCCGGTCTGCCCGGGCGCTGCTGGACCGCTACCGGGCCGGGGAGTCCCTCAGCCGAGCCGACCGGACGCTGGCGATGCCGCTGGACGTGTTCGACCGCACCGGCGACATTCCGCGCAGCCGCTCCGGACGGCAGGCATGGCAGGCCGAGGCAAGCGGCGGCAAAGCCGGAATAGCTGCGCGGCTGTGCCTGACCCCGAACGAGATGGCCGCGTTCGCGCTGCTGCTGACCGCGATGACCGGGGAGAACTTCGGCACCGTCGCCACCTGGCCCGCAATCCACTACCGGCCGGACGGGGAAAGCGGCCCCGGACCGCGGCTGGCGCTGATCGAGACGGACAAGCCGCGGCGGGGGCCTGAGCGCCAGCACATGATCACGCCGCTTGAGGATCTGCCGGCCGGGCTCGGCGGCCTGCTGTCCGCGCCGGACACCGACGAACCGCTATTCCGCTCGCCGCTGAAAGCCTACCGGCTGCTGCTGGAGCTGACCGAGGTGTCACGACGCCACGGCGGACACGATCTCGCGCACAGCGCCTGCACGACCGCCCGGCGTGACGGCGGCAGCCCGTGGCTTGCCGCGCCGGGGTTCAAGCATGTGCGGCGCTGGGCAGAGGCCAGCGGGTTCCCCACCGAGCCCAGCGCGAGCGACGGCGGTCCCCCGCCGGTCGATGTCGGCCGCATCCGGAGAACCGTGACCGAACTGCGCCGCCGCCCGACAGCCCACAGCCGCCGGACCATGCGCGACGTTTACCTTATGCCCAGCCCGACCGTCCAGGCCGAAAGCCGCGGTGTCATCGCCGCGGCACTGGAGGACCAGGTGAGTCACGCCAGGAAACGTCTTGCCGTTCCGGTGCTGGGCAGCGACATCATCGGCCTGCTCGACTCAGATCCCGGCCGGGCCGCCGAGTGCACCGGGCTAGACCCACATGTGCTCCAGCACCTTGCCGCCGGCGAGCAGGACACCGGCGCGGTCGCATGCATCGATCATCTAGCCGGCCCGTTCGGCCCGTCAGGCGAACCGTGCCCGGCGTCGTTCCTGGACTGCCTGCAGTGCCCGAACGCCAGGGCCCTGCCGCATCAGCTGCCGGCGCAGATCCTGGCCGCAGAACGCATCCTCGCCTTGCGGCCGCACCTGGACACGCAGCTGTGGACCACGCGCTACGCCCGGCACCTGGCGCAGCTCGAAGACATCGTGTCCGCATACACCAGCGCCGAGCGTGAACAGGCCCGCACTGCGGCCACCGAGCATCACCGGCAGCTCGTCGCCGAACTCGTGGAAGGATACTGGGATCTCCGGTGAGTACAAGTGTCACGGCCGTTGCGCCTGGTGCCGGCGATGGCTGGCCCGCTGACGACCTCCTCGTGCTGCGGTCACGGCCCGCCGTGGACACTGGTCCCGGGCCGCAGTCGCGCTTCGGCGACGATCAGTGGGACTTGTCGGCGGCCCGTCCCGACGTGCACCGCACCCGCTCACTGATCCACTGGGAGAGCTTCCCGGCCCAGTTCGCCCGGCCAGCTAAGAGGATCGCGCTGGCCATGCTCGACCATCCGTGCCCGGCGGACATGTTCGCCGGGGCAGCCGGCTTGAACCTGGCCATCGACACCATCATCGCTCGCATCCGCAGCATCAGGATCTTGTGCCAGTGGCTCGCCAGCCGTGGCATCCACAGCCTGGACCAGGCCGGTGACCAGGAACTCGGCGGCTACCTCGCTCACGTGCGCGCACTGTCCGCGACCGCGATCCGCAAGAGCGAACTGCTGGCAGCAGTCTCGACTATCTCCGGCTTCCGGGAGCACGTGCCGCCCTCGT
>WNEY01000657.1_pt1 | contig 22307 bp, 21 predicted proteins | sample 5400531 | NCBI WGS metagenome assembly WNEY01 (sample SAMN13153338, study PRJNA577476) | soil metagenome | isolation source: 200 cm saprolite under Douglas fir tree site 1 | place: USA:California | collected 2015-04-18
CGCCGCCGTCGGCAACGTCGTTACCAGCGTCCTGAACAGCGCAGGCTACCGCAACCACGCCGCCGCCCGCCGCGACCTCGCCTGGGATCGCACCGGCCTCAGCGCGCTCGCCCTGCTCGGACTGTAACAGCACCCCCGCTAACCCGAAACGAGACCAGATCGTGACGCGGCCCCCAAACCGGAAATGGCTACTTTGACCCCAGCCCTGCTTTCCACATCGCGGCAGAACTTGTCGAACGACGGAGCGGTCTTTCTGGCCTGCTCCAAATCGAAGGCCGACGCTAGCGTGGCCTGATCTATAGCCGACGAGTATTGGAGGCCATCGGTCCTGCGCGCGCTCAGCCAGCCTTTCGCGTCACGTATCACCTCGGGATTAATTGGGATCTCGAGCCCATCGGGCAGTCCGCATATACCACCGAGCGAAACTGCGGCAGCTATGAACCAGGCCTCAAACTCGATCTTTGGGAGAACTACAGAAACCAGCTTGTCCGGACGCGCTGCCTGAGCCCGCGCGAGAAGTGAAGGTCCGAGCTGTGCCGGACAATCGTCATCGGCATCGAGTACAATCAGAACTCCTCCTGGCCCGCCCACCCGGCTTGCTTCTGCGTCGACAGCGCGCTCAATTCCGCCTGTTTTTATCAAGCTTCCGCGCGAGAGGCGATAGGGCTTGGGCACGAGCAAGTCCCAGATCGAGAACTGGTGCGCGATCCGGTAGAGCACCTTGGGCAGGCCCGTTACTTCGCCGTGTCCCTCAACGACACAGGCGATCGTAACAGGCGTCACGTCTACTCCTCGGAGTGAGTGGTACTGCCACCAGATCGATCTGCGGGCACGATTTTGGTTGCCGCGCATAAGTTCGCCCAACGTGTAGAGCTTGTCCTTGATGATGCGTCGGCTTGGCTCGTCGATCTCGCCGATTGTCGTCAGGCCCTGCGTCATCGAGACGGCTCGCACGATTCCCACATCTAGATCGTCGCGATCTAGCAGGTCTGGGCTCTGGCTAGTCGCCATCACCTGCACCTGGTGACTTGCCTCGCTGAGCGCATCGAATAGCACCCCGGCCGCCGCCGGATGTAGTGCGATCTCAGGCTCTTCTATGCCCACCAAAGAGGTGTGGCCTTGAGTGACCGATGGCTGGAAAAGTGCGGCCAGGACGCCAGCGGCGCGGATCGTTCCGTCCGACATTCCGGGCGGACCAAATTCGACATCTTTACCATCGTCGGTGCCGGCCATTCTAAGTTTCACGGTCATAAAAGGACCAGCGATCCATTGGTCCAGCGCAATCGTACCGGGAACGATGGCCCGAAGGTACTCGTCTAGTCGTTGCTTGTGGACTGGACTTATCTCTTCCATGCCGCCGAGTACGCTGGCCAGGCGTTCACCACGAGATCCGAGAGTAACCTCACGTGAGACGGGTTCGGGTTCGCGTAGAACCTCGTTTGCGAAATTGTAGAAACTCATACTCCGCAGACGTCTGCTAAGAGGCGAGTAAGTCCTTCGTGTTCCTGCTACCTGAAGGAACAGGCTGTCTGGTTCGATGTTCTCCTCTAGCAATGGACCATCGCGTGAAATTTCTCGAGCGTATCCCTGGCTTACGGTGAAATCGAACTGATGCGAAGGTGTTTCTAGCGAGCAAGTCTCGCTGTGGACTACGAAGGGTCGCCTGTTGGCTGGGTCACGCATCAACCTGAACCCGTAGCTCCCCCGAGCCCATTGTTCTGGACGTTCGTCTAGGAGCAGATCTCCATCCCACGGAAAATTAGTCTCTACATTGATTTCGAAGCTCTCCGCTTGGTTCGGCACGTTGCGCAGGATAGCGTCTAGGCCGCCGCGTTCTTCGATAGCCTGATTCGGAGTGGTCCTGATTGCCCGCGCCAGAAAGGCCAGCGCATCAAGAAAGTTGCTCTTGCCGCTTGCGTTCGGGCCGATCAGTATTGTGAGGGGTCCTAGGTTGACGTCGCACTCAGCAATGCTCTTGTAATTCCTCAGTCGAACGCGGCTGATGAACGGCAGCCGTCTCGCCATCAGATCCTCCGCGCAGTCGCCGACACACCTGTGTTTGATCAGCCTATCGCCGGAACAGGCCATCTCCCTGGTTCAGGTGGTGCGGGAGTTGCGCCGGTCAGCGAAGTTCTGGAGCTAGTTGACCTTCTCCCCGGGGCAACCTCCAGACTGCGATCATCGGGCGGTCCGCCCGAGAACGGGAGGGAGGGCGACTCGCCGACGAAGCGCTCCGCGCTTGGGCGGAGGACCAGAATATCGATCCGAAGCAGTTGTCACTGACGCCGGAAGACCCCGGCGTCCGGATCACCTACCTCGCAAGCCGGCCGCCGACCAAAACCAGTGCCCCCGACTGCGACTTCGCCGTGCCGTTCGCCTAACCAGCGAAGTCTGGACCTAGCGCCAAACATGGCGACGCCTACCCCCTGGGATCGCTACACCAGTCCAAGCTTTCCGAGGTCGGCTATCAGGCCAGGTTCAGTTTCTCGTCCCGAAGTCATCTGCGCTCGGCGGGAGCGAGGCTGACGGTCAAGGCGAGGCCGAGCGCTGTCGCGAGGCGTTCCAGCAGCGGCAATGTAGGCGTGGTGCCCCCGCCTCGAACCGCGCCACGCCCAGCTGGGTCATCCCGGCCCGCTCGGCAAGCTGTCGCTGGGACCAGCCCAGTTCCTCCCGTCGCGCGCGGATCGTCACAGCCAGCTCGAATCGAAGCCTGGTCTGTTCGTATGCGGCCCTCACCTCGGGACGGCCGATGCGTTCTGCCCGAGCCTCGGCCAGGCCGACGCGCTGCCGGGCTTCCTGGCTCATGGTCATCCTTCCGCCTCTGCTGTGTGGCCCGGCGCGATCCAGTACGAGATGCGCATCCGTAGGCCGCCACAGTAAAACCGCAACTCACGCAGCTACCCGGTCAACACCCGGGTATACGGCTCGCCCAGCGGCCCCAAGAGCATACCAGCGATGTTATGTCCGGCCCGGCCCGGAGGCGTCGGTGCGTTTTGGTGCCTATGGGCTCATGTGGCCAAATTAAGCCGGTTGATCTGCTTGTCGAGGTTGCGGACTTGCGTTGAGGTGGCGCCGAATGCCTCGGCTAGCGCTGGGCGTACGGCTTCCAGTTCGGTCAGGGCCTCATCGGGGTAGCCCGCGGCGGCGAGCATCTGTGCTATGACGAATCGGGATTCGAGGATCTTGTCCGCCTCGTCCTTGCTCGCCGACGCCTCGGCGTTCTCCACGTAGAACCGCAGATGGGGTAGGGCCTTTTTCGGTTTTCCGACTTGCGCGTAGGCGTGCCCGGCGTAGTAAGAGGCTTCGAGGATCTCAGGATCCGTCGGTCGCCGGATTGTGCGGAAATCGTGGCCGATGCTGTCAAAGACCGCCGCTGACCGCGTGTACTCACCCGTGTAGAACAACACGGCGCCGAGTTGCCGGCGCAGCTGAAGTTCCAGTTCCGGATCGTGACCAGCGCGTTCGCCACCGAATTCCAGCATGCGGATTGCCTCGGACAGCCGGTCGCCCGCGATGAGGGTGTTGATGTTTGATCGCAGCAACTCGGCTTCGGCCGGGCTGAGGGGTTCCGGGTTAGCGGATTGCCCGTGGCGCTGCGGCGTAGCCAGCAGAGGCTGTCGGAAGGGCAAGGTTGGGTCGCGGCCAATGTCGTCGCCTAGCCGTGCACTGTCCGCCGATGCCAGCGGGAGAAGCGTCCGGTAAACATTCTCGGCCGTCGGCCGGGCATCAGCGTCCTTAGCCAGCATCGAGGACACCAGCGCATCGACGACCTCCGGGACCTTATCTCGCCGCGCCTTAACTGACGGCACCGGCGACTGCAGGTGATGATTCCGAAGCGACATGTCAGGGGTTTCGCGGAACGGCGTATCGCCGGTGAGCAATTCGTAGAGCAGGCAGCCCAGCGAGTAGATGTCGGATGTGGATGTGACCGGATGACCTAGACATTGCTCCGGTGACATGTACGCCGGGGTGCCGACCGTTCGGTCGACCTGGGTGAGCCGAGCCAGCGCCCCGGCACCTCGTAGGATCGCGATGCCGAAATCAAGCAGCTTGACCAGGCCGCCGTCGATGATCATCACGTTGGCGGGCTTGATATCCCGGTGCACGATGTCGACCCGGTGCACGTCGGCCAGCATCGCCGCGATCTGGGTCACGATCGCGGCCGCCCACGTCACGCTGGGTGGGGCCGTCGAGTAGTCGGTTCGGTCGAGGATGGCCTCTAGCGTCGAACCACGCAGCAGTTGCATGACGAGCCACACTTGTTCGCTGCCGTCGGGCGCGATTTCGGTGCCGGTGTCGTAGACGGCGGGGGTGCCGGGGTGTTCGAGCTGAGCGGTAGTGCGGATCTCGCGCAGGAAGCGCTTGCGATCTCGGCGCTGAGCGTCGATGAGTTCGGCGGCCTCGGGACTGTCAGGCGTGGACGATGCTAATCCCGGTTGCTGGAAGATCTTGATCGCTACTGGCCGGTCCAGGCGTTCGTCATGGCCGTGGAAGACCTCGCTCATGCCACCCCGGCCGAGCAACCCATCTATTCGGTATCGTCCGGCGAGCATCCGTTTCTGCTCAGAGGCAGTCATTCCGGATTGTCCCGTCCGCTAGTTTCCCGGTGCATCTCGGTCTTGAGTTTGGCCAGTGCCTCATCCCGCGCTGGCTCGGTGATGATTCGGTAGGCTCGCCTGCGTGCTGCTTCCTTAATAGCCTTCTGAAACTCATTGTTGTCGAAGTAGAGCTTGATGAAGTCGGTGTTGCGTTCGGCGTTCCCGGCCACAATGTCGTCGAGTCGATCATCGGCGACCTGCCCGAACCGCGCTTCGTCGTTCATCAGCGCGATCTGCTGCATGGCCGGGTCTTCGACCAGGCCAACTACCTGCTGGTACACCAAGATCTGGTCGGCGGTGCCCAGGTCGAGCCCGAATCGGCTGTTGAGCCCGTCGATGATCTCCGACAAGGGCTTCAGCTCGGGCTCTTTGTAGCTACCGCCGTCCGCGGCATGGCCGCGTACCTCACGATCACCGACCGGTGTCAGCGACACGTTGTGCCTTCCGGTGAACTCAAGCCGGAAGTGACTCAGGTCGGCATCCCCGATGTCCACCGACGTTGAAGGCCGGCCAGGCAGGCGGATCAGCAAGACCCGGCTGTACTGGTAAAGCCGTTCGAGGTCTCGGTCTCCCCAGTCCACGATCTGGGCGACGAGGCTATAGGCGCGCACGTAGTTACCCAGCGCGGTGCGAAACTCCTCTCGCTCGTCATCGGTGTCCAGGGCGGCGAAGCGGTCAAGCGCCGGCTTCAGGTATTCGTGCAACTCGGCGTGCAGCTGACGCTCGGCGGCGTCGGGCATCCGGCCAGGCCCGGCGACGGCCAGTACTCGGATGAACGCCTCCATCTCCGAGGCGGCGAGCAGCCCGAATTCCATCACCTTGCGCTGCCGGTCGTACAGGACGTTGGGGTCGGTCGGCGGGGTAATGGTGGTCTCGAACCAGGGCTCGAACGCGGTCTGAATGTCGTCCGCTTCGTTGACGAAGTCAAGGACGTGCACGTCATCCTCCGACTTCATCGGATGGATCCGGTTAAGCCGCGATAGCGTCTGGACGGCGGCAACACCCGTCAGCACCTTGTCAACGTACATCGCGCACAGCAGCGGCTGGTCGAATCCAGTCTGGTACTTGTCGGCGACCACAAGCAGCCGATATTCGTCCTGATTCCGCGCGGCCGCGCGCGGATCGTCGGCCTTGGTATAGCCGAATCGGCCAGGGAGCTGAAGCTCGGAAAACCCATTGATCTGCGTCTCGGTGAACTCCAAGCCAGAGTCATCCTGAAGATGCCCGGAGAAGGCAACCAGTGTCCCGCAGTTGGTGAAGCCGCGCAGCGTGACGTAGTTGCGGATCGCCTGATAGAGGCCGAGCGCATGCGCGCGACTGCCGGTCACGACCATCGCTTTGGCCCGGCCGCCTAGTCTGCCGGTGATGTTCTCCCGGAAGTCATCGACGATCAGCCTGGCCTTCTGCTCTAGCGACTTCGGGTGCTGCTCGGCGTAGCGGACCAGCGCGGCCTTGGTCTTGGCCTCGTCGACCTCGGGGTTGGCGATCCGGGACTCGGCCAAGTCCACCGCCGCGTTGCGCAGCCGCCACTTGGTCTCGTAGGTGATGTAGTTGGCCAGCACGTCCAGGATGTAACCCTCACCGACCGCCTGCCGCATCGAATACACGTGGAAGGGCACGTACATGCCTTGCTCGCCGGTGCGCTCGTTGACCTTCTCAGGATCGAAGGTGCCGAACAGCTTGAGCGTGGGCGACTTAGGCGTGGCGGTGAACGCGAAGTACGACAGGTTCGGCTGCCGCCCGCGAACCCTGGTCATGTACTCCGCGTCGTCCTCGTCTTCCTCGCGCGGAATGGCGTTGGAGCCGAGCGCCTGCTTGAGCCGGACGGCCGCGTCGCCGCCCTGCGACGAGTGCGCCTCATCGATGATGATCGCGTAACGCCGGTCGCCCAGTCCTCTGTCGGCGACCTTGCCCAGCACGTACGGGTACATCTGCAAGGTGCTGATGACGATCTTGGACGTGGCATCTTCGAGCGCGGCGGCGAGCTGGGCCGAGTCGTCGTCGATCTTCTTGACGACACCGGGTGTGTGGTCAAACTGGTAGATCGTCTTCTGCAGCTGCCGGTCGAGAACGATGCGATCGGTGATCACGATGATCTTGTGAAAGACCGGCTGGTTGTCGTCGTCAAACAGGTTCGACAGCCGATGCGCCAGCCAGGCGATCGTGTTCGACTTGCCAGAGCCCGCCGAGTGCTCGATCAGATAGTTGTGCCCGGCTCTGTTCGCCCGCGCGTGCGCCACTAGCTTCTGCACGGCGTCCCACTGGTGGTAGCGAGGAAAGATGCGAGGCGAAGTGTGCGGATCGACCCTCGCGGTCTTCCTGTCCGGCGCCTGGACATGGATGAACCGCTGCAATATCTCGAGCCAGCTATCCGGCTGCCAGATCTGCGCCCACAGATAGGCGACGCAGTAGGACCCAGACCGGGCCGGCGGATTCCCCGTGCCCCCAGCCACCCCCGGCCCGTTGGACCCCAAGTTGAACGGCAAGAACTGCGTATCTCGTCCATGCAGCCGCGTGGTAATGAACGCCCGATCAGGATCCACCGCAAAATGCACAAGTGTCCGCTTGGCGAAGAACACTTCCCGCGGATCCCGGTCATACCGATACTGCGCAATAGCGTGGTCAGCGTTCTGCCCAGTATTCGGGTTCTTCAACTCAGCAGTAGCAACTGGCAGCCCGTTAACGAAGAAGGCCAGGTCCACGGACCGCTGCGGCTCCCGGACGCTGTAGTGCACTTGTCGGCCGACGGTCAGCACGTTGGAGCGATACTCAGCGAGCGCATCGGCAGCCAGCGTATGCCCAGGCCGAAAGTACGTCAGATCAATCTGGACCCCCCGATCCCGCACCCCTTGCCGCAGCACATCAAGCACTCCCCGCGCGTCAATCTCAGCCGCAACGCGCTGCGCAAACTGCCGCAGCGCCGTCTCCTGATCGCCATACAGGCCAATCAGCCGCTCCCAACTATCGCCCTGCGAAGCGCCAATGAACCGAAAGAGTTCACCGGTATCAATCCCAAGCTCAGCACTAAACGTATTCTGAGCCCGCTGCCACCCCCGAGTCAGCAACTCCTCTTCAACCCGCTCCTCAAAGAACTGCTCGGTATAAGCACCCAAATTCATGCGGCAGCACCTCCGGCCGTCACATCGATCTGTCCGGTGACAGCAGCGGTAATAAGTGCCTCACGCCGTTCGGCAAGCAGGGTAAGTTGTCGATCGATAGCGTCGACGGCCGCGTCAATCGCTGAATTACTCGCTCGGATCGACTCAACGATGGCTAGCTGCTCGGAAAGCGGCGGCAATGGGATGCGAAGCATCTGGAGATCGGGGACGTAGATCGTTTTATGCGTCGATCCCATCGCCAGTCGGCCAAGTAGGTCCGAGCGCATGGCACGAAGGCACCAGAGCAGGTAGAACGGATCAAGCTTCGGCCCGCACGTCCACGTAACAAAGTCCTGGCTGGTCGCCATGTCCTCACCCATGACCGCCGAATAGCCCGCCGAAGCGGTGCGGCAAAGAACGACGGTGCCTTTAGGGTGGAGTTCGGCTGCGCTGTTTGCCAAACCGAATTCACTGATACATTCGCGAGTCTTCGTCAATACCTCGCGTCTGTCATCGCGAATCTGGCTAACCTCGCCGGTAGTTATCCACGGTATCGTGCAATTTTGCCACCATTCTGGATGCGCCCGACTAGGAGTATGCCCACTGCCCATGCGGGCAAAGTGGTTGAGCTTCACGCCCTGCCAGCTGCTAGGAAGTGTCTCAAGCCATGCCAATGTCGATGGCCTGCGATCAGTGAAGACTTCGCCAGTAACTGCGGAGAATACCTTGGTCTGTCGAAGTTCCAGTAGGACTATTCGAGATCTGTGTTGCGCGGCAACTAGGCCATCGATCTTCGATGTCTCAAAATTGAGCAATTCGACAGTGCGTCGCTGTTTCTCAATCATTGGAATATTAGCGAGTATGTCGCCGAGATCATCGGCATTGATGCGCGGCGTTCGAACAGATCCGTTCTCTGTGTTACCGATCCCGCGGAGCCGAGCTGTCATTTCACCAACGAACCAGGTCGATCGGAAGAGATAGTGGAGGTATCGGGAATTAGTTCGCGAGCCCGGACGGAGCACCAGGTAATCAGGACTAACGACACCGCGTTCTGGGCTAACCCCAATAGCGCCCTGAAATGCTCGCATCCGGTTCAATACGATATCGCCTGGTTCGCATATCTTGTAGCTGCTGAGATCCTCTGCTCGCGGGACGTCGCTTGTGAGCGTGTCGCGCGGAACTACCCCGTGGTGGATCGAGACTGCCATCAATGGCAACTGGCTGTCGTTGGCCCTCTGATCGATAACTTGATACAGATACTTGATGCGCTGTTGGCTCATCCCGTTACCTCGCCGAGTAGTTTCTGGATTTGAGCCTCCAGGTCGCGGAGTTCGGCGTCTATTTCGGCTAGGGGGCGGGGTGGGGTGTAGACGTAGAAGTGGCGGGTGAAGGGGATTTCGTAGCCGACCTTGGTTTTCTCGTGGTCGATCCAGGCTTCGGGGACGTGGGGGAGGACTTCGCGGGCGAAGTAGGTGTTGAGGTCTTCGTCTAGTGGGATGTTCTCGTAGTCGCGGAGGTCGGGGTCTGGGAGTGAGGTGCCGTCCTTCGACTGCTGGACTTCGCCTTCTGGGTCGGCTACGGAGACCGCGGCCCAGAACGCCTTGAACATCGCGGCCGTGGACGGCAGGAAGGCGCCGGCGGCGACGACCGCGGCGCGTAGACCGGCGGTGGCTTCCTTTTTGGTCCACCAGACCGAGCCGATCGACTCTCGGAGAGCATCGACCAGGGCGTCTCGCCCATCCCACTTGACGAGCGCGCGGGAAGCTTTCAAAGCCAAAAGGGTTTCTTCTGTGATCTCGAAGCGGAGCTTGAGTGGGCGTTCGACGGTGATGCGGTGGTAGCCGAAGCCCCTGGTGCCGAAGATCTTGACCTTTCCGTGGTCCGGGTGGTCGGGATCGGCGGCGACTTGGACTGAGTCGACGTACAGGCGGGTGATGTGCGCGATCTGCTGGTCGCTGATTTGCTTGCGCTTGTCGCCTAGCGACTTACGCATCTTCTCCCACTGGTCGCGGACGTCGAGGAGGATCACATTGTTGCGCAGTGGTTTCGCCTTGCGGTTCGACAACACCCAGAAGTACGTGGAGATGCCGGTGTTGTAAAAGAGTTGATCGGGGAGGGCGACGATGCCTTCGAGCCAGTCGTTCTCCAGGATCCATTGGCGGATCTTTGACTCGCCTGATTCTGCTGCGCCGGTGAACAAAGGCGAGCCGTTGAAGACGATCGCTAGGCGGGCGCCCTTGCCCTCGACGGGTTCCATCTTCGAGATCATGTGCTGCAGGAACAGGAACGAGCCGTCGTTGATGCGTGGCAGGCCGGCGCCGAAGCGGCCCGCGTATCCGAGTTCGGCTTCGGCTTCGACCTCGTCTTTGACTTTTCTCCATTCGACGCCGAACGGCGGGTTGGCCAGCATGTAGTCGAATTTCTTGCCGCTATAGCCGTCGTCGCTGAACGAGTTGCCGAAGTAGACGCGGCCGCGCTGGGAGCGCATCAGCATCTCGGACTCGCAGACGGCCCATGACTCGGGGTTGACCTCCTGGCCGAAGAGGTAGACCTCGGCCGTCGGGTTGATCGATTTGATGTGATCCCCGGCGGCGGTGAGCATGCCGCCGGTGCCGCAGGCCGGGTCGAGGATGTTGATCACCTGGCCTTCGCCGGCGATGGTGTCCTCGTCCGGGGCGATGAGGATGTCCACCATCAGCTTGATGACTTCGCGGGGCGTGAAGTGCTCTCCGGCGGTCTCGTTGGAGTCCTCGGCGAATTTCCTGATCAGGTGCTCGAAGACGTAGCCCATATCGTGGTTAGTGAGCTTGTCGAGGTCGCGCATCTCGGCGAACCGGCCGACGATCTGGTACAGGAGCCGCGCGCCCGCCAGTCGGGTGATCTGGTTGTCCAGATCGAAGCGGTCCAGAACCTGCCGGACGTTGGGCGAGAACCCGTTCACGTAGTCGCGCAGGTTCTTGGCGACGCTCTGCGCATCGGCGGTGATGGTCGTGAAGGCCTGCTTGGGGGTGTTGTAGAACGGCAACTTCGCCGCAGCCTCCAGGAGCCGTTGCTTGTTCTGGACGTCGAGGGCTGCGTCGCGAGTACGAACGGTTTCGCGGGTCGGAGCCATCACGGAATCAAGCCGCCGAAGCAGCGTAAACGGCAAGATCACCTGGCCGTATTCGTGCCGCTTGTAATCACCGCGCAGGCGATCCGCGACCGACCAGATGTCATTCGCCATTTTGGAGTGCGTCGGTCCTGAAGTCACGGCTCGCTCGTCTCGTATTCAGTCGGGTCATTGGCGCCGGTGCGTTTCGACGGCGATATGTCTGGCGTCAGAGTGCCGCTGACCAAACCATGAATGTTCTGTTCGATCACCTTCGCGCTGATCCCGGCTAGCTTAGCTATAACTTCCTCTAGTTCCAGCAGGTGACGGAAGGCGTCGCCGTAGCGGCGCTGCTCGGCTAGCCGCATGCGGGGAAGTCGGCACCGGCGGAGATCTTCGCGGCTGTTCGCGCCGAGGGTGTTAGTTACTGGCAGAGCGTTCGCATCGGCGCGCAGGAAGGTCGCGACGAAATGCGCGTCCAGACGAGACTCATCTATCTCGACCACCTGCGCGACGCCCGCGTCGTCGTCGGCGGTGCCTGTGGCGACGACCGGCTCTCGGCCAAGCCTACGGAGGATGACATCGCCGCGCAGCGGAGTTGAATCGCGGGAACGGATGGTCAGAGCGCCAGCACGTTCTAGTTCTCCGAGCGTGACAAAGGAATGGTGTGACGCGGCGACCGGGCCAAACGCCGGCAGGGCCTGGCTGGCGAGAGCGTAAACGGCGCGCAACCGGTCGGCGACGCGAGCGAGGTCCTCGGCTGTCGCCTGGACCTTGGCGGCGACATAGCGTGACGGCAGCAAGTTGACGTCTCCGTCAAGTAGCTCCAGCCGGGGAACTGTCCGGACGATGGTCGGGTCGGCGTCGCGAAGCAGTCGCTGCCAGGCTGTGTACTCGTGCGGCACGTCGGCCGCGTCACCCAGGCGGGACAGATCCAGCATCCGCACCCCCGCATGGTCCGGTGCGGCGAGCGGGCGTTGCAAGATCCACAGGTACAGGTCGATGCCAGGTAGCGTGCCCAGGCCGTTAGGAAGCGCGATGACGTCGCGCAATGCTCCAGACCGCACGAGAGCCGCCCGGATGTCCTGACCAGAGATCTGGAAACAAGTCCGAGGCGAGACCGCAACTATGGCGACACCGCGCTGGCGCAGATGGGCATAGCAATGCTGGACCCAGGCCAGTTCGCCATCACGGGGTGCCGGAGTGCCGAACTCCCACCTTGGGTCGGTGGTCAGCTCGACCGACGGCCATTGCGGCTGGTCGAACGGCGGCTCACAGACGACCGCCGCTGCCGATCCGAGGTACTGGGTCAGTTGGTCGTCCAGCAGGGAGTCTCCAACGTGGATCTCATACTCCACGTCGTGTGCGCTGCTGCGCAGGTTCAGGGCGGCTAGGCCGGCCGCCGACTCCTGAATTTCCTGCCCGGCGAGCCTTAGCCGGTTACCGAACCGGTCGGCCACCGCCATGAGCAGCGTTGCCTCGAAGCAGGCAGGATCGATCACCACCGGCAACTCGGCGTCGTCGGCGTCAGCCGAGCGCGCGGCCGCTATGGTTCGGGGCAAGAGCGACGCCATCACTTTCGCCAGCAGTTCGCCCGAACTTAGGTCGGCAATGGAGCGTTCCTCGGCGCCGAATACCTCTCGCCACGATGAAGTCTCGTGAAGTTCGTCTGACAGCGTCGGCAAGCTGGTCAGGCGTTGGGTACCGGTCGTCGTACGGCCGGCCGTTGCCAGCTGGTCGGCCTTGCCGGTCGCCGTCAGCCACTCCTGCACCTCGGCCCTGGAAAACATCGGGCTCGCAGAACTGCCTGCTACCGGTTTAGGAAAGTCTGGGTAACGCCGCCGCCAGTTCGAGACCGCTGCACGACCCACGCCGGCCAGCCGCGCGATGGCCGCTGCGGTCATTGGGTCGTTGTCTTCGGGCGTCATGAGCTGAGCTTCTGACTTGACGAACATCGGGCAATCAAGCAGCATGGGCCGTGCGATGAGCAGTAGTTCATCGAAGTGAGCCCGGCAGCCTTCCGGACGGTCGGTGGGCCGGGCTTTGCGCATCTCATAGCCTGATCACCTCTGTCACCAGCGGTTCCACTCGCTTCCGCCACTGGTTGGACTTGGACCAGGACCAGGCAACCGCGTCCGGGATCGACAGCAGGCACTCCTCATGAGCCCGGCGATGCTCGTACCGGAGCGCGTCCTGCCGGTCGGCCTTCTTAAGCTGCTCCCTGATGACCCAGCGATCCTGTGCTTCCAGGGAGTCGTCTAGCTCAAGCACGATCCTGTGCGCGCCCTGCCGCAAAGCATCGCTGGTGAGCCTCGTAATGACGGCGTCCCGCGCCACCTTCAAGTCACGGATTCCGCTCGCTTCGTAGATCGTGGTACACACCTCGGCCTCGACAAGGGCCCGGATGATCTGAAGACGGCGTGAATCACGCTCGCCGACGAAGTGCAAGCGCCGCTGGCCGGGCAACCTGAGGCTAACGACGACCTGACGCATCTTGGTCAGCTGTTCCGCAGGAATGGTCGCCGCCGCAAGCACGAACGAGTTCCGCTTGGACTCGTCCGCGAAGATGTGTGCGGTCATCGGCCTTCCGTTTCGCGCCGGCGACAAAGGCGCGCCAGCGAACTGAAAAGTATCGCCAGCGACAGTTAGCGCCAGAGTGAGCAGTCGGCAGCGGCGACGGAGCAACTCAGGGCACACTACTGGTTATGAATCCTGAGACGCAACCTATTGTGAACGTTGTTGCCATAGGTCAAGCGTGTTCACAACTGAACGTGGAGGCACTGGAAGCGATTGAGCGGATCGGCGAGCTTCTCGATGTCCCGGCATTGGCCACGTCAGACATGTCGCTGCGGATCCCTACGACCCTGCGAGACGCAGCCGCGCTGGCTGTCCGCGAGCTAGGGGCGGCGCCCTCGGCTATCGCGCTGTCGAGCACGGCCTTGCGCACGACGTTGGAGGGGTTGGTGATGCAAGCCTTCCTCGATGACCACTATGAGCGATATCCGGACTCCCGGCCGGATCTAGGGGATCTCGCGATCGCGGCCGCCGAGATTGACGGGCATCTGCTGGCAGGAGAGCCGGACCGGCTACGCCGGGCGGCCGAGGAAATCGTCAGCAAGCGTCCGGACGCTAGCCCTGAGGATGTGCTGTTGTGGGCCGAAGCAAGGGCTTACGCGGCGTGAGTCACCTGGTCATCCTCGACAAGCAGGCGGTCCAAGCCCTCGGCGACCCTGGTCATACGAAGCATCGCCGGGTCGTCAGTCACGTTCAGATCGCGGCTAGCCGCAAACGTCGCGCGGAGGTGGTCCAGGTTGTTGTACCGACCACGGTCAGAGTCGAGGCTGGCTGGGACCGTCAGTCCGCAGCCTGGGCCTTTGCGAGTCGGCTTCGCATCGCCGATGTTCCGCTAGACCAGACTCACAGCAACGCGGCCGCAGCCATCCGAAGCGAGACAGAGGTCGGGGCCGCAGAGGCTCACCTCGGCGCGGTTGTCCATTCGACCTCGGCCATGCACGTAACGGTCGTGACAGGCGATCCAGGAAGCATGCGGCTGGTCGCAGCGGACAGGCAAATCACGATCGTCGTCATGTGAGCGAGATATTCCAACAGCCCATTACGGTCAGGCTGGTTGCCGAGGGAGGAGCACAAGAGTGACGCGGTGGCCTAAGGGTGAGCGGACCGTTGCGTTCCTGATCGACCGCGGTCGCTTGGAACCATTTGAGGCTAGCAATCCGGCAGCGACGGCCAACGCGCTGGTCGAGCGGGCTAGTCGGCGGCTAGAGGCAACCGCCAGGGCCGCTCTGATTAGCGGTGACGTCGACGGGGCGTATTCGGCCGCCTATGACGCGTACCGATGGCCGGCGAAGCGCTTCTCGCTCGGCAAGTCTTGCGGGCGACTGGAGGCGAGGGGTCGCACATGGCCGTCGAAGACGCCGTATCCGCGCAGTTCTCCTCCACTATTCCGGCCTTCGCCAAGCCCGTCTTCGAGCAGGTCCGCCGCACCCGGCATAACGCCCAATACTTTGATCCCGACGCTCCGCCGATCACCGCAGCAGATGCCACCTGGGCGATCGAGAAGGCAGCGGCGGCCCTAGTTGGCACGCGCACCGTGCTGGCCACCGGATCACTGGACTCCTTCATTTGATGTCGGCAGAGCCAACTCCACCATCGGTCGGTTCGTGATCGTGTCGTGGAAGGACCCGGATCCCGACATCAGCCAGGACGCGTCGCGGATCGTCATCTGCACCGGACGTCCTAGCCGCCGCTCAGCTCGGTCAGCAGCTTCATACAAGGCGTCCCGGTCAGGATCGCCCAGGACCAGCACATCGATGTCGCCCACGGGCCGGACGCCGTCTTGCCCTGCATGACGGGCCGCCCATGACCCGAATACCAGCGCCGATGCGATGCCGTGGATTCCGGACAGTTCCGCAGCCAGGACCGCCGGAACCCCGAATGCGCGAGTAAGCACCTCAGCGAGCCCCGAATAGTACGGGCCAGAGACATCTGCCCGCACCAGTCGGGTGTTGCCCACCTTCCGGCTAGTAACCAGACCCGCGCGCTGCGCGCGTTCGACCTCGCGGAAAACCGATGGATGCGGCGCACCTGTAAGCCGGGCGATGTCGGTCAGACTGAGTTCCTGATCAGGATCACCCAATAGCAGCGCCAAGATCTCGCCTTGCTGCTGTGACCGCAGGACGGGCAGCAGTGATGGCACCGGGGTTCTATCCATAAAATGAAGAATACTCTTCATCTCGCGGAAGCATCTCGTTGTGTGACGGCCGGCACGGCCACGATCCGAAGCCGGGTTGCGGTCTCCGCGCCGTCAGATACTCACCCTCGACGGGTGGCGGGACGGTGACGCGGTCTGTGCGGCGCGGTCGCAAGTGATCGCCTCAACCGGGCCGAAGTCACCTTCCGTGGGCGCCAGCGCCTGTGCGTACGGGTCTTTGTCAGCTTTGATCCGCGCCGTAGCTCGCCAGCCCGCGATTACCTCCTGAGCCGCGACGTCAATCCTGAGCTCGGCCGCATCAGACAGGGCGTCCGTCAGTTCAGCCGCGGATTCCGCCTGGTCAGCTTCGGATAGATGTCGCACCCACGGGAACACCTCCGAAACCGCCTCCCCGATCGGCCGCGGGATGGGGAGCAGCGACGGCGCAGAAGTCTTGTCCACGAACTGAAGAATAGTCTTCAGTTCGTGGAAGTATCCGCGACGCTACCGCGAGCCTGCCTGATGAGCGGGAGGAGTCTCTTGCGTACGCAGGAGACTCGGATGCGTTCAGCGAGGCCAGTATGGTGAAGGCGGTTGCTTTGCGGGATCAACGACTTCGTGTCGTCTAACGGTTCGGTCCAGGCTCTTGATCCGCACCAGTCGTTGCCCTTTGGCGAACGTGAGATCGTCCATTACATTGGGCATGGCTGCGATAATTGCGGCTAAGGCTAGAGCAAGGCCCGTTGTGCCTTGACCTTGGTCGTAGCGGACGTGATGAATGCCCGATTTCTTGATGGCGTCGCAGACGTCAGGGTTAGTGAGCTGGCTTTTATCGTGAGTGAGCAGGACGTTATACCCAGCCTGTCCTGCATCGCGCAGCACCTGAGGGTCTTTCTTTCCGCTCCAGCCAAGAGTTTGAACTAGGTCGATATGATGTCCGGCGAGCACTCGATGCAACGGTGCGACGAGTTGTGCTGGGGTGTCCTCGTCTAGCAGAATGCGCATTCTACGCTGCACCCCTTCGAGGTCCGAAGCTGTCAACGTATCGGGCGAAGTCAATCGCATCGTGTGCGGCTTCTGCCGAAACGGTGGGGTAGTACTCAGCTATCTCTTCGGCTGGTATGCCGTCGGCGACGAGGCTGGCTACCAAGTCGTAGGGCACCCGGATACCAGCAATCACCGGGAATCCGCCTTGGGTCTCCGGGTCGAGAACCACATGCGGACGTAGCTGGAAAAGATCAGGTACCAGTACTCCTGGTCGCGGCGCAAACGGCTCGATGACTCTTGAGATCTCAAGCGCAAAGAGTTGCTTTTGCCCTGGAGTCTTGCTGAGATCGACCGCCTCTGCTGCGGTTACGAGCTGGATGTTACCCGCTGAGTCAGCGACTATCGTGTACGACGCCAGATGATCGCGGTCGCCGAGCCGCCGAAGATGGCTGATGGCAGATCGGATCTTCTGAAGCGACGCGAATTCGCGTAGCCTGACGCAGGTTCGCAATGCGAGAATGTCGCGGAAAGAATACAGTGCGCGCGGCGTGGACTGTAGCTCCGGCGCGAGCAATGGGCCGGTTGGAGGGCTCCGCCAATGCCGAAGCTGGCTAACCGTAGCTCCAGTTAGTGCTGCAGCCATCCTGGTTGGGTATGCCACGTGCCCCCTCTCGCTAGACTTATCATATTGTCCTACATGCCGCCGACAATTATCTTGATTGACGGCGTAGCGGCAAGTGGCGCGCCCGCCGATCGTCAGCCTTCGTAGTGGTACCGGGCCTGGATGATGATCAGTTCGTCATCTGTCACGCCGTAGACGAGTCGGTGCTCGTCGTCGATCCGGCGGGACCAAAAGCCTGAGAGATTTCGGCGTAGCGGTACGGGCTTGCCTGCACCTTCGAACGGGGTTCGCCTGGCTTCCTCGATCAGTCGCAGCAGCCGACGCAGCATCTTCTTGTCGGCCGTCGACCAATATGTGAAGTCATCCCAGCCCTGGGCGTGAAAGAGGATATTCCGCACAGTGGCTAGCCCTCATCGACCATGGCCTGTAGTTCTTCCATTGTCCTAGTGAGCAGGGTTCGGCCCCGGCGAACTTCCTCGGCCGCGGCCATGAGACGGGCTGCGTTCGCTGGAGAGCGCAGCAAGTAGTCGGTTTCCTCCATGGACTCGTAGTCGTCGGCGGCAACAAGGTAGGCCCGACCGTGGTTCGAGACGATCTCGATGGCAATCCGGTCTTCATTCACCTGAATGATGAGCGGGAAAAGCCTCCTGCGCGCTTCAGTTGCCGTGATAGCCATGAACACCCTCTCGGATCTGGTACCGGAACCCTGTACCAGATCGATAGTACCGTAGTGCGGTACCGCATCCCACCGTCTATCGCGCCGCTGGGCGCGGCCGAGCGCGTTCTTAGGCGGGTGGCGGCGTGCCGTCGCCACCCCGCCTGTCCTAGCTAGCTACGAGCACCTGCGGTAGGTGACAGGGAATTTGTTGCCCCCGGAGAGCGAGCCGGTGGTCGCCAGATCATGGCCGCTGGGATCCTTCATCTTCAGCGACTTGTGCGGGAGCGAGCCGATCTTGCTGAGGTGATGGTTAATCCGGGCCGCCCGGGCATTGGCAAACGTGACCTGGCCAAAATCCGGGATGTGTGGGTGCGTCTTCCCCAGTTGCGGATCTTCCACGATGAAGAGCGCGAACTTGCCCTGGTAGACGCTGGTGATGAAGTTGGCCTCGAGGATGACCTTGCTCTTATCCATGACCGTGAAGGTGTAGGCGCCCTCGCCGGACGGGTAGGTCGTGAAACTGGTGATCTTGTCCCGGCCTTAGCGTTCTTGCCGAACACCGGCGGACCGGGGAAGCCCGGGCCGATGACCTCCCAGAACGACTGATAGCTGTGGCCGGTGCCGGCGGTCGTGCCGGACTGACCGATTGTGGTCTTCTCATCTCCGACCCCGACCCAGATGCCCTCTAAGACAGGCTTCGAGCACGAGACCGACTTAAGATGCGGCTCGTTGTAGGACGCTAGCGCCTCGAAGTAGTCACTGTGGTTCTGATCTTGGTACCCGGCTCAGCAGGTCTTGCAGTTGCTGAATCGCATTGCCCCGGCGTTCGCAACCAGGTAGCGGCGCGGAACGGAGTAGCTCAGGTGGCTCATCAGCTTGCGCCAGGCCCGGGCGCCGAGCAGGGTGCGGGTGGGCAGGCCGAACTCTTTCAGTTGCTGGTCCGTTGCCTTGAGCGGGTCGAAGCCACAGGCGGGAGAACGCTCGTAACTCGATGGCCCGCGACGTTATAGACGTAGGTCGTCGATCCGTCAGAGTTTTTGATTACCCTGCGCAGCGGATAGATATACCGATGTCAGCGCTAAGACGCCCGCTGCGGCACTGGCCGCGATTCGCCGGGTCCTCATGGAGGTTCCTCCTAAATGTCGGAAATCCTCACCTTAATGCCGAACCCGGACCGGGACAAATCTAATTATTAGTTAACCGATTACCTAGCGTTTACTGGGAGATCGCAGGTAATAGCCGACCGGGAACAGCCTGATGTTCAGGCCCTCGTCGACCAGGCCCCACAGGCCACGGCGGGCAAAAAGAGCCACGACGATCGCGACCAGACCCAAGATGATCAGGTACCAGGCGTTGTAGGACTGCAGCGTCTGCTGGAGCACTATGAACACCGCCGTGCCGATTATCGGGCCCTCGATCGTGCCGATGCCGCCGATGATCGTGGCGAATGCCATCTCGGCGGTCCACTGGATGCTGAAGACCGCGCTCGGCTGGACCTGGAGCTGGCTGATCGCCAGCACCGCGCCGGCCGCCCCGCAGCCCGCGCCCGCTACGACGAACACCAGAAGCCTGGCCAGGCCGACCCGAGCGCCTGAGCTGCGGGCCGCGACTTCGTCGTCACGAATGGCGGTGAGCACCAGGCCGAGTCGGCCCCTCAGCATCAGGTAGGTGCTGACCAGGGCGGCCACGGTGACGGCAAGTCCGGCCCAGTAGGTATAGGCGGTGAGCAGCGTGGGGTCCAGCCCGGCGAAGCCGGGGAGCGGCATGCCGGTGCCGCCGCCGATCGAGGAGAACTTCTCGATGATCAGCATGATGGTGGCGGCCAGCACCCAGGTGGCGATGGCGAAGTAGCCGCTGCGCAGCCGGGAGACCAGCCACCACATCGGCAGCGCCGCGATACCGCAGCCGATCGCGGCCACCGGGAGAGCGGCGAATGGCGAAAAGCCGTGCAGGGCCAGGATCAGCACGAAGTACGCGCCTAGCCCGACGAAGGCCTGCTGCCCGACCGAGACCAGGCCCGCGTAGCCGGCCAGCAGGTTCCACATGCTCGCCAGCGTGAGCACGATGAATGCTTGCACCAAGATCGTCGTGGTGCCGGCGTAGACGATGTAAGGCAGACGCACTAGCACGAGCACGATGATTAGCGCGACGCCCCCGGTCCAGGCCACGTTGCGCTGTGACCTGGTGACCTTGATGTCCGCGACACGCTGGGAGTTGGTCTGGGTGACCAGGCTCATGAGCTCGCCCCCCGGGAGATAATGCCCTGGGGGCGCACCACGAGGATGGCCAGGAATACCAGGTATCCGGCCAGCGCCTCGTCGGTAATGTTGATCTGGGCGCCGATCTGCTGGGCTATTCCGAGCACAATGCCGCCGATCAGCGTGCCCCACAGTGAGCCGAGGCCGCCGATCACCACCGCCGCGAACGCGAACAGCAGGATCGTGTCGGTACCGGCGGTCGGGTCGAGCTGGGAGTACATGCCATAGGCGATACCGGCCAGGGCCACGGTGGCGAAGGCCAGCGCTGCTGCGATGCCGAACACGTGCCGGTAGTCGGCCCCGGACAGTTGCGCGGCCTCCTTGTCATCGGCGACGGCGCGGATAAGCCGGCCGTACTTGGACGTTGACAGGAAATACTGCAGGCCGAGCAATACGGCCACCGCCACCGCGAAGATCGTCACCAGGAGGTAGGCGACCTGGATCTGGGAGCCGATGGTGAAAGAGCCGGTTACGAGCGCCAGTCCAGTGCCGATACCGCGGCTGTTGGCCGTGAAGAACTGGAGCAACCCGTTCTCGATCACGACCGATAGCCCGAACGTGACCAGCAACGTGGTCAGTACGCTGCGGTCGAGTGCGCTCTGGATAACCGTGCGCTGCAGCACGTAGCCGATCACGGCCATGATCGGTATCACGATGAGGAACGACCAGAGCACCGGGACGTGGGTGACCGTGATGATACCGATCGCGACGTACCCGGCGACGACGGCGAGGTCGCCGTGGGCTAGGTTCACGACCTTCATCACGCCGAACATCAGCGAAAGACCGCAGGCGAACAGGGCGTAGAGACCGCCGGTCAGCACTCCCTGGATGATGGCGTTCACCCAGGCCATATCGGCTCACTTTCTCCACCGGGCTCCGGGCCCAGGGCGTCGGACGAGGGCGTTCCGCCCCGGTTGCTGCCAGCGCCGGCCAGGCCGAAGTAGGCCGCCTCGATCTGTTCCGCGGTGACGTCAGACGGCAGGCTTTCTAGGGTCGTCCGCCCCTCAAGCAGGCAGTGAATGTGGGACGCCACTCGCTGAGCCTGACTCACGTCCTGCTCGACGAGCAAGACGGTCAGGCCGGTTGCCAGGATCTGCGGCAGCATGGCGTAGATGCGCTGGACCACCACGGGGGCCAGGCCGAGCGACAGTTCATCGAGCAGCAGCACCCGCGGATTGGCGACCAGGGCCCGGCCGATGGCGACCGTCTGCTGCTCGCCCCCTGACAGCTGGGCGGCGCGCTGGTTCCGGCGAGCCGGCATCCAGTCGAAGAGCTCATAGACCCGCTCGATGTTCCAGTGACCCGGCCGCGCGTAGGTCGCTCCGACCTGCAGGTTTTCTTCGACCGTCAGTGAGCCGAAGAGCCGCCGGCCCTCAGGCACCATCGCGACACCGGCGGTGGCCCTCCGCTCTGGTCGCGTCCGGGTGAGAACAGCGCCATCCAGCAAGATCGCGCCGGACGTGGGTTGATGCAGGCCGGCGATCGTGCGCAGCAACGTCGACTTGCCCGCGCCGTTTGCCCCGATGATCGCGTAGACCTCGCCTGGGAACACCCGCAGCGAGATCGAATCAAGCGCCTGCAACTGGCCGTGATGCACGACCAGATCGCGCACCTCAAGCAGCGGCGTCCCGCCCATCGACCGTCCGGAATAAGAAGCCAGTCCAGTCATAGCCCGCCGCCTGACTCGCGGTCGGAAAGCGAGTCCGACAGCGATCCGCCGGCCAGGGCAGCGGTGACATCCGTGCCGAGGAAGACTTCGCGGACGGCCTGGTTGGCCAGCACGGAGGCCGGATCGCCGTCGCCGACGAATGAGCCGTCGGCCAGGCAGATCAGCCGGGTCACGACAGCCGTGAGCGCCCGGACGACGTGCTCGATCCAGATCACCGCGATGCCGTCGGCGTTCACGTCGCGGACAATCTCGACCAGTTCGGCGACCTCAGGATCGGTGAGGCCGCCGGCCACCTCATCAAGCAGGAGCAGCCGTGGCTGCGTGGCCAGGGCGCGGGCGAGTTCGAGCCGCTTGCGTTGCAGCAGGCCAAGTCGCGCGGCGGGCCAGTTCGCCTGGTCGAACATGCCGGCCCGCTCAAGCGCCTGCGCCGCCGCCGCATAGCTCGCCCGCCGCCGCAGGCCGCCACCTTGTTGGGCGGCTACCAGCAGGTTCTCGAACACCGTCATGTCCGCGAACGGCCGCGGCACCTGGTACGTGCGGCCAATGCCAAGCCGGGACCGTCCGCCTACGTCGAGCCGGTTGACCTTGCGCCCGGCGAAGCGGACCTCGCCCCGGTCGGGG
>WNEY01000658.1_pt1 | contig 22303 bp, 23 predicted proteins | sample 5400531 | NCBI WGS metagenome assembly WNEY01 (sample SAMN13153338, study PRJNA577476) | soil metagenome | isolation source: 200 cm saprolite under Douglas fir tree site 1 | place: USA:California | collected 2015-04-18
CGACACTGCAGAACCAGTCGAGCACGCTCCGGGTCCGTTCCCGGGAGTTGATGGAGTCGTACCGCCGGCTCGAGGAGAGCTCGCTGGAGGCGATTGAGAGTCTCAACGCCACTGTCGACGCAAAGGACCCCTACACCGCCGGCCACTCGGCCCGGGTACAGCGCATCGCGCTCGCGGTTGCCGAGGAGCTCGGCGTTCCCCGCGATCGCCTCGACGCCGTCCGCTTCGGCGGTCTCTTCCACGACATCGGCAAGATCGCCGTTCCGGACCGCGTTCTCACCAAGCCGGGTGCACTCGACGACAACGAGTACTCACTGATCCAATGCCATCCGGGCGACGGGGCGGAGATCGTGGCCAAGTTCGGTCGGCTCCGAGAGGCGGTCCCGCTGATCCGGCACCACCATGAGCGCTGGGATGGCAACGGCTACCCGGACCGGCTCGAGGGGGCCGCGATTCCGACCGAGGCCTGTGTGGTCGGGCTCGCAGACGCGTGGGACGCGATGACAACCGACCGTCCGTATCGGCCGGCGCTAAGCGTCGACCAGGCCGCCGCCGAGGTACGCCGCTGCCGTGGGACGCAGTTCTCCCCCGTGGTGGTCGATGCGTTCTTCATCGCGCTCCGCCGAAATCCAGCCATCTTCGAGCCGGACGAGGAGTACCCCATCGCCGCCACGGGTTAAGCCCGCTGTAGGCTCGCCGCGTGCAGAGCGCCGACGTCCGCGAGCTCCTCCGGCGCGAGGTAGCGGTGGACGAGTACGACGAGATCCGCGAGCTGTGGAAGCGGCACTCAATCGCCGAGGACGAGCGAGACCTTCCCGGTCTCATCTCCACCCTCACCGAGGACTGCGTCTACGAGCTGGGCCAGACCGGCCATCGCTGGGAGCGGCATGAAGGAGCCGCGCGCTTCTACACGGAGCTGCTGTCAGCCTTCCCGGACATCCACTTCGACCTCACGGACATCATCATCGGTCCCCAGGGCGTCTGCGAGGAGGCGGACGTCACCGGAACGCACGAGGCCGGGTGGCTCGGCTTCCCTCCTTCAGGCGAGCGACTCGCCTGGAAGGTCGTGATCTTCTTCCCTTGGGATCCCGAACGCCGGCTTTTTCGCGGCGAGAAGGTCTACACCGCCGGTCTGCCCCTCGTGCAGTCTTAGTCAGCAGGGGCGAACGAACGAGCTCAGCCGCGAGTTCTCCAACAGTCGCCCGCCGGCCGCGAAGCGGCCCGTCCGCGCGAAGCGCGGATCGGTGGAGGGGAGTCGGGGGAACCGGGAGGTTCCCCGACTCCCACCAAACAGCCGCACGCACCTGTCTGTGGAAGAAAAGTCACACTCCCTCCACGAAGTCGACGTCCTCTTCGGCCACTGCTTGGGACTGTCCCCGTCCGCGAATTGGCCCGTCCGCGAAGCGGACAAGTGAGTTAGTAGTAGTTATTAGTAGGGAAGAACGAGCCGCTGCCCGGGTACGAGTGTCGTGCCCGAAAGGTGGTTGCGCCGCTGGAGCTTCCAGACGCCCTCGCGCGGATCGCCGGCGTAGTGCGCCGCGGCGATCGACCAGAGCGTGTCTGTCGGCTTCACCACGTAGTTCACGGGCTTCCCAGCGCCGCCGGTGGGACGGGCAACGATGCCCACGAGCAGCGAGACGGCGAGGAGGAGGACTGCGAGCCGAGGGAACATGTGTTCGTAGCTTACCGAACACCTGTTCGCCCTGTCAAGTGGAAACTATCCCTTTCAGGGAGAGGGTCCACAGGTGAGCCGCCTGCGGGTTCGACGCGTCGAAACCAAGGGCAGGCAGATCGCCGCGTGCCAGTTAGTGGATCCGCCACGCGCTAACCTCACCATGAATGAGCGAAGACATACAAGACTCGTCGCAGACGGACTGGGAGGGCGAGGGCGGCGCGGTCGAGCCGGAGCCGACGCAAAAGACTCCGAAAGGCTTGGAGATCCCGGTGCCGAAGCGCGAGTCGATCTTCGCTGCCTTCAAGAAGATCATCAAGCCAGTCAAGAAGCCCTAGACCGCTCTACTAACGGCTTCTGCAAACAGGTCGCGGAACATCGACCGCTTGTTGTCGTGCCTGTTGCGGACCGCTCGGCTTCATCGCGTTTGTCGTCCTGTTCGTGTGGGTGCCAACCAGGTGTGACCTCAGAGGGTCACGAGCTCCGGCGTGATCCGGCTGCCCTGGACGGTCAGGACGAGCATCGTGTGCACCGGCGAGCTCCGCCGGTCGGTCGGGGAACCGGGATTGAGGATCCAGAGATGCTGGAAGCGCTCCACCTGCGGGACGTGCGTGTGGCCGTAGACGACCGCGGCGCAGTCCTCGAAGCGCGCCGCCAGCCGGGCCTCGCGCCGCACCCTCGGCCCGGCGTCGTGGACCATCGCGAGGCGAACGTCCCCCACCTCGACGACGCGCTGCTTCGGCAGCGCCTCCTTCAGCGCGGGCTCGTCCATGTTCCCGTAGACGCCTTCGACCGGCGGTCCGATCCTGCGCAGCTCCTCGAAGAACTGCACCGAGACGAAGTCCCCGCCGTGCAGTACGAGGTCGGAGCCGCTGAGCAGTCGTACGCACTCGTCGGGAAGCGCTCGCGAGCCCCGCGGGAGGTGCGTATCGGAAATGACGGCTACCCGCGTCAGGAAGCTGTAACGGGCTCGCGCGCGACCGCGCTGGGCTCCCGCAGGAACCGTCCCGCCTTCCAGACGAGCTCGCCGTCCGCGTACACCTCGCCCTCCGTGCGGAGGTCGCAGATCATGTCCCAGTGCAGGCCGGACTCGTTCCGGCCGCCCAGCTTCTTGAAGCTCGAGCCGAGGGCGAGGTGCATCGTCCCGCCGATCTTCTCGTCGAAGAGGATGTCGCGCGCGAAGCGGTCGATCTCGTAGTTCAGGCCGAATGCAACCTCACCGAGGATACGCGAGCCCTCGTCCATGTCGAGCAGCGACTCGAGGTACTCCTGCCCCGTCCGGGCTTCGGCGCGTACGACGCGGCCGCGCTCGAAGCGCAGGCGCACGTCCTCCACGCCGCGCCCCTGGAAGATCGCGGGGAACGAGAAGCGGATCTCCCCTTCGGTCTCCGTCTCGACCGGACTCGTGAAGATCTCTCCGTCCGGCATGTTGAGCTTGCCGTCCGCCGCGAGCCACTGCCGGCCCTCGACGTTGACGCGGAGGTCGGTGTCCGGGCCGACGACGCGGAGCTCTGTGAAGGTGGCGAGCTCGCGCGCCCGCTCGTTCAGCTCGACCGATACTCCGCGCCAGTGCGCGACCGGGTCCTCGTCGCCGCGGACGTGGCAGGCGCTGTACACGAAGTCCTCGTACTCCGCGAGTGACATCTCCGCGTCCTGGGCGTGCGCGTCGGTGGGAAAACGTGTACCGACCCACCGTGCCTTGCCCTCGTCGATCCGCTCCCAAAAGCGGTTGGTGAGCGCGCGCCGCGAGGCGATCCGGCGGCTCACGCGACGAGGGTCGGCCCGGCTCAGCGAGCGCGTGTTCCGTTCCGCCCAGATCGTCACGATCGCTTCGAGGTTCTCGACCTCGAAGCGCTCGATGCCCGACACGAACGTGAGCTGCTCGTCGGAGGACTCGCGCACGGCGATGACGTCGAGCCCCTCGACCTCGACGCGCGTCCGCGGATTCGCGCCGGCGCGGAGCGCCTCGCGGTAGATCTCCGTGACCAGCGGCGCGGCCACGGTCGCACCGTCGATCCGCACGACCTGGCCGGGCTGGAGCTCGAGCGAGTAGTTGACCAGGAGATCGGCCAGCTTCGCCACGCGCGGATCGGTCATGGCGATTCTTATATCGCATTCCGGCCGGCATTTAGACCGGCCGAAAGGGACCTGTCCTAGCTGTGGAACCTGCGAGTGAACGTCATCACGCGCGAGGAATTCGTCTCGGCGCGCAGCGTGATGGTCACGCGGTATGTGCCGTGGGTGAGCCTCGGCAGCTTGAACAGCAGGTCGCGTGCAGCCTCGCCCTGCCCCGACGCGCCCGTGAGCCTACGCGTGCTCGAGGGACGCGTGATCCTGACGTCGTACGAGAAGCCCTCGTCGGCTCGCACGACGAACGAGCGCGGCAGCGTCTTGAAAATCGCACGTGCGCCGACGACGCTCTCCGTGTGCCGCCATTGCGCGAGACTGCCCCGGCACTGCTGGTTCGCGCCGATCGCCTCCTTCACGGCTGCGTACGACGCGCGGCGCGTCCCATCCGGCAGCACGACGCCGCTCTGCCAAGCGGGGAGGCTCTGCTCGTCGACGGCGTGGAAGAAGTTCAGCAGGGCGACGTTCGGATCGCACGCCATCAGGGCGATCAGCTGGGCGTAGTAAGACCCCTGCGTTGCTTCGTCGACGAGGGGGACGTTCTCGCTCCCCGTGTACAGACTCGTTTTCTCCGGTGCGATCCGTACCTGGTATCCGACCTCGTCCACGAAGATGCGGACGGACGGACTGCCGGACTGCCCGGCCTCGCGGAAGAGCGGCTGCCCGGTCCCGTGGAACGCGTCCCACCACGCCTGCTTGAAGCGGTCGAAGTTGACGCAGCCGATCTTCGGCCACGCGTAACCCACGGACGGCGCGTCCGTGTTCACGTTCGGATAGCAGTGGATGGAGACGTCGTCGGCGATCGGCTTCGTCCGGCCGCTCGCGCGATACGCGTCGCCGACCTCCTTGAGGAAGCGGATCGGAGAATGGGATACGTTGCTGACGGCCTCGAAGTCGTCATTGCCGCGCGGCGAAAGGCCGAAGGCGATCACGTCGATGCCTGGATCCACGGACTTGAGGGCGTCGTAGCAGGCCGCCATCGCCTGCTCCTGCACGAAGCCGGAAATGCCGTTGCCGACGTCGTCGAACTGCGGCTGGTGGAAGCGGGGCTGGTTGCCCTCGTTGAGGCAGATCATCTTTCGCACGTACGGATAGCGCTCCGCGACCTTTGCCGCATACTCGGCGAACAACTGGACGCCGTTCGGCGTGTCGACGAGCGCGCGTGCCTTGAGGGGATAGATCGCGAACATCACGTCGATTCCACGCCGCATGGCCTGCGGAATCGAACGGTCGAGGAAGGCCTGATCGACGATCGTGGTGGGATTCGCCGGGTCCCAGAAGACCGCGATGCGGTTCTCGGTCATCCCAAGATCCGTGAGCATCGTGAAGAAGCCAGCGCCACCGTCCTCGGCGTACTTGCCGGCGTCGTCGGCGACGCCGAAGGTCGTGCCGGAGGCCGCGCCGGTAAGGGCGAGGGCGACGCAGGCGAACGCCAGGACCGCAGTGATCCTCCTCCTCATACCCCTTCTGTCGGCAGATCAGGGCCGGAGTTTTAGCGGTCTGTTGTAGGGCTTCGGAGGTCTACGGCTCCCAGAACGCGGTTTAGACGGCTGCGCGCGCGAGGCCCGCGCAGCCTCTATGCGGCGCCGCCGAGTCGGCACCTGAGCACTGCATCGAGGAGCTTTCCGGCCCCGAAACGGACCGGATCGTCCGCCGGGAGACCGGTCTCCTCCTCGGTCTCGGCGATCGCCCTGCGAGCCTCCTCCACGGAGACCTCGGACGTGTTGAGGGCGATGCAGGCGACCTTCGCCGGGCGGAGCTTCAGCGACATCCGTTCGTGGAGCTCGACGAGCTCGGCGAGGCTGACGATCGGCGAGGCGGTCGGATCCCCTTCGACGACCGTCCGCCCCACCTCGTGGCAGAGCACGTACAGGTGCGGCGCGCTCCCGTGCATCAGGCCGACCGTCACCCCCGAGTAGATGGGATGCAGGATCGCGCCTTGTCCCTCCACCCACAGCAGGTCGCCCTGCTTTGCGCCCTGGACCACGAGCCGCTCGGCAGCGCCGGCGAGGAAGTCCGAGACGACGGCGTCGACGGAGATCCCCCAGCCCGCGATCGCGATCCCGGTCTGTCCCGTCGGGACGAACACGGAGCGGAGGCCTCGCTTGCGCGCCTCGAGGTCGAGCTCGCACGTCGCGGTCATCTTTCCGATAGCGCAGTCCGAGCCGACGGTCAGGACGATGGTCGCGTCGACCTCGAGGTTCTCTCCGGTGGCGGTGCTGAGATCGGTGGGCGGCTCGCGCAGGTCGCGGAGCTCGACCCTGTGCCTCGCGGCGAGCTCAGGGAGGCCGGGGATGTCGTGCAGGCGAACGTGGAGGCCGTTCTCGAGGTCGAGACCCTTGGCGACGCAGCTCTTCAGCAGCTCCTGCCAGTCGCCTGGGAAGTGGCCTCCCTGGGTAACGACGCCCACGAGCGCGGTGTTCGGGTTGAAGCACAGAGCATCGTTGACCGAGCCGACGATCGGCACGCCGTCGTCCGTCTCGCCGGCGCGCTTCGTATCGAGGATCGCAACGACGGACTCCCGCCTATACCGCATGACCCCGCGCAACGTCTTCCCGTAGTGCGGGTCGTGCGAGAACTCCTCAGCGAGGATCACGTATCGCTTCTGCGATGGCTCCGTATGCGTGTCTGACACCGGGTCGTGGCCCGTAGGGACAGCGTGTGCTTCGCTCAACCCGGCGTCGAATGCGTTTCTCGTGACACTTGCGTCAGACCCCCGGCGGCGTGTCTGACACCGAGGCCGGCTTCGTCCGAGGGGACTTGGACACCGTCGACGAACTCGACGCCCGGCCAGGGGTCCTCGGCGAGGAGCAGGTTGCCGTCGAGGTCGGCGTGATCGCAGAGGGAGGCAATCTGCGCTGCGGCTGCGATTCCGAGTCCGGACTCCAACATGCAGCCGAGCATGACGCCGAGGCCGAGCGCGCGGGCAGCGTGTGCCATCCGTATCGCCTCGCGGCTGCCCCCCGACTTCGCCAGCTTGATGTTGATGCCGTGCGCGCGCTCCGCGCAGGCGGCGACGTCGCTCAAGCGGTGGCAGTCCTCGTCGACGTAGATCGGAATCGGCGACGACGCCTTCAGCTGGGCGCCGCCGGGATCTCCCGCGGGCAACGGCTGCTCGCAATAGTCGACGCCGAGCTCGGCGAGTTGCGGCAATGCATCGAGAGCTTCCTCCAGCGTCCAGAACTCGTTCACGTCGACCTGGAGCGGCACCCGTGTAACCTCGCGTACGGCTCGCACCCTCTCGACGTCGAGCCCGTCACGGGCACCGAGCTTGAGCTTTAGCCGCAGGAAATCGACGGCCCTCGCAGCGCGGCGTGCCATGTCGTCCGGATCCCCTAGCCAGATCGTCCACGAGGTGGGCGGTCCGTCGCGCCGCAGTCCGAGGAGGCGCCAGACCGGCAGCTCGACGAGCTTCCCCTGGAGGTCGTGCAGCGCCGCGTCGATCGCAGCGCGCGCGGCCCACTCGCGCGGTTCGAGCCGAGACTCGATTTCGTCGAGCGCGAACGGGTCGTCGCCGAGCGCCTCCGCGTGCTCCTCCACATAGGCGAGCGCCGACTCCGCCGACTCGGCGTAGCGCTCGATCGGTGCCGCCTCGCCGAACCCCAAGACGCCCTCGTGGCGGATCTCGACGTGAACCACGTCGGCGGTGTCGGTCGCGTCCCGTGCGATCACGAAGGTCTCCGCGAGCTCGAGCGTCACGATCCGGGCCGACAGTTTCATCGGGGCTAGACTAGACGGCCCCGCGCCTGTAGCTCAGGGGATAGAGCGTGCGCCTCCGGAGCGCAAGGTCGCAGGTTCGATTCCTGCCAGGCGCACTGACCCGTACGGCGGTGGAATCGCCGGGCAAAGAGAAGGAGGCAGATCTGAGCCCGGCTGACCCACCCCAGGGATCGCCATCGGCGACCGCGTGCGCTGGTTCCGGTCGTGACGTTGACCTGTTTGGATTTTCAGGTGCTTGTATAGGTCAACTTAGGTTCGCTTGTAGCGCCGTTCCTTGTACTCCTGTACCCACTGCCTCGTGGAGTACCACTGATCGGTCCTCCGAACTGCCCGCAGCCGACCGCGCTTCGCCGCGACGGCGAGCGCATTGCCGGAGAGCTCGGAGTCGGCCAGGGACCGGAGCGGGACGAGGCGATGCGGCCCTGCCAAGCCCGGGAGCAGGAAGCGGTAGATGCCGTCGGTTACGGCCCTCGCGAAGATCTCAGCAAGCGGGCCCGCGTCGCCTCCATCGGCCCGCCGTAGGGCGTTCAGGTACCTCGTGCGGTCGCGCTTGTAAATGACCGCCGGCGGATATCCGTGCCGGACGAGCAGAAGGTTCGTCGCCAACCTGCCCACTCTTCCGTTCCCGTCGCGGAATGGGTGGATCTGCTCGAAGCGAGCATGCACTTCGCCGATGAAAAGCATCGGATGCTGGCCGTGGACTGGCCCTCGATTGGCTTCGTGCAACCAATCTGCGACGAGGGCCGGCACTTCGGGAAACAACGGTGGCATCATCCCGCCGGTGAACGGACGGATGTCGTGCTGACGGAACGAGCCGGGTCCTTCACGCGCGTGCAAGCCCTCCGGCGGCGAATGCAGCCAAGCCGGCTCGACCACGAGCCGGTGTATCTCTCGCAGCTCCGTCAAGTTGATCCGCTCCCCGGCCGACCAGTCGGGCAGTTGCTCGACTGCCTGCGCGTACACCCACTGCGCCGCCTTGGCGTAGCCCTCGACCTCAAGGTACTCAGCGAGCTCCTTGCTGCCGACCGCCTTTCCTTCCCGCAGTAGTCGTTCGACTTCCTTGAGGACGAGGGTATTGCCCTCGATCGCGGTCGAGTGGTGAGCCTCCTCGTACCAAATGCCTTCCCAGATCGCTGCTGCCTCGAGAGGAAGTGGCAGCCCCCCGACACTGCTGAGATCCGCTACGGCCCGGTCGAGCGTACGCAGGACCTCGGTGCGGCTCGGACGACCGCGGCGCCTAGGAGACATTCGACCTATAACCGGCCAGGTACATGACTTCGGTCCAATTTAGCAAATTGGACCTGTTCAAATTGCTTGCCGCCTCAGTAGGTCGACTTCCGGGGGCCAGCCTGAGCGGCCCACTCCTATCGCCGTCCAGTAGAGTCGGCCCCGATGAAGGTTCTCTATCTCGCAACTACGGGCGCGGGCGACCCGACGAAGGCGTCGATTCCGCTCCACATTGCAGCTAACGGCTCCGTGGAAGCAGGCCAGGAGTGCGCAGTTGTCCTCGCCGGCGACGCGACGGAACTCATTTCGCAGGAGACCGCCCAACACGTGGAGGGCGTTGGAGTCCCTCCTGTGCGCGACCTTTTCCGGAAGCTCCTCGACAACCAAGTTCCCGTCTACGTCTGAAAGGGATGCGCAGTCGCCCGTGGGGCGACCGACGAAGACCTCACGTGGATGAAGGCGAGTTGGATCACGCCACCGGAGTTCGCGCGCATGATTGAGCAGTTCGACCGGATCGTGAGCGTCTGAGCCTAGACCCCACCCGCCCTGCTTCGGACGCCGGACGACATTGAACAGATCATCGGTGTCGAGCACGCGGAACCACGCGACCGCCCTTCTGCGCGGTGAGACTAAGCCTCCGGCCAACTACGGTCGCCGCGAGGTTCGGGTTATGTGAGGCTGGGGGCACCTAGTTCGAGAAATCCCTGCAACGAGTCAGGAACCCCTCGATCGCCGGTTTGCAGGTCGTCGAACCATCAGTGAATGAATGAGAGCTTCCCGACGCCCGTGGAGGGCCAAGGGGTGAACTCGAAAGCTCCTCAGAGCCGCGTGGCGCCGCACGCTCGCCTGCGCACGTCTTCCCGTGTTGGCGCCTCCGTCGTATTCTCCATCGCGGTGGCTGCGAGAAGGCGGGAGGTTGAACAATGAACACACCATCACGGGTCGCAGTCGGCTCCGTCGTGTCGCTCTGGCGCTACCCGGTCAAGTCGATGATGGGCGAGGAGCTGAACGCCTCGGTCTTGACAGAGCGCGGCTTGCTCGGGGATAGGGCTTTCGCCGTTGTCGACTCCTCAACGGGGAAGGTGGCGAGCGCGAAAGAACCGCGGAAGTGGCTGAAGCTCTTTGACTTTCGCACCGCGTACGTCGCCCCTCCAGGCGACGGCGGAGGACTGCCGCTCGTCCGGATCACCCTCCCGGACGGCACGGTCGTCACGAGCGAGCAGAGCGATCTCAACGAGACGCTGTCGCGCGTGCTCGACCGCGACGTCGTCTTCGCAACATCGGCACCCGATGCGCCGAGCCTCGAGGAGTACTGGCCCGACATCGAGGGCCTCGCGTATCAGGAGGTCGTGACCGATGAGGCGATGCCCCCGGGCACCTTCTTCGATCTCGCCGTCGTCCACGTCCTCACGACGGCGACGATCGATCGGCTGCGCACGCTCTATCCGGAGGGCCGCTTCGAAGTTCGGCGCTTCCGGCCGAACATCGTCGTCCGGCCGGAGGATGGCGACGGCTTCGTCGAGAACGGCTGGGTCGGGAGGACGCTCGCGCTCGGCGACGAGGTTCGCCTCAACGTCACCGGGCCGTGCCCGCGCTGCGTTATGACGACGCTCCCGCAGGGCGATCTCCCGAAGGACCCCGGGATCCTGCGGGCTGCCGCGAAGCACAACGAGGTCAACGTCGGCATCTATGCCTCCGTCATTCGAGGCGGGACGGTTCGACGCGGCGACGCGGTTTGGCTCGAGTAGCCCGAGTACGCGGCTTGTCCGCCGGTCACCAAACTACGGAACCTATGAAGTGCGTCGAAGCCTCGAGCTCCAACGCTTAGCCGGAGCCGCCCGCCGGGCCACGTTCCCCGCGTGGTACGGATTACGTCTTGCGTGACCCGGGTCTCTAGCGCGACAATCTTCCCCGAGAACGCGACTCTGGAGGTGGTTGCATGGCTGCCCGTGAAGATGAGCGCGTGATGGCCTCGGAGCGGATCGCTCCGGGAATGCTCCCGAGGGTCCTGAACTCGACGGACATGACGATCATCTTCCTCGCGATCGTCCTGTTCATCGTGCAGGCGTCCGTCATCCAGCCGGCGGGGCCGAGCGCCTTCGTCTACTGGATCGGCGGGTTCCTGCTCTTCCTGATCCCCGGCGCATTGATCACCGCGCAGCTTGGGCTGATGTTTCCGCAGGAGGGTTCGCTCTACGTCTGGACGCAGAAGGCGTTAGGCCCGTTCTGGGGCTTCTTCGCCGGCTTCTGCGCGTGGTGGCCGGGCGTGCTTGTGATGGTCGCGACGTCGGATCTCGTCGTCACGATCTGGCAGTTCATCGACAAAGGCGCGCTGTCGAAGCCGTGGCACCAGATGATCGTCATCCTCGCGGTGCTGTGGTTCTCGGCGATTCTCGCGTCGATGCGCCTGCGCATCACGCAGAACTACGCGAACCTCGTCGTGATCTTCTACGGCGCCGCGATCTTCGTGATCGGCCTCGCCGGCGTCCTCTGGCTCGTCGGTGGGAACGACTCGGCGACTTCGTTCTCAGGCTTCTCGAACTGGGTTCCCGACTCCGCCAACTGGACGTTCTTCGGGCTCGTGATCCTGGCGCTGCTCGGGATCGAGGTGCCGCTGAACATGGGCGTGGAGATCGTCGATCTGCGGTCGATCAAGCGGTACCTGTTCTGGGGATCGCTCGTCGTGATGGTGGCGTACCTCTGGGCCACTTTCGGGAACATGGTCACCGTCGCGCTGGGGAAGAACAACTCGACGACGGGCGTCCTCTCGGCGGTGCAGAACGGGTTCTGGGGGTCGCACACGTTCGCGGTCATCGTGGGACTCGTCCTGTTGTGGTTCTTCGTCTCCAACACCGTCGTCTACAACTACTCGTTCAGCCGGCTGCTGTTCGTCTCCGGGCTCGAGCGGCGGATGCCGACGGCGCTGGGAAAGGTGAACGAGCGGACGAAGGTACCGGTGAATGCGATTCTGCTCCAGACGGTGCTGGCATCGATCTTCGCAATCGTCACGTTCGGGCCGTGGGCGCAGAGCTCCAACTTCCCGAGCCAGGTCTACCTGATCTTCCAGGCGGCGGTGACGGTGATCTGGTGTCTGTCGATGGTGCTGCTGTTCGCCGACATCTTCCTCGTCAAGCGGGCGTTCCCGCAGAAGTTCGAGCAGGTGCGGGTCTCTCATCCTTATCTGCTCTTCGGGAGCGGGATCATCGGGATCGCGTCGTCGGTCGTCGGCGCGCTCGTCACCTTCAAGGACCCGTGGAACCCCGACATCTTCAGCGTGTCGACGTGGCGGGTCTGGCTCGCGATCGTAGCCGGCGTCTCCGTGCTCGCGGCGATCCTGATCTACGCCGTCAGCGAGTACACGCGTCGGCGCGAGGTTCCAAGTCCGACGCCCACGCCGGCGGGGTAATTGGAGGCGCGTGATGTCGTGAAGCGAGCGGACGAGGCGGGTCTCCGCCTCGTCCGCTTCCTCTGGTGCGGGAACGACGGGACCGTCCGCGCCAAGGCGAGCTCCGTCAACGGGCTCGAGGGACGGATCACGAGCGGGATCGGTCTGACGGTCGCGATGCAGGCGATGAATGCGCTCGACCAGCTGCAGCCGGTCGAGGGCATGGGCCCGGTCGGTGAGGTTCGGCTCGTTCCGGACCCGAACACGTTTCGGGTGCTGCCGTACGCGCCGCACACGGGCGCGATGCTCGTCGACCATTTGCAGCTGAGCGGCGAGCCCGCGCCGGTCTGCCAGCGCACGTTCCTGAAGCGGATGGAGGAGCGGCTCGCGGAGCGCAGCGAGCGGCTCGAGGTCGCGTTCGAGAACGAGTTCTCGCTCGCGACACGTGTGGATGGCACATACGTCCCGATCGACTCGGGTCTCTGCTTCTCGACGATCAGCGCAACCGCCGCGCAGGACTACCTGGACGACCTCGCGGCCGCGCTCGACGAGCAGGCGATCGGCCTCGAGCAGTACTACTCGGAGCTCGGCCACGGCCAGCACGAGATCTCGACGCCGCACGCGCCCGCGTTGCGGGCGGCCGACGACCAGCTGCTCGTGCGCGAGACCATCCGCGGCGTCGCAGCCCGGCACGGCCTCGTCGCGTCGCTGGCGCCGAAGCCGTGGCCGGAGAACGCCGGCAACGGCTGCCACATCCACTTCTCGCTCTGGGATGCGGATGCCGAGTGGAACCGGTTCCACGACGCCGCAGCGCCGGATCGCCTATCCACGGCGGCGCGCTCGTTCATCGCAGGCGTCCTCGACCACCTCCCCGGGCTGTGCGGCCTGACGGCTCCGAGCTTCAACTCGTACCACCGGATCATTCCGCACTACTGGGCGGGAGCCTTCGTGTGCTGGGGTCATGACAACCGCGAGGCGCCCGTGCGCGTGCCGTCCGTGTTCTGGGGAATGGAGGAGGCTTCGACGAATGCCGAGCTGAAGGCGGCCGACGCGAGCTCGAACCCGTATCTCGCGGTCGGCGGATTGATCGCCGCCGGGCTCGACGGGCTCGAACGGGAACTCGAGCCGCCCGAGCCGGTCGAGGTCGACCCGGCCACGATCGACGAGGGCGAGCGCGCGCAACGCGGGATCGTCCGCCTGCCTGCCACCCAGGAAGAGGCCCTGGACGCACTCGAGGCCGACGAGGTGCTCACCGCCGCGCTCGGGCCGGTGCTGGCAAGCTCGTACCTGGCCGTCCGCCGGTCTGAATGGGCGGCCTACTCCGCAGGAGACGAAACATTCGAGCAGCAGGGCCACTTCTCGAAGTACTGACCAAGGTCGGACTCGTCGACCACCACGCGCACGGGATCCTGCGCGAACGGCCGACGCTCGATGAGTTCCGCGGGCTCTTCTCGGAGAGTCCCGACCCGCGCCAGTGGCCGCACGTAGCGACGGGCGTCACGTACCGCCGCGCGATGCACGAGCTGGCCGATTTCTTCGGGTGCGAGCACAGCGAGAAGGCGGTGTACGAGCATCGTGCGTCGAGCGATCCCGCCGAGTACGCCTCGTCGCTGCTGCGCGCGACCGGCACCGATCTCCTCTTGGTCGACGACGGCTTTCCGGCACCAGGCGAGGGGACGAGCTGGGACGAGCTCGGCGAGCTCGCGGGCTGTGAGGCCTTGCCGGTGCTGCGGATCGAGCGTCATGCCGAGGAAATCGGCGTGCAAGGCCTCGACAGGCTGGGCGACGAGATCGCGGGAGCGCGCACGAACGGCTTCATCGCCCTGAAGACGATCGCCGCCTACCGCGGCGGGCTCGACCTCGATGCGCTGCAGCCATCGCTCCGCACCGATCGCATCGAGGGAGCCCAGGTCAAGTACGTGCTGCTCGCCGCGCTCGAGGCGAACGAGGCGACGGGCGTACCCCTGCCGGTGCAGGTCCACGCCGGCTTCGGCGACTCCGACCTCTTCCTCCCGCGCGTGCACCCCGGCTACCTGAAGCCGCTCATCGAACGCTTCCGAGAGACGCCGTTCGTGCTGCTGCACTGCTACCCGTTCGTGCGCGAGGCCGGTTGGCTCGCGCACGTGTACGGGAACGTGTACTTCGACCTATCGCTGACGATCCCGCACGTCGCGCGTCCGGCGGAAGTCGTCCGCGAGGCGCTCGAGCTCGCGCCCGTCTCGAAGCTCCTCTATGCGTCGGATGCCGCGCGCACGCCGGAGCTCTACTACCTCGCCGCGAAGTGGTGGCGCGAGGCACTCGCCGAGGTTCTGCCCGAGCTGCTCGGCGCGGACGACGCGGCGGAGGCCGGTCGCCGCATCCTGCGCGAGAACGCGCTCGACCTCTACAACCTTCGCCGGTGAGGCTTCTGGCGGACGCCGACCCTGAGCGTCAGGCTGGGCACTTGACCGCTCATGGTGGCGCAAGGTCGGCGAAGGCGGCAAGCACACCAAGTGGGCATCCGGATTATGTGAGGCTGGGAGCACTACGAGTTCGACGCCAGGACGAGGAAAACGAAGATCAGCACGTCCTGGACGGCGTGAATCGCCCACGGCCAGAACAGCCCCCGCGTTTCGAACATCGCTTTCGCCAGTACGAGACCGGCGATCAGGGTCAGCGCGACTCCGCTCGGGCCGCTCGGATGTCCGAACCAGTGTCCGAGCCCGAACGCCGTCGCTGTCATCCAGATCGCCCGCTCGCCACCAACGACCGGCACAGCTAGCGCAAGCGGGACGGCACGAAACCGCAGCTCTTCTTGCGCGGCGTTCACGGCGGCGAAGCCCACCCCAAGTGGAAGCAGTGCGCCCACACGGGCGAGCAGGTGCGAGTGGATGTGTGTCGTCAGCGCCAGCTGCACGCAGAGCGGCACGGCGAAGAGGAGCATGGCGAGTGGGCCCAGCCGGCTCCAGTTGAGGCGGTGGCTCGTGCCCGGGATGCGGCTCGGAGCGTCACCGTCTCCTTGCGCGAGAAAGAGCTGCCGGCGCCGGAACCCGAATCCGAAAGCGACGGCGAGCATGACCAGTGTCGGCAGGCACAACAGCGCTGATTGCGCAGGGATTACCTGGTACTGCGGTCCGCGGTCGGCCCACGCCGTGAACCCGGTGGCGCGCTCGAGCAGGAAAAGCGCGACAAAACCCCCGCCCAGGGCAGCGAGCGCCGACACCAAGGCGGTCAGCGCTCGCACGGCGCGCCACATCCGAACGAGGGCGAGCAGCAGGAGGAGCGCGCCGACCTGCACGACGGCGATCCATACGGTGCGGTGCCCTCCCAGGCCCACGCGCCAGACGATCTCCGCCACCCCGCTCGCGCTGAGGATCGCGCCCCAGGCAACCGCCGACAGCGCCTTGTCGGGCACGGCGTCCACCCGCGAAGCCGCAAAGACGCTCAAGAAGCCTTCGCCGCTTTCGCGGCTTCCCGCTTGAGCCGGCGTTCCATCTCTTCGCACCAGCCGACCGCCCAGCTGTGGAAGCCGATCCCATAGCTGAGGACGACGTCGGGATACGCGCGCCCGCCGACGAATTGCGGCCCGGATTCAATCTGCCGGAGCTGTTCGAGGATCCGCTCGTGGGCGGCCCGACGGATGCGCAGGAGCTCGAGCGCAGTCTCACCCGGCAGGAGGTCGGCGAAGAAGAGCTTCAGCAGCCCCTCGTCGCGGATGTCGACGCGGAAGTCGGGCTCGGCCAGCCAGTCCTCGAGACGGCGGCGCCCTTCATCGGTCAGGCCGTAGACGGTCCGCGCGCGTCCGCCGCGCGGAGCAGCCTCACCCTCGACGAGCCCCGCGGCCGCGAGCCGGCGCAGCTCAGGGTAGATCTGCCCGTAGCTGGCGGTCCAGAAGAAGCGGGTGGTCTTGTCGATCGTCTGCTTGATCTCGTAGCCGCTGCGTGGCCGGAGAGCGAGGAGCCCGAGCACGACCAGCGCCGTTCCCGAAAGCCGGTTCATCTATCTGATAGATACATCTGCCAGATAGATGAGTCAAGGCGCGACTGCGCTCGGGCGCCGGATCCGACGCGCTCGGGTTCTCCACGTCGCACAGCTCCGGCTGATCGCCGTTGAACCCGCCCTTCGTGCCGACGACCAGCGGTCAGAGAATTTTCGACAGGAACTGCTTGGTGCGCTCTTGCGTCGGCTCGCGGAAGAAGTGCTCGGGCGTCCCGATCTCGATGATGCCTCCGTCGTCCATCATCACGACCCGATCGGCAGCCTCGCGAGCGAAGCCCATCTCATGGGTCACGACGATCATCGTCATCCCCTCGAGGGCGAGTTCCTTCATGACTTCCAGCACTTCCCCGATCACCTCCGGGTCGAGCGCGCTCGTCGGCTCGTCGAACAGCATCAGCGCGGGTTTCATCGCGAGCGCACGCGCGATCGCCACCCGCTGCTGTTGGCCGCCGGAAAGCTTCCCCGGGTAGACGTCGCGCTTGTCGGCGAGGTCGACGCGGGCGAGGAGCGCTTCTGCTTCCTTGATCGCCTGTCCCTTTGGCGCCTTCCGCACCCGGCACGGCGCCTCGATGATGTTCTCCAGCGCGGTCATGTGCGGGAAGAGGTTGAAGCGCTGGAAGACCATCCCGATCTCTGCTCGCTGCCGGGCGATGTTTCGCTCGGAGTCCTCGATCAGCTTCCCGTCCCTCTCCCGGTAACCGATCAGGTGGCCGTTGACCTCGATGCGACCCCCATCGATCTTCTCGAGGTGGTTGATGCAGCGAATGAAGGTCGTCTTTCCTGATCCTGAGGGGCCGATGATGCAGACGGTCTCGCCGCGATGCACGTCGAGCGAGACCCCCTTGAGCACGTGCAGCTTCCCGAAGCGCTTCTCGACGCTCTCGGCGTGCATGATCCGCTCCGCGGAGCTCATCGGGCTCCGGCCCCCGTGCGCCAGGCGCTGACGGGTGCCCAGGCTCTGAGAACGCGCTCCCAGAACGACAGCCGGTCACCGCGCTCGCTCGCAGCGAGCTTGCGCTCGATCTGAGCCTGGATCAGGCTCCAGATGGTGGTGAGGACCAGGTACCAGACCGCGACCGCGGAAAAGTACTCGACCGGCTTGAACGTCGTCGAGTAGTGGATGTCCGCGTCCTCGAACAGCTCATAGACGCCGATGAAAGCGAGGAGCGACGTCGTCTTGAGCATGTTGTTGAACTCGTTCCCGAGCGGCGGCACGATCACGCGGGCGGCTTGCGGAAGCACGATCCGCCGCATCCCGAGGCGGTAGGGCATCCCGAGCGAGCGCGCCGCCTCCATCTGGCCTTTGTCGATCGAGTCGATACCCGCGCGGATGATCTCGCTCATGTAGGCGCCCTCGTTGATTGCGAGCGCGACGATCCCCGCGACCGCCGCCCCGTTCACCTGGAAGAGCCCGAAGTCGACTGTGCGCGGAAAGAGATCGAAGCCGAGGAAGAGGTTCGCGCCGAAGTAGACGAAGAAGATCTGCACGATCACCGGCGTTCCTCGGAAGACGAGCACGTAGGCGTACGACAGGATCTTCAGCGGCAACAGCTTCGCCACCCGCATCAGTGCCGAGACGAGACCGAGGACGACGCCGAAGAACTGCGCCAGGACGGCGATGTAGACGGTCGTCCAGAGAGCGCGTGCGAAGACGTGGTCGGGATGGAAGATCCGCTGCCAGAAGATGTGCCACTCGAACGCGGCGACGATCACGGCGCTACTTCTTCCGGCAGCGGATCTTCAGAGCTCCATCACTGCGTGAGAGCGAAGGCGGACATCTTCCACTTCGCGAGGATCTTCTTCATCGTCCCGTCGGCGTACATCGCCTTGATCGCGGCCCGCACCCCTGCGACCGTCTTCGTGTCGTTCTTGCGAAGCGCGATCCCCACCGGAATCGGGTTGATCGGCGAGCCGCCGAAGCCGAACGAGGAATCCCGCGCGATGTAGTAGGCGACGACCGGCGAGTCGCCGAAGTAGGCGTCGACCTTCCCCGTCTTCAGCGCGTTGGCAGCGTCGGTGTCGTGGGGGAAGGTGACGATCGTGATCGACTTCTTCCCCGCCGCCTTCAGCTTCTTGCTCTGCGCCGCGAGAAAGTCCCTGTTGGTCGTGCCCGTCTCGACCGAAACGCTCTTCCCGGACAGACTCGCGAGCGTCGTGATGTGCTGTGGGTTGCCCTTCTTGACCATCAGCGACTGGCCCACTGAGAGGTAGTCCACGAAGGCGACCTGCTTGCGCCGAGTCGGGGTGTCGTTCATGCCGCTGATGATCGCGTCGCACTTCTTGGCGAGGAGCGCCGGGATGATGCCGTCGAAGCCCGTGTTGGTGAACTGCGCCTTCGACTGCATTCGCTTGGCGACATCGGTGCCGATCTCGATGTCCGAACCGACCGGAGTCGACCCCTTGTAGAACTCCTCCGGCGGATAGGTGATGTCGGAACAGAAGACGAGGCTGCTGCCGGCAGCTGCGACTTTGGCCGCCTTACCTGCCGTAGAAGCTGTACCAGAGGTAACGGCGACCGTCAGCGCCAGCGCAGCGGTCAGGAAAGCGGTTGCGACACGCATGGCCATCCCTTCTCTCAGATCGTACGGACTCGTCGCCGCTCAGCCTGGTTGAGCCGGGACTGAACACTCGGCGATCGTAGTGTAGGACGCGTGGCCATGCGAGTTGGTTGGCGGTTCAGTCGTCGACGAGGAGCGCCAGCCCGACGGAGTCGGCGAGAACCGCCTCCTGCTCAGGGCCGCCCTCGTCGTCGACGCACACGATCGGCTCGGGCAGCCCGGTACCGACGTACTGCTCACGGCGTGAACGGCGCGCGCGCCTAGACGAGTCGCCGCTCGAGATACCTCGCCAGGCGCGTGAGCGGGAACGAGATCACGAAGAAGACGGCCATCACGCCGCCGTAGATCTCGAAGGCGTGCGGGTCTCCCGTCTGGAGCGTCAGGCGCTCCACCGACCGCTGGCCGGTCTGGAGCAGCTCGCCGACGCCGATGATCGCCGCCAGCGTGCTGTTCTGGATGACGTTCACGAGCAGGCTGACGAGCGGAGGCAGCAGCCGGCGGAGCGCCTGCGGAAGCACGACGTGGACGTGCCGCCCGACCCAGCCGAACCCGAGCGCGGACGCCGCCTCGTGCTGCTCGCGCGGGATCGACTGGACCGCTCCCCGCGTGGCCTCGGCCACCTGCGCGCTGCCCCAGAGGCTGAGCCCGATCGTCGCCGCCTGGAACGCGCTCAGGCGGAGCGAGACGTGCGGGACGCCCGGCAGGGCGAAGTAGATGAGAAAGATCGTGACGATGATCGGCAGGCCGCGCCAGATCTCGATGTACAAGCGGATGACGGCGCGCACCGGGCGCAACCTGATCGTGAGCAGCGTCCCGAGCACGATGCCGACGATCGCGCTCGCGACGACGGACTCGGCGGCGATCAGGAGGGTCTGCTTCAGGCCCACCTTCGCCATGTACTCGACAACCGGCTGAACCCAGTGGGGCATCTACGCGGCCTCCGGGAGCGCCAGGCGCGCCTCCACGAGCCGGATCAGCCCTGAGAGCGTCCAGACGATGACGAGGTACGTCACCGCCAGCACCGAGTACATCTCGACGGCGCGGAAGGTGACGGACTCGATCGAGTATGCCGTGTTCGTCAGCTCGGGGAAGCCGATCGCCGTCGTCAAGGCGGTGTTCTTCAGGACGGAGACGTACGTGTTGATCGAGGACGGCAGCGCGATACGCCCGCCGATGGGAAGGGTCACGTTGAAGAACGTCTCGAGGGGCCGAAAGCCGAGGGCGGAGCCCGCCTCGCGGTAGCCGCGCGGCACCGCCTCGAAGCCCGCGCGGAAGTTCTCGGTGTTGAACGCCCCGCCCCAGATCGTCACGGCGAGCCACGCCGTCACGAACGGCGTGAGCCGGATCCCGAACGCGGGCAGGCCGTAGAAGAGCAGGAAGATCTGCACCAGGAGCGGCGTGTTCCGGATCAGCTCGACGTAGACCGCCGCGAGCTGGCTCACGACCGGCACGCGATGAGCGCGCGCGGCGCCGAGGACGAGGCCGATCGCGAACGCGCCGGCGATCCCGAGCGCCGAGACCTCCAGCGTCCGCCTGAGCCCGGCCGCGAGCTCGGGCACGTGGTCGAGGATGAAGGCCCAGTCGAGGGTGGCGAGCGTCATCGCGTCAGGAGCGGCCGCGCCGAGCGCGGCCGCTCCCCGTCGAGTTGACGCCTAGCCGACCCCGGTGCAATCCGACGTCGGATCCTTGCCGACCGGGTACTGGAAGGTGGCGCCCGGCCGCGGCACCCTGTCGAGGAAGCCGGGGACGAGCCGCGCGGGGGCGTTGCGCTTGAGGATCCCCACGAACTCGTCGTGCTGCCTCATGTAGCGGAGCGCGGCGTTCACCCAGTTCGCCGTAGCGGTGTCGCCCTTGCGGATCCCGATCCCCCACGGGATGTTCAGGAATTTGTCGTTCGTGAGCTTGAGGTCCCGGTCCTGCGTGGCGACGCCGAGCAGGAACGCGTCGTCGAACATGAACGTATCCGCCTGCCCGTTCTTGACCGCGAGCACCGCCGAGGCCGGCGAGTCGACCTCGAGCAGGTTCGTGTCCTTGAAGCAGTTCCTGACCCAGGTGGAGTAGAGAGCGCCCCGGGTCGTGACGACGGTCTTGCCCTTCAGGTCGCGGATCGAGTTGATGCTCGAGTTGTTCGGCACGAGCAACCGGCCCGTGGCCGAGTAGTACGGGATCGAGAAGTCGATCACCTGCGCGCGCGCGGACGTCCAGGTGAGTGTCGAGATGATCATGTCCACGCGGTTGCTGGTGAGCGTAGGGATCCGGCTCGGCGTGGTCACGCACAAGAGTGAGAGACGGTTCGGGCGCCCGAAGGCGATCGTCGTGAACCGTCGGGCGACCTCGACGTCGTAGCCGGCGTTGCGGCCCTGGACGTCGATGAACCCGAACGGCGGGAAGTCGCACTTGACGCCGATCACCCACCGGTGCCTGCTCTTCACCTCGGCGGGCAGCGGCGGGAACTTCGCCTTTGATACGGCTGCACCGCCCGTATTGCCCGCGGGCGCCGCGAACGCCCACGTCGCAACAGCCGCCGCGGCGAGCGCGGCGAGCACTGTGGCGATTGCGAGACGGTTCATTCAACCCCTCCTTCTTCGGTGATTGCCAACTCCTCCAGCGAATCCGGCAGCTGGAGCGTCCGGCGGAGGAACCGCCGCGTCCGCTCCTCCCTCGGCTGATCGAGGACGTCCACCGGCTCGCCCTGCTCGACGATCCGCCCCCCGTCCATGAAGATGACGCGGTCGCCCACCTCGCGGGCGAACTGCATCTCGTGCGTGACGACGAGCATCGTCATCCCGGAGCGCGCGAGATCGCGCATCACGATCAGCACCTCGCCGACGAGCTCGGGATCGAGCGCCGAGGTCACCTCGTCGAAGAGCATGACGTGCGGCTCCATCATCAGCGCGCGCGCGATCGCGACGCGCTGCTGCTGGCCGCCCGAGAGCTGGTGCGGGTGCTGGCGCGCCTTCTCCTCGAGGCCGACGCGCGCCAGGAGCTCGCGTGCGCGCGCCTCCGCCTGCGCGCGCGGGATCTTCCGGATCCGCCGCGCCGCAAGCGTGAGGTTGTCGATCGCGGTCAGGTGCGGAAAGAGGTTGAACTGCTGGAAGACCATCCCGATCCGCTGGCGCGCCGCCGAGACGTCGACGCCCTTGCGGCTGATCTCCTCGCCCTCGAGGAAGATGCGACCGGAGTCGAGCGGCTCGAGCAGGTTGATGCAGCGCAGGAGCGTGCTCTTGCCGCTGCCGCTCGGACCGATGATCACGAGCACCTCGCCCGCGCCGACGGTCAGGTCGATGCCGCTCAGGACGAGGTGGTCGCCGAAGCTCTTGCGGACGCTCTCGAGGCGGACGACCGGGGCGCCAGGGCTATCGGACTCGGAGGGCGCGCCCAGGTTCTCGTCGGGCCGCAGCGCCGAGCTCATCGCGACCGGATCTTCTCCCGCCGGATCACAGCTGTCAGGGATGAAAGGAGAAGCCGCGGGCGAAGTCAACTCGCCCGGGCGCGCGGCGGTTCGAAATTGACGCTATCGTATTTGTAACTGGGGCGAATACTGATCGCGCACTCGCGCCTTCCTTATCCGTTCAGGGGTAAGGGAGGTGCTTTTTTCTGGCCCGCGGTGCCGTTATGTCGTTCGATCAGGCGAGT
>WNEY01001588.1_pt1 | contig 22294 bp, 16 predicted proteins | sample 5400531 | NCBI WGS metagenome assembly WNEY01 (sample SAMN13153338, study PRJNA577476) | soil metagenome | isolation source: 200 cm saprolite under Douglas fir tree site 1 | place: USA:California | collected 2015-04-18
TCCCGAACTTCGGCAGGTCGATACCGAGGCCGTTCGGATCCGAGCAGGGGTGCAGCGTGACGGTCACCACCTGGCCGGACGTCTGCGCGGGAATGTCGACGCGGTCCCCCGTCGTCGCGAGCACCACCGATCCACCCTGCGACAGATCGATCGTCTTCGAGTCGCAGTTCTGTCCGTTGCAGGCCGCGCCTCTCTCGATGCGGAACTTGATCGGCAGCGTGCGGCCGTTGATGAGTCCGATGAATTCGCCCGTGTCCACGTTCTTGAGTGCCGAACCGGTGAGGACCGGATCCACGTCGGCAAACCCCAGCTCGTGCGTACCGAGGAACACGCGAATGCGGTACTCCTTGGTCAACACGAGGGCCGGCGACTGCGTATCCCAGTTCACTTGATACTGCTGGCCGAGCGCATCCAGCGTGACGTCGCTGGCGGAAAAGACTTTTATCGGCGCACCCGCCACGCACTGGCGCGTGGTGGCTGGCGGTACGGGCAGAATGGCCAATTCACATATCTCGATGGTGGGCCGTACGTTCGCGTTGAACGCGTTTGGCTCGAAGTTGGGGCTGGTGACCGGGCTCGTGAAGAGTGGCGGAAGAAAAAAGAAATCGGGATTGCCGCTGTGCGCACCGTCGGAAAACGCAGCCGTGATGTTCTGGCTGGTGGGCTGGTTCAAACTGTCGCCTCTACACGCGCACAGCAGTACCGCCACGCCGACGGCGAGCGAACGACGAACGACTCGATTCATGTGCATCTCTCCGGCAACAGACTCGGATGGAATAGCTCAGGGCTGGGCGCGGAAACGATTCTATCTACCCCACAAACGTCCGCAAGGACGTGTCGTAGAGAGTGGGTGATGCAGATCACGCACCTTGGAAATTATGGATGCTGAGGATTTTGATGATTTGTTCGACCTCAATGGCTCGATGTCAGCACCGTAGGCGGTCGGAGCACAGAAAAAGGAAGGGCGGCTCGACCTGGAGCCGCCCTGCCCGCCACAACGGCTGCCGCCTAGTGGAGATAGTTGAAGTACACCCACTCCGATGTGGACAGAATGCCGCCTAACACATCGTGTGCGACCACCCGCCAGCGTCCGGGCTGGCCTCCCACGAACTCGAAGACGTAGCCCAGACTCGATGTCGCTGCGGGGCTGCCCGAATGCGGCGCCCAGGTGGTGCAGACAGCGGTTCCACTAGTGCAGCCGTTGCCGAATTCGTACTGCACATCGTAACTCACCGCACCAACCACCGGACGCCACACGAGCGTTGTAAAGCGGGGGAAGTGGTCGAAGGCGTACGAGTTGATCTTCATCGCCCCTGTTGCTCCCGTCCCGGTAGCCGTGACAACCAACTCATGCGCGACCGCAGGGTCGTCATTCCCCTGAACCACCGCGACGAGTCCCGTCGTGTTCACGCTTCCCACTGTCCCAAGCGGGTCCGAGCTCGACCAAGCAACCGCGGTCGTTGGCGAGACGTCCAGCAGAACCCCCGTGCCGCTCTGCATGCTGAGGCCATTTGCCTGCGTGAGCGGCAAAACGAGACCGGCCGCCGACGCGAATCCGCTGGTCACGGGTCTCACGAGCAACGGCGCCAATGCCGTTGCCGAGAACGTGAGGTGGCCGGTGCTGAGTGGGACCTCGGGTTGTGCTTTATCTTGATCGGGATAACCCGGGAAGACCGCTGGGGCAAACGGGTCGAAGCCCTCGGCTGGCCCGTTGTTCTGTGGATCCGCGATGCCGAAGCCCGATGCGTCTACGCTGTGGTCGCCGGGATCGCCCACTTGCCACGACGTCAACGTCGCGAGGCCCGTCACCGGGTCGCTCAACGCGATCCCATCGGTCGGCGTGATGCTGCCGCCGTTGGTCGACGTGATCCGGAAGTGCACCCGGGCGCCGCCGACCGGCCGATCGTTGGCATCGGTCACGAGCACCGCAGGCGGAATCGGCACGGCAGTATTCGCGAGAACACGCTGCACCGCGCCGGTAAGAATCGTCATCTTGGCCGGCAGCGCGAACTGGAAATCGGAGAACACCGGGGTTTCGCCGCCGCCGCCCACGTCGAGCATCGCGGTCGCCGCATGCAACGGCCGCACGCCGAACAGCGATGCCACACCGTGGCGCACAGCACGCCACCCGGCCTCCATCCAGTTGCGTGCCGGCGGCAGCGGGGCAGCGCCGATCGGCCGCGGACAGAAGTCGGTAGAATGCGGCAACGCGCTGATCAACGTCGCGTCCGGTGTGATGTCCTGACGGTGTAGCGCGACGAGATCCTGCTGGGCGTGCACGAGCGCGGGAATGTTGTCATGCAGGCTGCAGATCGAGACCGTCGCCGGGGGGGAGAGCGCCGCCGCGAGAGGCGGGTCGGCAGTGACCGTCAAGCAGTTCCCGAACTTCGGCAGGTCGATACCGAGGCCGTTCGGATCCGAGCAGGGGTGCAGCGTGACGGTCACCACCTGGCCGGACGTCTGCGCGGGAATGTCGACGCGGTCCCCCGTCGTCGCGAGCACCACCGATCCACCCTGCTGATTTTTGAGGAGGGGCACGAACTCGTCGCGATCGACCTGAGCCGCTTCCCAGAGGGTCTTCACGACATCCACGTCGGCAAATCCCAATACCCGCGTGCCCACGAGGACACTGATGCGGTAGATCTTGTTCGCGCTCAACTGGAGCTGGTCAGTGCGCCACAACGCGAGATACAGCTCGGCCTGAGGCAACACGAAGACGCGATCCAACAATCCTTGCGCGCTCATCGTCAAGTGCGAGATCTGCTGCACGCACGTGCTCCCGTCCCATTCGCAGATATCGACGACGGGCGCGAGGTCGGGATTGAACGGTGCCGTGTTCGGTGGTTGGAGGTTCACGGCGCGAATGGGGAAGACAAAAAAGTAGTGCGGGTTGCCGTCGCTGAAGCCGTCCCGAATCTCCAGCGCTGGCGTTTGCGGCGGGCTGGTCGGAGTGCGCCCATCCTGACAGGCGAACCCTACCAACGCCGCGGCAGCGGTGAGCGAAAGACGCGCGATTCGATTCATATGCGAAACTCCGGCAACGGACTCGGACGGGGCAGCTCACGGCCGGACGCGAAAACGGTTTTCATACCCCAGAATGACTGCAAGGATTGTGTCATGGAAGGACTGTGGCGTGGATGAGAAGCAGTGTGGCGTGGATGCGACGTAGTGTGGATGGAGTGTGGTGTGGATCCCACACCATTGAGATTGCGCCTGCTGCTTAGTGACTGGAGCTCAGAACCGCCTGGAAGCCGGGTCGGCCCTCGAGGTCCCGCCACCACCAATGCAGCATTCCGTCCCGTCGGAATGAGTGGTCGGGATGGGTGGCCACGTAGCGCTGCAGGATCGTGATCGCCGTGTCGGCATCGCCGATCAGCGCCCGCATCACCGCCTCGTAGCCCACCAGGTCCTGCGTCGGGTCGATCTTCGTGTCATCCGTGCGGGCGCGCCCGAGCACCGCCATCGCGCTGTCTCGCCGGCCCGCCCGCCCGATCACGCTGGCGACGACGATCTGCCGAATCCGGCTCCGGAACGGGACTTGAGCCGCGGGCGTGAGGCTATCCGCCTGGCGCGCGAGGCTCCAGGCGCGGTCGATATCGAGCTCGGCGTTGGGGGTCGTCATGAGCCACAGCTGGCATTCGGCGAAGCGCCAGCTGGCGGGGAAGCGGCGCGTCCCTTCCCCGCACCAGCGTTGTGCCTCCCCGAACTGCGCGATGTCGTACGTGCCCCAGAACAAGCGGTCGAGAATCGATTCCGCGTCGCGGAGATAGGCGTCGTTGTCGTATGCCTGCCGCGCCTCCAGCACCGCCGACACGACCTCCTTGCGCTGATAGAGGAGTGAGCTCAGCGCTGCATGGGCGGACGCCAACCGCGCGTCGAGTCGCACCGCGGCCTCGAGGTCGGCCTGCGCGCTGTCCAGCAGGGCCGCGCGCTTGGCGGGGTCGGGCTGCGTGTTCAGGAACCACTTGATGTAGCGCAAGCTGCCGCGCAGCTCCTGGCCCCGCGCGTGATTGGGATCTCGTGCCAGCACCTTCGCCGCGTGCCCGAGTCCGACATCGACCCACCGCGCCGCGGTCGGCTTGTCTCGGAACGTTTGTCGTGCGCGACGAAGGGCCAACTGCCCGCGCTGCAAGGTCGGTTCCGCCCACCGTGGGTCGGCGCGCTCGGCGGCGCCGAGGAGAGAATCGGCAAGGGTGTAGGCAGCTCCGGAGGTGTCGGCCTCTCCATCCTTGCGGGCCCGTTCGGCGCGCTGGACCAGCGTCCATGCTGCTTCACTCGTCGTCGCCGCCCGCTCTTCCCTCAGTCGGATTTCGTCACCGAGTCGCTCGCGCAGGAACAGCGCCGCCTGCCGGGCGAGTGAGTCGCGCATCGCCAGCCCCGCGCCGGCGGGCAGCTCGAAGGTTTGCCGGCGAATGTCCGCGCCGCTGGGTCCGTCGACGAGCCGAACGGTCACCCGCACGCGACTGCCCAGATTCTCCACGTCGCCTTCGACGAGCGTGCCGGCCGCAAGCGCGCGCGCAATCGAGTCACGCGCGATGTCCCGGCCGCGGAACGGCGCGACGCCGCTGCGCGACACGACATCCAGCGCGCGGATGCCCCGGAGCTGATCGATCAATGCCTCGGTCAACCCATCGGCGAGATAGCCAAGCGAGCTGTCGTGACTTTGGTCGTTGAAGTAGAGAACGGCGACGCGGTTGCGGTCGACACCGCCCAGGTCGCTTCGCGTGGAACCGCCGCCGCCGCGTCGGCCGAACAGCAGCCAGGCGAGCGCAGCGATCAACACGATACCAGTGACAGCCGGGATGGGACGGCGCCACGGCGCGCGCGGCGGCCGACGCGCCGCTGTGATACGGGAAACGTGTCCGGTGCTCGCGGCGGTGAGCGCTTTCACGAATTCCCCGGACGTCTGATAGCGATCGGCCGGCACTTTCTCGAGCGCGCGTTCGATCACCACTTCGAGATCGTCCGGAATCGCGTCGCGGACGATCTTGAGCCGCGGCACCGCGTCGAGCGAATGGCGCGCCATGATGGCCTGCGCCGTCGGTCCGGTAAACGGGGGCTGGCCGGCGAGCGTCTCGTAGAGCACGCAGGCGAGACTGTAGATGTCGCTGCGGCGGTCCACCTGTCCCGACCCCGAGGCTTGCTCGGGCGGCATGTAGGCGGGGGTGCCGATCGCGAGCCCGGTCTGGGTCAGCTTGTCGCCGCCCGCGGCGCTGACGGCGCGCGCGATCCCGAAGTCGGTGACGATCGCGTGACCGCCCGACAGCATGATGTTCTCGGGCTTGATGTCGCGATGCACCACGTCGTGGTCATGCGCGTACCCAAGCGCTTCAGCGACTTCGCGGGTGATCTGCAGCGCGTCGTCGACCGGCAGCTGGGGCTCGCGCTCCAGCCGGTCGCGGAGGGATTCGCCCTCGACGAACGGCATGACGTAGTACAGCGTTCCGCCCGCGTCGCCCGAATCGTAGACCGGCAGGATGTTGGGGTGCTGCAGGCGGGCTGCGAGCTTGATTTCGCGCAGGAACCGTTCGCGGCCGAGGGCGATGGCGATCTCGGGCCGCAGCGTCTTCAGGGCGACGAAGCGCTCGTGGCGCGTGTCGCGCGCGAGGTAAACCAGCGCCATCCCACCACGGCCCAACTCCCGATCGATGACGTAGTGACCGGGCAGCGCGGCGTTCAGTACTGCAAAGGGATCAGTCACTCGGATAACGATAGTTGTGGCGCACTTGCTCGGCGAGCGCCCGGGGTAGCGCCTGCAGGTCGGCGACGGCCCAGGGCCGGTCGCTCGTGATCAGCACGCGCCCGTCTCCCGCATCGACCACGATCATTTGTACCCGCACCGAATCGTGGAGCGCGGCGATCGGGTCGAGGCGCCCGTAGATCGCCAGCCTGGCGCTGGTGCGCCGCGCGAGATCGAGCGCCGCGAGCTCGGGGCGTGACTGACCGCGCCAGCGCTCGCGCACGACGGCCTGGGACACCGCGGCGAGCGGCGGCATGCTGTCGAGCTGGGCCGTGAGGCTTTCCGCCAGGCGCACGCGCCAGGGTTCGAGACCGGGCACGAAGATGTCGAATGGTGCAACCGCGGCGAGCCGCGGGTCGGGCGCATGACGGCGCGCGTAGCGCACGAAGCTCACCGCGCCGGCGATGGTGAGCATCACGGCCAGCGATGACAGTCCGATCAGCAGACGCTTTGAGGTCAATTGGCGCCCTCCTCCGCGCGCGGGTAGCTTCGCATTCTGCTCACCCGTTCACAAGGAGTTTCCCGCATGGTCCACCGTTCCTGATCCATGCATCCCGCGAGCTCATGAAACGCATCGATCCCGAGCTGACGAAGCTATTTGGCACGCTGGCACAAGACCTCGAAGGCGTGCCCGAGTTCCGTCGCTTCGGCGGCTACACCGCCTTCGTCGAGGGATGGGGCCTCTATAGTGAAAGCCTGGGTGAGGAGCTGGGCCTCTATACCGACCCGTACAGCAAGTTCGGCCTAGTGGCTCTGCACCGGTCGGGGCGTCGCCGGCCTCGGTGGCAGTAGCGCCAGGCGCACGGTGCCGTCGGGGTGATACTCGGGCACGAACAGCATCGCCTCGGGCTCACGGTCGGACCCGCGGCGACGCGCTCGTCCCACCATGACGCCCACGCTCCGCAGCTTCGATCGGTGGTAGTGGGTGACCGCATACTGTGCGACCTGCTCTTGGAAAGCCGCGAGCTCTTTCGGCTCGAACGCTGCATGGACGTCGTCAAAGATCATCACCAGCATGAATGTCGTATCGACGACCATGACCATCGCGTTGGTGATGTGAAATTCCTGTTGGATGCCTGACTGTATTTGCAGCTGAAATTTGGGGAGTGCGTCGCAGCCGAGTGCGAGGGTGCAGAGGGCAGAGAGAGCGTATTTTTGCATAGACTCCGTCCGGAAATTCACCTCCCGTTTTGCTCCGCGCAATGCAGCGCTGATGACCATCAGTTGAAACGCCCCCGTTACCATGGGGGCGCATGGTCACCGTGTGCACGGTTCTCCCTCCGCCTGAGCGCTCGCGCATCGACGCCGCGGGTGATGGCTGCTTCGACACCCTGCATGCCGACTCCCTGCGGGAAGCGCTGTACGTCGCGCGCCGCCGGCGCGTGGACGCCGTGATCATCTCCGTGCATCGCTGTCACGGCGAGGCGTTGCCCGGCGTCGCGCGCTTCGTCCGCGAGTTTCCCGCCATTCCCGCGGTCGCGCTCGTCTCGCGGCACGACCGCGAGGCGACGGAGACGCTACTGCGCCTGGGTGCGACCGGGGTGCGGAGCGCGGTAGACTGCACCGAGCCCGATGGCTGGCGACGGCTGCGCGACCTCGTGGGGCATCCCGCCTCGCCGGTTGCGACCCGCATCCTCGCTCGACTCGTCCCGGCGCTGGGCAACCCATCGGAAGAAACGCGGCTGTTTTTCGAGGCGGTGGCGAGGCTGGCGCCGGCGCTCAGCACCGTGCGCGGGTTGGCGCGCCATCTGCGCGTGCGGCCCAGCACGTTGATGTCGCGCTTCCATCGCGCCGCGATTCCCTCTCCCAAGAGCTATCTCGCGGGCATGCGGCTGCTGCACGCTGCGTTCCTCTTTCAGAACCCCGGCCTGTCGGTCTCGGACGTGGCCTACCGGATGGACTACTCATCACCGCAGAGTTTTGGCCGTCATCTGCGCGCGGTTCTCGGCGTCACCGCCGGAGAGTTTCGCCGCCGCTTTCCCTTCGACGTGGCGCTGGCCCGCTACATCGATCTGCTCATCACCCCGTACCGGGAGGCCCTGCGTGCGCTTCACCCCTTCAACGCGGGGTCGTGGGACCAAGGCCCGAGCGCCGTAGCGGTCTCCCGGGCGGGGTGAGTAGGGCTAGTCGGCCGCGGGCCGGATCTGATGCTCGGTCGTGGTCTGATCGCGCCGCAGCACCGAGAACCGGGCCATGCCGCCGCGCAGTCGCTCGGCCAACTGGGCGAGCTGTTGAGATGTTGCCGTCAGTTCACCCATAGACGTGATCTGGGCCTCGGTGGCCGCGGCCGTGTTGTTGGCGTTGTCGGATGACGCTGTCGAGATACTGGCGACTTGCTGTAGCGATTGTGCCAGCTCGGCCAGGCGCTGCGCCTGGCTGCGCGAGACGTCCGCCGTCGCATTCACCAGCTCGCCCATCAGCTGCACGCCCTGCTGCAGCTCCTGTAAGGCGCGGTCTGCTTCCGCGGCCACGGCGCCGATGTCGCGCACCTTCGTCTCGCCCGATTGCATCGCGCGCGCGGCTGCCTCGATCCCCGTGCGCAGATCGCTCACCAACTCCGCGACCTCGCGCGCCGACTTCCCCGCTTCGGCGGCGAGTGTCCGCACTTCATCGGCGACGACGGCAAACCCTTCCCCGTGCTCCTCGGCGCGCGCCGCTTCGATCGCGGCGTTGAGGGCCAACAGGTGCGTCTGCCGAGCGATCCGGGCGATGGTCTGCGCGAAGACGCCGATCCGTTCCGACATACCCGAGAGCCCGGCAACCGTCGACGCCGTCGCACGCACTTCCTCTCCAACCGCGCGGAGGGTGGCGCTCGCGCGCGCGACGCGCTCACGTCCCCGCTCCGCCGTGCTGACGAGCCGCGAGGCATCGACCTGCATCAGCTCTGCGCGGACACGGAGCGATTCCGCCTGATCGGCGGCCTTGGCACTCTCGCCGCGCGCGCCGTCGGCCAGCCCGCGCTGATGGCCGAGGTCGCCCGCCAGGCGCTGCGATGTTTGCGTCAGCGATTCCGTGGTGGCGTGCAGTTCCTCCGCGGCCGCGGCTAGCTCTTCGGCAAATGCGGCGACTTCGTCGGCTTCCCGCTGTACCGACGAGATGGTGGTGCCGATCTCTTCGAGCATGCGGTTGAAGCTCTTCTCGAGGAATCCGAGCTCGTCGGCTTCCGCCGCGGCCGCGCGAACGGCGAGGTACCCCTGCTCCGCTTCGCCCATCACGCTGCGCGCGCGGCGAATGCGTTGGATGAGCGTCGCGGGAATCCGTTTGAGCGCCATGGCGACGACGATGAACACGCCCGTTTCGAGATAGGCCATCGTGTCGAGACCGGAGCCGCCGGGATACACCTGGCCGTGCGCCCAGCTCGCGAGCAAGTATGCGATCGACGCAACGAGCACAAGGAAGTCGCCGACGGCCTGGCCTTGATCGAACGCGTAGGGCAGCACGGCGATGAACAGCGCCGCGACCACACCGCCGTGACCGAACCACATGACGAGCACGTTGACCAGCAGGACATCGAGCAACGGCAGCATATAGATGAACCACCAGCGGTACCATCCGCGCTCGTTGATCAGTCCGACGACCGCGTTGATCACGGCGGCGCCGCCGGCGAACAACACGATCGTGCCCAGGCGCGTGTTGCTGATGCCGCCCAGCCTCCCGAGCACGCCGAGGACGAACAGCGCTCCCGCGATGGCCCAACGGCGCCGGTGACTGCGCTCGAATGTCTCGAGATCCTTGAACCGCTGCTCCAGCGCGGTGGCGTCGTCATTCCAGCCACGCACGCGCGCCGCGAAGGACAGGCGGGGCGTCGCCTCGGGGGAGCTCACTTGGGCAGCCCTCCCCCCAGGCCAAGATCGGACGCGGTGAGGAACGCCTCGACGATGTACCCGTCGCGCTCGATCGCTTCTCGGCCGCCTTCCTCGCGATCCATCACCGCCATCACCCCCAGCACGTGGCCGCCTTCGCTCTCCACCGCGCTGATCGCTTCGCGGGCGGAGCGTCCCGTGGTGAGCACGTCCTCGACGATGACGACGGGGAAGCCGGACGCGAAGCAGCCTTCGATACGCTGACCGGTTCCGTGGTCCTTCGGTTGTTTGCGCACGGTAAACGCGTCGAGCAGTTGTCCGCGGCGGCGCGCCGTCAGCGCGAGTGCGTAGGCAATCGGATCGGCGCCGAGCGTGAGACCGCCGACGGCGCGGGGACTCCACCCCCGCACGGCCATGCGGTCGAGCCCGAGCCCGCCGACGACGGCGAGGCCGTCGCCGGACATCGTGGTGAGGCGAGCATCGATGTAGAAGGAGGACCGGCGGCCGGACGCGAGCACGAAATCGCCGCGCTTCACGGAGCGCGCGAGGAGGAGGTCCTTGAGCGTATTTCTGAGGTAGTAGTAGTCACTACTACTATTCACTATTGCGCTTGCCGACAATGTTCTTGAGCGCCCCGAACAACCCGCCCGATTTGGACACGTCCTTTGTCTTCGCGAGTGCCGCCTCGAGGTCGTCAGCAAATGCACTGACCGTCGGCTGGCGGTCACCGGGCTGCCGGGACAGGCCCTTCATGACCGCTGCTTCGAGCGCGGGGGGGAACTTGCGGTTGCCGGCCTCCGACAGCGGCTTCGGCTTGACACTCAAGAGCTGCTGGAACAACTCGCGCGGGCTGCGTCCGTCGTGCGGATGGCGTCCGGTCAGCATGTAGTACGTGATCTTGGCGAGGCTGTAGATGTCGGCGCGGCCGTCCACCAGTTCACCGGACAATGCTTCCGGCGCGACATACTGCAATGTCCCGACGAAAAAACCGGTTCGCGTGAGCCGCTCTTCGGCCGGCTGCTCGGCGTCCCGCGCGATTCCGAAATCGAGCAGCTTCACGCGCCGCGCGCGCGGGTCGTACATGATGTTCTCGGGTTTCAGGTCGCGATGGATGATGCCGGCCGCGTGCGCGGCCGCCAGCGCGTCGGCGAGTTGGCGCACCAACGGGACCGCGTCCGCTGGAGCGAGCGGGCCATCCCGGTGTAAGAAGTCCGCGAGCGGCTCCCCGGTGGCCCACTCCAGGGCGAGATAATAGAGGCCGTCGGATTCGCCGAAGTCGTAGGTGCGGACCACACCGGGATGCACGACGCGGGACCCAAATCCCGCTTCCCGCAGGAATCGTTTGACCACGATGGGGTCGCTCCTGAGACGCTCGCGCAATACCTTGAACGCACAGGCGCCGCGCTCGGGATGCTCGGCGCGGTACACCTCCGCCGTCCCTCCTTCGCCGACGCGCTCGAGGAGACGGTAGCCGGCGATCGACCTGCCGGCCAGGTTTTCGAGAGCCATGAGAGTTGTGCGCGAAACTAACGTCTCGATTTGAGGCTCGGCAAGTGATGCGACGTGTTGCGCTGGTGGTAACAGCCGTTCTCTCCGCGAGCTGCGGTTCGGGGCAGCGCGTAGGGAGTCCCGATACCGCGCCCCGCCGAGGCAATGCATCGCCGCGCCTATTCGACGCGTCGTCGGTCTACCGGTCGATGGGCGCACTCGTCGGCGGCGGCGCGTTGCCGTTCATCGCATCCGTGCGCTATCTCGCCGGACCGACGCCCGACTCCACCCTCGCGTTGTTCGCGGTCTCACTCACGAATCAGACGCTCACGTTCCAACGTCGCGGTGCGGAGTTCGTCGCCGAGTATCACGTCGAGGCGTCCTTCCGCGCCGATAGCACCAGTCTCGCGCCGGTGCGCCAGATCGGCAGCGACGAGCAGGTGCGCGTGCGCAACTTCCAGGAGACGCTGCGCACCGACGAGAGCGTCATTTTCCAGCAATTCGTCCTGTTGCCGCCGGGTGTCTACTACATCATGGCGATGGTGCGCGATCGCAATGGGCCTGCATTCGCGCGCGCCGAGCGGGCCGACACCGCCCCGCGGTTCGCGGCACGGGCGATGACGAAACCGATCGCGGTCTACGCAGCCGAAGGGCGGCCCGAGCGCCGTGCTTTTCCGAAGCTCGTCGTCAACCCACGCGCGACCCTGCCGTACGGCCCCGATTCGATGCGCTTCTATTTGGAGCGCTACGGGGCGCCACCGGGGGGAGGACCGATCGTGGCGCGCGTCGTCGACGTCGCCAATCACGAGGTGTGGCGCGACTCGGTGCCGCTGACGGGCGCCAGCGATCTATCATCGGCGACGATCGTCGTCGTGCCCGCGAAGCTTCCGGTGGGCCAGGCGGAGCTTCAGGCCCTGCCGTCGGGAGGCGGTGACACGACCCGCACTCGCTTCCTGGTGAGCTTTTCGAACCAGTGGGTAATCACGAATTTTGATGAGATGATGAGCCTGCTCCGGTATTTCCCGCGCCAGGACTGGGTGGACTCGCTGCGCCGCGCGTCGGCGGCCCGCCGCCCTGACGTCTGGCGTGAGTTCTGGAAGGCCACCGATCCCGTGCCGATGACTCCTGAGAATGAAGCCATCGACGACTATTTCCGGCGGGTGCAGCAGGCAAACATCCGGTTCCAGGACGAAGGCGGGCCGGGCTGGCTGACGGAGCGCGGTGAGGTGTTCATCACCCTCGGCGAGCCCGATGAAATGCTCGATCTGTCGAACGGCATCGATCGCAACGGCGTCCGTGTGGTGCGCTGGACCTATGCGTCGGAGCGGCTCGTCCTGTATTTCCAGGATCAGACCGGGTTCAGCCGCTATCGTCTGACGCCGCAATCACGCGCCGAGTATCAGCGCGTGCTGATGCGAGTAAGGCAAGCCGGAAAGTGAGACGCTACCGCGCCCTCTGGATCGCGGCGCTCGCTGGGGATGTGCTGCTGGCCTCTTCGAGCCGGGCCCAGACCGCCGTCCCACCCGATCACACCGCCACCTACCGCGCCGATTCGCTGCGCCTGTCAGGGCGTCCCTGGCATGCCGCCGAGACCTTGCTGGCAGCCGCACGGCGCGACCCCAATCCCAACGCGTTTCTGATCGTCGAGGGCGCTAAAGCGGAAGTCCACACCCGGCGTTACGAGCACGCGCGCACGTTACTCGTGGGCCAGCCGTGGCTGCTCGACTACCTCGACGGTGAGGCGCTCGCCGTCCTGGCGCAGGCGGAGTTCGGCGTCGGTCGGTACGCCGAGGCGGCGGCGCATTTCCAGATGGCGCGCGCGCGCGCGCCATCCGCCCGCCTGCCCCTGTTGGCAGTCCGCGCGGGCGTGGCCTTCGATGCAGCGGGGCAGGCGGACAGCGCTTCAGCCGCCCTCGCCGCCGCCCGTGCGGGCGGACAGTTGGCGAGCATCGACACGTGGTTGCGGGTGCGCCAGGCGCGCGTCACACGCGATACCGCATCCGCACGCCAGCTCCTGGCCGACCTGCCGGCGCCGGCCGCACGCGACGCGCCTCTCGCGCGGGCGCGCTCCCTGCTGCTTGCCGGTGACACTACGCGCGCGCTCGAGGCATTTCTGACGGCAGGGAAGGGCGGCGCGCTCGACGCCACGCGGCTGGCTCTCGCCACGGGCGATTCGGCTCGCGCTCGCACGTTGCTCTACGGCTTGCTGGCACGAGACCCACTCAGCGATGACGCCGCTGCCGCCGTGAGTTTGGCCCTCGGCCCGTTGCCGCCGCGCGCCGCCGACGAGCATGTCGCGATGGCGCGCGCGTTGAATCGGCGCATGTCGGTGCGCGATGCGCGGATCCACCTGGAGCGGGCGCTGCGCGCCGGGGACTCGAGTGCGGCCACACTGCTGCTGTATGGCGAGCTGCTGGTGGCGTCCGGGCGCCTGCGGGACGCGGTGCGTGCCTACGGCGCTGCGGCGCGCGACTTCGCCGCCCGGCCGCTGTCGATCTACCGCCGCGCGCGCGTGCTGGTGCGGCTTGGCGATTCGACGGCGCTCCCCGCGCTCTCCGGATTCGCAGAGCGCTATCCGACCGACAGCGCGGCGCCGGGCGCGCTGTACATCCTGGGCGACCTGCACGATAGCCGAGACGATTGGCTTGGGGCCGGCCGCTGGTACGGGGAGTTGATCAAACGGTATCCTGCTGACCCGCGTGCATCCCTCGCTCGGTTCCGGCTCGCCGCGCATGCCGAAGGCGCCGGCAACCCGGACAGCGCCGCATCGCTGTATCAATCGGAAATCGACGCGGCAGGCCTGCAGCGCACGGCCGCGCGATTCTGGCTCGGCCAGATGGCAGCCGTGCGCGGTGACTCGGGGCAGGCGCGCAGCATCTGGCTCGCCCTCGCGCACGAGGACTCGCTGGGCTACTACGGCATGCGCGCCCGCCGCGAGACCGGTCTCCCTCCACTCGCATTTGCTGCGCCTGTCGGACCGCTCACGCCGCCCCCTGCGGCTGTCGAAACCGGTCTCGCGCGGATCGACACGCTGCTCCTCGCCGGGCTCGACACCGAAGCGCAGGCCGAAGTCCGAGTCGTGCTGGCGCACCCGCCCCCCGATCTCGAAGCGCTCCTCGGGTGGAGCGAGGGACTCAGCGTGCGCGGCTACGGCTCGGCAGCCGTCCGGCTTGGCTGGCACGCTGCGCTCCTCGCGCCGGGCGAGACCCGAGTGCTGCGCGCGATTTTCCCGTGGCCCAACCGCGCGGCGGTCGAAGCGGAGGCGCAGGAATTCGGCGTCGACGCACTGCTCCTGGCGGCGCTGGTACGTCAGGAGAGCGTATTCGATGTCGAGGCATTGTCGCCCGCGGGCGCGCGCGGGCTTGCTCAGCTGCTGCCGAGCACCGCGTCCCTGATGGCGCGCGGATTGGACGTCGCTTTCTATCCGGACTGGATTACGGTGCCCGATCTCAACCTGCACCTCGGTGCCGCGCATCTCGCGGAGTTGCTCAAACGATTTGGGCGGGTGGACGCGGCGATCGCGGCATACAATGCCGGACCGCAACCGGTGCGTCGCTGGCTCGAGCACGCCGGCTCGGTGGATCCCGATCGCTTCATCGAGCTGATTCCCTATCCGGAAACCCGGGGCTATGTGCGCAGCCTGTTGCGCAATCGCGAGTTGTATCGGGCGTTGTATCAACCGTAGAAATCCCGCTTGACAGTTTTCCGGAGCACGGGTCATTTCTACGCGGCCCGACACCACGGCCGGGCAGGCATCCACTGTTAGGGCGCCCAGTAACAGACTCTGCAGGAGGCGGATCGTGATCAAGGGAAAGGTGAAGTGGTTCAATGACGCCAAGGGATACGGCTTCATTGAGCAGGAAGGCGGCGAGGACGTGTTCGTGCATTTCTCGGCGATTCAGATGGACGGCTTCAAGACGCTGGCCGAGGGCCAGGTGGTGGAGTTCGAAGTGAAGCAGGGGGACAAGGGGCTCCACGCCACGAACGTCGTGCGCGTCTAACCGCGCGCCCTTCACCCGACCATTCCGCCCCGCCCGATTCTTTGGGCGGGGTTTAGTTTTCCCGCCATGCCGCCGCGTCCAGCGCCACCCATCCCCGCCACGTCAGCCGGGAAGACGTGCGTCTTCCTCGTGGACGGTTACGCGCTAATTTACCGCGCCTTCTTCGCCATGATCGCGCGGCCCCTCACGACAAAAAGCGGCGAGAATACGTCGGCGGTGTGGGGCATCACGAACTTTCTGCTGCGCCTGTACGAGAACTACCGTCCCGAATACATCGGCTGGGTGCACGACCGCGGGGTATCCTTTCGTCAGGAGCAGTACCCGGAGTACAAGGCGACGCGCGAGAAGTTGGGGGAGGAGCTGCAGCAGGACTTCGACCGCTCGCTCGAGCGCGTCTGCCAGATTCTCGACGCGTTCCATATCCCCGTCATCGCGATCAACGGCTACGAGGCCGATGACGTCGTCGCGACCTTGGCCGAGCGCGCGGCTGGCACCGGGATGCAGGCGGTCATCGTATCAGGGGACAAGGATTTTTATCAGCTGATCGGTGAGGGAATCGCGCTGCTCAACCCCGGGCGCGGTGGACAAGCGGCCGTCGAGGAGCAGTGGGTCGATCAGTCGAACGCGAGCGAGCGGCTCGGCGTGCCGCCCCAGCGGGTGGTGGATTATCTCGCCCTCGTCGGCGACAGCTCCGACAATATTCCCGGCGTGAAGGGCATTGGCGACAAGACTGCGGTGCAGCTGCTCGAGACCTACGGAGATCTGGACTCGATTCTCGCCCGCGCGGCGGACATCCCGGGCAAGCGCCCCCGCGAGGCGCTGCTGCAACAGGCCGACAATGCACGCCTCTCTCGCCAGCTCGTGACGCTGCGGCGCGACGTGCCCGTGGAGCTCGATCTCGAACAGCTGCGGGTCCGCACGCCCGACACCGACACCCTCGCTGCGCTGTTCACGGAGCTCGAATTCCGTACCTTGATCCCGAAGCTCACCGATCTCGCCTCGGTGGCGGCAAGCCAGACCGCGGAATCGAGCGCCGCACTGGCGCCGCCTGCCGGACCGCGCGCGCCACAGCTCGCGGATCCGCGCATCGTCGACGATCCTGCCGACCTCCCCGCGATGGTTCAGGAGCTGCGTGGCGCGCGACTCGTGGCGCTGCAAGTGGAGCCGGGACTTGTTGGTCTCTCATTCGCGGTGGCCCCCGGGCGCTCGTGGTATCTCCCCTTCGGCCACGTGCCGCGCGAAGGGGAATTCGAGACCGCGCCGCCACGCAACCTGCCACCGCTCGCGAGTGAAGCGCTTGCGCCGCTGCGTGCGCTCCTGGCCGACCCGGCCGTTCACAAAGCGGGGCACGACATCAAGGCGGCGTGGGTCGCGTTTGCGCGCGCCGGTGTCCCGTTCGCCGGCGTTACCTACGACTCGATGGTGGCGAGCTTCGTCCTCGATCCGGGGAACCGCTCGCACGCGATCAACGATTTGGCGCGTGAGCATCTCTCCGTCGAGCTGCCCACAACCGCACAACTGCTGGGAAAAGGGAAGGGCGCGGGAACGGAGCGAACGTTGGCCCAGGTCCCGCCCGCCGAGGCCGCGCGCGTGTCGGCCGCCCAGGCCGAGATGGTGTTGCGACTCGAAGAGGCATTTCGGGCCGATATCGAGGCACACCATCTCAAGCGACTCCTCGACGAGATTGAGATTCCGCTCATTCCGGTGCTCGTGGACATGGAGGCGACGGGGATTCTCGTGGATCGCGTGCTGCTGGGCGAAATGTCGCGCGGCTTCAATAAAGAGCTGACCGCGCTCGAGCTCGACATTTACCGCGCCGCCGGCGGCGAGTTCAACATCAACTCGACGCCGCAACTCCGGACCGTCCTGTTCGAGCGCTTGAAGTTGCCCGTGCAGAAGCGAACCAAGACGGGTGCTTCGACGGACGTCGAGGTGCTCGAGCAGCTGGCGGCCCTCGGCCACGAAGTGCCACGCCTGCTGATCGAGTACCGCGAGCTGACGAAGTTGAAGTCCACCTACGTCGACGCCCTCCCCGGATACATCCGGGCGGACACCGGCCGCGTCCACACGAGCTTCAATCAGACCGGCGCGGCCACCGGGCGTCTCTCCTCCTCCGATCCCAATCTCCAGAACATCCCCGTGCGCACGCGCCGCGGCGGCGAGATCCGGCGCGCCTTCGTGGCGCCGCCCGGTCACCTGCTCCTCATCGCCGACTACTCCCAGGTCGAGCTGCGGTTGCTCGCGCATTTCTCGGACGATCCGGCGTTCGTCACGGCATTTCAACGCGGCGGCGACATCCATCGGCAGACGGCCGCGGTGATCTTCGGCGTCCCGGAGGCAAACGTGACCGCTGAGATGCGCGGGCGCGCCAAGACGATCAACTTCGCGACGATTTACGGTCAGGGTGCGCTGGCGTTGTCGCGCCAGCTCGGGATCACGCTCGAAGAGGCGAAGGCGTTCATCAAGCACTACTTCGAGCGCTTCGCCGGCGTCCGTGCCTGGCTGGACAAAACCGTCGATGAAGCGCGGCAGCGGGGCTTTGTAGAGACCCTGTTCGGGCGGCGCCGCTACATCCCCGAGCTGCGGGACAGAAACTTCAGCATCCGCGCCTTCGGTGAGCGGACCGCGACCAACTCTCCACTCCAGGGTTCTGCCGCCGATCTCATCAAAATCGCGATGATCCGGATCCATGCGGCACTCAAAAAGGCAAATCTGGGCGCCAAGATGCTCCTGCAGGTGCATGACGAGCTGGTCTTCGAGATTCCCGAGGATGAGCGGTCAGTTGCCGGTGCCCTTGTAAAACGCGAGATGGAGGGGGTGGCCAATTTGCGCGTGCCGCTCGTCGTAACTATCGGCGCTGGAAAGAATTGGATCGACGCGAAGGGTTAAGCACGCCTCTTGCAGGAATGGGGGGGAGGGCCCACAATAGGGGCGTCGATTTCCGATCGACGCCCTTTCGCGCCCGGGGGGTAAAGCGGTGAAGGCACGCGGTTTCACCCTGATCGAGCTGTTGATTGTGGTGGTGATCATCGGGTTGCTCGCGACGATAGCGATCCCGAAGGTCGCCAACACGAAGCAGAAGGCGTACGTCGCCCAGATGAAGTCCGACCTCAAGAATCTGGCGACGGCGGAGGAGGCCTTCTTCTATGACAGCACCTACTACACGAGCGCCTTGGCGTCGCTGAATAATTTCAATTCGTCGACCGGCGTTACGCTGAATGTGCTCGAGGCGACGCCAGGCGGCTGGTCCGCCCGGGCCATTCACTCCCAGACGACGCGTCAGTGCGTGCTGTACCAGGGTAATGCGTCGCCAGTCGCGCCGGCCACCGCCGAGGGCCGGATTACCTGCACCTAGATCCACCGTATCGGGAATTCCAACGCCGCCGCGAGGGGATGCGATTCGCCCTGAACGGCGGCGTTTGGCTACACCGGCACAAGATCGACGGCGAGCCGATGGTCCACCTGGTCAGCTCAGACGGGATCCGGGTACCCGCGTGGCATTGGGATGTGTGGGGAGAAAAGCTGCGGCTGCTCGACCCTACGTAGTCTCTTCGACGTCGCGCCGTGGCGCCCGGACGCCTGGCCACCAATTCCACCGTCCGGCGATGTGCATGATGGCCGGCACGAGCACCATGCGGATCAATGTGGCATCGAGCAGCACGGCAAGTGCGACCCCGAATCCGATGAACTGCACCGCGAGCACGCGCGTGAACGCAAAGTTGCCGAATACGATGATCATGATCAGCGCGGCGAAGGTGATCGTGGACGCGGTCGTCGAAAGGCCTTCCATCGTCGCGTGATCGTTCCGCCCCGTCTTGTCGAACACTTCCTTCACGCGCGTCAGCAGGAACACTTCATAATCCATCGAGAGCCCGAAGACCGTCGCGAACACGAGCACCGGCACGACGACAAAGATGGCTTCCGTCGGCCCCTCGAGACCAAAGAGGCCGGCACCATAGCCGTGCTGGAAGACGAGGACGGTAATCCCGAAGGCGGCGCTCACCGAAACGCAGTTGAGCACCACCGCTTTGAACGGCACCAGCACCGAGCGGAAGGCGAAAAACAACATGATCGCGGTGACGCCGAGAATCATGGCGACGATGCCGGGAAACCGTCCCAGCAAATTCTCCTGCAGATCGAGGCTGGACGCCGCAAAGCCTCCGACCACCACCTCTACGCCGCGCAGGCGCGTGCTGCGGGCGATCGTGGCGCGCACGTGACGCGCCAAATCCATCATGCCGGTCAACGACACCGAGTCCACCGCGATGACGTCCATCAGCGTCGTGCGCCGGTCGGCACTCAAGTAGGCGTTGAAAAACTCAGGATAGCGCTCGCGCACCGCCTCCGGGTCGCCGTAGAACATTGCCAGCTGCAGTGTGGACATGCCCGGCCGGAGCGTCGCCACCCCGCGCACTTCGCGCACCCGTGGGTCCTTGGCGATCGAGTCGCTCAAGGCCTTGAGTCCCGGCAGCCGGCGACCCGATAACACGGACTCGCCGGCGGGCAACCGCACCACCACGCGGAGCGGCTGGATCACACCGCTCGCGCCCATGTCGCGCAGCGCGGCGAGCCCCTGTCCCGATTCGGCATCCGGCGGAAACCAGTTGCGGGCCGGAAGCCCGATCTTGATCTGTGTCAGCGGAAACGTGAGGATCCCCACCGCCAGGCCGCCGCCCAGAATCGCGCGCCAGGGCCGGTGGCCGAGCGAGCGCGCCCAGCGCTCCCAGCCTTGCGGCGTGTGAATCCAGGCGAGCATCCGCGCGAGCCATTTGGGGCGGTCGATGTCGCGGCCCAGGATCGCGAGCGCTCCGGGCAAGAACGTCGTCGCGAGCAAAACAGCCACCGCGACGACGATCAAACCGCCCACGCCGACCGAGCGTGTTTCGGTGAGCGGCGTCAGGATCAGCGCTGCGAATCCAACGACGACCGTCAGCCCCGACGTCACCACGGCCGAGCCCGCCGTCTGAATCGTGCGCACCGCGGCGTCTGCCGGTGACAGGCCGCGATTCAGCTCCTCCCGGAAGCGCGTGACGATCAGCAGCGAGTAGTCGATGCCGACGCCCAGGCCCACCATGGTCGTGATGTTGAGCACGAAGACGGACATCGTCTGGAACTGCGCGGCGACGGCGACGATGCCGAGCGCGATCGTAATCGCGAGCACACCGACGATGATGGGGAGTGTCGCGGCGACGAGCGCGCCGAAGGCGAGCACCAGCACGGCAAGGGTCAGCGGCAGCGCGCGCTCCTCGCCGCGCCGGGTGTCCTCCGCGCTGATCGTGCGGACGTCGTAGTCGAGCGCCGGATTCCCCGTGACCTTGATATCGAACCCGTCCGAGTGCGGCAGTCGCGCCAGCGTGCTGCGCACCGTCTCGCGCAGCTCGGGCACGACGGTCCGGCTCACGTCGCTCGTGCTGGCCGGTGTAAGGGCCGCGATGAGAAACGTGGTCTGGCGATCGGTGCTGACGAACGTCGATTCGCCGATGGTGCGGACCGAAATGACCTGACTGATGTATGGCTGGCGGGCGAGCGCGGCCGAGACCGAATCGAGCACGGCGGCAAATCGCGGGTTGGTGTAGCGCACCGGGCCGTGCACGACTATCGCCACGTATTCTGCGATCGGATTGGGAAACGCTTCGCGGATGAGCTGGGACGCGCGAGCGGATTCCGTTTGCTCGACGTTCATGCCGCGCACGGCCAGGACGCGCTGCACGTGGGTGGCTTTAGGGACGAACAGCAGCGCGAGAATCGCCCACGCGCCGATGACCCAGCCGCGCCAGCGGACGATCTGCCTCGCGGGTAACGCGATCACCTACGATCCAAGCACATGCGGGCCACAATCATAGGGACGTGCGAAGTGCAAAGCTAGCGGCGCGGCCTCCGATCTTCGCATATTGCGCGCATGGAACGTCGGCTCACGGGAATGATCGCCGCCGCTGCGGTGCTCATCGTCTTGTTCATCGTCTGGGACTTGTTTCGACCCACGCCCCGCCGCGCCAATGCGACGTCCGAGGCCGATGCGCCGCTCCGTATCGCCGAGCCGCCGCCGGCGGCGGCCCAGGTCCCCCAACAGCCAACGGCACCACCGTCGACGACCTCGCAGGGGACCGCGGTCCCTGCCGGTCCGGCGGCGGGGGGGGGCCGCGAGCCCTCCTACATCGAGCTGCTGGCGCGCTCGGAGACGCGGCGTCGCATTCGGTCGAGTGGCTCGAGCACCTATCTGGGCGAGATGCTCGAGGCGAGTGGAGACTCCATGCTGCGGCGCTGGGAGAATCGCACGACCTCGCCGATTCGCGTGCGGTTCGCGCCCACGCATGCCGCGAACTTCCAGCCGGCGTTTCTCGATGCCGTCCGAGCGGCGTTCGGCCTGTGGACCCACGCCGGAGTCCCCGTCCGGTTCGAGTTCGACGCCGACTCGACGAACGCGGAAGTCACGCTGAAGTGGCGCATTCAATTCGAGATCGAGCGCACCGGACAAACCGATGTCACCTGGGACGAGAACGGCACCATTCAAGGCGCGACGATTACGCTCGCGACGTTCGATCCCAAGGGGCGGCCGATGGACGCGGATGATATCCGCGTCGTCGCGACGCACGAGGTGGGCCATCTGCTGGGGCTCGATCACTCGAAAGACTCGACCGACATCATGTTCCCGACCGCGAAGGTCCGGGATCTGTCGGACCGTGACGTGCGGACGGTGCTTCTTCTTTATCAGCTGACGCCGGGGAATCTGCGCTGAGCCCTCGCAGCATCACCTCGTTCCTGACTCACGTCGCACCTCCTCAATCGCTGGCGCAGACCCTCGATACGCGCGTCCGCGAAGCCGAGCTGATCGAGAAGCTGGACGGCGGCGCGGTACGCTGTTTTGCCTGCGGCCACCGCTGCCTGGTGAAGCCCGGGCGGCGCGGCATCTGCAAGGTCCGGTTCAATAAGGAAGGGACGCTCTTCACGCCAGCGGGCTACGTCGCCGCGCTGCAATGCGATCCCACCGAGAAAAAGCCGTTCTTCCACTGCCTCCCCGGCAGCGATACGCTGACGTTCGGGATGCTCGGCTGCGATTTCCATTGCGGCTATTGCCAGAACTGGCTCACGTCACAGGCGCTGCGGGACGACGCGGCGGGCGTGATGCCCAGCGACGTGACGCCAGATGCGCTCGTCGCGCTGGCCCAACGCCAGGGCGCGCGCATGGTGGGCTCGTCGTACAACGAACCGCTGATCACCGCCGAATGGGCAGTCGATGTGTTCCAGGCCGCGCGGCCCGCCGG
>WNEY01000689.1_pt1 | contig 22282 bp, 23 predicted proteins | sample 5400531 | NCBI WGS metagenome assembly WNEY01 (sample SAMN13153338, study PRJNA577476) | soil metagenome | isolation source: 200 cm saprolite under Douglas fir tree site 1 | place: USA:California | collected 2015-04-18
GACACCTGACGCGTCAGTGGCTCTCTCGGGCACGACCACGCCGAAGCTGTCCGCAAAGGCGACGGCGAAGGCCGCCCGGGGTTGGAAGCAGACGAAGCTGCGCACGATCCTCGTCCCGAAGTTGAAGCCGGCACCGGCCCCCGAGATCGAGGGCCCGCCCAGTGCAGCAACGATCTGGCTCAACACACAGCTCCCGGATCCGACCCCGCCTGCACTTCGGCTCTCGCCGAAGTTCGCCGCGAACCTGAAGGCGACGGCAAAGAACGCCGGTCTGGACTGGGCGACAATGCTCGGCGTACTCCGCGCGCGCGGCGCGGGCGGCCACAATCCGGCCGACCACACCACGCTCCGGAAGCTCGCCACACGGCTCGCGTCCTACGGCCCCACCAAGGGTGCCTGGGCACGGATCGTCTCGTACTCCGGTGACACCAGCTTCGCGGACAGGGCTGCTGCACTGGCCCATTACGACCGCGCCGTTGGGTTGACGGGCCTGGTCAAGGGGACGAGGGCGGCCGGAACGACATCGTGCAGAACAAGGTCGACGTTCGTGTCCTGACCGTCGTCGCGTACCTGCGCGAGGCATTCGGTCAGGTGACCGTGACGTCACTGATCTCGGGCCATCGGCTGTACGCTCGGCCCGGCGTGATCTCGGCACACGTCTCAGGCCACGCCCTGGACATCTCAGGGCTCGGCGACACCCCGATCCAGGGCCATCAGGAGCCCGGCGGGATCACCGAGCGCGCCGTTCGTGAGATCCTGTTCCTCCCGGCGGAAGTCATGCCGCGGCAGGTCATCTCACTGCTCGGCATGGGCGGACCGTCGTTCCCGATGGCCGACCACTACAACCACATCCATATCGGGTTCTAGTGGCGCAAGTCGCGATTCGTCGCGAAGACGGAAGCATCGTGTGTGAGCGCTGTGTCCTGGGGGACACGGCGCTCACGCGCATGAAGGGACTGCTTGGCCGCCGTGACTTGCCAAGCGACGAGGGCATTCTCCTGAAGCCCGCCTCGTCGGTGCACATGGCGTTCATGCGGTTTCCGATCGACGCCGTTTTCCTCGATCGCGACCTGCGTGTAGTCAAGATCGCGGCCGGCCTCCAGCCCTGGCGAGTTGCCGGGAGCCGCGGCGCGAAGGCCGTCCTGGAGATCTCGGCCGGTGAGGCAAGCCGGCGCGGGCTTACTGTCGGCGACCGCCTGGTCGTCGGCTAGGCGCCTTCGCCGACGTTGCCTGCGACAGGAGCCACTCGGTCCTGATCTCGCGGGATCGGTTCTCGAGATCCCCGAGCAGGCTCCGTACCTCGTCGAGCTGCGGCCGCAGCTTTTCGACTCGGCGCAATTCCAGCGCGATCTGCGCGAGGGAGCTGGCGGGATTCGCATTCAGCCGGCGCAGCCGGCGCTCGCTCGATTGGAGCTGCCCACTGACTGCGCGCTGCCACCCTTCGGCTTGTTCCTTCAGAGTGCGCAGTTCGGTCTCAGTCGCGGGCCGGCGGTCCAGCACCTCGCGGAGTCGTTTGATCAGGGCGAAGTCGAGGGGCTCGGGCATGAAAGGCTCCCGACACCCTTTCAAATGCGGGCCGGAAGCGCTCTGAGGAGCCCGGTCCCGGTTAAGTCGGGGGCCGTTCGCGCCGATGCGAGACAGAGCCGTCGTGGACGCCGCCACACCATTTCTGGTCACCTCTGAGACCTCGGCCACCCTAGCCTGGGCTCGTCGCAATGCGCAAACGGTCACGGCGCTCGCGGTCTATGGGATCGCCCTGGGTTTTGCACTCGCAGTGGAGTTCATCCAGGACACCTGGCTTGCAATCGCAGGCGGCCGGGACATCGCTCACCACGGGCTTCCCTGGCACGAGCGACTGACCGTCGCCGCACACGGACAGTCGTGGGTCGACCAGCAATGGCTTGGAAAGCTGTTCCTGTACTTCACGACGAACGCGGGCGGCGTTCGCCTGCTCGCGCTCGTGCACATCGCAGTCATGCTCGCCGCACTACTCGCGGCGATCATCGTCGCACGCCGTCGTGGCGCCTCGGACGCGGCCGTCTTCTGGGTCGTGGTCGCGGTCCTGCCCAGCGCGCCCTGGGGCTGGCAGCTGCGATCGCAGATTCTTGCCTATCCCCTCTTCGTCGCGGTGCTCGCCATCGTGACGTCGGAACGACTCAAACCCTCGACGCGAGTCTTGGCCTGCGTCCCCTTGCTCGTTCTCTGGGCGAACGTGCACGGTTCCGTCACGCTCGGCGTAGTCCTCGTCGCCGCGGCGGGGGCAATCGGCGTGTGGCGCGTGATCCAGGACGGCGTCACAGGCCAGCGTTTGCTCGCCGCCGTCGCCACCTCCCTGCTACCGCTCGGCTGCCTGTTCGCGTCTCCCTATGGGTTCCACCTCCTTCGCTACTACCAGGAGCTCCTCGCGAATCCCCTCATGTCGCAGTACGTCGACGAATGGCGGGCGCCGACGTTCCGGACTGCCTTGATCTTCTTCGTCCTCGTTGCAGTGGTGCTCTGGCTCGTCGCACGTCACGGGCGAATCCTCACGCCGATGGAACGCTTCGCACTGCTCCTGACCACAGTCTCCGGGTTCACGACCATCCGTGGGATCGTGTGGTTTGGGCTCGTGGCGATCGTGGTCGTCCCGAAGCTCGTGGACAAGAGTCTGAATCGAAATGGAGAGCGAGTGAGCTCAGTTCGGCTCGTCGGGTTTGCGGCGCTCTGCGTTGGTCTCGCGCTCGTCGTGCTTGGCACCCGGCTGGCGCAGTTGCCCCGCGCGCTCGCAGTCAGCCACCCTGATCCAGCGGCGCGGATCGTCGGCACGCTGGCCACCCGGGATCCGAGCCTCACCGTCTTTGCGAGCGAGCGTTACGCCGACTGGCTGCTCTGGAAGGAGCCGCAGCTCTCGGGCAGGCTCGTGTACGACATCCGCTTCGAGCTCTTCGACAGCAAGCGCTTCGCTCAGCTGGCGGACTTCCACGTCCAGGGAGAGAGACGCGACGAGATCACTGGCGGCGCGCGGCTGCTTGTGCTGGACGCTCGTGCCGACGCTCTTGCGGCCCGAAACTTTGCGAGCGACCCAGGTGCAAAGGTCCTCTACCGGGACGACTACGTCGTCGTGATCGAGAGACCCTCGGCCTGATCGAGACGCGGTCGGCGCGATCGGTACGTCACGGCTGCGACGCGCTCACGCTCGTGAGAGATCATCGAGGCTCGGCGCTGTCCGGATCGACGGGCTCAACGTTCCCCACACTGCGAGCACGAGACCCACTGCCGCGAAGAGGGCGACCGTCGCACGCGCCGACACCGTGCTGAGCAGGACGCCGGCGATGAGTGGGCCGAGCGGCTGGATCAGCAGCGAGATCAGGCTACGCACGGACTCCGCGCGGCCGAGTAGGCGGTCCGGCGTCATCGCGATCCGATAACCGTGGACGACCGAGTCGGTTGAGGGAATCGCGAGTGCGGTGGGCAGGATGGCCGCGGTCAGCACATAGACACTCGGCCGGACGAGAAAGACCGCACAACCGAGCCACGTCCAGAGCTCGAGCAACAGGACGGCCCGGACCGGGAGCAGTCGACGCACGAGCGGGGAGGCAAGCGAGCCGAGCAACAGGAAGGCGCCGAAGACTGCGATGAGCGCTCCGACCTCGCCGCCCGACAGCCCCTGCTGCTTGCCGATGACGACCACGGCGAACAGCACGCCGGGTCCGATGAAGTTCGTGAGCCCGAAGAGCAACGCGCACGTGCGCAAGAACGGCTGGCTCCAGACGAAGCGAAAGCCCTCGGCGAGCCGCAGGCGCAGTGACGCAAGCTGAGGGTCGCGCTCCTCCTGGAACGGGGTCCGCATTGCGAGCAGCGAGAGGGTCGAGAACCCGTACGAGACGGCGTCGACGAGGAATGGGAGCGCACGGGCAAGCCCGAAGAGTGCGCCGCCGAGCGGCGGCCCCGTGAGCCGCACCACCGCCTGGCGACCGGTCTCGGCGGCCGCGCCTGCTGGGAGCTGGCGTGCCGGCACGACGGCACGCAGGGCGCCAGGTTGAGCACCGAAGAACACGGCGGTGCCGCTGCCCTCGAGGAACGCAACGGCCACGACCTCCCATAAGGCGACTCGGTGGAGCAGGATCGTCGCGGCGAGGCTTCCGATTGCGAGCACGCGCACACCGTCGGCCGCGATCATCAACCGCCTGCGGCTCCAACGGTCGGCTGCCAACCCGGCGGGTAGCGCGAAGAGCACCCCGGGAAGGTTTCGCGCGAACGCGACGATGCCGGCCTTCGCCGGCGAGTGAGTGAGCGCGAGCACGAGCAGCGGGAACGCGATCGACGTCGACGACGTGCCGGCATTCGACAGCAGCTGCCCGATCTGCAACAGCAAGAAGTCGCGGTTTCGGCGCAGAGGGACCGCGTTCACGCGGCGACGCTAACTGACCTCGCAGCCGATCGGACGAGCGTGCAGGCTAACGCCTGGCGTAGAGCTCGGTCTTGATCGGCGGCTTGTCGATGCTCAGGATGAGCGTGAGCGAGGCGACCCCGGTGTCGCGCCGAAACGACGGGTCGAAGCTGACGACATTGGAGTCGACCCCGACGACCGCGAAGCGGCCGGCCTTTACTCTGTCCCAGTCGCCGCAGTGCGGGTCGAGATCGGTGCGCACCCCGCAAGAACGCTCGAGTGAACGCAGGATGAACCAGTCCACCGCCTGTGCGGGCTCGCTGCGGTTCGCGACGAGCGCGAACAACGGGCTGACAAGCACGGGCTCGTCCGGACGGCTATGCGCCGCGACCGCAACGGCGACGCGGTCGACCTGCGCCTCGTTGTCCGTGTCCACGAGTGCGGCTCCGAGCGGGAACGGCAGCGCACGCGCGGCGGGGCCGCCGGTCACGCTTGCAATGTGCAACGCCGCACCAAGGGCGCACAGGACGACGACCGCGCGCATTCGCGGCTTGTTCCGTTGCCAGAGGAGGCAGGCGCCGGTCACCGCGAGGATCGCGAGGAACGGCTCGAGCGGATCGAGCACGTTGAAGAAGGTTCCCTGCTTGACCATGAAGAGACTGCAGGCGGTGGCCGCTCCGATGACGAGGCGGACGGATGTGCCCGCTTCGCGCCAGCCTGGCGCGGCTAACAGCAGCAGCGGCCACCAGATCACCAGCACCGACGCCAGGATGCCGACCGCGACACCGAGCTGGAACCCGCTGTGGGACTGGGCGAACAGAAGCTGCACTACGAGTTGTTCTGCAGACCAGTCGAACCTCCAGACGGCAACGGCGTAGAGCGCGAAGGTAAAGGCGACCGCGCCCGCGCCGATCGCGAGTGTCCGACGCCAGCCGGATCGCAGAGCGAGCGCGACCATGGCGGCGACGAAGAACGGCAGCCACGTCAACTTGAAGAGGAAGCCGAGCCCGAGGATCGCGAGGCAGGACGCGTCGCGCCGTCGTTCGAGCGCGATCGCGAGTCCGAGCGCCAGCGGTGTGACGAAGGTTTCACCCTCGAGACCTACGAATTGTGCGTGCACCGGCCCGGTGAGCGCGACTAGCGCGGCGACGACCGACCCAGCGACGCCTAGCCCGAAGAGCGTGCGTGCGACCCGGTACGTCAGCAGCGCAGTGACGGCGCTGACCAGGACGAGCGCGAACCTGATCGACTCGATGTGCGGCGAAATCTTCCAGACCAGTGTGGCGCCGATCAGCGTCCCGGGCGGCAGAGAGACGGCAATGCCGCGGTAGAGCTCGTGCAAACCGTGGCCGGCCGCAATCGAGGCGGTGTACATGTAGACCCCGTCACTGAAAGAGATGAAACGGTGGTCGATACCGCGCAGCAGCGTCCAAGCTGCGGCCAACGCAAGGACGAGCGCGGGCGCCACCGCGGCGCGAACGGGCGGGCGCCTCACGCATTCACCAAGGGTGCGACGTTAGCTGACCTCGCGCGGGACTGGTCATCGGGAAACGCACTATGATCCTCCTGCTACTTCGAGCAGGGGATTCTTTGCGTACGTTGGCCTTCACGGTGGCTCTGGTCGCCCTAATCACAGCCGCCGTCTTCGCCTTTGAGGCCAAAGCCGGGCCACCGTGGGGGCCGGCAGCCGAACGACGCGGACAGGACCGTCTACCTCGACACCTGGGTGCGGGACCTGGCGCCCAACAGGTGTTCCGGAACCTGGGCAGCACGGCCCTCGGCACGACATTCGACATCAAGTTCCATGTGATCGACGCGACGACATCGGCCGTGGTGCTCGAGAGCGCGTGCTACCAGTACACGGTCAGTCAGTAAGTCTGTTCAGCTGCGCTTAATCGAGCCGTGCCGCTCGGCAGGATGTAGACCGCGTACACAACGCGCGGAACCGTTCCTTCGTTGTGCAGAACGTGGACAGTCGAACGTCGAAAGAGCGCGGCAGCGCGTTCAGGTCGCTACAAAAGCATCATACTGTCGGCTGCGGCTCGGGATTGGTGGTGGCCCTGGTGGATCAGCTCGCTGTTCGACGTCGGCGTCGTCGTTCTCGCCGTGATCGTCTTCGTCCGTGCGAGCCGTCGACGGGTGCGTCAGGTTGCGGTCGTCTTTGGGATCGGCGCGATCGTCGTAGCCGGACTTGCTCCCGTCGTCATGAAGGGCAAAGCGTCCTTCATCCCCTGCGATCTGGCCGAGCAGCCCTTCGAACGGTAGGAACGCTTTCGAGGCCACCTCGTAGAAGCGGTTTACGAGCGCCGTTGCCTCGATGGTGCCGAGCCGCTCGGTGAGAGACGTGTAGCCGCGCATGTCGGCAAAGAGAATCGAGAGCGGGACGACCGCGCCTCCTTCGGGAGCGGACTCGACGCAGCGGGCGCAGAGCTGCGAGTTCTTCCGTGACTGTCCATAACCGCAGATCCTGAAGGCGGCGGCTGAGGGTCCCGTGAACGGCGCATTGCAGAGCTTGCAACGCGTCGAACCGGGCGCGAGCGCGAATGCGCGCCGCCCAGCGCGTTGCGCAAAACGAAGCGGGTGTTCACCGCGGAGAATCGCGGCCCACCGGTCGCTCATCGGCGGGAAAGGGTGACCTGCGGCGCTCTCGCTCACGGCCACGCTCAACATGCTAGTTACGTCAACGGGGGAAGAAGAGGCGCCGACCAGATTCGAACTGGTGTACGAGGCTTTGCAGGCCTCTGCCTAACCACTCGGCCACGGCGCCGTCCCGCGGCCATGGTAGGCGCAGACGCAGTCGCTGACCAGGAGACCAGAGCAACTCGCCGCGGCGGGCTTTGCCCGTCGCGGCTCCCGGCGCTCCCGGAGAATCGCCCGGAAGTCATCATGCTCGGCGCAGCCGAGCGGACTTCCGGGCGCTATGCGGCGACCTGGCTGAACTCGGGGATGATGTCGTCCCCGTATGCCTTGAGCGTCTCCTCCTGCCCGTGAGTCATGAGATAGATGTTGAACTGGTCGACGCCGATCGACTCGAGCTCCTTGAGCTTCTTCGTCGCGTCCGCCACCGTGCCGAGCACGCAGAAGCGGTCGACGATCTCGTCTGTGACGAACTCGCCGTGCGCAGCCCCCACGCGAGAGTGATCCTTGTAGTCGTAGAACTTCCGCGCCTTGACGAAGTCGGTGAGGTCCTTCGGGATCTCCGAGTCCTCGCCGTAGCGCTCGATCAAATCCATGACGTGGTTCGACACCATCGCCGGGAACCAACGCGACTGCTCGCGCGCGTCTGCGATGTCGTCCGAGATGTGACTCGGCGCACCCACGATGCACTTGAGCTCGCTCGGGTCCCTGCCTGCCTCCTCGGCTGCGCGCCGCGCGGTGTCCATGATCCACTGGATGATCACCGGGTCCGCCAACTGGATGATGACGCCGTCGGCGACCCGGCCTGCAACCGCAAGCGCCTTCGGCCCGTAGCCCGCGATCCACATCGGGATGTCGGGGAGCTCCTCGCGCACCCACTTCAGCTCGAGCTCCTTCTCGTTCCAGTCGACCGAGCGGCCGTTCATGAGGTCCTTGATCATCGCGCAGCGGCTCTCGAACTCCGCCACCCTCACCGGCTTCAGACCGACGACGCGTCGTGACGAGTCGCCGCGACCGATACCCATCACCATGCGGCCGTCGGAAATGTCCTGCATCGTCGCGTACCAGCTCGCTGTGATCGTCGGGTCGCGGATCCCAGGATTGGTGACGAAGTGGCCGAGCTTGATGTTGCTCGTCTGCGCAGCCGCGAGAGGCAGCGTCGCGTAGGACTCCTCCCAGAGGATGTGCGAGTCGTACGTCCAGGCGTACTCGAACCCGTGCTGCTCGGCGAGCTTCATCAGCCCGATCATCCGCTGGTACGGCGGGTCCGGCAGGACGGTCACGCCGAAACTGAGCATCGATCCTCCCCGGTCGGTGGCAGGGGAACGAGCATACCGCCGCGAAAACGAATGAAACAGCCGCCGCCCAGGCGCGTCAGCGCCGGTCGTGTGCCTGGCACGGCGCTCGTCGATGCCGGCGTGGCTCTGGTGCGCCTTGGTCCAGGCGCAGGGCCGCTCATCGGGAGCGGCTTGCCGGCCGATAGAGGTAGGGCCGCCATGGAGCCGACCCTCACTCACCGGGGCGCTCGGGTGCTCGCCTGGCTCGAGCGTGAGAGCTTGCCCGTGACCGTCCTCGGGCTGTTTGTGTGCGGGCTGATCATCCGCCTGCCCGATCAGCTCCGCCAGGACGGCTGGCTTGCGCTCGTCAGCGGCCGCGTGGTGGCCGACTCCGGGCTTCCCAGCACGGACACGCTCACGGCCTGGACCGCGCACGTGCAATGGGTGGATCAGCAGTGGCTCGGCCAACTCTTTCTCTACAGGATCGCCTCGGCTGGGAACCTCCGGCTCGTGATGCTCGTGCATGTCGGCCTGCTCGCCAGCGCGATGGCAGCGGCACTCGCCGCAGCACGGTGGCGCGGCGGTTCTGCCCGTAGCGTCGGGCTCGTCGCGGCGCCTGCGCTCGTCGTGATCCTGATGTCCGCGCAGATGCGGGCGCAGAGTCTTGCGTACCCGCTGTTCGTCGCCACCGCGTGGCTGCTGATCGCCGACTCGCGGAAGGCGTCACGTCGCGTCCTCCTCGTCCTCCCGCTTCTCGTTCTCTGGGCGAACGTCCACGGCTCCGTCGTGCTCGGCGCTGCCCTGACGACGGTGTTCGGCGTCGTGCTCGTCGTGCGCACGGTGCGGGCCAAAGCCGGCTCGTCGCGAGAGCTGCTCCTGCGCGGAGCGTTCCTGGCCGTTGCGCCGTGCCTCTGCGTCTTCGCCTCGCCCTACGGCTCCTCGCTCTTCCACTACTACGGCAGCACGGCCTTCAATTCGTCCTTCGCCCGCGTCGTCAGCGAATGGCAGCACTCCTGGCCGTCGCTGATGACGCTGCCCTTCTACGTGCTCGCAGGCGCGGGCGCCTGGTTGCTCTTGCGGAACCGACGCGCCGTCAGCACGTTCGAGCAACTGGCATTGCTGCTCCTGTTCCTCGCGGGAGTCGCCGCGCTGCGCAACATGGTCTGGTTCAGCTTCTTTGCGCTCATCGTCCTGCCGTTCCCGCTCGGCCAACGACTCCGAGAGGTCAGCGGTAGGGAGTCGAAGACGGTGAAGACAGCCCTCGCCGTAGCCGCGATCGCCGCGGTGTCGGTTGCCGGAGCGGCCGCCGCCTCGCGGCCCGAGTCGTGGCTCACCAGCTCCGTCTATCCCGCCGCCGCAGCGAACGCCGTCGGCGCAGCCGCTGCGACGGATCCGACTGCCCGCATCTACTCGGATGTGCGCTTTGCAGACTGGCTGCTGTGGACGAGACCGGAGCTCGCCGGGCGCATCGCCTACGACGCGCGCTTCGAGCTGCTGTCGAACGCAGAGCTGGATCGGCTTTATCGGCTGCAGAACGGGTTGACGCCGCAATGGACGGCCGCTGTCGCGGACCACCGCCTCGTCGTTCTCCCTCGTGGCCAGGGAGCGGCGACGGCACGAGCACTGATGACAGAAGACGGTGTGCGCCGGATCTACCGGGACAGTTCTGTCGTCATCCTGCTTCGCCCGCGGAGCTAGCCCGCGGCGACACGCTCGATCGTCTTCGAGGCCAGTTTGTCGAGCGCCTGCACTGCGAGCTCGAGGTGCTCCTCCTTCGTGTCCTCGAGCTTCGTGTGCGAGAGACCGCGCAGTGACTGCACGAACAACATCACCGTCGGCACGCCCGCGCGCGCGACCTCTGCCGCGTCGTGCAAGGGACCGCTCGGCAGGCGATGCGAGTCGCTCGTCACCTTCCTGATCGATTCGTCGGCAAGCTCGATCAACGTTTCGTCGAAGAGGATCGGCTCGATGTTCCAGATCCGCTGCCACTCGACCTCGATGTTCTCGTCGCGCGCGTACTGCTCCGCTGCGCGCTTCGCCTCTTCGAGCATGGCGGCGAGCTTCCCCGCGTCGAGATGACGTTGGTCGAGTAGGCACTCCGCGGTCTCGACGACCGACGTGACGATGCCGGGCTTCGTGACGACGCCGCCCATCGTGCAGACCGCGCCCTCCCCCGTACGCTTTGCGATCTCGCGGATCTCGAGCTCGAGTCGCGCAGCGCCGGCGAGCGCGTCGCGCCGCTTGTCCATCGGCGTCGACCCTGCATGTGCAGCCTGGCCTCGGAAGGTGACCTGGTGGCGCTCCACGCCGAAAGTGCCGAGGACGACTCCGAGCGGAAGCTCCATCGACTCGAGCACGGGCCCCTGCTCGATGTGGAGCTCGAGGTAGGCGGCGGCACCGGCGAGCTCGCTGTGCGCGTCGAGCGCCGAGTCGAGGTCGACACCGTGTTCACGTAGGGCGTCCGGTAGCGGCGTCCCGTCGGCGTCCTTGCGTGCCCGCAGCTCCTCCTGGTCGGCCATCGAGCCGGCCGCGGCGGACGACCCGAAGAGCGAGCGCCCGAACCGGGCCCCTTCCTCGTCCGCCCAATTGACAAGGCGCACGGTGACCGGCGGCCTTCCCTCCTCTGCAATCCGGCGCAGTAGCTCGACCCCGGCGACGACGTTGAGAGAGCCGTCGAGCCAGCCCCCGTTCGGCACGGAGTCGATGTGGCCCCCGATGAGGACGGCCCGGTCGGAGGCGCCGCGCAAGGTGAACCATTGGTTGCCCGCCGCGTCGACGGACTCCTCCGCCCCGCTCTCTGCGACCTTTCCCCGGAGCCACTCGCGCGCGCGCTCCCAGGTCTCCGTCCACGCGACCCGCTGCGCGCCGTTCTCGTCACCCGTCAGCTGCTGGAGCTCGCGGAGGTTGTCGACGGTTCGGCGGGGCTGCAACGGCACGCGGCGACTCTAACGTGGTAAGCATCGCTCGATGTCCGCGATCGCGGTCGAGCCTTCGAGAAGAGGCGCACTGCCGCGCGCTGCGGGGCGCGCCTTGCTCCTGCCCGTCGGCCTCGCCGCGCTCTGGGGACTCTGGGAGGGCTACCGCTGGCTCGGAATACGCGGGCACTGGACGTGGCCGTTCAAGGTCAATGACACGAACATGCCGCACGTCAGCAAGATCTGGCACGCGTTCGGACAGCCACTGCAGCCGGACGGCCCGCCGCTGCGGCACTACCTCTGGCACTACTCGCTCTTCACCGGCAAGGAAGCGCTCGCGGGCTTCGCGCTCGGTGCGGTGATCGGCTTCCTGCTCGCCGTGGTGCTGGCCCACTCAACCCTGCTGCGTCGCGGCCTCCTGCCGTACATCGTCGTGTCTCAAACCGTGCCGATTCTCGCGATCGCGCCGATGGTGGTTCTCGGGCTTGGAACGAAAGGCGTCAAGCCCTGGGTCGCCGTCGCCGTTATCGCTGCCTACCTGACCTTCTTCCCCGTGGCGATCAACACGCTTCGCGGCCTGCACTCGCCGGATCCGCGCGCACTCGAGCTCATGCGCTCGTATGCGGCAGGGCGTTGGAAGATTCTCTGGCGTCTCCGTGTACCCGCCTCGCTGCCCTACGTCTTCTCGGCGCTGAAGATCTCGGCGACCGCGAGTGTCATCGGCGCGATCATCGGAGAGACCCCCGCGTCACTCCAGGGCGGGCTCGGCTACGCGATCGTGAACTTCAACCAGTACTACTCGACGCAGCCCGCAAATCTCTGGGCGACGATCATCGCTTGCGCGCTGCTCGGCATCACGTTCTACCTCGCCGTTGTGCTCCTCGAGCGGCTCGTCCTCAAACGGGCACCGGAGCACGTCGCATGAAATGCGACGTGTGGAAGGGGCTCGGGGGAAACCGGGAGGTTTCCCCGCCTCCTCTCCTCAGCGCACGCGGCGATCCGAGCGGCGCGGGGGCTGAGGCGATCCCTAAAGAAGGGGGCTCGTGGGGGAAACATGGTTTCCCCCACGGGAGCGACCCGAAGGGGCGCGACGTTGCATGACGGCCGTCTCGCTCAAAGGAATCTCGAAGCAGTTCCACGCAGGCGTGACCGCGCTGGACGGGATCGACCTCGATGTCGAGCCGGGCGAGTTCGTCTCCCTGATCGGCCCTTCCGGTTGCGGCAAGTCGACGCTGCTACGAATCATCGGCGACCTGACGAAACCGACCGCCGGGACCGTCCAGGTCAACGGCAAGCCGGCGGAACGCGCTCGACGGGACCACGAGTACGGCATCGTCTTCCAGGACGCCGTCCTCTACGACTGGCGGACGGTGACGAAGAACATCTCGCTTCCCCTCGAGCTCCTGCGCTGGAGCCGGGGGCGCCGGAACGCCCGGGTCAAGGAAATGATGGGGCTCGTCGAACTCACCGGGTTCGAGAGCCATCACCCCTGGCAGCTCTCCGGCGGCATGCAGCAGCGGGTCTCGATCGCACGCGCGCTTTCGTTTTCACCGTCGCTGCTCCTCATGGACGAGCCGTTCGGCGCCCTCGACGAGATGACGCGCGAGCGGCTCAACACCGAGCTGCTGCGGATCTGGCAGGAAACAGGCTCGACGGTCGTCTTCGTGACGCACTCGATTCCCGAGGCGGTGTTCCTGTCGACGCGGGTGGTCGTCATGTCGGCCCGGCCGGGACGTGTCGCGGGGGTCGTCGACGTCGACCTCCCGCAACCGCGCACGAGCACGACGAGAGAAGAGCCGCGCTTCTTCGAGCTCGTGACACGGGTACGCGAGCAGCTGGCTGCGGCAGGCGCCCCACTCGGTGAAACTCAAGAGCCCGCCCTGGTGGAAGACTTGTGAGCACGATCGTCCAGCCGGTTCCACGGAACGTCGGCCGGCGGATCGGCCGAACGGCGCTCGACTGGATTCCCGCGGTGGCCGTCTTTGCGATCGGCATCGGGGCCTGGCAAGGCCTTGTCGCGGCGTTTCACGTCCAGGAGTTCCTCCTGCCGAAGCCGACGGCGATCGGCGATGCGTTCTGGACACAGAAGAGCGCACTGTGGAGCCAGGGGATCTACACGTTCAAGGAGGCGCTCGGCGGTTATGCCCTGGGGTCCGGTCTCGGCATCCTGGTCGCACTTCTCTTCGCCGCATGGCGGCCGCTCGCCGGGGCTTTCATGCCTTACGCGGTCGCCGCCAACGCAATCCCGATCATCGCGTTCGCCCCAATCATGAACAACTGGTTCGGCTTGCTCAATCCGTTCTCGAAGATGGCGATCGCCGCCGTGCTCTGCTTCTTCCCGGTGATGATCAACACGTTACGCGGCCTGACCTCTGTCCATCCGTCGTCGATCGAGCTGATGCAGTCGTACGCGGCGGGGCGGCTCTCCCTCTTTAGGCGGGTCCGGATTCCAAATGCGCTCCCGCACATGTTCACGGGCTTGAAGGTCGCGACCGTCCTGTCGATGATCGGTGCGATCGTCGGCGAGTATTTCGGCGGGCCGATCGAGGCCCTCGGCGTCAAGATCCTCAACGATTCGTCATACGGCAACTTCACGGACGCGTGGGCTGGAATCGTGATGGCCAGCCTGCTCGGCATCGTGTTCTACGCCGTGGTGGCCCTGGCGGAGCGGCTGACGACGAGCTGGCACCCCTCTGCGAGGGCCTTCCATACGGAATGAGATCAAGGGAGAATGGCGGAGAGAGTCGGACTAGAGGAGGAAGCCGGATGAAGCACAGGTGGGTCGTGGGAATCGCAGTGCTCGCGTGCCTGGTCGTGGCGGGAGGGGCAGCCGCCCGAAGCCAGCTGGCGACGAGCTCGAAAGCAACGAAGGTGACCCTGCAGCTCAAGTGGGTCACGCAGGCACAGTTCGCGGGGTACTACGCCGCGAAGGCGAAGGGGTACTACTCGCAGGCCGGGCTCGACGTGAACCTCAAGGTCGGTGGCCCGACCATCACCCCCGAGCAGGTCGTGCTCGGGAAGCAGGCGGAGTTCGGCATCGACTGGGTGCCGAGCATGCTGTCGTTCCGCGACGGCGGCAAGAAGATCACGCAGATCGCGCAGGTGTTCTCGAAGAGCGGCATGACGGAGCTCACCTGGAAGGACAGCGGCATCACGACGATCGGGAAGATGAGAGGCAAGAAGGTCGGCGTCTGGTGCTGCGGCAACGAGAACGAGCTCTACGCGGCACTCGTCAAGAACGGCATGGATCCGAAGAACAAGAGCGACGTCACGATCGTCAACCAGCCGTTCAACATGGATCTGTTCCTCAGCCGCGAGGTCGACGCCGCAGCCGCGATGACGTACAACGAGCTCGCGCAGGTCCTCGAAAGCAAGAACCCGAAGACCGGAAAGCTCTACCAGCTCTCCGATCTGAACGTCATCAGCATGGAGAACGCGTCGAAGGGTGCGGGCACGTCGATGCTCGAGGACGAGATCTTCGTGCGCGACGACTGGATCAAGGACAAGAAGAACCAGGCCATCGCGAAGAAGTTCCTCGCGGCGTCCTTCAAGGGCTGGATCTACTGCCGTGACCACGCGGCCGACTGCGTCAAGATCGTGCTCAAAAACGGTCCGGCGCTACCGGGTGGGCACCAGAAGTGGCAGATGAATGAGATCAACGCGCTGATCTGGCCGAACAAGCTCGGCATCGGGATCGCCGATCCGAAGGCGTTCAACCGGACGGCCAAGATCGCCCAGCAGTTCAACGTGATCAAGAAGGCGCCCTCTGGGGCCTACCGGGTCGACCTCGCCAAGGCCGCCGTCGCTCAACTGAAGGCGCAAGGCGTCGACGTGTACGGCAAGAAGTGGAAGAAGTCGAAGGTCACACTGACCGAGGGCGGGAAGTAAGGAACTAGGCCGAGAGAGGAGATCCGCATGTCCGTTCTGATCAAAGGTGGCCGCATCATCACTGCGGCGGACGACTACGTCGGCGACATCTACGTCGAAGGCGAGCGGATCTCCCTGATCGGCGAATCAATCGATGTCCAGGCCGAGCGAGTGATCGATGCAGCCGGGAAGTACGTGCTTCCCGGCTGTGTCGACCCTCATACGCACCTCGACATGCCGTTCGGTGGGACGACGACGATCGACGACGTCGAGTCGGGGCAGACCGCCGCGGCTTTCGGCGGCACGACGTGCCACGTCGACTTCATCATCCAGCCGCACGGCTCGACCTTCGCCGACGCGATCGATGATTGGCGCAGCAAGGCGAACGGCAAGCAGGTGATCGACATGGGCTACCACATGGCGGTTACGGATCTGCGCGAGGGAGGGACGATGGAGGAGCTCGCGTCGCTGCCCGAGCAGGGGATCACGTCCTACAAGCTCTTCATGGCGTACAAGGGTGCGTTGATGGTCGACGACGAGACGCTCTTCAAGACGATGGAGGTCGCTGCGGAGACCGGCGCGCTCGTGATGGTGCACGCCGAGAACGGTGACGCAATCGACGTGCTCGTGAAGAAGGCTCTGGCGGAAGGTCACACCGAGCCGCACTGGCACGCGCTCACGCGTCCACCCGAGACCGAAGGGGAGGCGACCAACCGGGCGATTCAGCTTGCGCGAGTCGCCGGCGCGCCGCTCTACGTCGTGCACGTGTCGTGCCAGGAGTCGGTCGAGCCGATTCAGATCGCACGGGAGAAGGGCTGGGACGTATGGGGCGAGACGTGCACCCAATACTTCTTCGTCGATTACACATTTCTCGAGCGCCCGAACTTCGAGGGCGCGAAGTACGTCTACACGCCGCCGCCGCGTGCGAAGGAGAACCAGGACGTCCTCTGGAACGCGGTGCGGACGGACACGCTCTCGGCGATCTCGACCGACCACTGCGCCTTCCTATGGGACGGGCAGAAGTCGATGGGCAAGGACGACTTCTCGAAGATCCCGAACGGGGGGCCCGGCCTCGAGAATAGGTTGCAGATGATCCACGAGTTCGGTGCGCGCGCCGGGCGGATCTCGCTCAACCGGATGGTCGAGCTGCTGGCGACGAGCCCCGCAAAGCTCTTCGGTCTCTATCCGCGCAAAGGCACGATCGCGGTCGGTTCAGACGCCGACATCGTCGTGTTCGACCCGGAGAAGAAGGTCACGATCTCGGCGAAGACGCAGCACTCGAAGACGGACTACAACCTCTACGAGGGCACCGAGGTCACGGGGACGCCGGAGGTCGTGCTGCTACGAGGTCAGATCCTCGTCGAGGGCGACGAGCTCGTTGCCGAGCCGGGAATCGGGCAGTTCATCCGGCGGGCGAGGTTCGGCGAGGAGCTGAAGCCGGCAGCTACTGCGGCTGTATAGAGCGCATGGAGATCTCTCCGGAGCTCTCCGTCCGGCGGGGGCGCGCAGCTGTCGAGTTCTACAAGGCTGCCTTCGGCGCGATCGAGATCTATCGGGTGGGCGGCACTGACCAGCACGAGGCAGTCGTGGCTCAACTCTCCGTCGGCCAAGGATCCTTCTGGGTCGCGGACGAGTCACCCGAGCACAAGAACTTCAGCCCAGAATCCGTGGGTGGGAGCACGGTGCGGCTGTTGTTGATCGTCGAGGATCCCCGGTCGGTGTGCGAGCAGTGGGTTGCACTCGGCGCGACCGAGGTCGCTCCCGTCGAAGAGTCACATGGCTGGCTGCTCGGACGGATCGCAGATCCGTTCGGGCATCACTGGGAGATCGGTAAGCCGCTCACCGAATGGCCACCGCCATCAGCGCCTGAGCGCCCGTAGCGCGAGCAGCTCGAAGACGACGTTCGCGGCGGCCAGCGCCGTCGGTTGCCCGGCACCGTCGTACGCGGGTGCTACTTCGACGACGTCGCAGCCGGCGAGGTTGATTCCGCGCAAGGAGCGCAGGAAGGCGAGCGCCTCGGCGGACGAGAAACCTGCGACCTCGGGCGTCCCGGTCCCGGGCGCGAACGCCGGGTCGAGGAAGTCGATGTCGAACGAGAGGAACACGGGTCGCTCCCCCACTTTGCTTTTGACGATCTCCGCGTAGCTTTCGGGCCCGAGCGCTCGCAGCTCCTCGCTCTCGATCACGGTGAAGCCGAGCTCCCGTGCCGTTCCCAGATCGGAGGCGGCATAGACGGAGCCGCGCATCCCGGCCTGGACAGAAGCCGCTGCGTCGAGCAAGCCCTCCTCGACTGCTCGCTTGAAGGTCGTGCCGTGGAAGTACTTCTGGCCAAAGTACGCCTCCCAGGTGTCGGCGTGCGCGTCGAGCTGAACAAGCGCGAGCGGCCCATGACGCTTCGCGAGCGCGCGCAGCTCGGCGAGAGTGACGGAGTGGTCGCCGCCGAGCGCGACCGGAAAGACACCGGCCTCGACGATCGGCGTTAGCGCCTCGATCACTTGCGCGTACGTGCGCTCAGTGTCGCCGGGTGAGACCGGCAGATCGCCGTAGTCGACGATCGACAGCGCCTCGACGACGTTGACGTCGTGCACCGGGTGGTACGGGCGGATCAGCGCCGACGCGGAGCGGATCGCCTCGGGCCCGAACCGCGAACCGGTGCGGTAGCTCGTCGCGGTGTCGAAGGGAATCCCGTACACCGCCGCGTCGACTCCGGCGAGCTCGGTCACGTGCGGCGCGCGCATGTAAGTCCGAATCCCCGCGAAGCGAGGGATCACCTGCGCGTCGAGCGGCTTGTAGGGCGGCCCCGTCACCGCCCTACGCTAACGCGCCGACCTGACACTTGCAGCCTGGTCGCGACTAGACGCGCCGGGGACTGTCCCCACCATGTCTCGAGCGGGCATGTGCTGCGCACGGCCGGTTCAGACGGGATGGGTGTGTCGAGAGTGTGACTTTTCTTCCACAGCCGGCCAGCTCGGGCATGGCGAATCGCCGTACGTGGCGTACGTTCGAGGGCGGCACGCCGCGGTCCAGATTGGAATTACGACAGGTCGCGACGCTTAACGTGTGCGCGGGAACCCGAGGTCGACCTTCGAGGTCGCCGGATCCGGCCAACGCGACGTGACGACCTTGCCACGCGTGTAGAAGTTGATGCCTTCCGGTCCGTAGATGTGCGTGTCGCCGAAGAGGGAGTTCTTCCACCCGCCGAACGAGTAGTACGCAACGGGAACGGGGATCGGCACGTTGATTCCGACCATCCCCGCCTGCACGTCGAACTGGAACTGGCGCGCAACGCCGCCGTCGCGGGTGAAGATCGCCGTCCCGTTCCCGTACGGGTTCTCGTTCACGAGCCGCACGGCCTCGTTGTAGGTGCCGACTCGCGTCACTCCGAGCACGGGCCCGAAGATCTCGTCCTTGTAGGCGTCCATCTCGGGCGTCACATTGTCGAGGAGCGACACGCCGAGGAAGAAGCCGTCGCCGTCCGGGGCGCTCTCACGTCCGTCGGCGACCACCTCCGCGCCCTGCTTGCGCGCGCCGTCGATGTAGGACGCAACCTTGTCGCGATGTTCGCGTGTCACGAGCGGGCCCATCTCGACGTCGGGCTCGAGGCCGTTGCCGACCTTGATCTTCGGGAGACGTTCGTGGATCGCCTTGACGAGGCGGTCTGCCGCGTCGCCGACCGCGACGACCTGGGAGATCGCCATGCAGCGCTCGCCCGCCGAGCCGTAGGCCGCGCTCACGGCGGCATCGGCCGCCATGTCGATGTCGGCGTCCGGGAGGACGATCATGTGGTTCTTCGCGCCGCCGAGCGCCTGCACTCGTTTCCCGTACTTCGTCCCGGTCTCGTAGATGTAGCGCGCTATCGGCGTGGAGCCGACGAACGACACCGCCTGGATGTCCGGATGCCCGAGCACCGCGTCCACCGCAACCTTGTCTCCGTGCACGACGTTGAAGACTCCGTCGGGGACGCCGGCTTCTTTCAGCAACTCGGCGGTGTAGACAGACGCCGAGGGGTCCTTCTCCGACGGCTTGAGCACGAACGTGTTGCCGCAGGCCAGCGCGGGCGCCCACATCCACATCGGAACCATCGCCGGGAAGTTGAACGGAGTGATGCCGGCGACCACGCCGACCGGCTGGCGGATCGAGTAGACGTCGATGCCCGTAGACGCCTGCTCCGAAAAGTCGCCCTTCAGCAGCTCAGGAATACCGCAGCAGTACTCGATCACCTCGAGCCCGCGCGCAACCTCGCCCATCGCGTCCGACAGAACCTTGCCGTGCTCGGCCGTCAGGATTCGCGCGATCTCCTCGTGCCGCTCGTGGACGAGCTCGCGAATCTGGAAGAAGATCGCCGTGCGCTTCGAGAGCGACATAGCCCGCCAGGACTCGAAGGCTTCCTTCGCGGCCTGGACCGCGCTGTCCACCTCTTCCGGTGACGCAAAGTCGACGGCACCCGTCTGCTGACCCAGCGCCGGGTTGTAGACCGGGCCACTGCGGCCTGATGCCCCTTCGGCCGGACGGCCGCCAATCCAGTGGCTGATCCGCTTGACGTCCTGTTCTCGTTGTACGGGCGGGGTCGCTAGCTCGGTCATCTCATCCTCCTCGCGTGACCCAATCAGCGTACCGCGGATAGGGTGCCGCGGATGAGAGGCTGGGGCATCTGTCTGCTCGTGCTGGCGCTGGCAGGTTGCGGCGGAGGCGCCAAGAAGATCACGGCGCCCGCCGCCGGGCCCGCCCCGACGCCTGCCAAGGATGCGGCTCCCTGGCCGGCGCCCGCAGATCCGATGAAGCTGACGGAGAAGGCGGGCCTGGCACCGGAAACGCACGAGTTCGTCTTCCTGCACGTCCATGCGCATCTCGATGTGTTCGTGAACGGCAGGCCGGTCACGGTTCCGGCCGGAATCGGGATCGAGATCCACGACCCGGCCGTGCATCACGCCAAGCAGAAGGACGGCTCGCTGGCGTACGGCTTCATCGACCCTCCCTGCGCGCAGCCCTGTATCTCTCCGCTCCACACGCACGACGTCTACGGCATCCTGCACACCGAGGCGAAGAAGAATCAGTTCAACAATCTCGGCGAGTTCTTCACCGAGTGGAACGTGCGACTCGATAAGAGGTGTGTCGGCGGCTACTGCAAACCGGCGGCGCCGATTTCGATCTACGTCGACGGCAACGCCTATACCGGCAATCCTCGCCAGATCGAGCTCGAGAACCTGAGGGAAATCGCGATCGTGATCGGGACGCCGCCAGCCGAGATCCCCTCGACTTTTCCGCGGTAAGCTCAGGACGTGGCGATTCTCGAGACCAACAGCGAGCTCGGCCGGCAGGTCGTCGCCGACGCCAAGCAATACGTCCTGCACTCCTGGTCCGTGCAGGACGCGCTCGACCCGATCCCGGTGGCCGGCGGCGAGGGTCGCTACTTCTGGGATTACGACGGCAAGCGCTATCTCGACTTCGCATCGCAGCTCGTGAACGTCTCCATCGGCCACCAGCATCCGAAGATCGTGGCCGCGATCAAGGAGCAGGCCGACAAGCTCTGCACGATCGGCCCGCCGATGGCAACCGAGGCGCGCTCCACGCTTGCCCGGCTACTCGCCGACGTCACGCCCGGTGATCTGCAGATGTCGTTCTTCACGAACGGCGGCGCCGAGGCGAACGAGAACGCGGTCAAGCTCGCGCGCTGGTACACGGGGCGACACAAGATCATCGCGCGGTACCGCTCGTACCACGGCGCGACGGCCGGCGCGATCGCGCTCACAGGCGATCCGCGCCGCTGGCCGGCCGAACCGGGCATCCCGGGCGTCGTGCGGATGCTCGATCCGTACACGTATCGCTGCCCCGCGGGGCATCCCGACCCCTGCCCGGTCTGCACCGGCGCGCCCCACCTCGAGGAGATCCTGCAGTACGAGGGCGCCCACACGGTTGCGGCCGTGATCCTCGAACCGGTGGTCGGGACGAACGGGATCATCGTGCCGCCCGACGGCTACCTGCAGGCGATCCGGGAGGTCTGCGACCGACACGGCATCCTGCTGATCGCGGACGAGGTCATGGCCGGTTTCGGTCGCACCGGGAAATGGTTCGGGGTCGAGAACTGGGACGTCGTGCCGGACATCCTCACCGTGGCAAAGGGCATCAACTCCGGTTACATCCCGCTCGGCGCGATGATCGTCCGGAAGCCGATCGCGGACTGGGTGCGCGACAAGTACTTCGCCGGCGGGCTCACCTATTCGGGCCATCCGCTCGCTTGCGCGTCGGGCATCGCGTCGATCGAGGCCTTCAAGGAAGAGCGCGTCGTCGAGAACTCAGCCGAGATGGGCGGCGTCTTCGCCGAGAAGCTGCGCGACTTGCAGGAGAAGCACCCCTCGATCGGAGATGTCCGCGGGCTCGGCTGCTTCTGGGGCATCGAGCTCGTCAAGAATCGCGAGACCCGCGAGCCGCTGGTGCCGTTCAACGCAGCCGGTGAGGCCTTTGCACCGGTTGCCCGAGTCTCAAAGGCTGCCCTCGAGCGCGGCCTGTATCTGATGACGCACTGGAACGTGATCATGGTCTGCCCGCCGCTGACGATCACGCGCGAGGAAATCGACGAGGGCATCGGGGTCCTCGACGAGGTGCTCGCGATCGCAGACGAGTACACGGTCTGACCTCCGCCACGCGGCGTACAGTCTGGGCGTGATCAAGAAGGTGGTCGAGCTGTGCCTCCGCTGCAACACGCAGATGGAGTGGCGGCACGGCACATGGCAGTGTCCTCGCTGTCACTTGAAACTCGGCTGCTGTGAAGGCGAGCGCCCGAACGACTAGCGACGTCGATCTGGTCGTCCTCGCCTACATCGCCGGACAGGAAGTGTCGCTCGAGGACGCCGAGCGGAATGCCGCGCTCCGCCGCGCATTGTTCGTCTTCGCCGCCGGCGGGCCCCTCGACCGCGAGCCGACGCTCGACGACCCCGCCGTGACCGAGTTGGCCGACGACATCGACTCGCCGGAACGCCGGGCGGCACTGACCGCGGCAATCGAACGCCTCGACGCCGACCCGCAGGCGTTGGAGCGGTTGCGCGACCCAGAAACAGCTTGGCGGGCTTATGCCTGCGCCCTGCTCGCCGATGCGCTGGGCGAAGACGAAGCTTGACTGCATGCGGTCGGCGTCGTTCAATAACGCACATGGCAGAAGACAAGCGCTCAGGTGGTGACCGGCGCTCCGGAAAGGACCGGCGTTCTCGAAAAGACCGGCG
>WNEY01000659.1_pt1 | contig 22280 bp, 20 predicted proteins | sample 5400531 | NCBI WGS metagenome assembly WNEY01 (sample SAMN13153338, study PRJNA577476) | soil metagenome | isolation source: 200 cm saprolite under Douglas fir tree site 1 | place: USA:California | collected 2015-04-18
CGGCTGTCTGAGGCATTCGCATCACGGTTGTCCCGATCATGGCTGGGGCTATCACTGCGCCCGGGTGTTCGCTTGCCCCGCACTCGCTATCGCGCGGTGGCCGCTGACGGCGATCCTCGGGAGCCCTCCCAGGGCTCCAGCGCTCCTGGTGAGCCTACCGGAGCGTCGCAGTGCCCCTCCATCCAAGCGCCCATCTCTCGCCCGGCCCGCGTCCGCGGCTCGCCATCCCCCCGCTCAGCGCCGGCCGGAACGTCGGCGGCCGAGGATAGCGTCACGCTCATGCACGGTCACGCGCGGGACGCGGAGCCAGCGTGGGAGCGGCTCCGCAGCTGGATGCGCGACCAGGCGTCACAGCTGAGCGCGCCACAGCCGGCCTGGCCGGGGTTATGTGCGTCCTGCCGGGGCCCGGCCCGGCCCGGTCGTGCTCGCTGCTTCCAGTGCGAGCTGCATGCGCAGTGCGCTCCGGGGAGCCTGGCTGATCTCGTGGTGCCAGTGGCGTACGCGGGCAAGGGCGGGGCGCATGCCCGGAACCTCTGGCTGTACAAGTCCGGCCGGGACGGCGCTGACGCGGCACAGGCCGTTTTGCGGGCGATGCTCGTGGTCTTCCTGCGCGATCACGGGCCGTGCGTATGGGCCAGCGCCGGCATGGCCGCGCCCACGCATGTGGCCGTCGTGCCGAGCGGGCGCGGGCGCCGCGGCCTGCATCCGCTGCGGGCACTGCTTGATCCATACCTGGCCATGCCGTGGGCCGGGTTGTCGTCGCGGCATGACGCCGGGTACCCGTCCCGCGACCTCGACCCTGGTCGCTACGAAGCGCCGAGGCTGCCAGGGGCACGGGTCGTGCTGCTGGACGACACCTGGACCACTGGCGCAAGCGCCCAGTCCGCTGCGATGGCATTGCGGCTGGCGGGCGCGCGGTCCGTAGCTGTCATCGTGCTCGGCCGCCATCTCGCGGCTTCGGCGGCCGCCTTGGTTTCGGCTGCTGCTCCGGCGTTGGCGGCTGCCTCGGCCGGCGGCCGTCAGGAGGCTGGCCAGGAGGCGAGATGGATGGCGGACTTCTCACCTGCTGTCATGCCGTTCCGGCTCGGGCTCTGTGCCGTGCATGGCGCGGCTCGGTGGCCGGCCGCAGGAAGCGACCGGGTTACGCGGTGTGCAGCCCGCAGCCGCGTCGTGGATACATAGGCTGGACTCGTGTCCCCCGAACCGCCGTCCAGGACAGCGCTGGTCCGCCGTGCCCGCCGCATCAACAGGGAGCTCGCCGTCCTGTATCCGGACGCGCACAGTGAGCTCGACTTCACCTCGCCGCTCGAGCTCATCGTCGCCACGATCCTGTCGGCCCAGTGCACCGACCACCGGGTCAACATGGTCACGCCGGTGCTGTTCGCCCGCTTCCGGACCGCGGCCGACTACGCGGCCGCCGACCGCGATGAAATCGAGAAGATCATTCAGTCGACGGGTTTCTTCCGGGCCAAGACCACCAGCCTCATCGGTCTCGGGCAGGCGCTGTGCGACCGGTTCGGCGGCGAGGTCCCCGCGAGGCTGAGGGATCTCGTCACGCTGCCGGGGGTCGGCAGGAAGACCGCCAACGTGGTGCTGGGCAATGCATTCGGGGTGCCAGGAATCACGGTGGATACGCACTTTTCGCGGCTGGCCCGCCGTTTCGGATGGACCGCCGAGCATGACCCGGTAAAGATCGAGCACGAGGTCGGGTCGCTGTTTCCCCGTTCTGAGTGGACCATCCTGTCGCACCGCCTGATCTGGCACGGCCGCAGGATCTGCCATGCCCGCAGGCCCGCTTGCGGTGCGTGCCCGCTGGCCAGGCTGTGCCCGGCATTCGGCGAGGGCCCGACCGACGAGGCGACGGCACGCAAGCTCGTCAAGCCAGGACCGTTCTCGTGACAGCGGCCAGCTACGACAGCGCTGATACCGATGACGACGGCGAGGTACCCGGCTGGCTGGCCGCGCTGGCCCGCTCGGCCGAGCAGATGGCGGTGCCCCAGGCGCTGCGCCCGCCGGCTAGCGGCGGCCGTCCGGCGGCCGTCCTGATTCTCTTCGGCGACGGCCCTGGCGGCCCTGACCTGCTTCTCGTGCAGCGAAGTCCCTGGCTCCGCCAGCACGCCGGCCAGCCGGCCTTTCCCGGCGGTGCGATCGATGCCACCGATCAGGGCCCGGTCGGGGCCGCTCTGCGGGAAGCGGCAGAGGAGGCGCTGGTTGAGCCTTCCGGGGTGAGGGTGCTCGCCGTGCTGCCCGAGCTGCACATCTGGCGCAGCGGCTTCCTGGTGACTCCGGTGCTTGCCTGGTGGCAGCGGCCCGCGCCGGTAGGGCCCGGTGACCCGGCTGAGGTCAGCGCCGTGGCCAGGGTCCGCATCGCGGAGCTGGCGGATCCCGTCAATCGCCTGGCCATCCGGTATCCCTCCGGCCAGGCGGGCCCGGCTTTCCGGGCCGGCGGCATGCTGATCTGGGGATTTACTGCCTTGCTGGTGGACCGGCTGCTGGCGCTCGGCGGCTGGGAGCTGCCCTGGGACGCCGGGAATGCCGAGGAACTCCCGCGCTGATGACCGCCGGCCGCGCGGGCAGGCTGCTGCGACACTGGCGACCGGTACGGTGGGCAGGTGCCGGGTGACTTCCTTGACCTGATCCTTGTCGTGCTCGCGGCGGCATTCGCCGTGGCCGGCTATCGGCAGGGCTTCATCATCGGGGTGCTGAGCTTCGCGGGCTTCGTCGGAGGCGTTGCCATCGGCGCCATCTTCGCCCCGCGGATCTCCCGTGCGCTGGCGTCCAGCCTGAACTTGCAGGCGTTCCTGGCCATCCTGGTCGTCTTCGGCGCCGCGGTGGTCGGCATGCTGCTGGCATCAGGGCTAGGCGTGGCCGTGCGATCACGGCTGAGCTGGCGGCCGGCCACCGTCCTTGACTCGATCGGCGGCGCCGCGGTGAATGTGTCGGCCGTGCTGCTGGTTGCCTGGCTGATCGGCTCATTCGTCGCCTACGGGCCGTTCCCGCTGATCTCCCGGCAGGTCAACCATTCAGCCGTGCTCCAGGGCGTGGAGAAGCTTGTACCCTCGGCCGCGCTCTTGCTGCCGGAGTTCTCGCCGCTCCGCAGCCTGCTGATCAGCGGGCCGTATACGCAGGTCTTCGGCGCCCTGGGCGCCGAGAGCCCGCTGAATGTGGCGCCGCCGAGCAACAGTGTCCTGAAGCCGAGGACACTCGCCCTGGCCAGGGGCAGCGTGGTGAAGGTCGAGGGCATCGCGCCCAGCTGCTCGCGCCAGATCGAGGGATCGGGCTTCGTGATCGCGCCCGGCCGGGTCATCACCAACGCGCACGTGGTCGCCGGCGTCACCCAGGGCCCGGAGGTCTTCACCAGCAGGGGAGCCGAATTCCCCGCGCAGGTGGTGCTCTACGATCCGCAGCGCGACCTCGCGGTACTGGAGGTGCCTGGCCTGGGCGCGACCCCGCTGGCGTTCGCCGGCGCCGCCCAGCCCGGCGCTGGTGCCATCGTCGTGGGCTATCCGCTTAACCGGCGCTTCACCGCCGTGGCCGCGCGGATCGGCCGGGTCGAGTCAGCCGATGGCCCTGACATCTACCAGACCACCAAGGTGACGCGCCAGATCTATCCGATCAGGTCGGTAGTGCAGCCGGGCAACTCGGGTGGTCCGCTGCTGGCTCCGGACGGCAGGGTCTATGGCATCGTGTTCGCGGCGGCCGTCTCCGTGCCGGACACCGGCTATGCGCTGACCGCGGCCGAGGTCGCGCCGGACGTGCGGCGCGGCGAGCGGAACTCCGCGCGCGTCTCCACCGGGTCCTGCCAGTAGCCGCCGCGGGCCGCTCGTCCGGCCAGAAGCGCCTGCGGGGCCGCCCGTCCGGCCAGAAGCGCTGGGGGCCGCCCGTCCGGCCAGAAGCGCCTGCGGGGCCGCTCGTCCGGCTGGGCCGGTGGCTGACGCTGGCGGCTAGTCGCCCGCGTCTGGGCGCAGCCTGAGCCGCAGGTCGGCTGGCGCTATCGCGGCCAGGCCCTGCTGCTCGATCCGGGCCGCGAGCTCGTCGGCCGCCCGCGAGATCCCGGCCGCGTCGATCCCGTGCGGACGGGACCCGGCGTACCCGCTGATCCGCGCCGCGCCCCGGCGCAGCAGGGCAGCGGCACCGCGCTGGTTGCCGCGCCGCGCATGGGTCAGCCCGACCGCCAGCTGGGCCAGGCCCTGCCAGAGGTCGCGCTCGCCGGCCGGCGCGGAGCGCCAGGATGCCTCGAGCACCTCATGGGCGTGAAAGGGGCGGCCGTCGTCGACCAGCTGCTGCGCGAGTGCCAGCGCCTGCGCCGCGGTCAGGGCCAGATCGTCACCAATCGTGGGCTCGCCGGACGCCCGGCGGTCCATCGGTCGTCCGAGCCCGTCCCTGGGCCGGGCGCTGCGGGCCCGGCCGGCTGCATCCCGGTCCCGGTCGCCGCCCTGCCTCGCCGGCATCCTCACCGCTCGGGCTCTGGATCAGCCAGCCAGGAACGCAGCTCGGTGTCGAAGCGGTGAGGAAGCTCCTCGTGCGGGAAGTGCCCGGCCCCGTCGATGAGCCGCCACCGGTAGGGAGCCTCGACGTGCCTGCCCGAGCCGCGAGCCGTGCTCGGCAGCACGCAGTTGTCGAGCGAGCCGTGCAGGTGCAGGGTAGGAGCCTGGATCGGCGCGCGCATCGCCCGTGCGTACCGCAGCCCGTCGGGCCGAAGCCTTGACCGCAGGAACCAGCGGTGGTACTCCAGCGCAGAGTGGGCCACCGACGGGATGCACATCGCCGCGCGGTAACGCCGCTCGATCTCCTGGTCGGGCCAGCCTGGCCCGGACCAGGTGCTGAGCAGCCGCCCGACCCGCTGGGCACCATCGGCCAGCAGCTGTCGTTCCGGCAGCAGCGGGAGCTGGAACCCGAGCGCGTAACCGCTGCGGCGGCCCTGGCCGAACGGATCGGACAGCACCGCCGCGCGCAGCCTGAGCGGATGCGGAACCGAGACGGCCGCCAGCCGCCGGACGACCTTCGGAAAGTAGGTGGCCATTGTCCAGGCAATCAGGCCGCCCCAGTCGTGACCTACCACCACGGCGTTCGCCTCGCCGAGCGACCGGATGAGGCCGGCCGCGTCGGAGGCGGCCGTGACCAGGTCGTAGCCGCGCGGCGGCTTGTCGCTGCCACCGTACCCCCGCAGGTCAGCGGCCACGACGCGATAGCCGGCCTGGCTGAGCGAAGACAGCTGCTCCCGCCAGGTCCACCAGAATTGCGGGAAGCCGTGCAGCAGCAGCACCAGCGGCCCGTCACCGCTTTCGGCGATATGAAAGCGGGTGCCGTTGGCGCTGACGGACCGGTGCGACCAGGGACCGTCGATGTAGACCGTCGCATCGGCACGCGAGGCCATGATCACCCGGTTCCGGCCGCGGACGCAGCGGCGGCCCCGTCGTCGCGCCGGATCAGCGCCAGGTCATCGTGCACGGTACGGCGCGTCTTGGCCAGCCCGCTGAGCTTGCGCACCTTGGTGAACCCGACCAGGACGGCCAGGCCGGACAGCAGCACGTAGCTGCCCGCCACGATCAGGAACGCGGCCCAGCTCCAGATGCCCGCCGTGATGAGGCCGTAGGCGAACGCGAAGGACAGCAGCATGAGCACCAGGCAGCCGACGAAGGCCGCGACCCCGATCAGTGCGGCGCCGATACCCAGCCTGCGCACGTCGGCCTTGAGCTCCAGCTTGGCCAGGTCGAGCTCGTACCTGAGCAGCTGGGTCACGTCCTTGACGGCCAGTGATACCAGATTGCCCAGGCTCTGATCGTCGGCGTCGCCTGCTGACTGGCGCGCAGCGGGTACGGCCATCAGCGCTCTCCCCTCTCGCGGGTGTCGGATCAAGTCTCGCGTATCAAGTCTCGCGCATGCGCGCTCGCGGCATTCTCGCGGTATCCCATCCGGGAAAGCCGGATGCCGAACGGCGGATGGCGGCCGTGGCCGCGCAGCGCGGCATCAGACAGCAAACGGCGCCCCCTGCAGGGGCGCCGTCGCCTGCCACGTCAGGTCCGGGGTACCAAGCGTGCACCTTCTCTGCCGGACAGGCGGTCCGTCTGTAGCGCCGTTATCCGGCGCTCCGTCTCGCTGGACTCGCCTGGCTCGGCACGCCTCCCGCGGCTGGTCGCGCGTGGGTTCCCGGTTGCCGTGTCCGGACGTTTCTGGTCCGTGACACCTTTCTACGACGGATCGGCGAGCTTGAAAAGACCCTAGCGTGATCAATTCGTTATCTTGATCGATTGCGGTGTTCACATGTCCTGACCTGCCGGGCTGGCATCGGCGTGCGCGCCTGCTGCGGCAGCGGCCGGCGGCGCGGCCGGCCGCCCGCCGAAGGCGAGCACCGGCCAGAGGCGCTGGTGGGCAATCTTCCTGAGCGCCCGGTCCGGGTTGACAGCGCGCGGATGGCCGACTGCCTCCAGCATCGGCAGATCGGTCACCGAGTCGCTGTAGGCAAAGCAGTCCGGCAGCCAGTAGCCGCGCTCGGAGGCCAGCTCACGCAGCCGGCCCGCCTTCGCCTCGCCATATGCGTAGAAATCCATCTCGCCGGTATAGCGGCCATCGGTGACCTGCATGCGCGTGGCGATGACGCTGGACGCTCCGAGCAGGGCCCCGATCGGAGCGACCATCTCCTGACCCGAGGTGCTCACGATGATGACATCCTGGCCGGCCTCCCGGTGCCCCGCGAGCAGCGCCAGCGCCTCGGCGTAGAGGTGGGGCACGATGAGCTCCTCCAGATGCCGGGTCACGATGTCGCCTACCCGGTCGGCGGGCCAGCCCCGGCAGAGCTGGCTGATCTGGCCGCGGATCCGCTCCATCCGCCGGTGATCGGCGCCGCCCAGCCTGAAGATGAGCTGCGCACATGCGCCACGCATTGCCTCAGACCGGGAGATCAGGCCATGCCGGTAGAACGATGGCGCGAACGCCAGCGTGCTCGAGCGGGAGATGATCGTCTTGTCGAGGTCAAAGAAAGCTGCGGCAGTTCCGCTTCCTCCCTCGACGGAGGTACCCACGGTCCGGCAGCATAGAGGAAAGCAGATTGGCCGAATCCAATTCGGAATGACCGGCTGGTAACTTGGCCTCACTGCACGTAGGCTTTCTTGGGTAACGGACCCGGCTCTGCCCCCCCGGAGCCGGACCGTTCGGCGACCCCCGCTCTCCCCCCCGGCGGGGGTCGCCTCATTCTCCCGGCTAGCGATCGCCGCCGCGGCCGTCCAGCAGGCACTCGAGCAGCGCCACGGCGCCGTGCTTGGACAGCGGCTCGTTCCCGTTTCCGCACTTTGGTGACTGGATGCAGGACGGGCAGCCCGCCGCGCATTCGCAGCACGCAATTGCCTGACCGGTCGCCTGCAGCCACTGACGGGCCGCGGCGAAGCCTCGCTCGGCAAAGCCGGCCCCGCCGTCGTGCCCGTCGTAGACGAAGACCGTCAGCCGGCCCGTGGCCGGATGCAGGTCGGCCGAGACGCCGCCCACATCCCAGCGATCACACGCGGCTACCAGCGGCAGCAGGCCGATCGACGCATGCTCCGCGGCGTGCGCGGCTCCGGGCAGGTCGATGCCTGCCCGGGCCAGCTCCTCCCGCTGGCCGGGAGAAATCGTCCACCACACGGCCCTGGTGCGCAGCGTGCGGGCCGGCAGGTCAAGAGGCACCTCAGCCAGCGGCTGACCTGTCTCCAGCCGACGGCGAATGAACGACACGACCTGGCGGGTTACCAGCACATCGCCGAAATGCACCTCCGCGGCGCCCCAGGACATCCGGCGCAGCTCGGCGCTCACCTCGATCCGGGTAAGCTCCCGCGCCGAGGTGGCATAGCCAGGATCGCCCGGCTCCACCAGGGCCACGCAGTCGGCCAGATCCAGCCCGGAGACCAGGTACATCTCGCCCTGATGCGGATAGACCGCGCCCGCATGCGCCAGGACGTGCGCTGACGGCTCGTCCACGGTCCCGACCAGCCGCCCCGTGGCGGCCTCCACGATCCGCACCGGCGGTCCCCCCGTGCCCCGCAGCCCGGTCAGGTGCGCGCGGCCTCTGCGGGTCCAGCACCAGCTGCTCCCCCTGCGCCGCAGCATGCCCTGGCGGCTGAGCCCGGCCGCCACCGAGGCCGCGGCCGGGCCGAACAGGTCGAGGTCGCGGTCGGTCAGCGGAAGCTCGGCGGCCGCGGCGCACAGATGCGGTGCCAGCACGTAGGGATTCCCCGGATCGAGGACCGTCGCCTCGACCGGCTGGTGCAGCAAGGCCTCCGGGTGATGCACGAGATAGGTGTCGAGGGGGTCGTCGCGCGCGATCAGGACGGCCACGGCGGCCCGGCCGTCTCGTCCGGCCCGCCCGGCCTGCTGCCACAGCGCGGCCCTGGTCCCCGGCCAGCCGGCGATCAGCACGGCGTCGAGCCCGGCGATGTTGACCCCCAGCTCCAGCGCGGTGGTGGTGGCCAGCCCGGTGATCTCGCCGGCCAGCAGTGCTTCCTCCAGGGCGCGCCGGTCCTCGGGCAGGTACCCGGACCGGTAGGCGGCCACCCGCGTCGTCAGGCCTGCCGCGCCAGCCTCGGTCAGGCGGCGCCGTGCCGCCAGTGCCACCGCCTCGGCACCGCGCCTTGACCGCACGAACGCGAGGGCCGGGATGTCATCGATGACCAGGTCGGCGAGCATATCGGCGGCCTCGGCCGTGGCCGTCCGCCGGACCGGAGCGCCAGCCTCGCCGCGCAGCGACGTGAGCGGCGGCTCCCAGAGGCCGAAGGTCAGCGGGCCCCTGGGCGCGCCGTCCGCGGTCACCGCCGCCGCGTCCAGCCCGGTGAGCAGGCGGGCGCAGCGCGCAGGCTCGCTGATCGTGGCGGAGGCGAGCACGAACACCGGGCCGTCGGCGCTGCCGTCGCGGTGATGCGCGGCGACGCGCCGTAGCCTGCGCAGCACATGGGCCACATGCGAGCCGAACACGCCGCGGTAGCCGTGGCATTCATCGACGATGACGTATCTCAGCCTGCGGAGGAAGCCGTCCCACCTGGCATGCCGCGGCAGCAGCGTGTGGTGCAGCATGTCCGGCGTGGTGAGCAGGTAGGTCGCGTGCGCGCGGGCCCAGGACCGGTCCGCCGCCGGGGTATCTCCGTCGATGACGGCCGCACGTACTCCGGGGATGCCCAGGGCCTGCACGAGCCGCAGCTGGTCAGCGGCCAGGGCCCTGGTCGGCGCCAGGTAGAGCGCGGTGCCGCCCGCCAGCACGCCGCTGAGCGCCGGCAGCAGGTAGCCAAGGGACTTGCCGGAAGCGGTGCCCGTCGCGATGATCACGCTGCGCCCGGACCTGGCATGCTCGGCTGCCGCCGCCTGGTGAGCCCACGGCTGGCGCACCCCGGTCGCTCTGAAGGCGTCCGCTACCTGCTCGGGCACCCACGCAGGCCAGTCAGCGGGCTGGCCAGGCCGGGCCGGAAGCTGCTCCAGATGGGTCAGCCGACCCGAGTCCGCGCCCTGGCGGAGCATCCTGACGGCGCTCGGGGCGGCCTGCGCCTGGGGATGCCCGGCTGATGCGGGCGCACGCGCGGCCGGCCGGGCGGCTGATGCGGGCGCATGCGCCGCTGGCCGGGCGGCGGAGACAGGCCCTGTGCCGCCTGGTGCTCTCGCGCGTTCCGGCTGAGCCGGTGGCTCGTCGGGGACGAGCGGCGTGACCGTAGGCATCGGGCTTCAGTGTGTCATCTTCGCCCATCCAGGCCCGAACTGTGATCTGGTGTTGACATGACGTGAGAGCGTGGTTGAATGCGCGACGGGAGTACGCCCGCCCGGGGCGTTCACAGACCGGCCAGGCTCGCCCTACTTCGACGATGGCCGTATGGCGCTGGAGGATTTTGTGGATCTGAAGTTGGATCACCACACCAAGGATGGGATCGAGATCGTCGATGTGGAAGGCGAGATCGACGTTTATACCGCGCCGCGTTTGCGTGAGCTCCTGATCGAGCTGGTGAACAACGGCTTCTACCAGCTCGTGGTGAACATGGAGAAGGTCGAGTTCCTGGACTCCACCGGGCTTGGGGTTCTGGTCGGCGGCCTCAAGCGGGTACGCGCGCATGACGGATCGCTCAACCTGGTGTGCACGCAGGAGCGGATACTGAAGATTTTCCGCATCACCGGCCTGACGAAGGTATTCGGGATACACGACACGGTGGACGAAGCCATCACGGCAAGAAAATCCGAGAAATAACCGCTGGCTGATGTCCCGAGATGGCGACCGTTGAAGTCAGTTTCACGCCACTGCCGGCGCACGTCCGGACCGCGCGGCTCGTCGCGACCGCGGTAGCCAGGCGCAGCGGAGTTGCCGAGGCGCTGCTCGATGAGGTCAGGCTCGCCGTTGGCGAGGCATGCTCGCGCGCTGTCGAGGCGCACCGCCTGCACTGCCCGGCTGAGCCGGTCAGGATTGCGCTGACGAGCCTGGCCGGGCGGTTCGAGGTCGAGGTCACCGATACCGGCCCGGCGGCCAGGGGCTCGGCGGCCGGCGGGCCAGGCGCGGCCGGTGATGGCAGCAGCCTCCCGCCGGGCTTCGGCATCGCTGTCATCGCCGGGCTTGCCGACGATGTCGAGGTCAGCGAGACAGCGGCAGGCACCAGCATCAGGATGAGCTGGCCCTCATCGGGGATCGAGAGCTAGGCCCGCGGTGGCGATATCGTGACCGGCGGCTGCCTTCCTGCCGCCCTGCCGCTCGGCCGGGCCCGGCCGAGCGAGCCTGCCGCCGGTTACCCTACGATCACCGAAGCGTAGCGGCGACGTGATAGCCGGACCCGCATTACCATTGCGTGACCCGGATGCATAGACTCCCCGCACTGCCGTGGCGGCATTCCTCGAAGACTGTCCGGAGCGTCCGCCTGAATGCCGTGCGACTGCTCTGCGCAGCAGCCTCGGCGCGAAGCTTGTTTGCCCTGTCAAGGAGGACAGATGTCTAGGCTCAACCTCGCTGCGGCGGGTGGAGCGCCCAGCGTAACCGGCGCCAACCTCAGGTGGGTGTTCATCGTCGCGGTGGTCGCCCTGCTCGCGCTGGCCGTCGCCGCCTGGCTGGTGCGGCAGGTGCTGGCCGCCAGTCAGGGCACGGCGAAGATGCAGGAGATCGCCCTGGCGATCCAGGAGGGCGCGGCTGCCTACCTGCGGCGCCAGTTCAGGACGCTCGGCGTTTTCGTAGTCTTGATCTTCTTCGTGCTCCTGCTGCTGCCTGCGGATACCGCATCGGTGCGCTGGGGCCGCAGCGTGGCGTTCCTCTTCGGGGCATTCTTCTCCGCGCTCACCGGATTCACCGGCATGTGGCTGGCCGTGCGGGGCAACGTCCGGGTGGCGGCAGCGGCCAAGGAGACGAGCGACGATCGGTCCGCTATGCGGATCGCCTTCCGCACCGGCGGCGTGGCCGGCATGTTCACGGTCGGGCTCGGGCTGTTCGGCGCGGCGGTCGTGGTGATCATCTACCGGGCGAACGCGTCCGGCGTGCTGGAGGGCTTCGGCTTCGGTGCCGCCCTGCTGGCGATGTTCATGCGCGTCGGCGGCGGCATCTTCACCAAGGCGGCCGACGTGGGCGCCGACCTGGTGGGCAAGGTGGAGAAGGGGATACCGGAGGACGACCCGCGCAACGCCGCGACCATCGCCGACAACGTGGGCGACAACGTGGGCGACTGCGCGGGCATGGCCGCCGACCTGTTCGAGTCGTACTCGGTCATGCTGGTGGCGTCCCTGATCCTGGGGGTCAAGGCGTTCGGCTCGCAGGGCCTGGTGTTCCCGCTGATCGTCCCGATGATCGGCGTGCTCACCGCGGTGGCGGGCATCTTCGTCGTCGCCCCGCGCAAGAGCGACCGCAGCGGCATGACGGCCATCAACCGGGGCTTCTTCATCTCCGCGATCATCTCGCTCGTGCTCGTCATCGGCGCCGCGTTCCTCTACCTGCCGGCCAAGTTCAGCGAGCTGGCGGGCGTGTCCGACCCGACGATCCTGCAGCACGGCGGCAGCCCGCGGCTGCTGGCGATCGGCGCGGTGCTGATCGGCCTGGTGCTGGCCAGCGCGATCCAGCTGCTGACGGGCTACTTCACCGAGACGACCCGCCGGCCGGTCAGGGACATCGGCGAGAGCTCTCTCACCGGGCCCGCCACGGTCATCCTGTCCGGCATCTCGGCGGGCCTTGAGTCGGCGGTCTACTCGGTGCTGCTGATCGGAGCTGCCGTCTACGGTGCGTTCCTGCTCGGCACGGGCAACTCCACCATCGCCCTGTTCGCCGTGGCGCTGGCCGGCACTGGCCTGCTGACCACGGTCGGGGTCATCGTGTCGATGGACACCTTCGGCCCGGTGTCGGACAACGCTCAGGGCATCGCCGAGATGTCCGGCGAGATCGATGGCGAGGCGGCGCAGGTGCTGACCCGCCTGGACGCGATCGGCAACACCACCAAGGCGATTACCAAGGGCATCGCCATCGCGACGGCGGTGCTCGCCGCGACCGCGCTGTTCGGGGCGTTCCGCACCCAGGTCGAGACGGCGCTGGGCAAGGCGGCCGGCTCGTTCAGCCTGTCGATTGACAAGCCCAATGACCTCGTCGGCCTGATGATCGGCGCCGCGGTGGTGTTCTTCTTCTCCGGGCTCGCGATCATGGCGGTGGGCCGGGCGGCGGGCCGGGTGGTCTACGAGGTCCGCGAGCAGTTCAGGACCAGGCCGGGAATCATGGACTACACAGAGAAGCCGGAGTATGCCCGGGTGGTGGACATCTGCACCAGGGACTCGCTGCGGGAACTCGCGACGCCGGGCCTGCTGGCGGTCCTGACCCCGATCGCGGTCGGCTTCGGCTTCGGCTACGCGCCGCTGGGTTCCATGCTCGCGGGCGCCATCGCGGCCGGAGCGCTGATGGCGGTGTTCCTGGCCAACTCCGGCGGTGCCTGGGACAACGCCAAGAAGCTGGTCGAGGACGGCAACTACGGCGGCAAGGGCTCGGATGCGCACGAGGCCACGATCATCGGCGACACCGTGGGCGACCCGTTCAAGGACACTGCCGGGCCAGCGATCAACCCGCTGATCAAGGTGATGAACCTGGTGTCACTGCTGATCGCTACCAGCGTGGTCAAGTACAGCACCAATCTCGGGCTGAGGGCTGGCGTCGCGATCGGCGCGGTGGTCGTCATCGTCGGCGCGGTGGTGGTCTCCAAGCGCCGCTCCACCAGCATCGCCTCGGCGGGACCGGGCGGCGATGCCTCCCCGGCAACACCGGAGAGCGGTCCGGCCACTGCGGACGATGGCGGGAAGGCGTCGGCGGGAACCACGACCGTGTGATCCCTGGCGAACGCCCGCGCGCTCAGTAGCTGACCGTGATCCGGCGGGCCGGTCCGTCTACCCGGATCAGCCCGCCGTACGGCAGCACGACCTGCGGATCGGTATGGCCGAAGTCAACGTCGAAGACCGCCATGGCCGCGGGAGCGTACTCTCGCAGCGCCCTGAGCACGGCCTCGCGCTGGCGGTACTGGTAGGAGTCCCGCTGATGCGGTGAGGTCGGGTGGGCGAGTGAGCAGGCCTTGGCCCGGCCGACCAGGATCGCGGCGAACTGGCCGAGCAGGCCGCGCTCGCCCATGCTCCGCAGGATCCGGTAGACCTCATCGGCCGAGGGCATCTCCTCGGAGGTCTCCAGGAACAGGACACCCCCTTGGTAACTCCCGGCGGGAGCGACGCAGCGATCTGCCATCAGCAGCCAGGACAGCACTTCCAGGCAGCCTCCCCAGCCGGTACCGTGCACCACCTGATCGGCGTGACGCCAGATCCAGCCGCCGCAGGGCCGCATGGCCGGGGCGGCGTCGAAGGTCGCGGGGTCGGCCCAGTCCCTGTCCTCGTCGCCGTACAGCCTGACCTGGTGCAGCTCGTAGTCGCCGGAGCTGAACAGAGCGGCCCGCAGCGAGTCCGCGGTAACCGGGTGCATCGACTGCGGCCTGCCGAACTCCACCATGACCGAGCCGCCGTGATATCCCACAATGCCGAGCCCGGCCAGGTAGGCCAGCAGGCAGGTGCTGTCGCTGTGGCCGAAGAACGGCTTGGGATGGGCGCGCAGCAGGTCGGCGTCCAGGTGCGGCAGCACGGTGATCTGGTCATGCCCGCCGATGCTGGCGACCACCGCGGCGATGTCCGGGTCGGCGAAGGCGGCATGAATGTCGGCGGCCCGCTCGGCGGCGCTGGCCGCCATCTTGCGGGTCGTCGCGTACTCGACCGGCACCAGCCCGAATTCCTTCCTGAGCCGTAGCAGGCCCAGCTCATACGGCAGTGGCAGGATGCCGGGAAGTCCGGCAGACGGCGACAGCACCGCGATCCGGTCGCCCGGCAGCGGCTTGGCAGGATATGCCGCGGCAAGCATGACATCGATCGTAACCGGACGGCGGAGCTCAGGCCGACGACCGAACGGCGGCACTGGCCGCCAGCGCCGTGTCCTCCGCGTCGGCCGTCTCGATGTCGTCGCGCGAGATCCCCAGCAGGTAGAGGATCGCGTCCAGGTGCGGGACGCTGACCGAGGTGTCGGCGGCGTCCCTGACGGCCGGCTTGGCGTTGAACGCGATCCCGAGCCCCGCTGTCGCGATCATGTCCAGGTCGTTCGCCCCGTCGCCGACCGCCACGGTCTGGCTGAGCGGGACGCCGGCCCTGGCGGCGAACTGGCGCAGCACGGCCTCTTTGCCTGCCCGGTCGATGACCGGGCCGCAGACCCGCCCGGTGAGCCTGCCGTCCGCGATCTCCAGCGTGTTCGCGGCCGTGTAGTCGAGCCGGAGCTCGGCGGCAAGCCAGTCGGTGAAATGCGTGAAGCCGCCGCTCACGACCCCGCACCGGTAGCCAAGCCGGCGCAGGGTGCGGATCAGCGTGCGGGCACCGGGGGCCAGCCGCAGCCCCTGGACCACCTCGCCGATGACCCTCGCGTCGAGGCCGGCGAGCAGCGCGACCCGCTGGTGCAGCGAGTCGGCGAAATCCAGCTCGCCGCGCATCGCGGCCGTGGTCAGCCGCTCGACTTCGCCCGAGCATCCGGCCCTGGCCGCCAGCAGGTCGATCGCCTCGTCCTGCAGCAGCGTGGAGTCCACGTCCATGACCACCAGGCGCATCGCGCGGCGGTGCAGGCCGCCGCGCTGCACGGCCACGTCCACTCCGAGTTCCGCGGACTGGCTGGCGAGGTCCGCGCGCAGCTTTACCGGGTCGGCCCCGGACACCTCGAACTCGATACAGGTCACCGGGCGATGCGCGAGCCGCCCGATCCGGTCGATGTTCGCCCCGGCGGCTGCGATGCGGCCGGCGATGGCCGCGACGACCGCTGGCGCCAGCGGCCTGCCGAGCACGGTGATGTGCAGGCTGCCGCGCCGCCGCGACGGCTCCCCGGAGCCCATCGTGATCTCCGCCTCCAGGCCGAGGTCGGCGGCGACCGCCGTCACCTCGCGGTGGATCGCGGTCAGATCCGGGGCGCTGTCGCAGGACAGCAGGACGCCGAGCACCAGGCGGCCCCGGATCACCACCTGCTCGACGTCAAGGACGCTGAGCTCGTGCGCGGACAGTACGGCGAACAGCCGGGACGTGACACCCGGCCGGTCACGACCGGTCAGGGTCACCAGCAGCGTGATCTGAGGACCGGACATAGCGCTGCCCACGCTACCGACAGCGGGCAGCCCCGGTGTCGGCCGGGTCAGGGCCGGCGGGCCGGGTCAGGGCAGCAGCAGGTGCAGGTCGCCGAACTCATGCCAGCGGTAGCCGTGCTCGATCGCCGCCGCGTAGCAGCGCGCGAGCAGGTCCTGGCCCGCGAACGCGGCGAGCATCCGCAGGTGCGAGGAGGCCGCCTCATGCAGTCCGGTGAGCAGCCCGTCCACCGCCCGCAGCCCGCGTTCCGGCGTGACTACGTGGCTGGTCCAGCCGGCCGACGGCGCGATGCCGGCCGCGCGGGCGGTGCCCGGCGAGCCGGCCGCCAGTGCCGCGGTCTCGAGCGCGCGGACCACTGTGGTGCCGACGGCGATCACCCGGCCGCCGCTGCGCCTGGTCAGGCTGACCAGGCGGGCGGTGGCCGGCGGCACGTCGTAGGGCTCCGGGTAGGGATCCTCGTTGTCCTCCAGCGAGGAGACGCCGGTGTGCAGGGTCAGCGGCGCGATGGTGATCCCGCGAGATACCAGGCGGGTGACGATCTCAGTGGTGAAGGGCCGGCTCGCGCTCGGCATCTCCGCGCTGCCCGGCCTGATGCCGAACACGCTCTGATAGGACTCGATCGGCCACGGCCGGTCGACGTAGGAGTACCTGATCGGCTGGCCGTGGCGGAGCATGTACGGGATGACGGCCGTCGACATCGTGGCCCGCCAGAGCCGCCGGGTGAACCTTGCCGTCAGGCTCAGCACTGCCCCGGCGGGCAGCTCGAGCTGCTGGCCGCACGATCCGCCACGGAACGGGATCGTGCTGGTGCCGTGGGCTGCGCGCAGTTCCACCAGCCAGTCCCCGTCCGGCAGCGGAGTGGAGAAGTGAACGGTCAGGCGGGCCGGCTCGGCCGGGCCGGTGCGCACCCCGCACACCGGCACGGCCGCCGGCAAGGTGGCCGAGGTGTTGACCACGAGCAGGTCGCCGGGAAGCAGCAGCTCGGGCAGAGCGGTGAAGACGTGATGGGTGATCTCCCCGGTGGCCCGGCGGCTGAGCATCAGGGCCACGTCGTCCCGGCCGGTGCCGCCCGCCTCAGCGGGCTCGCGCGCCTCGCGTACTGCGGGCAGCGCGAAGCCGACGGTCATGACCGCGTCCCGGCCGGCATCAGGTCGGCGGCGCGGTACCGGCCGCTCGGCAGGCGCTGGGAGATGAGCCTCATGAAGGCCGGCATCACCGACTCCGGCAGCGGGCGGTCCGAGATGTCCTCGCCGGGGAATGCCTGCTGGTGCATGCGAGTGCGCAGGTCACCAGGATCGACCCACCACACCCTGACGGTGTTGTCCTCAGCCGCGAGCACATTGCATGCCTGCTCGAGCGCGGCCTTCGCGGCGCCGTACCCGCCCCAGCCCGCGTAGGCCTCGACCGCCGCGTCCGAGGTGATCGACAAGACGGCCCCGCCCCGGCGGCGAAGGCCGGGCAGCAGCAGCTGCGTCAGCGCGATCGGGGCGAGCACGTTGACCTCAAGGGCATCCCGCAGCTCGCCTATCGGGTAGTCGGCGAGCGCGGGCAGCGGGGTCGCGCCCAGCGTTCCCGCATTGTTGATCAGCAGGCTCGGGCCGCCGAGATCCTGCGCCGCCTGAAGAAGCTCGGCGCGATGCGCCGGGTCAGCGACGTCACCGGGCAGCGCGGTGACGATCGTGCCGCCGGGCAGGGAGGCGGCCGCGGCACGCAGGGCGACGCCGTCCCTGGCGTCGAGCACCAGCGAGTAGCCGTCGGCGGCCAGCGCGCGGGCCAGCGCCAGGCCCAGGCCGCGGGAGGCGCCGGTGATGACTGCGGTGTTGCGAGTGTTCATGCATCCGACGGTAGGCAGGAGGCAGCCGCGGCACATCGGTCGCGCGGCCGGTCGCGGCTCGGCCGATGGTCCTAGGACCGGCGCCCGATCCGCTGCGGGCGCCGGGCCGGTACCGTCGGGATGTGGGCAATGAGCGTGCACCTCGCGCTGGCCGGAAGCTAGCCGACAGCCAGGACGAGGTGCTGCAGCGGGTGAGCCAGGTGCTGCTGGCGGTTGCCCGGCAGCTGTCGGTGCACGACGTGCTGCTGATGATCGTCCGCTCGGCCCGATCGCTGGCCAACGCCCGGTATGCGGCACTGGGCGTGCCCGACGATCACGGGTCCTTCGCCGAGTTCGTGGTGGACGGGATCCCGGCCCGGCAGCGCAAGGCGATCGGTCCGCTGCCGCGCCAGCACGGCATGCTGGGCGTCCTGCTGCGTGAGGGCCAGCCGCTGCGCCTCGATGACATCCGGGCGGATCCGCGGTTCGAGGGCTGGCCCGCCGCTCATCCCGAGCTATCGGACGTGATCGGCATGCCGATCAGGGACGGCACGGCGGTACTCGGCATCATCTTCGCGGCCAGCAAGCGTGGCGCGGGCGGCTTCACCGAGCGGGACGAGCAGCTGCTCAGCCTGTTCGCCGCGCACGCGGCGATCGCGCTCACCAACGCGCGGCTGTATGAGCGCGGCCGTGAGCTCTCGGTCCTGGAAGAACGCACGCGCCTGGCCAGGGAGCTGCACGACGCGGTGTCGCAGAAGCTGTTCAGCATCAGCGTCAAGGCGCGCGCCGCCGCGATGCTCGTGTCGCGGGATGCGCCACGGGCGATTGCCGAGATGCAGAGCGTGGTGGCGCTCAGCGGCGAGGCGCACGCCGAGCTTCGCGCGGTGATCGACGGGCTGGCCCCGCCTGATCTGGCCGCGGGCGGCCTGGTCGGATCGCTGCGCAGCTACGCGGCACTGGCGGGAAAGTCGCACGGCGTCAGGGTCTGGGTGTGCGCCGATGAGCTGCCGGCGCTGGCCGGGCAGCGCGAGACGGCCATCTACCGGGTGGCCCAGGAGGCGCTGAACAACGCCCTGCGGCACTCAGGCGCCACCGAGATCTGCGTCTCGCTGGCCCTGCGGCAGCGGCGGGTCGTTCTGGAGGTCTCCGATCACGGTAAGGGGTTTGCCGCCGATGCCCCGTCGGCCGGCCTGGGGCTGGCGTCGATGCGCGAGCGGGCGGAGGCCGTGGCCGGGACGCTGACGATAGTCTCGGCTCCGGGCGAGGGAACGCTGCTGCGGCTTGTCGTTCCGGTTGCTGCGCCCGGCCGGGCGAGGCAGCCGTGAGCGAGTCGGCGGCCGGCCTGGCCGCGGCGCCGTCGCCGATCACCGTGCTCATCGCCGACGATCATCCCGTCGTCCGGCAGGGCCTGCAGGTGCTGATGAGCGTGCACGAAGACATCGAGGTGGTAGCCGAGGCGCCGGACGGCGGCACGGCGGTGCGCCTGGCCGCGGAACTCGACCCCGATGTGATCCTGCTCGACCTGAAGCTTCCCGTCATGGACGGCGTGGCGGTACTCCGGGAGCTGCGGGCACTGCGGATCAGGGCGCGCTCGCTCGTGCTGACCAGCGCCGCGGACCACGCGCTGGTGACGCTGGCGGTGGCGGCGGGGGCGGCCGGCTTCCTGTACAAGGACGTCGACCCCGATGCGCTGGTCCGGGCGGTCCGCTCGGTCAACGACGGGCACACGCTGCTCGCGCCCGAGGCGGCCGGGCTGCTGATCATTTCCGGCGGCACCAGGGCCGTCGGCGGGATCGGCGCGCTGACCCGCCGTGAGCACGAGGTACTGGCGCAGATCGCGGACGGGCGGTCCAACCGGGAAATCGCGCACCTGCTGCACGTATCGGAGAAGACCGTCAAAACGCATGTCAGCTCGGTGCTCGCCAAGCTGGGGGTGGCCGACCGCACTCAGGCCGCCGTGCTTGCCGTCCGGAGCGCGGGAGGCTAGCGGAGGCACGCGTGCCCGGACCCAGGGCCCCGGTGCCGCTGCCGCGGCGACATGCGAGCCGCCAGCGCGCCTCGGCTGGCCCGATGCCGTAGGTTCGTGCTGACCATCGTGGTGCGCAGGGAGGGAACCGCATGTCGGCTGAGGTGCTGCGGCTGCGCGGGGTGGACGTCCGGCACTCCAGGTCGATGCTGCTCAGGGACATCAACTGGACGGCCCGCAGCGACGAGAGCTGGGTGGTGATCGGCCCGAACGGCGCGGGGAAGACCACGCTGCTGCAGGTCGCGGCCGCGATGCTGGTCCCGACGGCCGGAACCGTCGAGATCCTCGGCGAGCGCGTCGACCAGGCCGACATCGCCGATCTGCGGACCAGGATCGGATTCGCCAGCACGGCCGTGGCCGACCGCGTCCCGCCGGCCGAGAAGGTCATCGACCTGGTGCTGACCGCCGCCTACGGGATCCTGGGCCGCAACTGCGAGGACTACGACTCGTCCGACGTCACCAGGGCGGTGGAGCTGCTGGATGCGCTGGGCTGCGCTCACCTGATCAGGCGGAAGTTCGCCACCTTGTCGGAAGGGGAGCGCAAGCGCGTCCAGATCGCCCGCTCGCTGATGGCAGATCCCGAGCTGCTGCTGCTCGACGAGCCGGCCGCAGGGCTGGACCTGGGCGGCCGCGAGGACCTGCTCCGGCGGGTGGCCGCCCTGGTCAGGGACCCGAGGGCGCCGATGATGGTGCTGGTCACGCATCACGTCGAGGAAGTGCCCGAGGGCTTCACGCATGCGATGCTGCTCCGCAAGGGCGCGGTGCTGGCCGCCGGGCCGGTCCAGGAGGTCTTCACCGAGCGGAACCTGTCCAAGTGCTTCGGCGTCCCGCTGCTGATCGAGCGCAGGTCGGCGCGCTGGATGGCGCATGCCGCGCGGCTCCCCTGAGCGGACCGTTCCCTGAGCGGACCGTCCCCTGTGCGGACCGCCTGAGGGGCCGCCTGCTGGCTGGCCTACGATCGGGATCATGCGAGGAACGCTTGGGTCTGGCTGAAGCGCTCGCGATCCTCGCCGCGGGCGTCGGGGCGGGGTCCATCAACGCCGTCGTCGGCTCGGGATCGCTGATCACCTTCCCGACCCTGCTCGCGTTCGGCTTCCCTCCGGTCATGGCCAACGTGTCCAACAACCTCGGCATGGTACCCGGCAACGTCAGCGGGTCATTCGGCTACCGGCGGGAGCTGGAAGGGCAGCGGAGCCGCCTGATCCGGCTTGGCCTGATCTCCTGCGCGGGCTCGCTGGCCGGTGCCGTCCTGCTGCTGTCGGCGCCGCCGAGCGCGTTCCAGCTGATCGTGCCCGTCCTCATCCTGGCCGCGTGTGTCCTGGTGCTCGTGCAGCCCAGGCTCAGTGCCCGGGTGGCGGCGCGCCGTGAGGACCGCAGGGACAGTCGCGGCGGGGACAGTCGCGGCGGGCCAGTGCTTGCGGCCGGCGTCTTCCTGTCCGGGGCCTACGGCGGCTACTTCGGCGCGGCGCAGGGCGTGCTGGTCATCGGCCTGCTCGGCACCTTCCTCAACGAGAGCCTCCAGCGCGTCAATGGCGCCAAGAACATCCTGGTCACGATCGTCAATGCCACGGCCGCGGTGGTGTTCATCCTGTTCGCGCACATCTCGTGGCTCGCCGTGCTGCTGATCGCCATCGGGTCGACCATCGGCGGCGCGATCGGCGCGCGGTTCGGGCGGCGGCTGCCGCCGACGGCACTGCGGATCATCGTGGTCCTGATCGGCGTGATCTCCTCGGTGAAGCTGATCTTCTTCTGACCCTCAGCCCGTCCCGGCGGCCGGGGCGAGGATCCCGGCCGTCACGGCATCGGCGACCAGGCCGGCGGCGTAGCGGCCGAGCGACGCCGAGCCGTCCTCGATCAGCTCGACCTTGGCGAGCACCTGGTCAGCGGTGATGCCGTGCTGGCGCCAGGTCCCGCCGCCCGCCTGCATGTTGGCGAGCATCGGCTGCAGCCGGTCCAGGCCCCTGGCGAAGGCGGCCTCGCTCGTGCGGCGCTCCTCGAACTCGTCCCACAGGCCGCGGGCAGTGGCCGCCTGATCCGGCGGCAGCAGCGCGAAGATCCGGTCCGCCGCGGCGCGCTCGGCCGCTTCCTGCCGCGCTTGCCGTGCCTCGTCGGCATATACGAACAGGTCCCCGGCGTCGATCTCCACCAGGTCATGCACCAGCAGCATGGCGATGACCCGGCCGATGTCGGTGCCGGGTGGTGCGTGCTCGGCCAGCGCCAGCGCCATGATGGCCAGGTGCCACGAGTGCTCGGCCGAGTTCTCCCGCCGGGCGGGATCGGTGAGCACGGTCTGCCGGAGCACGCGCTTCAGCAGGCCCGCCTCCGCGACGAAGCGCATCTGCTGGTCAAGTCGCTGCATGCTGTCCATGGGATCAGCCTCTAGTCTGCCTGCCGGGCGCCACGCCCAGAGCGATGGAAACTTAGAGTAGTCAAATGACTACTCTTTGTGAGATGCTGTGCCTGGGGGACCCGAAAGATGATACGGGGGACCGGGTCATCAGGCTCGTCCTGGCGGGGCACGTGCCCGCCAGGACGAGCTTCTCGTCTGCCGCTGATCATGGGTCTGGTCGGCCCCGGCGGGGTATGAGCCAGGCATGTGCCCATCGCAGCACGGACGGCCGCCGGGCGGCAGCAGGTGAGGGGCGACCGAGTCGAGATCGTCATCGATGCCGGCGGCCAGGCCAAGACGTACGAGGTAGTCGCGACCAAGGCCGGGCGCCGGGTCGAGGTGGTGATCAGGCGGGGGCTGGTCGAGGTGAACGAGGTGACCAGGGGCGGCACCACGGTGCGGACCGCCCGCTTCATGACCAGCCGGGTGCTGGCGCTGGTCGAGCACCCGGCGCC
>WNEY01001240.1_pt1 | contig 22269 bp, 20 predicted proteins | sample 5400531 | NCBI WGS metagenome assembly WNEY01 (sample SAMN13153338, study PRJNA577476) | soil metagenome | isolation source: 200 cm saprolite under Douglas fir tree site 1 | place: USA:California | collected 2015-04-18
GCCCTGCTGCGCCAGCTCGCGGCTCGGCGCGGACATGAGATCGTCGCGCCTGAACAGCACCGAGCGCAGCGTGGGCAGGAGCCCGCGACCGTTTTTCTCGAGCCGGGACAAGAGGCGCTGCACGCCGAGCATGCTGACCTGCGCGCCGAGATGCATGGCCGCCACGTCTTCGAGATGGTGAGCCTCGTCCAGCACCAGCCGGCGATACGGCGGCAGCACGGCGGCTTCCTGCCAGTTGTCCGACGCCATGCGCACGGCGAGATCGGACGCGAGCAGATGGTGGTTCACGACCACGACGTCCGCTTCCGCGGCGCGCCGCCGCGCCTGGAACAAGAAACAGCGGTCGAAGTGGGGGCACTTGAGCCGCGTGCACAGATCGGACTCCGCCGCCACCGCGTCCCACACTTCGCCGCTCGGCTCGTCGGTCAAGTCGGCGAGCGAGCCGTCGCTCGTCCGGGCGGCCCACGCCGCCAGGCCGTCCAGCTCCACCCGCCGCTCGTCTTCGAACAGGGAGTCTCCCTGCTCCCGGGCCTGCTCGAGGCGCGACAGGCAGATGTAGTTCCGCCACCCCTTGAGCAGCGCGAACGTCGGCGAATGGTCGCCGCTGCCGAGCGCGCGGGCGAGGATCGGGAGGTCCTTCCCGACGAGCTGCTCCTGCAGGTTGATCGTGTTGGTGGACACGACAGTCCGCTCGCCGTTCTCGCGGGCCCACACCAGCGCCGGCACCAGATACGCGAACGACTTTCCCACGCCGGTCCCCGCTTCGAGCATGCCGACCCCGCCGTCGTTGTAGAGGTCGGAGACGTAGGCCGACATGTCGCGCTGGCTGGGGCGATCTTCGAAGCTGCCGAGCGCCCGGGCCACCGGACCGCTGGGCGAGAGCAGGCCCGCGACGTCGATCGGATCGATCCGGGTGGTGGCGCGCGGCCGTGGGCACTCGACCACCACGTAGCAGTCGGTGACCTCGTTGTCCACGATCGCGAAGCCCACGCCGCCGTCGTGCAGCCGTGCGGCAACGCTCAGGTCCGCGCCCGACGGCTCGAGCACACCGCTGGGGTGGTTGTGCAGCAGCAGCTCGCCGCGCACCGCGATTCCCGGAAGCGCGAGCACGGCGTCCACCGTCCCGCGCGCCACGACCCGTGCCTCCACAATCAAGCCGTCCGCGTCGAGACAGGCGACGAACGACACTTCCCGCCCGCGTGCCGCCGCGATCTCGGCGCGCAACAGCTCGCGGACCGCGGGGGCCAGGCGCTCGACGCTCACGTCTTCAGCTCGCGCTTCTTGGCCGCCGGGAAGAGCACGTTGTTGAGAATCAACCGGTAGCCCGGCGAATGGGGATGCAGCGACAGGTCGGTGGGTGGATCGCCGATCTGGTGCTGCTGGTCCTCCGGATCATGGCCGCCGAAGAACGTCCATGTCCCCTTGCCGTGGTTGCCGTTGATGTACTTCACCCAGGGAGCCCCCTCTTCGTCCGCCAGCACGATATCGCTGGGCTTCAAACGGGTCCTCAGGAAGGACGTCGTGAGGCCGTAGAAGTCGGGGATCACCTGCCGGTGGTTCTGCACCAGGAGCGTCGGGACCGGGTCGATTTTGGCGCTGAAATTGAAGAGCTTGAACGCCCCCAGGGGCTGGCGGCGCGCCGGGGCGTTGACCTGGTGCCCGTCGATGTCCGAAAAACTCGCGATCTGCGGTGAGGGCTCGACGTGCGCCCCCGTGAAGGCGAGGGCCTTCGACCAGTCGAGCTTCGCGTCCGCCTGCGGGTCCATGGGCGTCCCGTCGGCGAAGACGGCCGCGATGTCCACGCGCTCGGCGGCGAGCGCCAGGTCGAGCGTCTCCGTCGCGGTGCACATCGCGAACAGGAACCCGCCATTCCCCACGTATTCTCGGATCCGCCGCGCCACTGCCTTCTTCAAGTCGGGGACGGTCGCGGCCCCCAGTTGCTTCGCCGCATCGGCGTTGAACCGCACCATCTCCGCCAGCCACGGCTGGCCGGCATAGATGAGGTAGAACTTCGAGAACTGTCCGGTGAAGTCCTCGTGGTGCAGGTGCAGCCAGTCGTAGCCCGCGAGCTTGCCGCCGAGCACGTCGAAATCCCAAACTTTGTCGAACTGAATGCCGGCGTACTGCAGCGCCATGGTGACGGCGTCGTCCCAGGGCGGCACGTTGGGCGGAACGTACACGGCCACCTTGGGCGCCTTTTCGAGCGGCACGGCGTCCATGTTGCTCGCCTCGATCTCGCCCCGAATCGCGGTGACCCGGGCGTCCTCCACCGGCTCCACGCTCACGCCGGCGAGCGCCGCGTCGCGGCGGATCGCCGGCCCGTCCGGCAGCAGAAACGATCCGCCGCGGTAGTTCAAGAGCCACTCCGCCTTGATGCCCGCCTGCACCACCCGATAGGTGACGCCGTACGCCTTGAGGTGGTCGCTCTGAGATTCGTCCATGGGAATCAAGAGCTGGCTGGACAGGGGCGGCGCGAGGCCGAGCAGGTCAGCTCCGACCGCTAGTGCGGCCGTGCGCCCGACCGACCTCACAAACTCTCTCCGTTTCATGACCGGGGAATCGCCCCCTTCGCCCGCTCGAGCTCGCGCCGCGCCTCGGGCACCACCGCGCTCCCGGGATAGGTGAGAATCAGGTGCTCGAGGTGTCTGATCGCCTCCGCCGTCTCCGCGCGGCGCTCGAGCAACCGGGCCCATTCGAGCTCGGCAGCGGGCGCCGCCGCACCCTGGCCTGCTGCGCGCACCACCTCGTCGAATACCTGCAGCGCGGAGCGCTGTTGCGCGGTATCGAGCCGCGCCGCGACACGTCCGGCCAGGAGCAGGAGATCGGGCCACCCGCTCCCTTCCCCGCCCCCCCCCGTTGCCAGACGGCCAGCCGCAAGCCGTAAGGCAGCGGCGGCGCGCACCGAGTCGCCCTGAGCGAGTAACAACAGCGCCCCGCCAAGCGCGGGGTACGAGTCGCCCGGCAATTGCTGCAGCAGGGCCACCATCTCGGTGCGCTCGGTGGCATCGCGCCGGTCGCCCGCGTACGGCCCCGCGGCGAGGAACAGGCGGTGGGCATCGCTCAACCGGCCGCGATACAGGGCGATCCACCCTCGCAGCGCGATGGTTTCGACGCTCGAATCGCGCGCCAGCTCCGCCTCGGCGCGGTCCAGCTCTCCGGCCAGCATCGAAGCGCGCGCCAGCCGCAGCCGCAAGCTCGCGCGGTCATCGGCGGACAGCCGGGCGTTGCTCGCGAGCTGCCGGCCGGCCTCGTCGCGCTTTCCCCCCTCGATCAGCGCCTCGACAACCGCGCGCTGGGCGAGCCGCTGGGCGTCGGGCGGCGCATTCGAGTCCTGCGCCACTCGCTCGAGCACGGCACGCGCGGCAACCTGATCGCCCGCCTCGATGAAGGCGCGCGCCGCGTCGGCGCGCGCCCGGGCCGCCGCTCCCCCCGGGGGTGACAGGTCGGCGTAGCGCGCGAGCGCGAGCGCGCGCACGCGGTGCGCCTCGGGCGTGTTGCGGCCGCCTGCGAGGTCGGCGAAGCGCCGCGCGGCGAACGCCGCATCCGCGGACGGCGTGGCGACGCTCGGCTCGAACACGGCCCAGCCGCGCAGCGGCTGCCCCCAACCCAACAGCAGCTCGCCCGCCAGGCGGCGCGCGAGCGGCGACGGCGTCCCATCGGTGAGCAGGCGCGCGATGCGCTCGCGCTGCCCGTCCGGTGCCTCGCCCAGGGCGCTCGCCGCGTTGGGCAGCTGCACCGGCGCGTCCGTCAGCGCCGCGGCCCATTCCCGCGCCGCGCCTTCCCAGTCTCCGGAGAGTTGGCTCAGCTCCGCCATCTCGATCCCGAACGCGCCGGCCCGGCCGAGTGCGCGCCGGCCGGCGAGCAGCACATCGCGCGCCGCGGCGTGGCGGTGCGCGTCCTCGAGCGCCATGGCCCACTCGCGGTACGGCGCTTCGTCGCGCGGCGCGGCCCTGGCCCACTCGAGCGCCAGCGCCCGCGCGCTGTCGGGCTCGTTCAGGGCCACGTAGGTCCGGAGCAGCACGCCGCGTAGCGCCACGTTGCTCGGATTCGCCGCCGCCGCTCGCTGAGCCACCGGCAGGAGCTCGCCCAGGCGATTGAGCGGCGGCAGCACGCGCTCGAGACCGAGCAGCGCCGAAATGTTGGTGGGCTCGGCCCGCAGCGTGGCGAGGTAGATGGCCGCCGCCTGCTCGTACTGGCCGGATCGCTCGAGCTCGAAGCCTTGGCCGATGGCCTGGGCCGGCAGCGAGCGTGCCGCCAGGAGCGCCACGGAGCAAAGGACCAACAACGACCGGACCCGGCCCGTAACGCGCGGCTGAAGCCGCGACTCGGCATTTCCCGCTGAAGCGGGGCAAGGCCGGTTTACCGGCCAGTGCCGAGTCGCGGGTTTACCCGCGGACTCAACGCGACCGCGGCTCATTTAGCCTGCGGAAATACTCGAGTACCAGACGGCGCTGCTCGGGCGTGAGACCCTGCAGCTCCTCCCACGTGGGATAACGGAGCCGCGGGCCCGCCCCCGTCGCCCCGGGTTTCAGGATGTCGGGGATGTGCACGCTGTCGCCCGTCGCGGAGCGGCTGACCCGCTCCTTGGTCTGGTCGGGCTCGTCGTTCGAGAGCGTGCGGCCGGCGTCGAGCAGCCGGCGGTACAGGCGCTGCTGGCGCTCGATGGTTTGTTGGTCGAGGCGCCCGGCCTCGAGCTGGCGCGCCAGCTCTTTCGCCTCCTGCGCGAGCGGACCGGCGGCGGCGTTGGCCCCTTCGGCCTGGAGCCGCTCGAGCTGCTCCGCGAGCGCGCGCTGGCGCGCGGCGAGCGCCTGGAGTCGCTGCAGCATCGCCTCGCCGCCCAGGCCCATCATGGGGAACAGGCCCTGGGCCAGGCCGTTCAACCCCTGCTGATCGCGCGCCAGTCGGGCCAGCTGCTCCACCGCTTCGGCGAATCCGCTACCCGACTTGCCGCCCGCGACCTGACTGCGGCTGCGAGCCAGCGCCAGCGCGGTGGCGTTGAGCGCGTCTACCGCATCCTCGGCGAGCAGGCCGGCCTCGGAGGCGTTGGGATCGGCCTCTTCGAGCTCTGAGCGCGCCGCGGCCATTTGACGCTTCGCATAGCCCAGCGCGGCGTCGAGCTGGGGCGAGACGAGCGCGTGCTTGCCGGCCGCCTCGCGGATCTGGCGCGCCACCGCGTCGGTTCCCTCCTCCACCGACGCCTGCCGCGACCGGGTGGCAGCGCCCGCTTCGCCGCGGCGCAGCGCCTCGGCCACGCGCTGCTGCCCTTCGGCGAGCGCGGCCGTCTCGGAGAGCGCCCGGTCGAGCGCCGCGAGCGTCTCCCCGCGCCACTGCTGCGCCAGCGAGTCGCGCTGACCGCGCAGCGCTTCGGGCACGCCCTGGAGCTGCTGCTCGGCTTCTGTTCCCGCCTCCGCGGCGGCCGGTGCCCGGCTCTGGTCCGCAGCCTGCGCCGCGCGCTGCATCGCCGCCCGCGCCGCTCGCGCCGCCTGACTCGGCGCCGCGAGGCCGGGCCGGGGAGCCGCGCGAAGGTCCTGAGCGACTCGGTCGATGCCGCGCGCCAACGAGTCCGCTCGATCGGCAAGCGCGCGCTGTCGTCCGGCGCCGGCGCTGTCCGGGCGCGGCGCATCCTCGCGGTTCCACTCCGTCTGGCGGCGCCGCAGGTCCTCCGCGTCGGCCGCGAGCGACGCGAGCGCGCCCTCGATCGCGGCCCGGCGGAACAGCTCCTCGCTGCGCTCGAGCTCGGCCTTGAGCTGCTGCTGCGCTTCGGCCAGGCGCTCGAGCGCGCGGCGGGTCGCTTCCGGGTCGAGCCGCGCCAGCGCCTCCTGCAGCTCGCGCAGCCGCGCCGCCAGCTCGGGCGTGACCGCGCGTTGCAGCAGCTCCTGAACCTCACGCAGCCGCGCTTGGAACGCGGTGTCATTCATCCCGGCGGCCTGAGCCGCGCGGGCGATCTCCTCCACCGCGCGCGACAGCTCCTGGACCCGCTGCTGCAGCGCCTCCTGCTCCCGCGCCACGGCCTGCGCGCGCTCCGTCGCCTGGAACGGCAGCGGTCCGTCCCGCCCGTCCGCGGCGCGGCGGGTGCCCGCCGCGTCGCGCGAGCGCTGCTGCGCCAGATCCCGCGTCCGCGCCCCCAGCTCGCGCTGCGCCTCGGCGAGCGAGTCCGCCGCGGTGGTGATGTCCTGCGCCGCCGCGCGGGTCGCGGCGCGCAGCTCCTCGAGGCTCGGGAGCCGCAAGGCGATCTCATCGCTCCGCCCCACGTGAGTCCCGGGCGCGGGGAAGTTGTCCCACACCTCGACGCGGAGGCGCAGCGTGTCGCCCGGCAGCAGTCCGCGCCGCTCCGCGTCGAGCTCGCCCTGGACGATCGCCCGCTCCCCCGCGCCCGACACGTCGAGCGACTCGCGCACCGCGGCCCCGACCTTTCCCGTCCGGCTCACGCGCCAGCTCACGACCTCGAGCCGGGTCAGACCGTGATCGTCCCGCGCGTCGATGACGAGCGGTTGCCGGAGCGACAGCGGCAGCGTCGTATCGCGCCCCGGCACTGGCACGCTCACCACGGGCGCGGAATCGGGCACGACGCTCAGGCGCAGCTCGAGTGCATCACCTTCGAGCGGCGTCCCATCAGCCGTCGCGAGCTCGAGCTGCCAGGTGCCCGACGCGGACGGCGGAGCGGCCAGCCGGCCCGAGAACCGGGCCCCATTTACGGCGAGGCGCGAACGTCCGCCTCCGCGGCGCCACGCGGCCGCCGCCAGCGGAACGCTCGCCGCGCCGTTCGTGAAGATCACCGTACCTTCGGGGATCGCCACCACGTCTGGGCCGGGAACGAGCGGCTCGTCGGCACGCCCCAGGTATTCGGGATACCGCGCGGTGAGCTCGACGCCGGCGAGGAACGCGGGCAGCGCCACGCTGACTCGGCGCTCGATGCTGCGGCGGCTCCCGCTCGAGGCCCGAAGGTACAGGTCCGACTCGAGCGGTCCGATGCGCCGCGTGGCGTGGCCGACCGAATCGAGCGCGACCGGCGCCGGCCGCCATGGCTCTCCCGGGCCGCGGGTCCAGAGGATGGCCCGCGTCGCCGCGGGGACGTCGACCGTGACCGTAACGCTGTCACCCCGCCGCACCGTGGCGCGGTCCACCGCGAGACGCACCGGCGCGCGCGCGTCGGCGATGGCGCGGAGCGGATGCCAGAACGCCGCCGCCCGCCCCGCTCCGGGCGACGACGCCACGAACAGCGCGGCCCCGAGCAGCGCCGTCCCCGCGCCCACCAGCAGCGACGCCCGCGTGCCGCGCGCCAGCAGCCGCCCCACCGCCGGTGTCGCGCGCTCCACCACGGCGGCCGCTCGCGCGTCGGCGAGCCCCAACAGCTCCGGGCTCGCTCCCGCGCTCGCCGCCGGCGCGAGCACTCCCACCACGCTTCCCGCGCGAGTGCCGGCCGCCGTCTCGACCAGCCGTCCCACGGCGGCGGGCCCGGCGGGGCTTCCCGCGCGGCGCGCCAGCCACAGCGCCGCGCCGGCGATCACCGCGATCAGGAGCCACGCGACCACCACCGGGGCGACGCGCGGGGCCAGCATCAGCCCGGCTGCCGCGATCGCAAATGCGACGCCCGCGCTCGTGAGCAACACGGCTCCGGCGCGGGCGCGCGCGTGCGGCCCACCGAGCCGCCGCAGCCGAACCGCCGTGTCGGTCACCGCGTTGCGCTCACGGCGTAGGTGAACAGGTTGACCCCCATTCGCAGTGCCGCCTCGTGCAGCTCGGGAGGATCGTGGTGCACCTCGGGATCCTCCCACCCGTCCCCGAGGTCGGTCTGATAGGAATAGTACACGACCAGCCGGTTACCCAAAAATATACCGAACCCCTGGGCGGGCAGCCCGTCATGCTCGTGGATCTTGGGGATACCCCGAGGGAAGTCGTACACCAGGTGATAGATGGGGTGGCTCAACGGGACTTCAACCATGGGGTGATCGGGGAACACCCGCGCGATCTCTCGGCGGAACGACTTGTCCATCCCATAGTCGTCGTCGGCGTGCAGGAAGCCCCCCTGCTCGAGCCAGCGCCGCAGCCGTTTGACCTCTTCGTCCGAGAAATGGACGTTCCCGTGACCCGTCATGAAGAGGTAAGGAACGTCCCACAGCTCGGGGCCGGTGAGCGTCACGACGCGCTCGCGCTCCGCGACGGGAAGCGCCGTGCGCTGGCGCAGCGCCGCAAGGAGGTTCGGGAGCGCGGAGGGGCCAGCGTACCAATCGCCGCCGCCGTCGTAATGCAACCGACCGATCGTTAGACTGGCGGAGTGCGGAGTGCGGAATGTGGAATGCGGAATGGAAGGGCGGGCGTCGACTCCGCATTCCGCACTCCGCATTCCGTACTCGCCTCCGTCGGCGATGGGCAGCCAGAGTGCGAACAAGATGACCGCAGGAGCTTTCACAGCTCGTTGACCAGTCGGTACGCGGTATTTCTCGTGATCCCCGTCTCCGCGGCGAGCTGCTCGGCCACGTCGCGGCGCGTCATGCCCTGCGCCAGGAGCGCGCGGGCGCGCTCCTTGGGGTCAGGGGCAGCGGCGCGCTCTTCCCGGGCCGGTTTACCCGTACCCGCCACCATCACCGTCACTTCGCCGCGGGCCGGCGCCTCGGCGTAGTAACCCGCGAGCTCGGCCAGGGTCCCGGCGCGGGTCTCTTCGAACAATTTGGTCAGCTCCCGCGCCACCGCGGCGGGGCGCTCCGCGCCGCACGCGGCCGCGAGATCCTCGAGCAGCTCGGCGACCCGCGGCGGCGCCTCGAACAGCACGACGGTCCATTCGCTCTTCGCCACCACGTCGAGCAGACGCCGCCGCTCCGCCCCTTTTCGCGGGATGAACCCCAGAAACAGGTAGCGATCGGCGCCGAGGCCCGAGACCGACAGGGCGGCCGCGACGGCGGTGGGCCCGGGCACGGTCACTACGGGGATGTCGCGCTCGCGCGCGGCGGCCACCAGCAGCGCGCCTGGGTCGCTCACCGTCGGCGTCCCAGCGTCCGTCACGAGCGCCACGTCTTTGCCGGTCGCCAACAGGCGCAGGATGCGGCGCAGTGCGGTGTCGCTCGAATGCGCGTGGAAGCTGATGAGTTCGGCGCGCGAGCCGATGTGGGCGAGCAGCGGTTTGGTGTGGCGGGTGTCCTCGGCCGCGACGGCGGCGGCCCGGGTCAACGTGGCGGCCGCGCGCGGAGAGAGGTCCTCGAGGTTGCCGAGCGGCGTCGCCACGACGTACAGGGTGCCGGCCATTTCACCACGACACCGGCCACGGCAGGCGACCGTAGTAGCCCGCCGATTGCAGCACGTAGCGGTGCTCGCGCGTGGCCTCGCGCAGGATCTTGGGCGCCGTCCCGGGCATCATCACCTCCACGCCCTCGAGCAGCTGCAGCGACCAGTCCGTAAGCGCGTTCGAAAGTTCCTCCGGCTGCACCACGGAGTCCGGGGTATCCGTCCCGCGCGGTGCCGAGAGGATCGCGATCGCCTTGTGGGCGTCCACGATGCCCGCGCTCACTTTTTGAGCCCGGCGCTTCGCCTCGCCCGGAAATTCCTTGTCCACCTCGTCCACGATACGCCAGTACAGCTCGCGGTAGGTGTTGATGAGCGCGTTGGGGGCCTGCTGCGGCAGATCGGCGACGTAGGGGAACACGGCCGCCGTGAGCACGGGCGTTTGCCCGCCGGCGCCGGCATGGAACTGCGACTCGAGAAATTTGGGAATAGCCATCACGTCCGGTTTGTCGCAGAAGTAGCCGCTGGCGTAGCGTCCGGCGTCGAACCGCACGTACGACACCCGCGCGTTCGATGTCAGCTCGAGGATGCCGCTGGTCTTGTCCCGCGCGAACCCCGCGAAGAACGCGCCCGGCTGCGCCGAGTCGACGGTGCGCATCTCGACCGGGGCCGCGCACGATTGATACATCCAGGCGAGCTGCTCCATCGGTGCGGCCGAGTAGGCGAGCTCGCCGCGCTCGACTTCCGCGCGCATCCGCTTGAGCGCCTCCGTGATGGTGATGACCTGCCGTCCGGTGGTGTGCAGGGACGCGGCGTTCACGGCCTCGCCTTTGCGGAAGAACAGCAGCAGACATTCCTCCGGCAAGTAGGCCGTGATGTAGCCGTCCACGCGGCCGTCGCGGTCGCGCTTTCCAAAGGCGAGGAGGTTGTCGAGGTGGACGAATGCGAGGCGGGTCCGATGAATCAGCCGGTTCACCTGCGGGAACGTCAGGTCCGCGAGGCGAACCGGCGAATTCATCAGGCGAGCGGTGCTCGCGCGCATGGTCCTCCGGGGAGGATGCTACGACAGATGCTGCTGGATCTTCTGCTCGAAGACCGGCTTCGGGTACGCGCCCACCAGCGTATCCACGTGCCGCCCGTCCTTGAAGAATAGAATACTCGGAATCGAGCGAACGTTAAAGCGCATCGCCGTCTTCTGGTTGGCGTCCACATCCAGCTTGGCCACCTTCAGCTTGCCCTGATACTCCCCGGCCAGCTGGTCCAGGATGGGCGCCACCATGTGACACGGCCCGCACCACGTCGCCCAGAAGTCCACGATCGTGAGCCCCTGGTGCTGTTCCACCTCCAACCCGAACGTGGCGTCCGTAACGGCCGTGAAGTTTTCCGCTGCCATATCCTTCCACTCCCTCTCGTGCAGTCGTTATGTTGACGGCGTCATGACCGACTCACGCACCCGCGTCGCCCATATCGGCATCGCCGTAGCGTCCATCGACGCCGCCCTCGGCTTTTATCGGGACGTCCTTGGCCTCGAGCCGGGGCACCCCGAAACGGCCGACGGTGCAACGATCGTCGGTCTGCCTCTGGGCGACGTCCAAGTCGAGCTCCTCGAGCCCCGCGATCCGGACGGCCCGGTGGCGAAATTTCTCGCCCGGCGCGGGCCGGGCATCCATCATGTCTGCTACCGCGTGCCGGATCTGGACCGGGCGCTTGAGCGCTGCCGGGCGGCGGGGTATCGTCTCATCGACGAGGTGCCGCGGCGTGGCGCCGGCGGCCGGCGCATCGCGTTCGTGCATCCGAAGACGACGGCCGGCATCTTGGTGGAGCTGACCGAGTAGAAACACGGGACGGGCTCCCCAAGTTCCCGCGACGTCAACTCTTGCACGGCGACGCCGGGTTCGGGATGTTCGCGAGATCGGTGCCGACCACCAGCCAGCGGCCGCCCTTCGTGAGCGCGACCTCGATCGGCACGACGACCGTGCACGACGTCGAGCGCTGCAGCTCCACGCGGAACACGCGGCGGTCTGGTTTGTTCGGCACCGGGAGCGGGCCCTCGATGACGCGGTACCCGACGTGGTTCAGATAAATCTGGAGGACGGTGAGCCGCTGGTTCACGTCCGAGCTCTTCATGTGGTCGGCGGCGGCCCCGCGCTCGCTGCCCCACAGCTCTTTCATGCGCCCGAGGTCGTTCGCCTTCACCGCCGACATGAACTGCGCGAGCGTCTCCTGAGGCGACTGTGGCGCGAGCTTCCCCGGGCCGGCTCCCCCACCGCACGCAAGGCAGCCCAGCGCGACGAGCACGGTCAGTCGTGGTCTCACGGACGTTCCTCGAGTGTGGGCGGAGTGAACCGAAGGTAAGACGGCATGCGGCTCTACGTCAACATTGATCACGTCGCGACGGTGCGCGAAGCGCGCCGCACCGACGAGCCCGACCCGGTGCGCGCCGCGGCGGCGGCCGAGCAGGGCGGCGCCGATGGCATCACCGTGCACCTGCGCGAGGACCGCCGCCACATCCAGGACGCCGACGTCCGCGCGCTGCGCGCGGCCGTGCGGACCGTGCTGAACCTCGAGCTCGGCGCGGCCCCCGAAATCGTGCGGATCGCCTGCCGCCTCAAACCGTTTCAGGCGACGCTCGTGCCCGAGCGACGTCGGGAGATCACGACCGAAGGTGGCCTCGCGCTCGCCGGCGCGAGCCGCAACATCCGCGCGGCCATCGACCGCCTCACCGCCGCCGGCATCCGCGTCAGCCTCTTCATCGACCCCGACCCGGCGACCATCGATCGCGCCGCCGCACTCGGTGTGCCTGCGGTCGAGCTGCACACCGGCCGGTACGCCCGCTCCTGGCGGAAGAGCGATGCCGCGCTGCGCACGCTCGCGCGCGCCGCCGCCCACGCCCGCGGGCGCGGCCTCGCCGTGCACGCGGGGCACGGCCTGACCTACGACAACGTCCGGCCCGTCGCCGCCATCCGGGACATCGAGGAGCTCAACATCGGGCATTCGATCGTGAGCAATGCGATCTTCCTGGGCATCGAAGCAGCGGTGCGGCGCATGCGGCAGTTGGTCGATGAGGCCGCGAAGCCTTAGCTTGGTAGCCCTATGACCGAGTCCCCCAAGCCGCTCGGCATGTCGGACTTCTTCGCCCTCGAGGCGGGGGAGTATCTCGAGCGGCTCGACGGCCTGTTGGCCAAGGGCGACAATCCCAGCGCCGACGAGATCGTGCGGCTGGCGCGCGCGCTGCGCGGCAGCGCCCTCATGGCGAATCAGCACGCGATCGCGCGCACCGCCGGCGGGCTCGAAGCGCTGGCGCGGGCGGTGCGCGAGGGACGGCGCGCCTGGGATCCGCAAACCCAGCAACTGGCGCTGCGCGGCGTGGACGCCTTGAAGATCTTCGTGCGTCGGGCGGGCAGCTGGACCGATGCCGACACGGCCAAGGCCGAGGCGCTGGCCGCGGAGCTCGAGCAGGTCGCCGGGCGGCCGTCCGCCCAGATCCGCGCGGCGGAAGCCATCGGACTCGACGCGGGCGCGCGGGCATTCGTGGCGCGCGAGGGCGCGGCGATCGCCGGCGCGCTGGAGCGCGCGGCGCAGGCGCTGCGGGCCAACCCGCGGGCGCACGACCCGCTCCAGCACGTCATGCGCGCGCTCCAGCCGCTGCGCGGCCTCGCGGCGCTCGCCGACCTGCCGCCGCTGCCCGACCTGCTCGAAGGCATCGAGCGCGCCATCGCCGAGCTGTCGCGCTCGGGGCTCCAGCCCCCGGCCAACGTGGGTGAATTGTTCCAGATCGCCGGCGGCGCCATCGCGCGGGCCGCGCGGGAAGTCGCCGAGCGCGGCCGACCCGACCCGGAAGGGGCCGACTTCCGGCAGTTCGCCGGGCTGCTGGTGAAGTTCATGGAAAGCGAGCCCGACGCCGTCTCGATCGGATCGCTCTACTACAACGATTCCGGCCCGCACATCGTGTCGCGCGGCGTTCCGGCGGCGCGCCCGTCCACGCTCGGCAAGCTGGAGCTGGTGAGCCACGGCGAACACCTGCGCCAGGCGGCGGACTCGCTCGAGCGCGCGCCCTCCGCCACGCAGCGCGAGCTGCGCGCCCACACGCTGGGCACCACCTTCCGCGCGCTCGCGAACGCCGGCGGTGGCGTGCTCGCCGACCGCGTGGCTCAGTTCGCGGTCGCCGCGCGCGAAGCGGTGGCGTCGGGGATTGCCGTGAGCAGTGCGGCCGCGTTCGCCGCCGAGCTGCGGCGCGCCGGCGATCTCCTGGCCGGCTCAGGCACCGGTGACGAGGAAGCGCTCGCGACCGAGCTCGACTCCCTGACTGCCGCGCTCCGGACCATCCAGCCGGGTGCCCCCGCTCCCGCTGCCGCTGCTCCCGTTCCTCGTCCCGCGCCAGCGCCGCCGCCCGCACCGCCGCGCGCTGCAACACCCGCGGCTCCAGTGGCGAAGGCCCCGCCCGCCCCCGCTGCTGCGCCCGTTTCCCCGCAGCGGGCCGACCAGGCGACACCCGAAACCCCCGACCTCGTCGGGTCGTGGGCCGCCTACCAGCGCCTGGGGGCGGGCGGGTTCGGCACGGCGTCGCTCGCGGAGCTCGTCGCCGGCGAGCGCGTGCCGGCAGCGCCTGCTCCCGGCTCCCGGCTCCCCGCTCCCACGCCGGCGTCGGCCGAGCCGGCGGCCGTGGACGTGCGCACCCTGTTGTATCGCGGCGACCGCGCGCTCCGCCGGGCCCAGGAGCTGCGCGCAGCCGCGAAGCAGGCGTCGGGCGACGCGCTCCGTGAGCTCGTCGACGAAGTCTGCGACCTCGTTGCCCTCGCCCTCGAGCCCAGCCCCTAGTCGCGCTTCAGCCTCCCGCTGGAGGCAGGCGTGGCTCTTGGGGCTGGTGGTCACGCTCGGCCTCCTCGCCTGGGCGCTCCACGGCGTGGACGCCCGTGCGTTGCTCGATCACCTGCGGCGCGCAAACCCCTGGCTCATGCTGGCGACGATCACGCTCGCCACCGGCGTGTTCCCAATCCGGGCGATTCGTTGGCGGCTGATGCTGCGTGACGCGAGCGGCGCGCCGCTGCCGCTCGGTCCCCTATGGCATGCCACGGCCATAGGATTCATGGCCAACAATCTGCTCCCGGTGCGGGCGGGGGAGCTGGCCCGCGCCTATGCCGCGCGGCAGGGGGCTGGGGTGCGGTTCACGACGGCGCTGGCGTCGATCGCGGTGGAACGGGTGTTCGACGGCTTGACGCTGGTCGCCCTGTTCACGCTGGCTCTCCTCGCCCCCTCGTTTCCCCGCGATGCGACGATTGGAGGCGTGCGGCTCGCGGGGCTGGCGAGGGCGGGCGCCGCATTGTTCGCGGGGGTACTCGTAATCGGCCTGCTCGTGGTGCACCGCCCCGCCCCTTGGATCGCGCTGTTGGCCCGCGTCGCGCAGGCAGTGCTTCCGGCGCGTCTCGCGGATCGCGTCACCCACCTCGCCGAAGGCCTGGTCGCAGGACTCGACGTCCTGAAGAGCCCAGGCCGCCTCCTCGGCGTGGCCGCATGGTCGCTGGTCTTATGGCTCGTGAACGCGGCGGCGTTTGCCGCGTGCTTCCGAGCGTTCGGGCTGCCGGTGCCGCCGGAGGCGGCGCTGGTGCTGCAGGGCGTCGTCGGATTCGGGGTCGCGTTGCCGTCGTCCCCGGCCTTCGTGGGCGTGTTCGAGGCCGCGGCGCGCGGCACGCTGGCGCTATACGGGGTGGACGCGACCCGCGCGGTGAGCTACGCGGTGGCCTACCATGTCGGCACGTTCATTCCGATCACGTTGCTCGGGCTCGCGTCGCTCTCGCGCATGCGCCTGCACCTCGCCGAGCTGCGCAGCGCGCCGGCGGAGGACTGAGCGGTGGATCGGGTCCGGATCGCCGCGCACGCCAAGCTCAATCTCCTGCTGCGCATTCTCGCGCGCGAAGCGCCGGCCGGGTATCACCAGATCGAGACGGCGTTCGCCCTGCTCGAGCTGGCGGACGAGCTGATCGTGACACGCACGGCCGGCGGCGAAGTCGGGTTAACGGTGCATGGACCCGACCTCGGGCCGCCGGAGCAGAATCTCGCGGTGCGTGCCGCCCGCGCCGTCCTGGAAGCGATCGGGCACAAGTTCGGCATCACCATCGAGCTGACCAAGCGGATCCCCGTGCAAGCCGGTCTGGGCGGTGGATCGAGCGACGCGGCAGCCGCGCTGCACGCGGTCAACGCGCTCGCGGCCAACGCGGTCCCCCGTCACGAGCTGCTCCACTTCGCCACGCGGCTCGGAGCCGATGTGGCCTTCTTCGCGAGCGGTGCGCCGGCGGCGCTGGCGTGGGGACGGGGCGAGCGGCTGCTCCGACTCCCTGCCCCGCCGGCCGCGCCCGTGCTCGTGGCCCTGGCGCTGCCGCCGCTCGCCGTCGCCACGCCCGACGCGTACGGCTGGTGGGACGACATGCATCCCGAGCCCGCGGCGCGCGGTCCGCTGCTGCTCGACGCCGACGCGTTCACCGGGTGGGGCAGCATCGGGCGACTGGGCGGCAACGACTTCGAGATTCCCGTCTTCGGAAAGCATCCGCCGCTGCGCGCGCTGTACGAGCGACTGGCCGGAACCCATCCCAATTGGGTGCGGCTGTGCGGTTCGGGAAGCGCCGTGGCCGCGGTGTACGCGAACGAAGCGCTGCGGGACGATGCCGCCATGGTGCTGGGTGAGAAGCATCAGCGGCTGATCAAGACGGCCACCAGGTCGGTGGCGGCACCCGGGCCCGAGGCAGCTTAGGCGAAACGGGGCGCGGACCGACCGGTCAACCGGTGGCGGACGCGCCGCTGAATGCGGTGCAGCGCACTCAACACCCGCATCGCGCCGACCAGGGCGCGGGGCGGCGCATCGACTGGGGCATCGGGCACGCCGGCGATGTTGCGGCGCTTCGCGTGGAGGCGGCACGCCTCCCAATCGAACTGCCAAATGTCGTCGAGCCAGAATTTCCGCACACCGTGCTCCTGGAAGCACCGCAGCACCTCGAAATCGTACCAGTGGTATTGCTCCTGAGTGACGGTGCGCATGTCGATCCCCGCGTCCTCCCACCCCCGGAACCACTCGGCGCGACTGGGCTCCAGCCGGCCCGCGCCGGTGAAGTCGACGTGCATGGCATAGCGCAGGCGGCGTTTGAAGACCCAGGGACAGGTGCCGCGGACGTTCTCGAGCACGCTGTACCAGCGCAGCTTGGCCGCGAGAGCCGCGGGCCGCAGGGCGGAATAGTGGAGCACCGCGATGTCGTCGAGCATCAGGCGGCGTGCGTAGTCCGGAATGGGAACCCGGACGCTGTGCATGTCGCGCGGCGCGTGCTCCACGTCATCGTCCACATATCCCAGGGGCGTGAGCCGGTCATGCCGCATGCACTGGTCGGCTGTCTCGCACAGATCGACCCGCTCGAAGCACACGATGGTGCCGGGCCGGGCGGCGAGCATCGCTCGCCAGCTCTCAGTATCCACGGCGTTGGCGGCGAGGATCTCGTCGGCATCGAGCGCCAGGATGACGCGCGGTGGGGGCACCATAGCGCGCGCGTGGCGGAGCAGCAGGAGCTGGCGGTCGCGCTCGTTGAATTCGTCGGTCGGGTTGTCGATGACGCGGACCTTGGGAAATCGGCTGCAGATGGCGCGGCTCTCGTCGGTCGAGCGCTGGTCGGCGACGACGATGTGGTCCGCGAAGCGGCTGGTGACCGACAGGAACCGCTCGAGGATCCACGCCTCGTTGCGGACCGGCGTGACCACGACGATGCGGACAGGTTCGGACACGGTGGTACGATACGACGGCATGAGGGTTTGCGACACCGGAACCGGATTCGCATACTCCCGCCGTGAACCTCGCCGAGTTCCAGGCCGTCGCCGACGAGGGGTGGCGCCGAGTCAGCGACACTCCCGGCTACCTCGCCGAGCGGGAGGCGCGCTTCTTGATGCTCGCCGCCGCCGGCGCGCCCGCCGACGGCGCGATCATTGAAATCGGGAGCTTCAAGGGCCGCTCCACGGTCGGCCTCGCCTATGTGGCACAGCGCTACGAACTAGGGAAGGTGGTCGCGATCGACCCGCACACGGCACCCTCCACCACCGATCCGGAACTCGGCGCCCAGCGGTCGTCGTACGACGAGTTCCAGGAGAACGTGCGCCGGGCGGGAGTGGTGGATGCGGTGGATTGCCGCCGCGCCTTCTCGCATCAGGTGGCGCGTGACTGGACCCGACCGCTCCGGCTGCTCTGGATCGACGGCGACCACGTGTACGAATCCGTGAAGCAGGACCTCGCGCTGTTTCGCCGCCACCTGGCACCCGGTGCCATCGTGGCCCGCCGGCTGCTTCAAGTCGATCGGCTGGGCGCAGTACCGGCCGACGGACGGACGCGCCTGGCGATTCCGCTGGCGTCGGCGGCGCCTCGCCGCGGCCGCGCGCCGTCTCATTCCGGTGGCGCAGGCGGGCTGGGTGACGAGCGGGCTCGGCTGGTGGCGCCACAAGCTGTGGTGGCGCCTGCTGCCGCATGGCCCGGTCGATCCCGCCCGCTGGGCCGCACAGGTGGCGATCGAGTAGCGGCCCCGGACCCGGCCCTCGATCGAGCGTCGCCGTCGTGCGCCTGACCGACGGCACGCTGGCGGTGGGGGACCGCATTCGTTTTCACGGCCACACGACCGACTTCACCGAGCAGATCGGCTCGATGGAAGTGAACCATCAGAAAGTCCCGCAGGCCAAGGCCGGTGACGAGGTCGCCATTCAGGTGGCCGACCGCACGCGCCAGCACGATCAGGTTTTCAAGGTGACCCCATGAACGAAGAAGCGTTCAATTTGTCCGTCCGCAAGTTTCTCAAGGACTTCGGCGTCACGGCGCAGCGCGAGATCGAGAAGAGCGTCGATGCGGCGTTGAAGGCCGGCAAGCTCAAGGGGACCGAGACCCTCAAGGCACGGGCCCGGCTCGAGATCCAGGGGTTGCCGACGAACCTGGTGATCGAGCATGACATCACGCTGGCGTAGCGGCGGTATGCGGCCACTCATCCCTGCGGTGGTGGTGCTCGCCTACGCGTGCGGGTCCTCGAATCCGGAGCCGGTTTCGACCCCCACGCCCGCTCCGGATTCCGCGGCGCTGGCGCGCGCCGCGCTGCGCGCGTCGATCAGCGCCCGCGAGCAGTACTACGATATCGATGGGTCGAGCGCCGGCGCGCTGCGGAACCAGATCCGGCGGCTCGGCCCCAAGGACGAGAGCGGCAAGTCGCAGGACGCGTTGACCGTGTGGAACCTCGAGTGGGGCTACGGCACGTTGCAACGCGGGGACAGCTGCGTGCTACGGGACGTGAAAGTCACGCTCGACGTCTCCGTGACCCTGCCCCGCTGGAAGCCGCCGGCGACCGCATCGCCCGGGCTGCTGAAGACGTGGCAGGCATACTTGAAGGCGGTCCGGCTGCATGAGGCGGGACACCGCACGATCGCCGAGCGCAACGCGCGCGAGGTGATGGCCGCGCTCATGCCGCTGCGCGGGACGAATTGCGACAAGCTGTCGGGTGAGGCGACGCGCCTGGCGGAGCAGATCGTGGCGGATGGCCGGGCGCGCAACCGCGCGTACGACATACAGACGAAGCATGGGCAGACGCAGGGGGTGGAGCTGGAGCCGTGAGCGGCCCGCGTTAACGCAGAAGCCCCCGAGAGGCCCTAGCAAGACCCTCGGGGGCTTAGCGCTCACTCGCCGAGGCGAGCGAGAGCCTCGCTTCGCTTGTGGCCGTCGTGTTGACTCACGGCCCCACCTCCTCGGGTGGTGTTCGGCACTACCGTACAACGCCAACTCAGTCCGCGCCACTGTGGTGGGCGCGCAACGCCGCCATTGGGGAGCTTAGGCTCGGCAAGAACGCCTGACCCCGGACGTCGTGTAGGGGCGCAGCATGCTGCGCCCCTACGTCTTAGCGGGCCACAAGGTAGATTCTTGCGTCGCGCTGGCCCCTCGTCCAACGGCAGGACACCAGACTTTGGATCTGGGTATGGTGGTTCGAATCCACCGGGGCCAATTCCCTTCTCTGCACCGCCTTCACCCGCTCGAGGTGCACCGATGGATTTTCGAGTGATCCGGACGACCCGCGTGTCCGTGGCGGGCCAGTCTCACCACTACCAGGTGTTCGTCCCCTTCACCTATACGCCGTCACAGCGCTGGCCGGTCATTCTCTTCTTGCACGGCGCCGGTGAGCGCGGCGACGACGGTCTCCTACCGACCCAAGTGGGCTTGGGCGCCGCCGTCCGGCAGAATGCCGCCCGGTTCCCCGCCATCATCGTCTTCCCACAGCTGCCGGCGGAGTCGCTCTGGGCGGGGGTACCCGCGCAAGTCGCCATGACTGCGCTCGAGCAAGTGAGCCGAGAGTTCCAAGTCGACTCCGACCGCGTGTATCTCACGGGCCTGTCCATGGGCGGCAATGGGGTGTGGTACCTCGCGTATCGCTATCCGTCCCGCTTTGCGGCCCTCGTCCCGATCTGCGGTTTCGTCACGGCGTTCTTTCCTACGGCCCGCCCGTTCACACCGGTCGTTCCCGCAGATAGCGGCCCACCCTTCGACGCTCTGGCTCGTCAGCTGCGGCGCGTCCCGACCTGGATTGTCCATGGTGAGATCGACGGGGCGGTTCCGGTGGAACAGTCGCGTCAGGCCGCGGCAGCCTTGAAGGCCGTCGGCGCTCCCGTGCAGTATTTCGAGGTACTGGGGACGAATCACAACGTGTGGGACGCGGCATACGGGTCGCCGGCGCTCGTGAGTTGGCTCTTGGCGCAACGCAGGTCGCGCTGATTCCACTGAGACCAATTCTGACACTATGACCGACGACCTCACTCGACGTGACTTCGTGACGGCCGCGAGCGCTGTGGCCGGTGCTGCCCTCTGGCCCGCCGCGCACGCCGCCGACCGGGCTCCCGCGCGCACCGCCGACGGCCCTGTCGTGCTGTTCCAGGGAGACTCGATCACCGATTGCGGGCGCGATCGCAAACTGCCAGACCCGAACGCGGCCAGCGCCCTCGGCTCGGGCTACCCACTGCTCGTCGCCGCGGCCGCGCTCGCGGCTCACCCCGATCGCGCGCTGCGGTTCTACAATCGCGGCGTCAGCGGCAACAAGGTCCCGGACCTCGCAGCCCGCTGGGCCACCGACACTGTGGCCCTAGCGCCGGACGTGCTGAGCATCCTGATCGGCGTGAACGACTTCTGGCACAAGCTGAGCAACGGCTATACCGGCACCGTCGAGGACTACGAGCACCAATACACGGCCCTGCTCGATGACACCCGGCGAGCCCTGCCGCGCACGCGGATCACGGTGCTCGAGCCGTTCGTGCTGCACTGCGGCGCGGTGGACAATCGCTGGTTCCCCGAATTCGACCAGCGTCGCGCCGCGGCCGAGCGCGTCGCCCGCCATGCGGGAGCGACCTTCGTCCCGCTCCAGCAGATGTTCGACGACTTGGCGCACAAGAGCACGCCGCAGTACTGGGCCGCTGACGGGGTCCATCCCACGCCCGCGGGACACGGCGTCATCGCGGAGCGGTGGCGCCGCGCGGCGAAGCTTTGAGACCGATCGTCGCGGCCGCGCTCGCCCTGCTCGCTGACGCCGCGCCGCTCGCGGCTCAGGGCACGGCGCTCGACGCCTTCCACGGCAACATCGCGGCCATTCACGCGCGCAATCGCGCCGCCTACCTCTCGTATTACTTGCACACACCGACCCTTGCACGCGTCGGCCCCGAGGGGCTCCGCGAGGGTTACGACTCCTTTGCCGCGGGAGTGGGCGCGTCCTGGCCCGACACGCTGGTCGCGACGCATTTCCGCGTCGTCCCGGTGACCCCCGACGTGGCCTACGGCGTGTACCGCTACCGCGTGGTGGACTCGAGTGGCAGCGTGCGCGGCGTGAGTGAGCGCCTGCTCGTCCGGACGTCCACCGGGTGGAAGATCGCGGTGACGACCGCCTTCCCGACGCCCGACGCCACGCCCCCGCCGATCGCGATCGTCGGCGCCACGCTCGTGGACGGCACCGGCGCGACGCCGGTAAAGAACGCGGTGGTCGTGATGCGCGAGGGCCGGATCGCCTGCGCCGGGCCGCGGGCCACCTGCCAGGTGCCCGCCGACGCCGATACGGTGAGCGCCGTCGGCAAATGGCTCATCCCGGGATTGATCGACACCCACGTGCACTTCTCCCAGACGGGCTGGGTCGACGGACGACCCGACGCGCTGGACCTGCGGGACCGCTACCCCTACGAGACCGTCGAGGCGGACCTGCACGCGAGACCTGAACGGTTTTTCCGCTCGTACTTGTGCAGCGGCGTCACCTCGGTCTTCGACGTGGGAGGCTACCCCTGGACGCTGGAGCTCCAGGCGCGGACGGCTCGGAGCACGACGGCACCACGCGTGCTGGCCGCCGGGTCGCTCCTCTCGACCATCGATTTCTGGCTGAACCTGCCCGACCAGCGCCAGTTCATTTATATGGCGGACGAGGCCACGGTGCGGCAGGCGGTACGCGCGCACAAGACCTGGGGGGCCGCGGCTATCAAGGTGTGGTACATCATGCCGCCCCAGCCACCCGACACCGTGCGGATCTCGACCCTGATGCGCGCTGCCGGAGACGAGGCGCGCAAAGTCGGGCTGCCGCTCATCGTACACGCGACGGGGCTGTGGGAAGCGAAGGACGCGCTCCGCGCCGGGGCGCGCGTGCTGGTGCACTCTGTCTGGTCGGCTCCCGTGGATGACGAGTTCCTGACCCTCGCGCAGCACCAGGGAACGATCTATGTCCCGACCCTGACCGTGCCCGACGGCTACCGCCAGGTGGCGGCCCGGCGGTTCGCCCGCGATCGTCAGCCGCTGGCCTGCGTCGACCCCACGACGCGAGCCAAGGCCCTGGCCACCGACACGGTGGCGCTCGCGCAGCGCCCCAGCGACTCCCTGCTCGTGGCGCGAACGGCACGGACCGCCCGATCGCTCGCACAAGCCCAGGCGAACCTCAAGCGGGTGCACGATGCCGGCATCCCCGTCGCCCTCGGCACCGATGCCGGGAACCCGCTGACCTTGCACGGCGCATCGGTGTTCATGGAGCTCGAGGCGAT
>WNEY01000661.1_pt1 | contig 22248 bp, 14 predicted proteins | sample 5400531 | NCBI WGS metagenome assembly WNEY01 (sample SAMN13153338, study PRJNA577476) | soil metagenome | isolation source: 200 cm saprolite under Douglas fir tree site 1 | place: USA:California | collected 2015-04-18
ACCTCGCCCTCCTCCTGGTCGAACACAACCTCCACACCCAACCCCTCCTCATCACCACCACCCCCAACCCCCACACCCCCCGAAACCTCGCCACCCAACTCACCCACCTCACCCACCAACCCACCATCACCACCGACCACATCGCCTGGCCAAACACCTAGCGATCACGCCGGCCGGGCTGCTCCGCTCCATAGGCCAATCCCGGTGGCGACAAGGAACGTCATATAACAGACCAGCCCGGCCGGGACCGCTCCGGCCGGGCTGGTCTGGCCGGAGGCTGGTCTGGCCGGAGGCTGGTCTGGCCGACCGGAACTCGTCTAACCGGGTCGGGTTAGCATTGCCGGCGCCACGAGGCTGTCGCATAACTCGTGATTCACGGAGAAAGTAGATTATTTGACTCATGAACGGCGTCCGCGTGGTCTCTGGACCGCCATGATCTAAGGAGAAAGCGGGTTCCTGGACTCAGGAACGGCATCCGCGCGACCGGCCAGCCATGATCTAAGGAGAATATGATTTCTGGACCCGGGAGTTCCGGGTCTGACCTGTACTCGGGGGCCGACGGCACGGGGCAGCAGCATCGGTGGCCCCTAGCTGCTATAGCTCCCCCATCCTCGATGACATCGCTGACCCGGAACTGCTGAAATAGCAGCAGCGCTGGGCCAGCGCTGCTGCCGGGTGCGCGGGGTAGTAGCATCGCTGGCCCGGAACTGCTAATTGCCGGGTCCGTTTTGTCGTAGGCGGCTGCGAACATGGCGGCCATGACAACCAATTTGGACGCCGACCGCGCGGTCGCGGCGGTTTTACGTAAGCAGGGCGGCCTCATCACAAGACCTCAGGCGCTGGCAGCCGGCTTGACTGAGGCGAGGTTGCGGTACCGGACTCGCACTGACGGCCCGTGGCAGGGCGTGCTCCCCGGTATCTACCTCAGCACCAACGGTCCGCTGGCAGGTGGCCAGCGTGAGGTTGCCGCCGTGCTGTATGCCGGTCCCGGGTGCATGCTGACCGGCCCGGCCGCTTTGCAGCAGCAGGGGGTACGCGTGCCGGCGTCGGATCTGATCGATGTCCTAATTCCCGCCGAGGTGAAACGTCAGAGCGTGAGTTTTGTCCGGGTCCACCGGACCGCCAGGATGCCGGACCAGTGCTTCATCCTGAACGGCATCCGGTGGGCTCTCGCGGCCCGCGCGGTGGCTGATACTGCCCGAGCTGAGTTCGACCTGCGTGAGGTGCGCGCCTTGGTGGCCGACGCGGTACAGGGCGGCAAGTGCACGATCACGCAGCTGGCGGAGGAGCTGCGGGCCGGTCCGACGCGGGAGTCCGGGCGGCTCCGTGTGGTGCTTGAAGAGGTTGCGGATGGGGTCAGGTCGGCGGCTGAGGGGGATCTGCGGCTGCTGATCAAGCGAAGCGCGCTGCCGGAACCGTTGTATAACCCGGACTTGTATGTGGGGTCGATGTTCCTGGGCCGACCGGATGTCTGGTGGCGGGATGCGTGTGTGGCCGGGGAGGTTGAGTCGAGGGAGTGGCATTTTTCGGCTGGGCAATGGGCCAGGACTATTGCGCGGCACAACCGGATGACCGCGCACGGGATCCTTGGCGTGCAGTTCACGCCTAAGCAGATCAGGACCGAGCCTCGCCGCGTCATTGCCGAGCTGAGGTCGGCCATCGATATGGGACGGCAGCGGCCAGCGCTGGAGATCCGCACAGTGCCGCGCAAATAGATTCAGCTTCAGCGGCGTCTAGCCCGGTGCACCATGAACTCGACGGCCTCGTTCATGCTGATCGGTATCCCGCATGCCCAGCCCGGTCCGGCGCAGCGTCGGTGGCCCATGGCTGCTATAGCTCCCTCCATCTCAACGACAGCGCTGGCCTGGAACCGCTGAAATAGCAGCATCGCTGGTCCATAGCCGCTACCGGATTCCCGCGGGCAACAGCCACGGTGGCCCATAGCCGCTAATGGATCCGGGGCGTTAGCGGCATCTCATCAACTCGCTGCACCAGCTGGCCGAGCTTGCCGCATCGACATCCCGTACCTGAACGCCCGGCGGCCAGGCACCTGGCCGCCGGGCGGCGGTCGGGACTTCTACCTGTGCAGGGTTGGATGGGAGGTTACGGATTCCGTGTTGACCTCGTTCGACTTTTGATACAGGGCAGCGGTGTCGAAGACGTTGCCGGCTACGCCGGTCATGCCGTCTTTGAAGCCGAACAACATTCCCTTGGCGCCGTCGACGAGCGAATTCCACTGCTCGCTGAACAGCCGACTTACTTCGTCGTTCTCGGGAAAGTTGATCAGCGACACTGCCCTCGACAGGGAAGTGTTGAACGCGATGGATGTTACGTCGCTTTTTCCGTCCAAGGTGACGGTGATCATGCCGTCCTTCGACGTGATCTTGGTCGCCTTGCTATGCATCTCCTTGCGAATTGATCGCAGACGCTCCTGGGAGCTGCGTAGCTCGTTCACTGCCTCCTGAAAGGACTCGTGCGGCTGAGCGCTCATGATGTTCTCCAATCTGTCATAGCGTTCTGGGTTTGCTCGGTTTCGCTCCGGGCGCCGATGCCGGCGATCCGGCGAGGAACGGCGTCGAAGTCGTCCTCCGTGAGGCTGTCATCGTCGGCGGCCGGGCTGCCAAGCGAATTGATGTCTGGCTCGGTGCCCCAGTACCGCGCTTCTTCCGGGAGGTAGGCGAGCCGCTGCCGCTCAACGCGTCCAAAACCAGATCCCGCGCCGCCGGCACCGCCCATCCCGCCCATCGGCGTCATCCCTAGTCCGCCTTCGCCGCCGACCCCTGTCACCTCAGTGGCGCCCGCGAGCCGGGGCGCGAAAACGGTGCCATCGCCGGTCACGACAGTGGCGCCTTCACCAGGCGCCTGGGTGCTAACTGGGGGTGCGGTGGGCGTGGCCGATGGCGTGCCATCGACAGACAGTCCAACCCGGCCGGGGCTTGGCCCGCCGGGTACTTGTCCCGCGTTCAGGCCGATCACGCTGGACGTCACCGTAGGCGGCCTGGCCACGATCGCCGGTACGCCCGATCGGTCGAGCACGACGCCACCCGGACCGCGACCGAGCGAGAACCCGGCGGTCGGCGCCGTCAGCGGTACCGCGAGACCCGGCTTCTTGCCTGGCCCGGCCTTCCTGCGCCGTCTGGCCTCATCCTGGCCGGTGGCCCCGGGCCGTCCGATCGCGCCGATGAAACCGGGTAGCCCCAGCTCCGTCGACAGGTCACTGGAGGTCCCGTTAGCTGGCGAACCTAGATCTGTGCGCGACGACAATCTGGTTGGCCCGGGAGAGGGTACGCCGAAATTCGCGCTGTCGGCCGAGATGCTTCCGCCCGGGCCGGGCAAGTTCGGGCGGCTCAAGGCGAGAACACTGATCGGGGGAAGACCAACGAGGTTCTGATCGCCACCAGGCGGGACCGGAGCTGGCCCGCCGGGGCCGTCCACAACACCGAAGTGACCGCTGACATCGCCCGGACCGTTCAGACCGCCAGGACCGGGCGACGTGACCATAAACAGGTTCGGCGGCAGATGAGCGTCGGAGCTGGGTGGCGGGGCACCAGGGCCAGGTGGCTGGGTTCCAGGATCCGTCGGACCATTCCCGCCGGGCGGCGGAATGTTGACGTGAAGGTCATTGGGAGGGATTTTATTGGGAGGGTTGTTATTGGGCGTCGGATCCACCGGATTCGGCTGGATGGGCGGCGTCGCGGGGCCGACCACTGGCACCAGATCGTTCGTGGTGGTGGTGAACTGGGTGACCAGCTTGCTCAGCGCGGTACGGCCGAGCAGGTCGAGGCCGGCGAAACCATCAGGAACGCCGGTTAGCGTGCTCGTCCACAGATTCTTCGCCTGCTGCTCGATCACCGGCCAGGTCGAGTCAACGGTGAGATCCCCGTACGGCGTGTTCTGCGGGTCCGCAATCACGTATCCGCCGTTCCCGTCCGGCGTCGCGATCTGTTCGAGAACGGTCACGACGGCGCCGAGCGGCGAGTGCGAGACAAGCTGGGTCCAGGAGGAATAAGCCGATAGCAGGTCGTTCAGGAATGTCACGGCCGATACGCCGGCCGCGGTGATGGAATCGCTGTACCGGACCGGCACGGTCAGCTGCTCGTGCAGGTTGACTGCGACCGTCTTCAGATGGTTAAGCAAATCGGCCGCCACGCTAGCCAGGTTGCCCTGGAATCCGACGATGGACCCGGAGGTCGACTCGGTGTACATCACGCCGAGCTCCTGCGCCGCCGACTGCCAGAAGTCAGTGACACTGGACACCGAGAGGCTGGCCGCGTCGAAGCTCGGCGGACCAAGCGGGAGCCCGTCGTAGTGACGCGATGGCACTCCTGACAGTGCCTGGGGCGGGGCATTCAGGAAACGGTCCCAGGGGCCGCCGACCGTATACAGGGCCGGGTTGAGGTAGATCTCGATGGAAGTGGCGCCAGAGTTCTGGCTTGTGTTCCAGCCGGCCGTCCAGATCAAGTGCGAACCCGGACCTGGTTGGCCGTCGTGGCTGATCGTCAGCCACGACTGGCCGGTGACCTCGCTCCGATCGGGGATCGGGATGTTCAGCACGGTGGCGAGCACCGATTCCCACGGCCAGGCGGAGTAGTCGTCATTGCCAGCCGTTGGTTCTGGCGTGCTCGTGCCGGTGCCGGACAGTGGCACATCGGTAGTGGTGGATAGCGAGTCCGATGACTGGTAGTGCGGCATCACTGCGTCCCCTGCCTATACTGGGCGCGCCGGCACGCGGCTGTCGGCTCGGCGAAGTCGTCGTAGTCGTCGGCGTCCTCGCCGAGATCGGCGAAGTCACGGTCGATCGAGGCGGGCCCGACGGTGGGAGCGGTACCCCAGATGTCCTCGTCCTCGGCCAGCCAGGTGGTCAGCTCCCGCTCCTGATTGCCCTGCTGGCCACCCATGCCCATGCCCCCGCCGGCCATCGGCAGGAAGAACGGCACCGCGCTGGTGCTACTGCCACCAGCCGCCCGCGCGACCTGGGCACCACCGCCAGGCGGCCCGGCAAACCGGCCGCTTGATACCGGCGGCCCCGATGCTCCGCCAGTCAGGCTGGGCAGCCCGAGCCGGGTTACGGGGACGGGCTCGGCGGGGACACCGGCGCTAGTCAGCGCGTGACGCGGGGCCGAGCTCACGTTCCGGCTATCGCCGAGGAGGGTTTGCAGTTCTCCGTGGAGCGGACCGCTGGCCGGGATCTGGCCGCTGCTCAGCGCCGTATTCAGGTCATGCTGCACCGCCCGGTTGTCGGCCAGCGCCGTCTGAATGGAGTTCAGGCTCGGCGTGCCCCCGCTGGCCAGCGCCCGGTCCAGCGCATGACGCAAAGCCGCCCTGGTGTGAGCATTGTCACCCGAAGCCTGCTGAAGCGCGGTCCGCAAAGGGCCGGTCTTCGGCACCTGCCCGCGGGCCAGCGCCGTGTTCAGCAACGACTGCACATTACCGTCATCCTTCAGCGCCATCTCCAGCGCCGTCCCCGCCGGCATGTCACCAGCCAGCGCACTGCGCAGCGCCGCCTGCACCATGCTGTTGTCCGCCAGCGCCTTCTCCAGCTCGTCATGCAGCAGATCCGACTTCGGAGCCAGCGCCAGCGCCCTCAACTCAGCGTTACTGTCCGCCAGCGCCGTCTGCAACTGGCCCTGCACCGGATTGCCGACGCCGCCGAGGCCATTGAGACCGCCGAGGCCATTAAGCCCGCCGCCCAGCGAATTGAGGCCATCACCTAGCCCGAAGCCCAGGTTACCCAAACCGCCACCGAGAATTTTCAGCCCGTCACCAAGACCCTTGCCGAGGTTACCCAGATCGTTGCCCAGATTATTCAGACCGTCGCCTAGGCCGTTGAGGTCACCCAATCCGCCGTTATTCAGGCCACTGTTGTTCAAATTTCCGTCGCCCGACGGGTCAATCTTCGAGAGCGAGGGCGGGGTCACCGGCCGGACGATCCCGGCCGTAGTCAGATAAGACACGGTAAGCGCGTTTATCAGCGCCCGCGCGCTAGTATCAAGTGTTTCGTTAATCGACGTCAGCCAGAGTTTCTTAGCCTCGTTCTCCACCGCGACCCAGGTGCCATCGGCGAGCAGGTTCCCGAACCCGCTGTAGCTGCTCGTACTCAGGGAATTCCCGAGCTGATCGGAAATCGAGTTAGCTGCCGTGAAGAGGTTGTAGTTAGGCGGCTTTGAGGAAAAAATCTGCGTGAATTCACTGATCGGAGTGTTGTAATACGCGTCCCACGGCCCGCCCGCGTCCTGCAAGGCAGGGCTGAGATATACATAGAGGCTCGCCATGAACGGCCAGCAGTTGAACCCGAAGATCTGAAAGAGAGAACTTCCTTCGCCTTGACTGTCAGTAACAGTCCACCGCAGGCCGGAGATCAAGGACCGGTCGGGCAGTTTCATTCCTAGTACGCCGTTAAGTACCTGCTCCCAATTCCAGGCGCTGTAGTCGTCACCGCCGGGAGTGTTGATGGGAGTAGAGCTGGGAGTGTTGTTGCTGTATCCGTTGTCGGGGGTATGGCTCGGCTGGTTGTAACTCCCGGCCGGAGGACCGTCGTTGTAACGCCCTGTATTATCCGTAGATGAGTTCCACGGGAGGCCTTGGTTCAACTTACTTTGCCCCACGGTATTTCCTCCTCACGCGCATCCGGGCGGTACGGCGGCCGAGTTGGTTCTCAGTTAATGGGGGGACGTAGTCGGGTTCGGTTGCGGCGTAGTCGGATTCGATGAATTCGAGCTGCTCGCCGGGGTGTTCAGGTCACTGATGGTGTTCTGGAAATCCTTGACCAGCTTGTCTACGGCATCGTTATTTAAACTTTTCCGATCTGGGTGACGTTGCCGTCCGCCATTTGTGGTCCCTCCGATGAATAGCTAGCCGGTCCTGTGGCTGTCCGGTGAGGTGCCGGACAGCCACAGGACCGGCGCGATCAGGTGATTGCGGACCACTGGAGCGCGAGGTGGTTGTCGGTCGTCCCGTAGTTGACGGTCATGTCGTCGAGCGTGCTCCCGTACCTGCTCAGCAGGCCATTCATCTCGGTCAGGTCGTTGTTCCACCTGGCCTGCACGGTCGTGTACTCCGCCTCCGAAGCACCAGACCAGCTCGCGCGCAGCGGGCTGATGACCTCATCCAGCTGACCCAGCACCCGCTGGATCGCCATATCAGCGTCCTGCAACGCCTGATGAACGTTATTGACCTGGCCATAATCGACATAGATCTGGCTGTCACTGGCTGCCATGAAACTTCCCTTCCTCGGATTTGTATGCGGACTACCGCGCGCCGCTGAACGCCGGCAGCGCCGCGGCCATCTCCATGCCCTGCTGATTGCTCTTCTGCAACTGCAGGGCGGTATCACCGAGCTGCTGCGCCATCCAGTTCAGGCTCGACCTCAGATCCTCGAAATCCTGCGTCCACTGCACGACCGCCATGCCGAACCGCTCACCGGCCGTCGTGACCATCGCGCTGCTCGTAAGCTGCTGCTGCGAATCGAACACTCCGCTCACGATCTGAGTCAGCGCCGTGACCGCTTCCTCGAATGCTTGCTGCGCCTGAAGCGTGACGTTGATCTCGTTCTGAGTCACCGGCGCCGAATTACCCGTAGGCATAATTGACTCCCATTCGGAATTGATTGGTGCTTGAAAAGGGACCGCTATCGGTCAACTCATCCGGTAGCCGCTCACCTCCTCATCGAGGCCAGATCGAGGGCCGGGCCGGTTGGCAATAGCCCGAGTAGCGACGCGGGCACCGGGACGGCACGACCCGCCTGGTAGCCGAGGGCCGAAGCGGCACTGGCCGATGGCACCGCGAACTTGACTCCGGTGTCCGTGACCAGGAACAGCGAGTCGCCCCCTACGCCGGGCGCGGCCTGCGGCCGGACGAGTCCTCCGCCGCCGGGAACCACGCTGATCAGGTTGGCGGTCTGCGGGCTGCCGATCACGCCAGGAGAACTCAGCGCAGGCGGCATTCCCGGTGGCGGTACCGCGAAGACGAACATCGGCGGGCCCCCGGCGCCGGGGTATCGCATGCACGGAACGCCGGGAGTAGCCGAGTCGTCTCGTGGCGGTGCCGATGGCGCGCCAGCGGTGTCGGCCAGGGGTTGGTGGACGATGGGGGCGTGCACCATCGCGGCCGGGCTGACCGGGACCGGTGCCCCGGTCGCGCCTTGGTAAGCAGCGGCACTGGACGGATCGCCAAGCACGATCGCCGCCTGAGCGGCCGTAATCGGAACGAGCGCGCCTGCCTCGGCGAGATAGAACTCGCTCTGACTGCCGACGTTACTGGTGACCAGGACCTGGCCGACGGTAGTGCGCACCGTCCCGATCAGCGGCCCTCGCCCGCCGCGTCCAGGTACGTCGACCGGCCGCAGGTCCGGGCCAGCCGGTACCGCGTTCAGCCAGGCTGGACTGACATCGGTGACGGGGGCCCGGCCGAGTCCGAGCGCCCCGGCGATCCACGACGCGTCCAGCTTCAGCCTCTGGCCGCGCCAGACCAGGTACTCGGTGCCCGCCGCCCGCACGAGCAGCCCGCCGTTCGGCGGGGGCTGACCGACCGGAGTCGAGGTTCCTATCGTCAGCGACACCTGCGGATGGCCAGCGCTCAGGGCGCAGACCAGCCAGGCGCCCTTGCCGGCGGCACCGGCGGCTGGCATCGTGTCGGGCGCACCGACGATACCGACCGGCTGGCCCTGCGGGATGCCGGTCAGGGTGGCGGCAGGCACCACCGTCATCGCCGCGTTACCGCCGGTCAGCAGCAGTGCGGAGGACCAGTTCAAGACGGGCCGCAGCTCGTGATCGGCGTAGACGTAGCGGGCGCCGGTCTCCTTGGCCATGACCAGCTCGCCAGCCGTCATCGTCACTGTTTTGCCGCCGCCCGAGATCAGGCCCCAGACCAGGAACGCCGCGACCATCAGCGTGCCGAGCAGCAGCCCGCCGAATGAGCCAAGGCCGGTCCGGCGCAGCGGGCTTTCCGGAGAGTCAGGCTCACCATGCACCAGCGCGGAAGTCAGGCGCCCAACCACGTAGGCGTGGGCCTGAACCTGGTCACGTCGTGATCTCATGTCACACCGCCCGCCTATCCGCGCCCGGTTTTGGCGAACTGGTAGAGGTTCAGGAGCCAGAGGACCTCTGGGATGAGCGCGACCGCCGTGAGCGTATGCAGCAGGTCACCAGCCCGGCCCCAGTGCGGCAGCAACTTGGCTCCGGGCAGCGAGCGCTCGGCTGCGAAGATCAGCCCAGCCGCGACCACCATCGCGACCATCACCGTCGGCCAGGCGTGGGCATCGGCCCTGAGCCCGGCTACGATCACGACCGCCGCCGCGCCGGCCACCGCCGGGAGGACGATCGCGAGCCGCTGCCGGGCCGACGCGAGCACGCGCGAGTGCAGCAGCAGCAACGCGATCACGTCAATCGCTACTACGCGCGCCGGCCAGCCGGTGGTAACGGACAGCACCGCCAGGCACCCGGCGATGACCACGCCCAGCCCGCTGTACAGGCCCGTCATATACCGGTCAGCCATCCGAGTGCTCTCCAGCACCCGCTGGCCCGGCACGGGATCAAGGTCGGTCTGTAGTTCGTCGGGGCTGGCAGGCGTCGGGTCAAGCCGCATGTTCGCCAGCTTGAACGCGATGACCGGGACCCAGCCGCCCAGCGGCAGCATGAGCGCCAGCAGGATCCCCGCCACCGAGGCGGCATCCAGCCTGGCAAAGGTAGCCAGTGCGCCGCCGATCGCCACGAGTGCGGACGCAACCCACACGGCGACCAGCGCCGGATGCCGCCCGCCTCGGGCCAAGCTGACCGCCATCGCCGCCCCGGCCACGGCAACCCCGCAGGCCAGGAGCATCGGGTGCCAGCTAGCCAGGCTCGCCGGTCCGGCGCCGCCGTTGCCGGGCAGCAGCGGCAGTTCGGCCGCGGCCAGGCCCGCGTAGCAGATGGCCGACGCCCCGAGCACGCTAGCCGCCGGCAGATCGGCGAAGGCGCGCGAGGCAACGGCCGCGAGCCCGATCAGCACGACCGCCATGGCGGCCGCGAGCAGATCGGAGAGGCCGCCCAGATGACTGGCCAGCAAGGCGATCCCGGCCGCGAGCGGCACGGCCAGCACACCTGCGAGCAACCGCCGCGACATATCGGGCTGCCAGCGATCGGGCCGGGCGGAAATGCCCGTGGCGATGCCGTCGATGAGATCGTCGAAGTCGAGCGGCGGCAACTGCTCGGCCCGGGGCCGCAGGTGCACCACGTCGCCATCGCGCAAGCCAAGGGCCGCGACGCTGAGCTCCTCCCGCAGCGGCGGGTCGCCGAGCCGCTGCAGCACCCATCCGCCGTGCTCGAGGCCAGCGTCGGCGAGACCGTCACCGAGGTGGCCGACCAGGGCGGGGAGCAAATCGATGAGCGGTACGTGCGCCGGTACTGCTAGCTCTGCGCTGGCGCTAGGCCCGCACAGGGTAAGGCGGCACAAGTCGTCCATCATGGCTGGCTGGCGTGCCTGCTCGGCGGAGGGCCCGGCGGTTTCCGTGACGTTGACTTGCGCCGCGCCAGTGCTGGCATCTGACCACGGCGCGAGGTCCGCGAGCGGGCCGCCGCTTCCATTCGCGGCTGACTCTGGCGGATGTTCGTTCATTTCATCCATACGCGCGAGCCGGCTTCGGTGCTTCATTGCCGCGATTGACGCTTCCGCGGCCTAGCGCGCGTATAGCTAACGTCGCGGTTTTGCCGCGAGCCCGCCCGTTACCCAGAGCGGGCGCCGATCCAGAGAGGGAACCCGGCGATATGAGCACGACCTTGTTCCGGCGCCCAGCGCGACGACAGCCACCCGAGATGCCCAGCGGCGAGCTGTCGCTCCAGGAACCGCCGGTGATGCCGGAGGAGCCCAGCGGCAACATGGGGTTGCTGCTGACGTTCCTGCCGATGGCGCTCGGATCGAGCATGATGATCTTGCTCTTCGTGACCCCTGGGAAGGGCAGCGGCGCGACGACCTGGCTGGCCGGCGGCCTGATGATGGTGACCACGATGTCGATGATGGTTGGCCAGATGGGCCGGACGACCAGCACGCGCAAGCGGCGCACCAAAGGCGAGCGCCGCGACTACCTGAGATACCTCAGCCAGACCCGCCGCAAGGTCAGGCAGCAGACGGCTCAGCAGCGCAAGGCGCTCGCCTGGATCCACCCCGACCCGACCGCGCTTTGGTGGGTCGCCTTGAGCGCGCGGCTGTGGGAGCGGCGCCCGGGGCACCCCGACTTCGCCGACATCAGGATCGGCACCGGGCCGCAGCTCTTCGCAGTCAAGATCAACCCGATGCAGACCAAGCCCGTTGAGGATCTTGAACCGCTGTGCGCCCGGGCGCTGCGCCGGTTCATCAGCGCCCACGCGACGGTCGCCGACCAGCCGGTGGCGGTCTTCCTGCGCAGCTTCGCCCAGATCTTCCTGACCGGCGATCCGGACCTGGCCAGAGCCGCCGCCCGCGCGGCTCTCACCCAGCTCTTCGTGCTCCACGCGCCGGAAGACCTGCGCATCGCGGCCTGCTGCAGTGAACAGACCGCCGCTGACTGGGAATGGATCAAGTGGCTGCCGCACTCACAGCACGCCACCGAGGCCGATGCGGCCGGGCCGGTTCGCGCGCTGCGTCCGTCACTCGGTGAGGTCGTCGCCTTGTTCGGGGAGGAGTTCGCCGAGCGTCCCCGGCATGAGCCGGGCGCCGCACCGGGCCGGGAAGAACCTTACGTCGTCGTCATTCTCGATGGCGGCGACGTCAGCGACGAGACGCGGTTCATCACGGCCGGGTACCGGAACGCGGTCTTGATCGACGTCGGCGCCACCGTTCCGTGGCGGCATTCCAAGCGTGTCCTGCGGCTGGATTTCACCGCAGACAATGACGCCGCCGGAGCAGACGGTCCCCGCCTCGACATGGTCCAGGCCAACCGGTCAGGCAAAGAGGTCAGGACCTGCGTCGGTCGCGGCGATGTGCTGAGCGTCGCGCACGCCAGGGCCTGCGCCCGGATCGTCTCGCCATTCCGGCTCGGTGTCACCACCGAGATCTCCGAGCCGCTCGCCACCGACTTCGACGTGGCCAAGCTGCTCGGTATCGCCGACGTTGCCACGTTCGATCCGCGCCCGCTTTGGGGGGTCCGGTCGGCGGCGGACCGGCTGCGGGTGCCGATCGGCATTGACGAGGAGGGCGGGGTTGTCGAGCTGGACATCAAGGAACCCGCCCAGGGCGGCAACGGCCCGCACGGAGTGCTCATCGGCGCCACCGGCTCAGGCAAGAGCGAGCTGCTGCGCACCCTGGTCTTGTCGATGGCGATCACCCATTCCTCCGAGACGCTGAATTTCGTGCTCGTCGACTTCAAGGGCGGCGCGACCTTCATCGGGCTGGACCAGCTCCCGCACACCTCGGCGCTCATCACCAACCTGGCCGACGAGGTGCAACTGGTCGCCCGGATGCAGGAATCCCTGCAGGGCGAGCTCGTGCGCCGCCAGGAGCTGCTGCGCCGGGCCGGGAACTACAACTCGGCGCTCGACTACGAGAAAGCCAGGGCCCAGGGCGCGCCGCTCGACCCGCTGCCGACCCTGTTCGTCGTGGTCGATGAGTTCAGCGAGCTGCTGTCCGCGCACCGGGAGTTCATCGACCTGTTCGTGATGATCGGCCGCCTGGGCCGCTCGCTGGGCGTGCACCTGCTGCTCGCGTCCCAGCGACTGGACGATGGCAGGATCCACCAGCTCGAGTCACATCTGTCGTACCGGATCGGCCTGCGCACGTTTTCTTCCATGGAATCACGCGCCGTTATCGGCGTCCCCGATGCCTACGAACTCCCCGCCCGGCCAGGGTCCGGCTTCATGCGGATCGATAACTCGACGCTGATCAGGTTCAAGGCGGCGTACGTGTCAGGTCCGTACCGCGCGGTCACCTCCAAGCGCCAGCGCATCGAGGCCGTCAGGAAGCTGGTTGTTCCCTATGTGACCGACCACATCGCGAGCCGCGCACCGGGTCAGGGCGGGGCGCCGGCCAGCTCGGATGAGCCCGCGGGCGAAAACCACACGAACCCGGCCGGCCAGGACGCCGGCGGCGAAGGCGGCACGCTGCTCGAGATGATGATCGACCGGATCGCCGGCAAGGGTCCAGCGGCCCACCAGGTCTGGCTGCCGCCGCTGCATGCGTCGCCGCCGCTCGATGAGATCATGCCCGCGCTCGAGCCGATTCCCGGCGTCGGGCTGGCCCCCGTGGACTGGGCCGGGCGCGGCGGCCTGGTGGTGCCGATCGGCGTCGTTGACCGGCCCTTCGACCAGGTTCGCGACCTGCTGATGGCCGACTTGTCCGGAGTCGGCGGGCACGCGGGCATCGTCGGCCGGGCCCAGGGTGGCAAGAGCACACTGCTGCGCACGCTGATCTCGTCGATCGCGCTCACCCATACCCCGGTGCAGGCACATTTTTACTGCCTGGACTTCGGCGGCGGCATGCTCGCCAGCCTTGCTGACCTGCCGCACGTGGGCAGCGTCGCCACCAGGCTGGAGACCGACCTGGTCAACCGGACGATCGCCGAGATCACCGCGCTGGTCACCAGCCGGGAACGGCGATTCGGGGAACACGCCATCGCCACCATGGCCGCCTACCGCCAGCAGCGCGCGGCCGGAAAGTTCAGCGAAGACACCCATGGTGACGTGTTCCTCGTCATTGACGGCTGGACCACGTTCAAGACCGACTTCGAACCACTGGAGGCCGCGCTCAGGCAGGTGCTCCCGCGGATGCTGAACTACGGCGTGCACCTCATCGTGTGCGCCAACCGTTGGATAGAGCTGCACAGCTCGGTGCGCGACCAGATAGGAACCAAGCTGGAACTCCGGCTGGGTGACCCGCTCGAGTCCGTTATCGACATCCGGGCTTCAAAGAACGTGCCTGAACTGTCGGGACGCGGGCTGACCACCGGCAAGCTGCAGTTCCTCGGGGCGCTGCCGCGCATCGACGGCAGCAGCGAGACGGCCGACAGCGAGGACGGGCTGGCGGCACTGGTCGCCAACATTAGCGACTGCTGGTCGGGCGCGGTCGCTCCCAAGGTACGGATGCTGCCTGACAAGCTCGGTGTCGAGGAGCTGCCGCCGCCGGAAGGCAAGCTCAAGGTGGCCATCGGCTGGAGCGAGACCGATCTGGCGCCGGTATGGCACGACTTCTCGACAACCGCGCACCTGACCATCCTCGGTGACACCGAGAGCGGCAAGACGAACCTGCTCCGGCTCTTTGCCAGGGCGGTGACCCGCTGCTACACCCCGGATGAGGCTCGCGTCTTCCTGGTCGACCTGCGCCGTGAACTCTACGACGCGGTGCCGGCCGAATACCGGCTCGGCTACGCGGTCTCCGCCGCGGTCGCCAGCCAGGTCGTCACCGACATCGCCGCCCAGCTGCGTGACCGCGTGCCCGGCCAGGACATCACTCCAGAGCAGCTGCGGCGCCGCGACTGGTGGAGCGGCCCTGAAATGTTCCTGCTGATCGACGACTACGACCTGGTCGCATCGTCGGCCAGCAGTCCGTTGCAGCCACTGGTCGACTTCCTTCCGCAGGCCGGTGACATCGGCTTGCACGTCGTGATCGCCCGCGGCGCGGCCGGGTCCATGCGCACCTCAATGGACCCGGTACTGCGCCGACTGCAGGAATCCAATACCCCCGACATAGCGCTGTCCTGCCCGCCGTCGGAAGGACCGCTGCTCGGCAACGTCCGCCCCCGGCAGTTCCCGCCCGGCCGGGCCATGCTGCTCACCAGACGCGGGTTCCGGATCCTCCAGACCGCCTTCGTCGGCGACCAGGACAAACCCTAACCTCGGGCTTTCGCCTGGCGGGTGATCCGGACTGCGTGGCGGAATGAAAAAGGTGCCTTTGGCCTGGGAGGATAGGGCTTGTCTAGGGTCCTGTCCATACCTGAGCCGAAGGCTGACCAGGACGCTGACGGTGACCGGCCTGGGCCATGGCCTGACGGCCCGGCTGGAGCGCTGGCCGGGGCGGCGGTGTCGGGCGGCACTCCTGCGGACCAGCGACCAGGAAGGACACCCCCGCGGGACCGTGGAACCCGCTGGCCGGCACGCCAGCCGCAGCACCAGCCTGCCCTGCCCCAGACCGGACCGTGAAAACACTGACCATTAAAAATCACTGAGCGGTCGCGGACATCACTGAGGGCCCGGATTTATCACTGAGTTCGCCGCTTCCAGGTCACTGATCTCGCCGGCGCCGAGCCTATGGGCTAGCGAAGACGATGGCAGCAGTCGAAGCCACAAGCTCTTCGCCGGACTCAGGAGGACGAGTCATGAACGCTGCTACAGCGGGCCACCCGATCAGTGCTCAACGAAATACCGCCACCTCAGCGCCCGGTCTCGTACTGGTGCGGACGCAAGAGCAGCCGCGCGCGGCGGGCGGCCCGCCCAGGGCGGACGGCGAGTCGATGAACCAGTTGTGGCGGATCAACGGCACCTCGCTGATGCGGTTCGCACTCAAGCTCACGCTCGGCAACAAGCATCGCGCCGAGGACATCGTCCAGGAAACCCTGGTTCGCGCGTGGCGCCACCCCGAGGTTATCGACGGCCACGCGGAAACCATCAGGCCCTGGCTGTTCACAGTCGCTCGCAACGTCGCCATCGACCTGTGGCGAATGCAGTCGCGACGCGATGACGTCATCGAGGACCGACCGATCGACCGGCCCAACCCGGTGCAGGACATCGATCAGGCCATGACGGCGATGGAGGTGCGGGCGGCGCTCGCGGAGCTGACTCCCGAACACCGGCAAGTCGTCGTAGAGGTGTACTACCTCGGCCGGTCAGTAGCCGAGATCGCCGAGTTGTTCGGCATCCCGGAAGGCACCGTGAAATCGCGCACCTACTATGCTCTGCGCCAGCTGAAGCGGCTGCTGACGACCGAATCGGACGAGCAGGCGGAGCAAGCGTCAGCGCTGACCGCCTAAGTGCCAGCCTGCAAAGGTCACCATTGCGCAAATGACGGATAGAGCGCACCGAACATTACGATTGGTGCCGTGGGCGATGACTGGTTCGTAGGTCGCGGTGAAGAGCTTGACCTGCTCAGGGGAATGCTGACCGGAGTCATCGCCGGCGTGGGCGGGTCAGTCCTCGTCGAAGGCGAGCAAGGGATCGGCAAGACAGCGTTGCTCAGGCAAGCGCTGTCGGCCGCGGCGGACCGATGCCGGGTCGCGTGGGGAACGGCCGACGAGCTCGGGCAGCAGTTCCCGCTCGGACTGATGGCCGACTGCCTCGGCCGGGAGGGCCGGCTGGCAGCGATCGGCAAACCAGCTGACACCGGCGGAAGCGGCGCAAGCGGGAGCCATCACGTGCTCGCCGGCGATCCGGTGCTCGCCGGGGTCGAGCGAATGCTCGAACTGGCTGACCGACTCTGCGCGGCGAGCCCGCTCGTGGTGGTGGCCGAGGACCTGCAGTGGGCCGACGAGGCCAGCGTCCTTGTGTGGAACCGGCTGAGCCGCGCGGCTCGGCAGGCACCGATACTGATGGTCGGCTCACTTCGACAGGCATCGGCCAGGGACGACCTGGCCCAGCTGCGGCGTGGGGTTGCGGCCCGCGGCGGGCAGATCATGTCGCTCGGCCCGCTGGCAGCGCCCGAGGTCTCCGATCTGGTGGGCAAGGTGGTGGGCGGCCGCCCGGGGCGCCAGCTGGCGACGCTCACCCAGCATGCGGGCGGAAACCCGCTGTATGCCAGGGAACTAGCCGACGCCCTGGTGCGGGGCGAACGGGTGCGGGTCATCGAAGGGGTCGCCGAGTTCACCGACCAGGCCGCTGACGTGGGAGTGCCGGTGTCGCTGGCCGGAGTGATCAGCGCGCGGCTGGCGTCGCTCAGTGAGGATGCGATCGCGGTGCTGCGATGGGCAGCGGTGCTCGGTCAGGAGTTCTCGGTCATCGACCTCAAGGTGGTCACCGGGCTTGACGCCAGCGATCTGATCGAGGTGATAACCGAAGCCGTCACCGCGGGCGTGGCGGCCGAGGCGGGACCGCGGATGCGGTTCAGGCACGGCCTGATCCGCGAGGCGGTCTACGAGAGCATGCCGGTTTCATTGCGATCGGCACTACATCTTCAGGCAGCGCGAGCGCTGGCCGACGCCGGCGCGGCGCCGGAACGAGTCGCCGCCCAGCTCGTCGCCGGGCCAGGAGCCGCCGACGGCTGGGTGCGGGACTGGCTCACCAAGGCAGCGCCGCTCCTGGCTTACCGGGCACCCAAGGTCACAGCCGACCTCCTGCGCGCCGCGCTATTCGAAATGGCCGCCGATGACCAGGACCGGGAGATGCTCGAAACCGTCCTGGTGCAGGTGGAGTTCCTGCTGATGGCCGATGACGAGGTGGAGAGAGTCGGGCGCCAGCTGCTCGCCAGCGCGCACGACCCAGATCGAGCGGCCGAGATAGCGTGGCTGGTGGCTTACACGGTCATGCGGACGGCCCGGCCAGCCGAAGCGGCCTCGATGGTAGAGCAGGCGCTGACCCGCCCAGGCCTCAGCGACGTTCATGCCGCCAGGCTGAACGCCCTGTACTCGATGACGCTCGTCGGGACCGACCGCCTCGACCAAGGTGTCGAGGTAGCCACTTCGGCGCTGGCCAGCGCGCAAGCGATCGGTGACCGGTTCGCCGCCGGGTACGCGCTGCAAACGCTGATGTGGCGTCTGTACCACAGTCGGGACTTCACCGGACTGCTTGACCGGACAGACGAGGCGCTGGACGTCATCGGTGACGATCCGCAGACAATTGACCTGCACCTGCTGATGCTGATGAACCGATTCTCCATACTCGACGCCCTGGATCGCCGCGCTGACGCGCTCGCCACCGCGCAGCAAGCTCTAGCGCTCGGTGAGCGGGTGGGAACGTCGCGCCTAAGCGAGATCCGTTCATACCTCGCGGCTGTCTACTTTGATGCCGGCCAGTGGGACGATGCGAATGCCCAATTGGAGAACGCCGTTGCCTCCACCGAGCCCGAGCTGCACAAGGTCCTGGCTCGAGCGCTCGCAGCGCTGATCGCCGGGCACCGGGACGATTCCGCCGCGCTGGATGAGCACCTCACTGCCATCAAGGGCATTCCGGTACAGGACATCGCCTGGGGGAAACCGGTCGCCGAAGTGTTCCTAGCGCGAGCGCTGGCGGCCGAACGCGCTGGTCAGGCCGACGAGGCAGAAGCGGTGCTCGCGGAGTACCTGGATCCGGACCTCGCGAAGGCCATCGGCGACCTGAATGCGTCGGTGCTGCCGATGCTGACCAGGCTGGCGATCGCGGCCGGACACGACGATGTCGCGGCCGCGGCCTACGCCGCCGCGCGGGAAAGGGAAACCGAGACCACCGCTGAACATTGCCGCGGGCTCGTCGAATCTGACCCGGCCGCGCTGATGGCGGTTGCGATGACGTACCCTATGGCCAGCCATCCGCTCGTCCATGCCGGCGTACTGGAGGATGCGGCGGTGGCGTACGCCGAGCGCGCCGAACTCCAGGCCGCGCGAGCAGCCTTCGCCGAGGCGGTGCAGCTGTATGAGGAGCTGGGCGCGAGCTGGGACATCCGCCGCGCCGCCGCCAGGCTCAAGCCGCACGGGATCCGCCGGGGCACCCGCTCAAGGCGCCGCCCGGACTTCGGCTGGGACGCCCTGACCGCTACCGAACTCAAGATCGCTTACCTCGTAGCCGACGGCCAGTCCAATCCCGACATCGCCGCCGAGTTGTTCCTGTCGCGCAACACCGTGCAAACGCACGTCTCGCACATCCTGACCAAGCTCGGCGCCCGGTCACGAACCGAGATCGCCAGCGAGGCTGTCGTCCACCCGCGCCACCCTCCCTTCCCGCTCCACCCGCCCTTCCCGCGCGCGAGCGGCTAAGTCCATCGTCTGCCAGGGCCCGATGCGCCTGCCGTCGGCGGCAAAGACATGAATGTGCGGCACGTCGACGGTGACAGCGACATCCTGGCCGATCGCCCATCCTCGCGGCGAATCCAGCCGCACCAGCAGCTGGGACTTGCGATGCCCGCCCTGGTGCCCTTGGGCCGATGGCGGGGGCGCAGCCAGCCCCGGTCGCGTGCTCACCACATTCAGGTCAACCGACCGGAATCCGACCTCCAGGTGGGCCAGCCACTCGTAGCCGTGATATTCGAGCGAACCGACCCGGCCGCGTAGGCCCGTCCCTTCGACGTCGGCTCGGGACGAGGGGATCAGGTTCTCCGGCCGGATTCCCACGATCACAGGCTGCCCGTGATAAGGGGTGAGCGCTTCGGCGCGTGTTGCGGCCCAGCCCAGTTCGAGATGCTGGGTGCCGAAGTCGATGATGACCCGCTCGCCGTTCACCACCCAGATAGTCGCCCAGGTCATGTTGATCGGCGGCGAGCCGAGGAACGACGCGACGAAGGCCGTGCCAGGGTCGCTATAGATGCGGCCGGGAGTACCGATATCTTCGATCACCCCGTCACGCATCACCGCGATCCGGTCCGCCAGCGACATGGCCTCGACTTGATCATGGGTGACGTAGATAGTCGTGACCTTCAGCGACCTGATCAGGGCTGCGATCTCGGCCCGCAGCCCGCTGCGGAGGCCGACGTCGAGGCTCGCCAGCGGCTCGTCCATGAGCAGGACCGCCGGCTTCCCGCGGATAAGCGCCCGGCCCATCGCCACTCGCTGGCGCTGACCGCCGGACAGCATGGCCGGCTTGCGGTCCAGCGTCTCGGAGATCTGGAGCCCATGCGCGATTTCGCGGATTCGGTCGGCGATGACGGCCTCGTCCACCAGGCCGGAGATCCGCAGCGGAAAGGCGAGATTGTCCCTGACGGACAGGTGCGGGTAGAGCGCCAGATCCTGGAAGACCATGGCGACGTTGCGCTCGTGGGGCGGCCGCTCGTTGGCGATGTGGCCGTCAAGAACGACCCGGCCATCAGTCGGATCCTCCAGCCCGGCGATCATCCTGAGAATGGTCGTCTTGCCGCACCCCGATGGCCCGAGGAGCACCAGCAGCTCCCCTGGGTCGACTTCCAGACTGACGTCGTCCACGGCCAGTACGCCACCGTCGTAGATCTTGGTCACCTGGTCAACAGCTACCGCTGACACCAGACCACCTCCCCGTGGTAGGGCCTCCGCGCAGGACTATGACCCAGCCCTGCGGGGAGGCCCGGCATTGCAGGGCACTTCCGCCCAAACCTTGCGGCCGCACGCGTCTCCGCATTCCCCGGTCCGCGACGCCAGGGCGCACACCAGGTACAGCCCCATACCGCTTTCTCCGGCTGGGCAGGGACCATCCGGCCATCTGGGTCCATGCGGCGCCCCATCGTCGGCGACGGAAATCCGCACGGTACCCGTGTGATCGCGCCAGCTCACCTCGACAGTGAACCGCCCGCCCCGCCCGCTAGCCGTGTGCCGAACCGCGTTTGTGGCGAGTTCGACCGCGATCGACAGCACGTCTTCACGGGCAGGGCAGGCCGGCAGCAACCCTGCTAGCCAGCGGCGCACGTACCTCAGCTCGGAGTTCTGGCCGGGGAAGCTCCGGTGCAGCCGGAGCGTTGGCCCTGGCCCAGGGAGCCGGGGTGGCAGCGTGTGAACAGCCATGGCCTCTCCAGCCGCCTACTTGAGCGCGCCGGCGGTGAGGCCGGAGATGATGCGCCGCTGCGCGAAGATCACGATCAGCGCGACCGGCAGGGTGGTCAGCACCACGGCCGCATCAATGCGGTTGTAGAACACCTGGTACTGACTGTGGCCGAGGGCCACGATCGCCAGCGGCGCGGTGTACCTGCTCGGGCTCGATATGAACGACAACGCGAACGCGAAGTCGTTCCAGGCGAGGATGAACGCCAAGATCGCCACCGTGAAGATGCCGGGGACCGCGACCGGAAGAATGATCCGGCGCAGCGCCTGCAGCCTGGTCGCGCCGTCGACGACGGCCGCCTCCTCCAGCTGGCGGGGAATCTGGGAGAAGAAGTTGGCCAGGAACCAGGTGCCGATCGGCAGCGTGTAGACCAGGTAGGTGATGATCAGCGCCGCGAAATTGTCGAGCAGGCCGAGGCGTTGATAGGCGAGGAAAAGCGGACCCGCCATGGCCAGCACCGGAAAGAAGCTCGTCAGCAAGATGAAGCCGAGAATGGCCGCCTTGCCGCGAATCCTGGTCCTGGACAGGGCATAGCCTGCGAATACCGACAGCACGACGGTCAGGGCGGTCGCGAACAGCGCGACGAACAGGCTGTTGAGCAGCGACCGGCCGAAGTTGATGCCGGTTAGGTCGGTCCGGAAGATGTCGAAGGTGTAGCTGCCGAAGGAAATGTGCCCGGGCAGCAGGCTCGTGGTTCCCTGGCTGAGGTCGGCCGAGGTTTTCAGCGAGGTGATGACCATCCAGTAGAACGGGAACAAGCTGGCGATCACGAACAGGGCGATGAGCAGGTAGAACCCTGTCCGCTTCGCGATCTTGCCCTGAGTGGCCGGCCACCCGTCCCGCCGGACCCGGTCCGCGAAACCGGTGATAGCGCTCATGCTGACCTCCTCACATGTGCTTGCCTCATCACAGGGCCTCCTCGATACGGAACACCCGGACGTACAAGGCGGCGATCATCAGCGCGAAGGCCACCAAGGCCACCGACACCGCTCCGCCGTAACCGAAATCGAACTGGGCCAGGAACGCCTGGTAGTCCAGGTAGGACAGGACCGCCGTCGAGTTACCCGGCTGGCCCCCCGTCATGTTGTAGACCACGTCGAAGATCAGGAACGAGGACAACGTACGGAAGATCAGCGCGACCAGCAAAGCGGGCTTGAGCAGCGGCAATGTCAGCTTGCGGAAGGCCTGCCAGGAACTCGCCCCGTCCACCGTGGCCGCTTCGTAGATGTCGCCCGGGATCACCTGCAGCCCGGCCAGCAGCACGATGGCAATGAATGGCGTGTTGCGCCAGGCATCGGCCACCAGGATGCCCGCCCAGGCGGTCCAGGTTTCAGCCAGCCAGGTGGTGTGGGCTCCCGGCAGGTGCAGCACGCCGAGGATGTAGTTGACGAAGCCGCTCTGCGGGTCGAACATGTTCTTCCACAACTGGGCCGACACTACGGTGGGAACCGCCCAGGGAATGAAGACCGCGGCCCGTACCAGCCCGCGACCGCGGAACGCGCGGTTGAGCGCGAGCGCCAGGCCCAGCCCGATCAGCGTCTCGATCGCCACCGACACCACGGTGAAGCCCGCAGTGCGCAGCAGGGAGGGAAGGAAAAGATTGTCGGTGAAGATCCGCTTGTAGTTGGCCAGCCCTGCCCATGTCGGCGGCAGGCCACTGTTCACCACGTCCTTGTGGAACGAA
>WNEY01002713.1_pt1 | contig 22197 bp, 20 predicted proteins | sample 5400531 | NCBI WGS metagenome assembly WNEY01 (sample SAMN13153338, study PRJNA577476) | soil metagenome | isolation source: 200 cm saprolite under Douglas fir tree site 1 | place: USA:California | collected 2015-04-18
CGAGACCGCGCTCGTCGTAGGCCCGGACGTCGAAGAGGTGCCAGGCCGGCCAGGGAAGATCGTCGACGTCGCGGTGGCGGCCCCGGCGGGGATTGACGCGGACTCGATCGCTCGCCCGCCACGCCACGCCGGCCACGTTCTCGTAGTCGGTGCGGCCGGCGGCCAGGGCATCATCAGGGCCACCGCCGTCTCTTCGCCCTCGCCCATGACGATGAAGTCGAGCCGCGCCTGCTCCATGGAAAACTCGGGCAGCCCCGTGAAGTGCTCACCGCCGACGACGATGACGACGTCGGGCCGGGCCGCGCGAACGGCGTGGATCAACGTCCGTGTCGACGGCCACAGGAAGCAGAACATGACGGAGAGGGCGAGCACCTCCGTGTCCGGATCGATCCGTCGAATGATGTCGGCGGTGTCGAGCCCCACCCGTCGGAACACGCCGTCTTTCTCCACCCGGCTCGGAGCTTCGCCGATCGCGTCGATGACGCCGACGCTGAACCCGGTCCGCTCGAGGGCGGCGGCGACATAGGCGAGTCCGAGGGGAAGTGACGGGGTCAGCGAGGAAAGGTTTTTGGAGCTGAATCTTGAACGAGCGGCGTCGATCTTCGCTCGAGAAAGGTCAGCCGCCAAGCCCTGTCCCTTGAGCGCCAAATCGAGCGGAGTGTCACACGCCGCCGCGAAGGAAGTCAACGAAGTCCGCCGCTAGGTCTCGTCCTCCTCGATGCGGTGCATGGTCTCGTCGTCGAGGCCGAAATAGTGGCCGATCTCGTGGATCACGGTCTCCCGCACGAGGTCGGCCATGTCCTCCTCGTCGGCACAATCCTCCTCGATCGGCCCCCGATAGATCGTGATGGTGTCGGGCAGGACGTTGCCGTACGTCGAGTCTCTCCGGGTGATGTCCACGCCGCGGTAGAGGCCGTAGAGCGTGTCGGGCGGCTCGATCTCCATCTCGGCCAGGGTCTCGTCGTCGGCCCAGTCCTCGACGACCACCACGACGTTGGTCAGCCTCTCCTTGAACCGGCGGGGCAGCTTGCGCAGCGATTTTTCCACCAGTGCCTCGAACTGCCTCCTCGTCATCGACGGCGAGCGGGCCTACAGTCCGCGGACGCGTTCGACGTTGATGACGTCCGGGACATCGCGGATGGCGGCCATGATCCCCTGGAGCTGCTCGAGGTCGGCCACCTCGACGACGAAGTTGTTGATGCCCCGGCGGTCGTCGGTGACCATCACCTCCGCCTTGGTGATGTTGCCGTTCTGGGAGGAGATGGCGCCGGTGATCTCCGACAGCAGCCCGGGGCGATCGCGGCCGATATAGACGGCGATGCGGACGGGACGGGTCGACGTCTCCTCCTCCACGTCCCACTCGACGTTGATCAACCGCTCGCGGTCGAGCACGCTCTTGGCCACCGTCAGGCAGTCGCGAGTGTGGACGGTGAGGCCGCGCCCGCGCGTGATGAAGCCGACGATCTGGTCGCCGGGCAGGGGGTTACAGCACTTGGCGAAGCGAACGAGCAGGTCGTCGACCCCGCGGATGCGCACGCCCTGCTCGGTCTTGGGCTTGGTGGCGGCTCGCGGCTTCTCGAGCGGTTCCAGGATCGCCGTCGGGGCCAGCTTGTTGACGATCTGGTGGACGGAGCTCTTGCCGTAGCCGATCGCGGCCAGCAGATCGTCGACGCCGGGGAAGCCGAGATCGGCGGCCACCTTGCGGGCATCATCGCCGCCGAGGATGGTGGTGCCGTTGAGGCGGTACTTCTTGGCCTCCCGCTCGAAGAGCTCCCGCCCCAGCTCGATGGATCGGGCGCGCTCTTCGACCTTCAGCCACTGATTGATCTTCGCGCGGGAACGCGTCGATTTGACGATCTGCAGCCAGTCCCGCGTGGGATGGGCGTTGGGCGACGTCACGATCTCGACGATGTCGCCCTGGCGCAGGCGCGTGCGCAGCGGCACCAGCTTGCCGTTGACCTTGGCCCCCACGCAGTGCTCGCCGACCTTGGTGTGGACGGCGAAGCCGAAGTCGATGGGCGTGGCCCCTTCCGGCAGCGCCTTGACGTCCCCCTTGGGCGTGAACACGTAGACTTCGTCGGGGAAGAGGTCGACCCGCACGGTGTCCATGAATTCCCGCGGGTCCTTCATGTCCTGTTGCGTCTCGATGAGCTGGCGAAGCCAGACGAGGGACTCGTCGAGCTTGTCCTTCCCCGCCTTCTTCTCCTTGTACAGCCAGTGGGCCGCGATGCCTTCTTCGGCGATCTTGTGCATCTCCCAGGTGCGGATCTGGATCTCGACCGGGTCGCCCTTCGGCCCGATGACCGTCGTGTGGAGCGACTGGTACATGTTGACCTTCGGCATCGCGATGAAGTCCTTGAACCGGCCGGGCACCGGTTTCCACAGCGAGTGGATGATGCCGAGGGTGCCGTAACAGTCCCGCACCGAGCTCGTGATGACCCGCACCGCGGTCAGATCGTAAATCTCGTCGAACTCGCGGCCCTGGTCGTGCATCTTCTTCCAGATCGAGAAGAAGTGCTTGGGCCGGCCCCGGATCTGGGCCTCGATGCCGACCTCGGTCAGCTTGCGCTCGAGGATGGTGATGACCTGATTGATCTCGGCCTCGCGCTCGAGGCGCCGCTTGGCCACCCGCCTCTGGAGGTCGAGGTAGGCCTCGGGGTGCATGGTGCGGAGCGCCAGGTCCTCCAGCTCGGCCTTCACCTTGGCCATGCCGAGCCGGTGGGCCAGCGGCGCGTAGATATCGAGCGTCTCCTGGCCGATCTTGCGGGCCTTCTCCGGCGGCAGGTAATCCAGCGTCCGCATGTTGTGAAGACGGTCGGCGAGCTTGATCATCAGGACGCGCAGGTCGCGCGCCATCGCCACCAGCATCTTCCGGAAGTTCTCGGCTTGCCGCTCCTCCCGCGAGGAGAAGGCGAGCTTGCCGATCTTGCTGACGCCATCCACCAGGTTGGCGATCTCCAGGCCGAACTCGCGCTCCAGCTCGTCCTTGGTGGCGCCGGTGTCCTCGAGCACGTCGTGAAGGAGGCCGGCGGTGACGGTCGTCACGTCCATCTTGAAGTCGACGAGGAGGTGGGCGACCGCGAGGGGGTGACTCAGGTACGGCTCGCCGGAGGCGCGTTGCTGGCCTTGGTGCGACGCCTCCGAGAACCGGTAGGCGCGCGTCAGGAGATCAAGATCAGCGCCTGGCTGATACTTGGGAATCTCCTCGATCAGCGTCTGGAGTTCGGTCAAGGCCTTGAAACCCCTGGTTAAACATGTGATTTTACAGGGGCGATCAGGCTTTTACCACCGCTTTTTTCGTCCGGCGGACCCGGCTCTCGACGTACTGCGTCCAGTCCACGACGATGGCGGCCGCCACGTACGTCGTGGAATACGTGCCCGTGATGACCCCGACGAAGAGCACGAAGGCGAAGTCTTCCAATGTCTTGCCCCCGAAGAACAGCAGGACGGCGGCCGAGAAGAACACGGTCAGCGCCGTCAGGATCGTCCGGGAGAGCGTCTGGTTGACGGCCAGGTTCATATGCTGGGCGAAGGTGATTCCCTTCTGCTGGCCGAGCTTGCCGCGGTTCTCCCGGAGGCGGTCGTAGGCCACGATCGTGTCGTTCACCGAGTACCCGATGATGGTCAGGAGCGCGGCCAGGATGGGTAACGAGAACTCACGGTTCGTGATGGACAGGGCGCCCAGACACACGAGCACGTCGTGGAAGACCGCGACCACGGCGGCCACACCGCCCTTGAGGTCGAAGCGCATGGCGATGTAGAGCATGATGCCGACCAGTCCGGCCAGGACGGCGTAGACGGCCTGCAGCTGCAGGTCGCGACCGACCTGGGGCCCAACGAACTCCACGCGGCGGATCTCGAACTTGCCGAGGCCCTGGTCAGCCGCCAGCGCGGACTGCAGGCGGCGGCCGACTTCCTCGGGGCTGGTCGACGTAAGCCCCACCCGCACCAGATATTCGTTGGGATCGCCGAAGCGCTGGATGACCGCGTCGCCCAGACCGACCTTGGCCAGCGCCGTCCGGATCTGGGCCACCGACGGCGCCCGCTCGAACCGCACCTGGGCGAGGGTGCCGCCCGTGAAATCGATGTCGTAGCGCAGCCCGCCGTGGGCGACGATCGACGCGATGCCGAGGAGCGTGACCGCGATCGAGACGACGTACGCCCACTTCCGCTTGCCGATGAAGTTGAAGTTCGGGTTCGGGAAGAGTTCGATCATATCGAGACCGTCTGCAGCGTCCGGCGGCGCACGAACACGAGGTCGAAGAGCAACCGCGTGAAGAAGTACGCCGTGAAGAGGCTGGCGGCCAGGCCCACGAACAGCGAGACGGCAAAGCCCTTCACCGAGCCGGTTCCAAAGTGCGCGCGCGTGAAGCCGGCGTCGATGGCCGAGCGCGGCGACTTGCCGAGCCGGAGCTCTTCCCGGATGCGCTCGAAGATGAGGATGTTGGTGTCGACGGCCATGCCGACGGTCAGCGCGATGCCGGCCAGGCCGGGCAGCGTCAGCGTAGCGCCGAACGCCGCCATGCACGCGAAGAGGATCAGGAGGTTCAGGCCGAGGGCGACGTCGGCGATGAACCCGGATAGCCGGTAGTAGATGAGCATGAACACGAAAACGACGGCGGCCGAGGCCGTGATCGCGATGAGACCCTGACGGATGGAGTCGGCGCCCAGCGACGGCCCCACCGTCCGCTCCTCCAGGACCACGACCGGCGCCGGCAGCGCGCCCGCGCGCAGGACGATGGCGAGGTCGCGCGCCTCGTCGATGGCGAACTGGCCGGTGATGACCGCGCGGCCGCCGGGAATCCGCTCGTTGATGCGTGGGGCCGAATACACGTTGCCGTCGAGGATGATCGCGAGATGCTTGGCGACGTTCTGCTCGGTGATCTCGCCAAAGATCCGGGTGCCCACCGGATTGAACTCGATGGCGACCTGCCAGTTGCCGGGCGAGTTGGGATCCGCCTGCACCTCGGCGCTGTTGAGCTCGGCCCCCGTGAGCAGCGTGCGCTTCTGGACGACGTAGGGAACCTTGCGCTCCGTCTTGGTCTGCTTGTCGACGCGGCGCTGATAGAGGAGCTCCGACCCCTCCGGGAGGCGGCCGGCCAACGCGTCCTCCACCGAGGTGCGCTCGTCGAGCAGCTTGAACTCCAGGAGCGCCGTCTTGCCGATCAGCGCCTTGGCGCGCTCGGGATCCTGCACGCCGGGGAGCTGGATGAGGATGCGATCCTGGCCCTGCCGGGTGATGGTCGGCTCGGTCACCCCGAACTGGTCCACGCGATTACGGATCGTCTCCACGCCCTGGCGCACGGCGAGATCGGACAGGCGCTTGACCTCGGCTTCGGTCAGCACCAGCTTGAAGCGGCCGGCGGCCGCGTTCTCGTCGGTGCGCTGGAAGCGTCCCAGCTCGTTGGTCACGGTCAGCGCATCGTTCCAGTTCTGAGGCGAGGCGAGCTGCACGATGATCGCGGTGTTGCCTTCGCGGGCGATACGCGTCACGCCGATGCCCTTGCGTTCGAGGGCCGCCTTGAAGTCCTCGGCCGCGCGGTCGGTCTGGCTCGCGACGGCCTTCTCCGTCTCGACGCCGAGGACGAGGTGGATGCCCCCCTGCAGGTCGAGGCCGAGGTTGATCGTCTTTTTCGGCGGGAAGAGGTACCAGAGCGAGCCGACGATGACGAAGGCGACGAGTGCGATCCTGACCCAGATCCGTCTAGGCATCCTTGTCCGCCATGCTTTCCACCAGGATCCTCCCCACCGCACTCCGATCGAACTCGAGCTTCACCTGGTCGGCGACGCGCACCGTGACGGTGTGGTCACTCATCCCGGTCACCGTCCCATGCAGGCCGCCGGTGGTGACGATGCGATCGCCCTTCTTGAGCGCGGTCAGCATTTGTTCGCGGTCGCGCTTCTGCTTCTGCTGGGGCCGGATGAGCAGGAAGTAGAAGATCGCGAAGATTGCGGCGAAGAACACGATCTGCGTCATCATGGCGCCCGATCCGCCGGCGGCGCCGGGTGGAGCAGACGCCGCGAACGCAAGCTCAGCGGCGTGGGCGGCGTTCATTGCGAAATCAGGCCTCCGTCCGGGACTCTGAGTCGAGCGAGACGACAACCGATCGTACAGGATACCGCTCGAAAAACCGAGCCTTAAATGGCGCCAGACGCCCCTCGGCGATCGCGCTCCGGAGATCGGTCATGAGCCCGAGGAAGAAATGGACGTTGTGCAGGCTCAGGAGCCGGAACGCCAGCAGCTCTTCGGTGACGAAGAGGTGCCGGAGATAGGCTCGGGAGAACTGCCGGCACGCGTAGCAGCCACAATCGTCCTGGAGCGGCCGGGCATCACGGGCATATGCGGCGTGCTTGATGACGAGCGGGCCGTCGGCGGTGAAGCACTGGCCGTTGCGCGCGTTCCGCGTGGGCAGCACGCAGTCGAAGAGATCCACGCCCTGGCTGACCGCCTCGACCAGATCCTCGGGCTTGCCCACGCCCATGAGATAGCGCGGTTGCCCCGCCGGCAGCCGCACGGCGACGGCCGCCGTCAAGCTGTACATGAGCGCTTTGGGCTCGCCGACCGCCATTCCACCGATGGCGTAGCCGTCGAATCCCAACGCGACCGTCTCGGCGACGGCCCGCTCGCGCAGATCTTCCCAGGCGCCGCCCTGCACGATGCCGAAGAGCGCGGCGGCGCTCGCGCCCGCCGCGTGGGCGACCTGAGCGCGGCGGGCCCAACGGAGCGTCAAGCCCAGCGAGCGCTCCGTCGCCTCCCGCGTGGCCGGATAGGCCAGGCACTCGTCGAGCGGATGGATGATGTCGGCGCCGAGCGCGTGCTGGATCTCGATGGACCGCTCAGGGGTGAGCGCGTGCGTGGAGCCGTCTATCGGTGACCGGAATTCCACCCCCTCCTCACTGAGCGTCCGGATCTTCGAGAGGCTGAACACCTGAAAGCCGCCGGAGTCCGTGAGGATGGGACCATCCCAGCCCATGAAGGCGTGCAGACCACCCAGCTCCCGGATCAGCTCGTGGCCGGGCCGCAGGAGGAGGTGATAGGTGTTGGCCAGCACGATCTGAGCGCCGGCCGCGATCAGATCATCCGGTCCCAGCGCCTTCACGGTGCCGCGGGTGCCCACCGGCATGAACGCCGGCGTCTCCACCAGGCCGTGCGCCGTCGTCAGCCGGCCACGGCGCCCGGCGCCGTCGGTCGCGAGGACTTCGAATTTCATTGCATCGAAGCGTGGCAGGCCGGCTTGCACCGTGGGTGGGCTGTTCTGGGTGCGCGGTGGCTCCGTCCGTGACTCCGTTCGTCCGCCAACCCATCGCCTGGAGCCGGGATCACCGGGAGCCGCCGGCTGCGTTCGCGCATCACACGATGAGCGTCGCGTCGCCGTAGGAGTAGAAGCGATAGCCGGCGCGAAGCGCATGGTGATAGGCCTTCAGGATCAGCTCACGCCCGGCGAGGGCAGAGACGAGGACGAGAAGCGACGAGCGCGGCAGGTGGAAGTTGGTGACGAGCGCGTCGACGACGCGGAACCGGTGGCCGGGCGTGATATAGAGGTCGGCCGTTCCGAGCCGGGACCGCACCCGCCCGTCGGTCTCGGCGGCGGACTCGAGCGCGCGGGTCGTCGTCGTTCCCACCGCGACCACGCGGCGGCCGTCGGCCCGCGCGGCGTTCACGGCCGCGGCAACGCCATCGGGGATCATCACCCGCTCGGCGGCCAGCACGTGGTCTTCCACGCGTCCGGTCTTGATGGGCCGGAAGGTCGCCGGCCCGACGTGGAGGGTGAGCGCGTGGATCTCGATGCCACGTCCGCGCAGGCGATCGAGGAGCGCGGAGGTGAAGTGAAGTCCCGCCGTGGGAGCCGCCACCGAGCCTGGCGGCCGCGCGTACACCGTCTGATAGCGCTCGCGATCGGCTGCCGAGGGTTCGGCATGGCGCGCGATGTAGGGCGGGAGCGGCGGGACGCCGTGGCTCGCCAGCAGGTCTTCGATCGTGCCGTCCAGCCGCTCGACGATGCGCGGGCCTTCCGGCTCGACGGCCACGATACGCAGGCGGGCCTCGACGGGCCCCGGAGCCACCAGCATCGTCTCCGCCCGGCACCGGCGTCCCGGCCGCACCAGCGCGCGCCAGCGTCCATCGGCTTGCGGCTCGACGAAGAGGAGCTCCACGCGGCGCTGGCCGGCGTCGAGGGCAAGCACCCGGGCTGGAATCACCCGCGAGTCGTTCACGACGACGCAATCTCCGGGACGGAGCAGATCGGGCAGCTCGCGAAAGACGTGATCTTCGATCGCGCCGCGGGCCCGGTCGATCAGGAGCAGGCGCGCGGAGTCGCGCTCGGCGGCAGGCGTCTGAGCGATGGCGTCGCTCGGCACCTCATAATCGAAATCGTGGAGCTCCACGACCCGTGAGTGTACACGGGCGGAGCTCAGCCGATCTTCGCTCCGGGAAGCACGGCGCGGTCGGGCTGAAGCAGGACGACCTCGCCCGCCTCGTCGTAGGCGCCGAGCACGAGGACCTCGGACACGAACGGACCGATCTGCTTGGGCGGAAAGTTCACGACGGCGACCACGCGGCGGCCGATCAGATCCTCCGGGCGGTAGTGGCGGGTGATCTGCGCGCTCGAGCGTTTGACGCCGAGCTCACCGAAGTCGATCCACAGCTGGTACGCGGGGCGGCGGGCCTCGGGGAATTCGCGGGCGTCGGTCACGATGCCGACGCGAATGTCGACCTTCTCGAAATCCGGCCAGGTGACCGGAATGATCGGTTACCTGCCGTCGAGGAAGCCGAGCGTCGCACCGGGATAGTAGAACTCCAGGATACGGCGCGCGGTGTGGCCCTGTTCGGCCATGCCCTTGGCGCCCCACTGGCACAGACCCACGCCATGGCCATAGCCGCGGCCGGCGAAGTGCGCGGCTTCGCCGTCGACCGCGACGGCGAAGAGCGTGCTCTTCAGCGTCTCGAACCCCACGAGGCGGCGCAGCTCGTTGCCGCGCAGGCGGGCGGCGCCCCGCGTCCCATGCACCGTCACCACCGACGCCCGCAGTGACGGCGTGCGCTCCGTCACCTCGATGGCGCTGACGGTGCCGACCTCGACGCCGCCCCGGCGCAGGATCTCCGTCAGTTCACCGAGCCGCACGTCGAGATTCCAGTAGTAATACGGCGAGCCCGTCGAGAACGGGCACACGACCGGCTTCAGCGCCGGCATGTTGCGGGCGGCGAAGACCGTCCGCGGATCTTCCGTGTACCCGCCGCTCTCGCTGTGATAGAAGGCCAGAAATAGCTCGCCCTCCCAGCGCAGAACCTGACCGGCGGTGTCCTGCACGGCGTTCCACGCCGCCGATGCCGGCGAGACGCGCCCGGCGAACATCTGGTGCGCGGTCGACGCCACGATCTGGTACGGCTTGCCCGCGGAGATCTGGCGCTGATACGCGGCGTAGGTGCGGGCCACGATGGCCTGAGCCCGCAGCGCCTCGGCCGGCCAGCGCTCACCCGTCTCCGCCCGCAGCACGCCGGCCAGGTACTCCTCCATCGGCAGCTCGTTGATGACGGCGAGAGCTCCGCCATGACGGACGATCTCCAGTGGAGATGCGTACTCGCGACCATTGAGACGCAACGGGCGGTCACTCGTGAGCCGGAAGCCGGCGGCCTGACGGCCGTCGATCTCGACCGCAGCCGGGGCGGCCACGGCGCGAACGAAATCCGATCGCCAGGACGGGCCGGCACAGCGGGGGCAGCCCCCACCCAGCGGAGTCACCTCGACGTCGGTGCCGCGGATCTCGGCCACGCGGACGGACTCGGCGAGAGCCACGCGGATCGTGCCCGAGGTGAAGGCGGCGGCTGGTGAGGCGACCAGCAGCGCCAACACCGCGAGCAGGAGTCTCACCGGCGGCCGATCAACCAGAACATCAGCGTGAGGATCACGCTCAGGAGGAGTGACGTGGCCAACGGGAAGTAGAAGGACCAGTTCCCCCGCTGGACGTGGATGTCGCCGGGCAGGCGGCCGATCCAGGGAACGCGTCCGGCCAGCATCACCACGAGACCCACCACCGTGATGACGACGCCGACGATGACGAGCGTACGCCCGAGATCGGGCATGGCCTCACTCGAACAAGCCGCCCTGGCCGCTCGAAGCCGCCGGTGGCTGCTTGCCCAGGTGGACGTACGCCTCGCGCGTCACTCGCCGACCCGTCGGCGTGCGCACCACGAAGCCGATCTTCAATAGATACGGCTCCACCATCTCCGTGAGCGATTCCGCCTCGTCGTTGATCGTCGCCGCGACCGCCTCGATCCCCACGGGGCCACCGCCGTAGTGCTCGATGATCGCGCCCAGGAACCGTCGATCGAGCCGGTCGAGACCACGGGCGTCCACACCCTCCTTGTCGAGCGCGTCGTGAGCGATGGCGGCCGTGATGACGCCGTCGCCGGCCACCTGGGCATAGTCGCGCACGCGGCGGAGCAGACGATTCACGATGCGTGGCGTGCCGCGGGCACGCTGCGCGATCTCGCCGGCGCCGCCGGTCTCGATCTTCGCGCCCACGATCTCGGCCGAGCGGAGCACGATCCGCGCCAGCTCCGCCTCCGAATAGAAGTCGAGATGGTGGAAGATGCCGAAGCGCTCCCGCAGCGGCGCCGACAGCATCCCGGGCCGCGTGGTGGCCCCGACCAGCGTGAAGGGCGACAGGCGGTGCTTGATGGCGCGCGCATACATGCCGCGTTCCATCACGAAATTCACGGAGAAGTCCTCCATGGCCGGGTACAGCAGCTCCTCCACGACCCGCGGCAGGCGATGGATCTCGTCGATGAAGAGGACGTCGTGCTGATTGAGGTTGGACAGGATTCCCATGAGATCGCCGCCCCGCTCGACGGCCGGACCGGACGTCGTCACGAGGTTCGTCCCCATCTCGTTGGCGATCACGCCGGCCAGGGTGGTCTTGCCGAGGCCGGGCGGGCCGTAGAGCAGGACGTGGTCCACGCACTCGTGACGCCCGCGGGCGGCCTCGACGGATACGCGCAGACTCGCCAACGCCTGCTCCTGGCCCACGTACTCGGCGAACGAGCGTGGGCGAAGCTGGCGCTCGAACTGCGCCTCTTCGGGCGCGGCGGCCCGACTCAGGATCCGCCCGATTGTTGGGTCCTCCGGAGGGGGCGGCGGCGCGGCGGCGCTCACGAGGCCTTCGCTCCCCGGTAGATCTCGTCGAAGAGCTCTTCGGCGCTCATCACGCCGGGCCGGCGCTTGAGGGCGTCGGTGATGAGCTGCGACGCCTCGCTCGGCCGGTGACCGAGCTGCTTGACGAGCACGTCCCACACCAGCTCGCGCAGTCCGTCCGCGCCCTCGGAGACGACGACCGACTGCGCTGCGGTCGGGGTGGCCTCGCCCTGGAGCAGCGCGAACTTCGCCACCTTGCCGTGGAGCTGGGCGACGATGTTCTTGGCCTTCTGAGGACCGATGCCGGGCAGCGAGCGGAGGTACTTCTCGTCCTGGCGCGCGATGGCAGCGGCCACCTCGGCCACCGGGACCGCCAGTGCCCGTGCCGCCACCATCGGGCCCATGTCCTTCACCGTGATGAGCTTCTCGAAGAACTCCTTGTCGAGCTCATGGGTGAAGCCGATCAGCACCGGGCGCGGCTGGTCCCGGGTCGCGTGATAGTGCGTGACCAGGCTCAGCTCGCTGGCCTTCTCGCCGTCATCCGGCGTCAGGTGCTCGATCTGCCGCATGACGATCGGTGGGAGGAAGACCTCGTAGCCGACGCCGCCGGTCTCGAGCACGACGCGATCGTCCAGCCGCCGCCGCAGGCGCCCGTTCAGGGAGGCGATCACCGGGCCATCACCGCAGGCGCAGCCGGCCGAGGCCGGTGAACGCCAGGGCGAGCGCGTCGGCCACGTGAGACGGCCGCGGCAGCTCGGCGAGCGAGAGCAAGCGCTGGATCGAGTGCTGGATCTGCTCCTTCGACGCCGCGCCGTGGGCGGCGATCGCCCGCTTGACCTCCGCGGGCGCCAGCGTCAGGACGGGCAGATCCTTCTGGTGCGCGGCCAGACAGATGACGCCGCGGGCGTGGGCCATGAGGAGCGCCGTGCGCGGAAACGCGTACGAGGTGTAGAGATCTTCCACGACGACGGCGGTCGGGCCGTGCTTGTCGAGCAGCCCCCACAGCCCATCGTAGATCGCGTGCACACGCTCGGCGAGCGCCATGGTGGCGCGGGTCTCGATGACGCCGGCGTCGAGGACGTCGATCCCGGCAGGGCCCGATTCGAGGACGGCGTAGCCGGTGCCGACGAGGCCAGGATCGACTCCGACGACCCGGGCGGGCAGGCCGCCCGCCGGCCGCTCAGACGGCCGAGATGGCCTCCATGACTTCATCCGGGATGTCGTAGTTCGCGTATACCGCCTGGACGTCGTCCAGTTCCTCCAGCGCCTCGATCAGGCGCAGCACCTGGGGAGCGTCCTTGCCTTCCACTCGCACCGTCGACTGCGGAACGAACATCACCTCGGCCTCGACGACTGGAACGCGGCCCCCCTCCAGTGCGCCGCGAACCGCGTCCATTTCACCAGGGCCGGTGGTGATCTCGAAAACTTTTTCCTCCCGCGTCATGTCGGTGGCCCCGGCGTCGAGCGCCTTGGCCAGCAGGTCGTCCTCGCCGATCTTCGTGGCGTCGACGCGGATCACGCCCTTGCGCTCGAACATCCAGGCCACGGCGCCCGACGCCCCCATATTGCCCCCGAACTGATCGAACGTGTGCCGGATCTCGGGAGCCGTGCGGTTGCGGTTGTCGGTGAGCACCCGGATCAACACGGCCACGCCGCCTGGCGCGTAGCCCTCGTAGGTGATCTCTTCATAGGACTCACCCGGCAGCTCGCCGGTGCCCTTCTGGATGGCGCGCTTGATGTTCTCCTGCGGCATGTTCGCCTCTTTGGCCGACTCGATGGCCGCCTTGAGGCGCATGTTGGCCTTGGGATCCCCGCCGCCGTTCCTGGCGGCGACCGTGATTTCGCGGAGGATCTTGGAGAACAGCTTCCCGCGCTGGACGTCGGCCTTGCCCTTCTTGCGCTTGATCTGCGACCACCGGGAATGCCCTGACATCGTCGCTACCCTTTCTCAGCCGGGCTCTCGCCGGCGAGAGCCGCCTTGAGGCGCTTGACCCGCGCCAGCCGCTGTTCCCTCCGCTCCCTCGCCGCTTCCCAGCGCCGCGTCTCGCCCGGCGTCTCGGGCGTGAACGTGGGGCACGGTCGCGGCCGGAGATCAGGCCCCAGGTGCACGTAGGTCAGGAAGGCCGTACAGGCGTGGCGCACCTCGCCCGTCCACGGCTTCTCCGTCAGCACCTCCACCCCGACCTCCAGCGACGACGTCCCGACGTAGTTCAACCCGGCCTTGAACGTGACGACCTCGTGCGTCGAGATCGGCGCGTAGAAATCCATCGCGTCGAGACAGGCCGTCATGACCAGACCCCGACAGTATCGCATCGACAGGATGCCGCCGGCCTCGTCGAGCGCCATGAGCAGCTTGCCCGCGAACATGGTGGTCCCGAACAGGGCGTCCTCCGGCAGCACCGGCCGGACCGATTCGAATCGCCACGTCGTATCGGTCGAAGCGGGGTCCGCGAGCCAGGCTCGGGCCGAAGGCGGGTCGTCCTCCTGGCGGCTCGCCCAGCGAGCCAGGCGCTGACCGCGGCGTTGCCGCGCGGCCTCGACCAGCGCGGTCTCGGCGGAGCCCCGGGGCTCGACGCGCGCCCGCACGGGCCGCGGGCGAATGTCATCGCCGACGCTCACGAACACGAGATGAGAGTTCAGGGTGACGTTGCGGCTGCCGGTCTTCACGTTCTCGGCCCAGACCCGCACGCCGACCTCGAGCGAGCTGCGCCCGATGTATTCGACCTGGGCGCGCAGGATGGCGATCTCACCAACCTTCACGGGATGCAGGAAGTCGATGTCGTCCATGGCGCCCAACACGACCTGGCCGCGGGCCATCCGCGCCGCCGCCATCGTCCCCGCCTCGGTGATCCACTCCATCATGCGGCCGCCATGGATCTGGCCGGGTGCGCCCGCGTGTTCGGGGAACACCATTTCGATCTTCTCGACGGTGGTCTCGGCGATCGTCGGCATCGGCAGAAGAAATACGGGGGCTCGGCTCCTTCTATCATGCCGGCGCGCGCCCGCGCAAACGGCGGCCGTGCGCCGGCGGCTACGGCTCCAGGCTGACCGTGCTGAGGCGCGGCAGGCCGGTCGGATGCAGGCGGAGTCCGCGCACCTCCGGGCGCGCGACCGCCCACACCAGGCGCACGTAGAGGGGGATCCACGGCAGCTCTTCGGACAGCACGGCTTGCGCGCGCTGGTAGAGGCGCGCCCGCTCAGGCCGGAAGGCGATCTGGCTCGCGCGGATCAGCATGTCGTCGAGCCGGGGATTCCGGTAGAAGGAGAAGTTCAGCGTCTGCGGCCCCCGGCTCGCCCCTTCGCTCGTCGAGAGCGGGTAGAGGAAGAGATGCGGGTCACCGCCGGCGATGCTGGCCTCGGCCAGGGCGATGTCGTGCTCGCCCGAACCGCGCGCCGTCCGGAGCGCGGCGTCCGGCTCCAGTCTGACGCGCACCGGGATGTCGGCCGCCTGCAGGGTCGTCTTCAATGCCTCGGTCACCCCCTCGACGTCGAGGCCCGGCAATTCCGTGGGCGCGAGCAGCGTCGGGGCGTAGCCCTTGGGCCAGCCGCCTTCGGCGAGCAGCGAGGTCACCGTGCGGCGCGTGCCCCCGAGGATCGGAGAGCCCTCGCGACGCGCCCAGATGCCCGCAGGCAGGAACGACTGAAGGGGGACGGCGGTGCGCCCGAGCGCCGCGCCGATCATGGCCGGATCGATGGCTGCGGCCACAGCCTGTCGGATTTTCTTACGGGAAAAAGGCTCTTTTTCCGTCTGAAACGCAAGATAGCCCACCTGGACGCCGGGAACGGAGAGCGCGCCTTCGTTCCGGCGCGGCGCCCCCGACGGGAACCAGAGATCGAGCGCCCGAGCGTCGAACTCCGCTTCAGCGTGGTCATCGTTCGCGACTTCGAGGAAGATCAGCCGCTCCGCCCGGGGTCCTCCCGCCCAGTGTCCAGCCACCGCATCGAGCGTCACCCTCCCCCCTGATGCCTCGGTCAACCTGTAAGGGCCGGTGCCGATAAACCTGACACCTCCGTCAGCCGCGACCACCTGTCGGGCGATGCCGAAGCCCGGGTGGGCGAGCACGGTGAGGAGTGGCGCGTAGGGTTGGACGAGGACGAATTGCACGGTCCGCGCGTCGGCGGCGCGCACTTCCTTGACCACGCCGGGCGCGCCGCGCAGGAGCGCGCTCCACACGACCGATGTGCGCTGGGTGTCTTTCAAATGGCGATCGAAGCTCGCCGCAATTTCTCCTGCGGTAAGTGCCGTTCCGTCATGAAAGCGCACATTGTCACGTAGCGTGAAGCTCCAGGTGAGGCCATCGCGCGACACCGTCCATCGCGTGGCCAGCGCCGGCTCGACGTCGGTCGTTCCCTCCTTCCACGCCACGAGTGTGTCGAACACCTGGCGTGCGATGAGCGCGGACGCTCCACCGAGTGCCGCCGCCGGGTCGAGCGTGGAAGGAATTCCGACGGCGCCGACGCGTACTTCCTTCCTTCCTGAGGCAAACTGAGCAGAAGAACCGGACGGCCACGCGGCAACAACGGCCGCCCCGAGGAGGAGCGCGCAGCGGAGATGTGCGAGACGCATACGTTCTTATACGAGGAACCTGGTGAAGACGCCAACCGTTTGCTCGACGAGAGGAAACGCGTGCTCGCTCGGTATGGAACTTGCTCCCCTAATACCGAACGAGGAGGCGCGAGCAGGACGTCGGCGAGCGAAACGCGAGGAAAATCGCGGGCCCGAAAGGCGCGCAAAAGCCTCGGAACCTTGACTTTCTTTTTTACAGCCGCCTATACTTCGGGCAGAGCCGGCGGAGTCGAGCGCAGAACGCACGAGCCGCTCACCTGGGGTCAGGATAGAAGGGATGGGCTATGAAGGAGTTCGAGAAAAAGGGTAGCCCAAGTCGCGAGGGGTTCTCCAAGTTCCTTCCCGCGTCGATGTCCGATTCCGGCACTCGCCGCCGGCTCACCGAGTACGAGATCCAGGTGCAGGACCTGCAGGCGTACGTGCGCTCCCTGGAAGCGGAAACGGTGCATCTGCGCAAGAAGCTCGAAGACTCACCGAAGGAGTTCATGGTCCTCGAGAACAAGCTGCGGGAGGCCAACCGCCAGCTCGTGCAGGCGTTCAACCAGAATGAGAAGCTGGTGAACGCCCTCTACGAGGCGCGCGAGCAGATCGCGTCGCTCAAGGAAGAAGTCGACAAGCTGTGTGCACCGCCCTCGACCTACGGCGTCTACCTGTCGGTCAACGAGGACGCGACGGTCAACATCCTCTCCCAGGGCCGGAAGGTGAAGGTCAACCTGCATCCCTCGATCAAGGCCGAGACATTGAAGCCAGGGCAAGAACTGGTTCTCAATGAGGGACTGAACGTCGTCGAGGCGGCCGGCTACGAGATCCAGGGCGACGTCGTCATCCTCAAGGAGCAGCTCGACGAGGAGCGCGCCGTCGTCACGCTGCGCGCCGACGAGGAGAAGGTCGGCATCATCGCCGATCCGCTGCGCAAGCTGCGCCTCAAGACGGGCGACCACCTCCTGATGGATGGCAAGTCGGGCTATCTGCTCGAGAAGCTCCCCAAGAGCGAGGTCGAGGATCTCGCCCTCGAGGAAGTGCCCGACATCGGCTACGACGACATCGGCGGCCTCACCACGCAGATCGAGGCCATCAAGGACGCCGTCGAGCTGCCTTATCTCTACGCCGACTACTACAAGGAGCACCAGCTCACGCCGCCCAAGGGCGTGCTCCTCTACGGCCCGCCCGGCTGCGGCAAGACGATGATCGCCAAGGCGGTGGCCAACAACCTCGCCGAGAAGATCTCCGAGAAGCGCGGCGAGAAGATCAAGGGCTTCTTCCTCAACATCAAGGGGCCGGAGCTCCTCAATAAGTACGTCGGCGAGACGGAACGCAAGATCCGCGAGATCTTCGTCAAGGCCAAGGAGAAGGCGAGCGAGGACGTGCCGGTGGTGGTGTTCTTCGACGAGATGGACGCCCTCTTCCGCACGCGCGGCACCGGCATCTCGTCCGACGTGGAGACGACGATCGTGCCCCAGCTCCTGGCCGAGATCGACGGCGTGGAGGGGCTGCGCAACGTCATCGTGATCGGGGCCAGGTCGTCGGCCAGCGACATCTTCCAGAAGTACCTGACGACCCAGATCCCGATCGCCGAGTCGGAGGCGCGGCAGTACGGTGGTGACGTCAAGGGCGCCATCGACGCGATGATCGCGGCCACGGTCGAGGCGATGTACAGTCTCTCCGAAGAGAACCGTTTCCTCGAAGTGACCTACGCCAACGGCGACAAGGAGGTCCTCTACTTCAAGGACTTCTCGTCCGGCGCGATGATCGAGTCGGTCGTGCGGCGGGCCAAGAAGCTGGCCCTCAAGCGCCTGATCGGCGGCGGCGAGAAGGGTATCAGCGCCGGCGACCTCCTCAACGCCGTGCGTGAGGAGTTCAAGGAGAACGAGGATCTGCCCAACACGACCAACCCCGACGACTGGGCGAAGATCGCCGGCAAGAAGGGTGAGCGGATCGTGTACGTGAAGCCGCTGATGGGCGACACCAAAGAGAAGCAGAAGAACGTCGAGAAGGTCGTCACCACCGGCCAGTATCTCTAAAAGGAATGGGGGGGCCGACGGCCCCCCCAATTCCCCCCGGATCGCCGACGGCGCGATACCGGGGGTTCGTTTTCTGTACGGAGAGAAGAGGGGCGAATGGCGATCCCGAAAGTCATGGGCATCGAAACCGAGTACGGGATCACGGTCAGGAACCAACCCGATTTCAATCCGATCCTGTCGTCGCTGCTGCTGATCAACTCCTACGAGACCTACCGGTCGTCCCGTATCCGGTGGGATTACGAAGCGGAGAGCCCGCTGCGGGACGCCCGCGGCTTCGAATACATGGAGGAGAAGGACGTTCCCTCCAAGGAGGAGTCGCGCCTCATCAACCTGATCCTCAGTAACGGCGCGCGCTTCTACGTCGACCACGCCCACCCCGAATACTCCAGCCCGGAAACCACCAACCCGCGGGACCTGGTCATCTGGGATCGGGCGGGGGAGCGAATCCTCAACCTGTCCCGGCAGCGAGCGGAAGCGGTCTCGCCGCCGGAGCAGCGGATCCTGATCTACAAGAACAACACCGACTACAAGGGCAACTCCTACGGCACCCACGAAAACTACCTGATGGACCGCAAGGTGCCGTTCGCCCGCATCGTCCAGCACATGATGCCGTTCTTCGTGACCCGCCAGATCTTCACCGGCGCGGGCAAGGTCGGCGCCGAGAACAATGCCGACCCCTGCGACTATCAGGTCTCCCAGCGCGCCGATTTCCTGGAGACCGAGGTCGGCCTGGAGACGATGCACTCGCGGCCCATCGTCAACACGCGCGACGAGCCCCACGCCGATCCCGAGAAGTACCGGCGCCTGCACGTCATCGTGGGCGACGCCAACATGAGCGAGGTGACCAACTATCTGAAGACGGGGACGATGGCCATCGTCCTCAGCATGGTCGAGGACGACTTCATCGATCGCGACTTCGCGATCGATGGCCCGGTGGCCGCCTACCGGCAGGTGTCGCGCGATCTCGGTTGCCGGGAGACGTTCCGGCTCAAGGACGGCCGGACCGTCACCGCCGTGGATCTCCAGCGTGAGTTCCTGGCCCTGGCGTACCGGTATTACAAGGAGCGCCAGGCTCCCGAGCCGTGGGTGGGCGAGGTGCTGGCGCGCTGGGAGCGTACCCTCGACCGCCTGGCCGAGGATCCCATGTCGCTGGGGCGCGAGCTCGACTGGGTGATCAAGCGCCAGCTCATCGAGAACTACATGGCCAAGCACGATCTGGAGTGGAACGACTCGCGGGTCCAGATGATCGATCTGCAATACCACGACATCCGGCCGGGCAAGGGTCTGTACGGGAAGCTGGAGGAGTCCGACGCCGTCGAGCGGATCGTGACCGACGACGAGATCTCCAAGGCCATCTACGATCCCCCCAAGGACACGCGCGCGTACTTCCGCGGCATGTGCCTGCAGCGCTACGCGGACGAAATCGTGTCCGCCTCGTGGGATTCCGTGATCTTCGATCTCAAGGAAGGGCCGCTGAAGAAAATCTTCATGCTCGAGCCGTTGCGGGGCACCGAGGCCCACGTGCGGGGGTTGCTCACCGAGTCGCCCACCGCCGGGGACCTCCTCCGCAACATTTCGCGGCCGAGCGCGGGAGTATGATGACGCAGCCCCAACCACCTCGAACAGGCCACCCACGGCTCGCGGCCAGCGCACCACGCTCGACATGACGACCGACAACGAGGGGCGGATGGCGTTCCAGGATTACGGCACGTCCAGCTTCATCGATCTGTTGCACCGCACCTCCCCTCGCCTGCTGCCCACCGTGGGCGCTTCGGTCGAAGGCGTCGAGGTCCCGCACGGCACCACCGTGCTCGCCCTGCGCTTCCGTGACGGCGTCATCATGGCCGGCGACCGGCAGGCGACGGCCGGCTATCAGGTGGCGAGTCGACGTATCGACAAAGTCTTCAAGTGCGATGACCTCTCCGGCATCGGGATCGCCGGCGCGGCCGGCCCGGCCATGGAGATGGCCAAGCTCTTCCAGACCGAGCTCGAGCACTACGAGAAGGTCGAGGGCGACAACCTCTCCCTGGAGGGCAAAGCCAACAAGCTGTCCCAGATGATCCGCATGAACCTCCAGGCGGCCATGATGGGCCTGGCCGTGGTGCCGATCTTCGCCGGCTTCGACGAGAAGGCCGGGCTGGGCCGCCTCTTCAAATACGACATCACCGGCGGCCGCTACGAAGAGCGGGACTACGACGCCCAGGGTTCGGGCAGCAAGGACGCTCGCGATTCGCTGAAGAAGCTCTGGAAGCGCGACATGGGACGTGAGGACGCCCTGCGGGTCGCCCTGGAGGCCCTGGTCGACGCGGCCGACGAAGACGTCGGCACGGGCGGCCCCGACCTCGTCCGTGGCATCTTTCCCACCGTGAAGGCCGTCACGCGCTCGGGCTTCACCGAGGTGGGGGAAGACGAGATCCGCCGGGTGTGCGAGGCCATTCTCACAGAGCGCGCCAAGAGCGAGCAGGGGGGCTGAGCATGCCGCTGCCCTACTACGTCAGCCCCGAGCAGATGATGAAGGACAAGGCCGAGTATGCCCGCAAGGGTATCTCGCGCGGCCGGTCCATCGTCGCTCTCGAGTACCGGGACGGTATCCTGCTGGTGGCCGAGAACCCGTCGAGCCTCCTGCACAAGGTCTCGGAGATCTACGACCGGATCGCCTTCGCCGGAGTCGGGAAGTACAACGAATTCGAGAATCTCCGAATCGCCGGGATCCGGCACGCCGACATCAAGGGCTACTCCTACAGCCGGGGTGACGTCACCGCCAAGGCGCTGGCCAATGCCTATTCCCAGGCCCTCGGAAACATCTTCACCCAGGACATCAAGCCCTTCGAGGTCGAGGTCCTGGTAGCCGAGGTCGGTGACGAGAACGGCAGCCGGAACGAGGTCTACCACATCCTCTACGACGGCACGATCGAGGACGAGCGCAATTATGCGGCCATGGGCGGCCAGGCCGAGGAGATCCGCCGCTTCCTCAAGGACCACTACAAGGACGGGATGACACTGGAGGAGGCGCTTCAGCTCGGCGTGCGTGCGCTGAACGTGACGCAGAACAAGAGCCTGACCGAGCGCGATCTGGAAGTGGCCGTCCTCGACCGGACGAAGACCCGCCGCAAGTTCCGTCGCTTGCCCCCCGAGGTCCTGAGTCAGCTGCTGGCCACGGCGCCGTAGGGCCGCTCCGGAGAAGTCTTCGAGACGCCCTTCCCGGGCTCGTGTTACGCTCTGCCTGTGAGTCTATGAAGCGACGGATCTTCGGACTCGAGAACGAGTACGGCCTGACTTGCACGCTCAACGGTCAGCGCCGCCTCTCCCCCGACAACGTCGCCCGCTACCTGTTCGAGAAGGTGATCCCGGGCGCCCGCAACGCCAACGTGTTCCTGGAAAACGGCGCACGGCTCTATCTCGACACCGGATTTCATCCCGAGTACGCGACGCCGGAGTGCGACGACATCACCGAGCTGGTCATTCACGACAAGGCCGGCGAGCGCATCGTCGAGGATCTCCTGCACCAGGCTGAAAAGCGCCTGCGCGAGGACGGCATCTCGGGCAACATCCTGCTCTTCAAGAACAACACCGACTCGGCCGGCAACTCCTACGGGTGTCACGAGAACTATCTCGTCAGCCGGGACGTGTCGTTCCAACGCCTGGCCGAGGCGCTCATCCCGTTCTTCGTCACCCGACAAATTTTCGCGGGGGCCGGCAAGGTGCTGCAGACGCCGCGCGGCTTCCACTACTGCTTGAGCCAGCGCGCCCAGCACATCTGCCAGGAGATCTCGGGGGCGACCACGTCGTCGCGCTCCATCATCAACACGCGCGACGAGCCCCACGCCGATGCGGAACGCTACCGGCGCCTCCACGTGATCGTGGGCGACTCCAACATGTCGGAGGTCGCCACCTACCTGAAGATCGGGACGACCGCGCTCGTGCTCGACATGATCGAGGATGGGTTCTTCGATCGCGACTACTCGCTCCAGTCGCCCGTGCAGGCCATCCGCGACATCTCGCATGACCCCACCCTGCGCGAGACGGTGAAGCTCAAGGACGGGAGGGCCATCAGCGCGCTGCAGCTCCAGCTCGAGTACCTCGAGTACGCGACGCGCTACGTGAACTCGATCAGCGCCGATCCGGTGACCAGGCACGTGCTGGCCCGCTGGACAGAGGTGCTGGAGAAGCTCGAGACCGACCCCATGCAACTCGAGCGCGAGCTGGACTGGGTCATCAAGCGCCAGTGGATCGAGAGCTACATGACCCGCAACCGTCTGAGCTGGCGGGATCCCAAGATCTCGTTGATGGATCTCCAGTACCACGACATCCGTCCCGACCGTGGCATCTACTACAAGCTGGCTAGCCGCGACATGGTGGACCGCGTCACCGACGACGAGACGATCGAGCAGGCCAAGCACGTGCCGCCCCAAACCACGCGGGCGCGGCTGCGCGGCGAGTTCATCCGTCAGGCCAATCTGAAGGGCAAGGACTACCG
>WNEY01000666.1_pt1 | contig 22189 bp, 13 predicted proteins | sample 5400531 | NCBI WGS metagenome assembly WNEY01 (sample SAMN13153338, study PRJNA577476) | soil metagenome | isolation source: 200 cm saprolite under Douglas fir tree site 1 | place: USA:California | collected 2015-04-18
TCACCAGCATGGCGCTGCCGAGAGGACTCCACCGGCGCGCGCGGCTCGCCGCGCTCGATCTAAACTGGACACTCGCCGAGGTCGTCCGCGAGGCGCTCGGTGAGTGGCTGGGACGGCACAAGTCCGAGCTCGCGGGGGGCAGAGGAGGTCGGCGATGATCGCGGCCGTCTACGCACGGAAATCAACTGAGCAGAGCGGGATCAGCGAAGAGGCCAAGTCCGTGACGCGCCAGATCGAGCACGCCAAGATTTACGCCCCGCGGAGAGGTTGCACCGTCGCCGACGAGTACGTCTACTCAGACGATGGCATCTCCGGCGCAGAGTTCAGCAAGCGCCCGGGTTTCCTGCGCCTCATGAACGCGTTGAAGCCGCGGCCCCCGTTTCAGGTCCTCATCATGAGCGAGGAATCCCGCCTCGGGCGCGAAGCCATCGAGACGGCCTGGGCCCTCAAGCAGATCATCACGGCCGGTGTGCGGGTCTTCTACTATCTCGAAGACCGTGAGCGCACCCTGGACTCGCCGACCGACAAGCTGATGTTGTCCGTCTCCACGTTCGCCGACGAGCTGGAGCGTGAGAAGGCCCGGCAGCGGACGACGGACGCCATGCGGCAGCGGGCGATGGCCGGCCACGTGACAGGTGGCCGGGTTTTTGGCTACGACAACCAGGAAGAGCGCTCGCCGGACGGGAAGCGGCTCTGCGTCCGGCGCATTCCCAACGAGGCGGAGGCCGCCGTCGTCCAGCGGATCTTCGAGCAGTGCGCGCGGGGGGTCGGTCTACGGCGCATCGCGCATGACCTCAACGCAGTAGGGCTCCCGACCCCGCGACCCAGCAAGGGTGGTCCGCGAGGCTGGTCACCCTCCACGGTCCGCGACGTCCTGCACCGTGACCTCTACCGCGGTGTCATCGTCTGGAATCGCACGCAGAAGCGTGATACCTGGGGCCAGAAGCGACCACAGCAGCGGCCCGAGCAGGAGTGGCTCAGGATCGAGGCGCCAAACCTGCGCATGGTATCTGATGATCTCTGGCAGGCGGCCCATGACCGCCTGCGGGGCTCGCGCGATACCTACCTTCAATCGACCGGCGGACGGTTGTGGGGCAAGCCGTCGAACGGGATCGAATCCAAGTACCTCCTCACGGGCATGGCCACGTGCGGGCGCTGCGGCGGGGCGTTGACCGCGCGTTCGCGTAGCCATGGCCGGCACCGTGGATTCTTCTATCACTGCCTCACGAACGTCCAGCGTGGACGGGCCATCTGCGACAATGACCTCGCCGTGGCTCTGCAGGACGCAGACGAGGCCGTGCTCGCCACCCTCGAGGTCGACGTGCTTCGGCCCGAGGTCGTGACGGCAGCGCTGCAGGAGGCGATCGTTCGGCTGGACAGGCCGGCCGGGGACGTCGACGCTGACCGGGAACGGCTGCGCCAGACCGTCATGCGTCTTCAGGCCGAGCTCACTCGGCTGACGGAGGCCCTCGGGAGCGGCGGCAACCTCCCGTCGATCGTCGCCGCGATCACCGAGCGAGAGGGGCAGCGGAGTCGGGCTAAGCAAGAGTTGGCCGTGCTCGATCAGGTGGAGCAAGCCCGCGGTTTCGACCTCCCCCGCGTGGAGCAGGACCTCAGGGCGAAGCTGGCCGACTGGCGCGGGTTACTCTCGCGGAACGTCGCGCAGGCCCGGCAGGCGCTTCGCAGCCTCGTGCCGGAGCGACTGACCTTCACGCCGAAGAATGAGAGGGGAGAGCGCTTCTACGTGTTCGAGGGGATGGCCGTACTTGACCGCTTCCTCGCGGGAATCGCCCTGCCTAAAGCGTTGGTGGCCCCAACGGGATTCGAACCCGTGTTTGAAACCTGCCGCGTGCGCTTGGCTGGGGAGAACGGGTGTCAGCGCCCAGAAGGAGGATGGCCGGCTCTTCAATGCGCCCCTCGAAACCACGCCGCCAAGCACAGCCTCGGCAAGGAGACCGCGGCTCTCGTGCCGGGCTCAAGGAGCAGGCGGAGGAGTTCAGGAAGAGCGGCGGCGAGATCTACCGCTGCGACTGATCTCTCCCCTACTCGCGGCCCTCCAACATTGCGCGCGCAGCGGACGAGAGCTTATCGACCGGAAGGTTCGAGTAGACGACGCGGCCATCGGCCGCCTCGTAGCGGTGGAGCATTCGTGCCTCGGCACTCGCCGACGGCCCCGCTCGCTGGAGGAGCCGAAGCACGCGCGCGACGTACGCCTGCGTCTCCGCGTACGGCGGGATCCCGCTATACCGCGCGACCGCGTCGACGCCGGCATTGTAGGCGGCCAGCGCGAACGGGACGTTACCCCGGTAGAGATCGAGCAGATACCGGAGATGGCGAACACCCGCGTCGATGTTTTCGCCGACGCCGAAGACGTCATGGACGCCGAGCTGCGCGGCGGTCGCCGGCATGAGCTGCATGAGCCCGCGCGCGCCGTTCGGCGATACCGCGCGCGGCTCGAAGTTCGACTCCACGCGGATGACGGACTCCACGAGCGCCGGCGCCAAGGCGTGGCGCTCGGCGGTCTCCCGGATGAGCGCGCGGTAGGAATCGACGGACGCCGCCACTGCACCAGGGCGATTCTTCGAGGTTGCGGGCGGCGCGGGCGGCTCGACGTTCTTGACGTGGAGCACGCCGTCGCACTGCTCCATGACGAACTCGGCAGCTGCTGGAAGCGCGGCGATTGTCAGCACGAGCGCCGCCATCCCAGCCGTTGCCAGCGACCCGTAGATCGCACCCGCCAGTTCTGGGATGTGCAACACGGGAGGGCCGGCAGCGGGCCGGCCCTCCCTCTCATGCGCGGCTAGATTACTCTATTTCGTCGCGTCGTACTGCTGGCCGCTGTCGATCGGGGTGGCGCCCTTCCCCTGGTCGTGCGGCACACCGACCTTAACCGTGTTGCTTATGCCCGTCCTCCTGCCTCTCTACTTCAATCCGTACTGGAATTGTATGTTCGTCCCGTCGTTCAGATTGATGCTGAAGAGGTAAACCGTGCTCGTCTGCGTTAGGTTCGTGTTCTTCCCCGTCGCCTGGTTAAAGATCCATTGCTGCGCGGACGAATCCCAGCGGAACGCCAGATCGGGCGTGTTGGAGTACACGGTCTCGTCGATGGTCAGGTTGCTATTCGTTCCCGCGGCGATCAGCTGATAGGACGCGACGGTCCCAGCCGCTCCAATGGACGTGCCGTTCGCGTCACAGACCCGGAACTTCGTGGGCACCGTGCTGCCAAGCTTGAACACACTCGAGTTGTCCACGTTGATCGGTTGCAGAACCGTATGACCGGCGTCCCCATTGCACGTCCCAGCGGTCTGGTAGTGCACAGCTTGCGTTAGGACGGGGGAGGTGTTCCCCGTGAAGTTACTATCCGCGTTATACACAGCGGTAGTGCTGTGCGCATTCACGGCGAGCGCAGAAGTTGTGAATGTAGCGTGCCCGGTCCCATCCAGGGTCCCCGTTCCAATCGTATTCGTTCCATCCTTGAAGCTGACGGAGCCCGTAGGCATGCCGGAGTACAGCGGGATCACTGTTGCAGTGAACGTAACTGAAGCGTTCAGAATCGATGGATTCGCGGAGGAGGTAACCGCCGCCGTGGTCGCAGCCCGCGTGACGGTCAGGGTTCCGGGCGTATACGTAATGTTGTAGTTGATCGAAGTTTGCCCCGAGCAGGTGATCGCATAGGGGCTGCCGCTGACCGGGCTCAAGACCACTGCAGTCGTGGTGCAGCCTAGCGTTCCACTCAGCGACGCTGGAGTATCCCCTCCCACCAAGCCGAAGTAGGTTGCCGTCAATTGGGGCAGCGCCTGACCGTAGGCTTTGCTCTTGTTATCCGCCTGGATCGTCAATGGCACCGGCGTGATCGTCGCCGTCGTTGTCGCCGTCGTCGTCGAAAGCTGGTAGTTCCCCGCCGTCGCGCCGATCGCCGTGAGATTGATCGCTGTCACGGTCTTCGTACCCGCGTTTGCGTCGGCAAACGTCGCCGTTCCGCCCGTGCAGGCGACGTCATCCGTGCCGACCCTTGGGCTCACCGTGCAGGTGGCAATGGTCGCCGTCGTGTTGCCGTCATACGGCTTGCCATTCGCCGTGATCGCCGGCGTCACGGATTTCCTGTTGATGCTGAAGTTGGCGCCGGTGTTAGTGATGGTGTAGTTGGCCAGCGCATTCGCCACCGTGGAGCTCAAGGTGGCCGTGATGTGATACGGACCGCCGGCCACGGTGTCACCGGCCGTCCGGCTGTAGGCCGCGCTCACACCGTCGGCCGGGACGAAGTTGCTACCCCTGCCCGTGGTGAGCGGGCTCGGGTCGAGATCTCCGTACGTCTTGCTGTTCGGGTTGGTTGTCCAGGTCGCGTTTCGCAGATTGATGGTGAAGTCGGCGCCGGTGTTGGTAATGGTGTAGTTGGCCAGCGCATTCGCCACCGTGGAGCTCAAGGTGGCCGTGATGTGATACGGACCGCCGGCCACGGTGTCACCGGCCGTCCGGCTGTAGGCCGCGCTCACGCCGTCGGCCGCGATGAAGTTGCTACCGCTGCCCGTGGTGAGCGGGGTTGGGTCCCCGTCACCGTACGTCTTGCTGTTCGGGTTGGTCGTCCAGGTGGACGTCCTTCGGTTGATGGTGAAGTCGGCGCCGGTGTTCGTGATGGTGTAGTTAGTCAGCGCGTTGGCCACCGTGGAAGTCAACGTGGCCGTGATGTTATACGCGGCCACGGTTTCACCGGCCGCGCGGCTGTACGTCGTGCTCACGCCATCCGACGCGATGAAGTTGCTTCCGCTGCCCGTGGTAAGCGGGCTCGGGTCGCCGTTGCCGTAGGTCTTGCTGTTCGGGTTGGTTGTCCAGGTCGCATTCCGCAGATTGATGGTGAAGTCGGCGCCGGTGTTGGTGATGGTGTAGTTGGCCAGCGCATTCGCCACCGTGGAGCTCAAGGTGGCCGTGATGTGGTACGGACCGCCGGCCACCGTTTCACCGATTGCGCGGCTATACGTCGCGCTCACTCCATCCGCTGCCAGGAAGTTGCTACCGCTGCCCGTGGTGAGCGGGCTCGGATCGAGATCTCCGTACGTCTTGCTGTTCGGGTTGGTTGTCCAGGTAGCATTCCTGCGATTGATGGTGATCGTCGCTGGGGCGCTTTGCTTCGCGTTGTAGTTCGCATTCCCTGCAAAGCGCGCTGCCACCTGATACGTGCCCGCATTCACCGGAGCGGACGTCATGAGGTCGCCCGGGTTGCGCGGCGGCGCAGCAACCACGGTGTACGCGAGCGTGACGGGTGTGAGCGTCTCGCCGTTCACGCCCGTGGCGGTGCCACTACCAGCGCATGGGTTACCGTCGTACGTGCACGTGTTCCCCGTCGCCGTCACGATCGGGTCCGCCTTGTTGATAGTGATGGTTGCGGTCTTCGACGCCGACGTGTAATTGGCATTGCCCGTGAAGCTGGCGGTGGCCTGGTACGTCCCAGCATTGGTGGGTGCCGTCGCGGTGGGCCCGTACGTCGTCGCCCCCGTCCCCTGGTAGCTGAACGTCACCGCCGGACTCAGCACTTCACTGACACCGCCGACGCCGTAGGCAAACCCGGTGGCCCCATGCGAATTGCCATCGTAAGTGAAGGTCCCGCCCGTCACGCTGACCGTCGGTGTCGCCTTGTTGACGTTGATGGAGACGTCCTTCGACGCGCCGTTGAAGTTCGCACTGTCCGTCGGCGCGAAGTCGACGTGCAGGTTCTGGTTCTGGCCAGCGTTCAGTACCGTCCCGGCAGCCGGCGTGTACGTGAAGTTCCCGTCCACAGAATTGTTCTTGAACGTCGCCGTGGCGTTGAGCTGCGTGGCGCTCAGCGCGGTCCCGTACGTGATGTCCGCCGGGTTCGCCCAGGTTATGACCGGGGTGCCCTTGAGCACATTGATGTACACGGTCTTCGAGGCCGTCTTGTAGTTCACGCTGTCGTTCGGCGTGAAGTCCACCTTCAGCGCCTGGTTGTTGCCGGCGGTGAGGACGTTGCCGCTGGCCGGCGTGTAGAGGAAGCTCCCGGCCACGTCGGCCGTCGCGTTTAGCTGAGTATTACTCAGCGCCGTCGGATAGGTGATGTCCACGGGCGTGGCCCACGTGAGCACCGGGTCGATCGTCGTGATCGTCCACGCGGCGGTCGCCGGTGTTGGATCAACATTGCCTGCCTGGTCCTTCGCGCGCACTGCGAACGTATGGCTGGTGCGGCTCAAACCGGAATAAAACACGGGAGTAGTGCACGAGGAGAAGGCTGCGCCGTCGAGGCTACACTCGAAGCTGAGCGCACCGGGCGCGGTCAAGTTGTCCAAACCCTCGAAATCGAAGCTGGCCAACGTGTTTGTGGTGCTCGATCCATCGGGTGGCCCGCTTGTAATCGTGGTGTCGGGCGGCGTAACGTCGATCGTCCACGCGAATGAGGCGGCGCTCTGGTCGGTGTTGCCAGCTGCGTCCGTGGCGGTCACCGTGAAGACGTGCGCGCCGGCGCCGAGACCCGAGTAGGTGATCGTTCCGCTGTTGCACGCAGTCGGCGTCTGGCCGTCCAGCTGGCATTGGAACGTGTCACCGCCCGCCGGGTCACCGTGGAATGTGAACGTCGCGGTGTTGCTGTTGGTTGGATCAGCCGGCGCGCTGTCGATCATCGTGTCCGGCGCCTGCGTGTCCACCGTCCAGCTGAAGCTGGCCGGTGTTGGATCCGGGTTGTGCGCCTGGTCGATGGCGCGCACCTGGAAGGTATGGCTGCCATCGACGAGGGCCGTGTACTGCACTGGGCTGGAGCAAGGGGCGAAGGCGCCACCATTGATGCTGCTGAGGCTGCACTCGAAGGTGCTGCTCGGCTCGGTCGCGTGGAAGGTGAAGTTCGCCGTCGTCTGGTTGGTCGGATTGAACGGCATGCTGTCGAGGAGCGTGTCCGGCGGGGCCGTGTCAACCGACCAGCTGAACTGCGCCGGCGTGAGATCGACGTTGCCGGCGGCGTCCCTGGCCCGTACGTAGAATGTGTGCGGTCCATCGGCGAGACTGTTGTACGTCACGGGACTGGTGCAGACGCCAAAACCGTTGCCATCGAGCTTGCATTCGAAGGTCAGATTCGCGGGTGCGGTGACATTGTCAGTGCCCGAGAACGTAAACGTGGCGGTGGTGGCGTTCGTCGGGCTCGTCGGTCCGCTATCGACCGTCGTGTCGGGCGGCGCGGCATCCACAAAGCTCGCCGCGATCGTGTGGTTGGCCGTTACGTTGCTGAAGGTGTAGGTCGTCACCGCGCCCACCGAGCTGCCATCGACCTGTACATCGGCCACGTGGTAGCCGGTGTCGGGCGTGATGGTGAAGGTCTGGTTCGCCCCATAGGTCACCGACACATTACCGGACGGGGTGATGCTCCCGTTGGCGCCGGCCGAGGCCGCGATGCTGTAGATGTTGATGGCGAAGTTGGCGGCGACGGCATGGTTCGCCGTTACGTTGGTGAAGGTGTAGGTCGTCACCGCGCCCACTGAGTTGCCATCGACCAGGACGTCGGCCACGTGGTAACCGGTGTCGGGCGTGATGGTGAAGGCCTGGTTCGCCCCGTAGTTCACCGTCACGTTGCCGGACGGGCTGATGCTACCGCTGGCGCCGGCAGACGCGGTGAGCGTGTAGGTGTTTATGGTGAAGCTAGCGGCGATGGTGTGGTTGGCCGTCACGTTGCTGAAGGTGTAGGACGTCACCGCACCCACTGAACTGCCATCGACCAGCACGTCGGCCACGTGGTAACCGGTGTCGGGCGTGATGGCGAACGTCTGGTTGGCCCCGTAGTTCACCGTCACGTTACCGGACGGGCTGATGCTGCCGTTGGCGCCCGCTGAGGCGGCGTTGGTGTAGGTGTTTATGGTGAAGCTCGCAGCGATGGTGTGGTTGGCCGTCACGTTGGTGAAGGTGTAGGTCGTCACCGCACCCACTGAGCTGCCATCGACCAGCACGTCGGCCACGTGGTAGCCAGCCGTCGGCGTGATGGCGAACATCTGGTTGCCCCCGTGAGTCACCGGCACGTTACCGGACGGGCTGATGCTGCCGTTGGCGCCCGCTGAGGCCGCGATGGTGTAGGTGTTTATGATGAAACTCGCAGCGATGGTGTGATTGGCCGTCACGTTGGTGAACGTGTAGGTCGTCACCGCACCTACTGAGCTGCCATCGACCAGCACGTCGGCCACGTGGTAGCCAGCGTCCGACGTGATGGTGAACGTTTGGTTCGCGCCAGAATTCACCGTCAGGGAACCGGACGGCGAGATGCTGCCGCCCGACCCCGCAGACCCGCTGATGGTGAAGGTGGAAGGCGGACAGTTCGTTGTCCCGATCGTGAACCCGCTGTTGACGTTAGCCGTACCGCCGCCAGGAGCTCCGTTCGTCGCCATGAAATTGCGCGAGCCCGTATTGGCAAGCAAGCCGATGGTAAAGCTCGCGGTGAGTTGCGTCGGGCTGTTGACCGTCGTCACGATGCTGATGTTCTGCGACATGTTGACGCTGACCGTCGTCACACCGCTGACGAAGCCGGTCCCCGTCACGATGACGTTGAGTGTCTGCCCTGTGCATGCATGATCCGGGCTAATGCTTGAGATGGTCGGCGTCGGGTTGGTGACAGTGAAGGTCGTGCTGGCACTTCCGCCGCCAGGGCCGGTGTTGGTCACGGTCACCGTGCGCGCGCCGGTCGCCGCGACCACGTCGATCGTAATGTTCACGGTCAGCTGCGTCCCGCTGTTCACCGTTGTCGAGTTCAGCGTGACACCCGTGCCGCTGAAGGCGACCGTCGTGACGCCCGTTATGTAACCCGAGCCCGTGAAGACGACGTTGAGCGTCTGCATCGGGTCCCCGGTGTTCGGGGCCAAGCCCGAGATCGTGGGCGCCGGGTTGTTGACGGTGAAGCTCGCTGTCGCGCTGCCGCCGCCAGGCGCCGGGTTCGTCACTGTCACGGTGCGCGAGCCGAGCGCCGCGGTCGAAGCAATCGTGATGTTGACGGTGAGCTGCGTCGTGCTGTTCACCGTCGTCGAGTTCATCGTGATGCCTGGCCCGAAGTCGACGGTCGTGTAGCCGCTGAAGTAGCCGGTACCCGTGAAGACGACGTTGAGAGTCTGCAGCCGGCTACCGCTCGCCTGGTTGATGTTGCTGATCGTTGGTGCCGGGTTGACCGTAAAGGCATTGTTGAGCGTCGTAGTCCCGCCGCCGGGACCAGCGTTCGTCACGGAGACATCGTACGTGCCAAGCGCGGCACCTCCGATCGTGATATTGACGGTGAGCTGTGTCGTGCTGTTCACCGTCGTCGAGTTCACCGCGATGCTCGGTCCAAAGCTCACCGTCGTCACGCTGCTGATGTAGCCGGAACCCGTGAGAACGACGCTCAGGGTCCGACCTTGCGCGCCGATCGCGGGGTTGACAACCGTAAGCGTCGGCGCCGGGTTGTTGACGGTGAAGGCGTTGGTGAGCGTTGCGGTCCCGCCGCCGGGGGTGGTGTTGGTCACGGAGACGTTGCGCGCGCCGGTCGCCGCAGTCGACGTAATCGTGATGTTGGCGGTAAGCTGCGTCGCGCTGTTCACCGTCGTCGAGTTCACCGTGATGCCTGAGCCGAAGCTGACCGTCGTCACGCCGGTGATGTAGCTCGAGCCCGTGAAGACAACATTGAGGACCTGCAGGCGATTGCCGCTGGTAGTATCGATGCTCGAGAGCGTCGGCGCCGGGTTGTTGACGGTGAAGGTCGTCGCCACGTTCCCGCCACCGGGCCCAGCATTCGTGACCGTCACGGTGCGCGAACCGGTCGTCGCCGCGGCCGTGATGGTGATGTTCGCCGTGAGCTGGGTCGCGCTATCGACGCTCGTGGAGTTGACGGTGATACCGGTCCCGAAGCTCACGCTTGTCACACCATCGATGTAGTTGGTGCCGGTGAAGACGACGTCAAGCGTCTCGAGCCGGTTGCCGCCTGTCGGCGCTCGGCTCGTGACCGTCGGCGTGGGATTGTTGACGGTGAAGCTCGCCGTCGGGTTCCCGCCGCCCGGCCCGGGGTTCGTTATCGTCACCGTGCGCGAACCTGTCGCCGCCGTTACCGCGATCGTGATGTTCGCAGTCAGCTGCGTCCCGCCGCTGTTGGCCGTCGTCGAGTTCACGGTGATGTCCGAACCGAAGTCGACCGTGGTGACTCCGGTGATATAGCCGGTACCCGTGAAGACGACGTCGAGGGTCTGGAGGCGGTTGCCGCTGGTCGGCGTCCGGCTTCCGATCGTCGGGGCCGGGTTGTTGACGGCGAAGCTCGTCGTGTCGCTGCCGCCGCCGGGCGCCGGGTTCGTCACCGCCACGGTGCGCGAGCCGGTCGCCGCCGTCGAAGCAATCGTGACGTTCACGGTGAGCTGCGTCGCACTGTTCACCGTGGTCGAGTTCACTGTGATATCCGGACCGAAGTCGGCGGTCGTAGCTCCGGTGACGTAACCGGTACCCGTGAAGACGACGTTGAGAGTCTGCAGCCGGCTACCGGTCGTCGGGTTGATGCTGGTGATCGTCGACGGCGGGTTGGTCACCGTGTGCGGCGTCGTCGCCGAGCTCGTGTTGAAATTCCCGTCGCCGGAGTAAGTCGTCGTGATCGTCTTGTTCCCCGCCGTCGTCGACGTCAGTGTGCAACTTGCCGTCCCGCCGCTGAGTGCTCCCGTTGTGCAGTTGTTCGTTCCGTCGCTGATCGTCACGGTGCCCGTCGGCGCCACACCGGACCCGGTTTCCTTCGCCACGGTGACTGACACCGCGTAGCCCTGCCCGACCACCGTGGCGGTGCTCAGGTCGGTAGTGATGGTTGTCGTGGTGTTCGCCTTGCCGATCGTCAGTGTTCCGGAACCGGTTTTGCCAGCGGTGACTGTAAAGCTCGTCGAGCCGGCTGAAGCTGTGTTCTGTGTCGTGACAGTCAAGGTGAAGGAACTGGGCGTACAGGAGGTGCCGTTGCACGTAACGCTGCCGCTAGGACTGAAGCTCCCAGTCACGCCGGATGGCAGACCTGAAACGCCAGGAGTTACGGTCACGGCGCCGCCGTTGCCGGTGAGGCTGAACGTGATTGTGTACGTAACCTGACCGCCACCGCCGTAGGTGAGCGTCCCAGTTTGGCTCCCGACGACCGGTGTGATCTGGATTGCCGCCGCCACGTACGGCCCGACGAACGGCCCACCAGCTCCCACCGGCGCCGCGCCCGCCGGCTGGATGAACTCCGTGCTCGTGTCCGCCAGCGCGCGCGCCAGATTGATCCGCCCATTGCCTGTCTGCGACTGCGTGCCCGCTGGATCAGCGTTACGCGCCAGACGACCGACGATGATGCCGTTCGTCAGCGTCGGGTCTACTGCCTTCATGAGCGCCGCGGCGCCGGCGACGATCGCGGCCGACGTCGAGGTGCCGCTCACCGATACGTAGGCGTCGCCGATGTCGGTCGTCTGGATGTCGACGCCGGGTGCGGCGATGAAGACGGCCTGGCCATCGTTGCTGAAGTAGGCGAGGGCGTCGTTCGCGTCGGTCGCGGCCACGCCCATGACTCCGCGGTCGCCGGCGGGAAAGGTCGCATCGCTTACCGCGCCATTGCCCACGGCCGCGACCAGCACGATACCCTTCGACCACGCGTAGTCGATCGCGTCCTGGAGGTTCGGGCTGAAACCTGGATTGCTGAAGGCCATCAGAATGACATCGGCCCCGTGGTCCGCCGCCCAGATGACGCCCGCGATGACGTCGCTATCCTGCCCCTCGCCGTTGACGTTGAGCACCGTGACCGGCAGGACCGTTACGCCCGCATAAGCGACGCCCGCAATGCCCTCGACCGGCACGTTGTCAGTCTGCGCGGCCATGATTCCGGCGAGCCACGTCCCGTGGCCAGAGGGATCGGTCATCCCGCTGGAGCCGTCGAGGATCGACGTGCCCGGCACCACCTTGCCGGCGAGGTCCGGATGCAAAGCGTCGACGCCGGTGTCGAGGAGCGCGACCTTCGCCGTGCCCGTCGGCGTGACGTTTCCGAAAACCTGGTCCCAGGCTATCCTCGGCAGGGCCCACTGATTCGAGTAGAGCGGATCAGCTGGGACCGCCTCCCACACCCGCGTCCTGTTCTCCTCGACGCTCACGACCCGGGGATCGGCCTGATAGTTTGCGCGGACCGCGGCGAGTTCGCTTGGTAGCACGTCGATGACGTGCAGGCGGAGGGCCGGAATGACGGACCTCTCGACACCGCCGTTGCGCGCGATGACGTCGGCCTGTAGCGCGGGGGACAGCCCGTCCACGAGCTTGACGAGCAAGGAGGAGGATAAAGAGGTTTGAGCAACGCTCACGAGCGGAACGCTGACGACAGCAAGAAGCGTGAGCGCAATTGCCAGCAGTGTGACGCGCGTCGTACGTGGGCTTCTCACAGAGATTGCCTCCTGGCATGCGACGCGCCCGGAGCGAGAAACTGATCCGCTGTGGACAGAACTCTAGGTGCGCGCTAGCTGGGACGTATTACCAGCAAGACAGATGCCGCGAACTCCTAGGAGAGAGATTCGGTGAGCGCCCATCACGTTCTTGTCGAGCAATGATCCGAAATTGTTGAGATGAGCGAAGGCTGCGACCGGACGGTCAATCGCGCGCGGCGGGTCAGCGCGTAGCGCTTACCTCAATTCTTGAGAGCTTCGATCCCGAAATCTCTGCGTGAGGATTCCGCAATCTTTGCGCGAAGAATGTGAGAGGCGGACACACCTATAGATTTCCGGAACCGCAATCGGTAAATTATAGATGCGTAAATAATGTCCTATCTCAGACACGAAAAGACTGCGCCGAGTGGCGGAAGACACTTTTCCATGGGAGCGCCGGAGGACCGGCATCATCAGGAAGCCGGTTTCATCGAGGCAGATCAGGTGAGCGCCTTGGCGCGCGAGTTTTTTTTACCCGGGGCCAGTCCTGCTGAATCCAGTCGCGCACGCGACGATCGTCGCGCTCCTTCGCCCGGGACTGGGGACGCTGCGGGCTGAAGCCGCACGCTCGCAGCAGCCGCCCGACGTGATCCGGGTGGTAGACGACCTTGAAGGAGTAGCGGATGAGGTCGACGATCCGCCGGCAGGTCCACCGACTCGTGCGGTAGCCCGCCGCTTCCGGCCCCGCCACGACCATGCGCGCCAACTGCCGCCGCTGCGTGCCCGTCAGCTTCGGCGGTCGGCCCGCCGCCGGGCGCGCGCGAAGGCCGGCGCGCCCCTGCCCCCGGTACGCCCGCTTCCACCGGCGTACGGAGCGCCTATCCACGCCAAGGCGCTCGGCCACGACATGCACGGGGATGTCACGCTGGAGCAGGTCGATCGCGCGTAACCGCCGTCGCTCGAGCTCGGCCGGGCTCCCCGGTGGGCGCATGGGCACCTCCCACAGAGGAGTATTACTTATGCAGAAGTCATTAGTCGGTGGATCCCTCCACGTAGCCGCGCTGGCGCATGCAGGCGGCGAAGGCACGTTGGTCGAGCTCCGACACCGGGAGGAGCAAGGTCGCCCTCCCGCTGAGCGAGTTCTGGAGCTCGAGCCGGCCACCCGTCGCGGCCACCCGGCACGCATCGGTGTCCCCGACCATCTGCGCCGCGTTGGCGCTTGGTCGTTCGAACGCAGTCGACCCACAGCCCGCGAACGCGAGCACGAAGAGGAATAGAAGAGCGGCACGTATCGTCATGAGGCCTCCCGTCGTTTCACTCGAGCCGTCTCCGGTCGGCGACGGTCACGTCGACGAGCCGATCGCCGTCGAAGTAGAGGCGCCAGCCGGAAGGGTAGATCCACATCTCCTTCGCATGCCTCCCGATGGGTTCCCAGAAGCGACCGGCCGCGGCCCGCATCGCGGTCCCGTCCGACGTCATCGTGTCGGGCTGCTCCAGCAGGAGCACCACCTCGTCCTTCTGCATCCCGACCATGACGCGTCGCTGGAACCGGAACTGGCTGGCTCGCGGGGATGTCGCAACCTCCGGCCGCCGCGACAGGTACGCCAGGACCCGGGACTCGAGCCCTTCCTTCCATGCGACCTGCTCGTCGAACGCCGGCAGCCTGCCGTAGCCCTGCACGAACCGGGCCACCCACACCTCGTCGGCGGTCGGGCCCTGGGTTGCGCGCTGCACCGCACCGCCGCTGGCGCAGCCCGAGAGCGCGCCGGCGACGAGGAGCACGAGCAACAGCAGCCTGCGGCGAGCGGGCTGGACTGAACGCATCGCGGCGATCATGACAAGGCCAGCAGCTGGCGCAGCTCCTTGACGTCTGGCGACCGCGCTTCAGCGTCCTCGAGCGTGATCTGCCGGCGCATGACGAGGCCGGCGAGCGAGGAGTTCATGGTCCGCATGCCCGCCTGGTGACCCGTCTGGATCGCCGCGTAGATCTGGTGAGCCCGGCCGTCGCGGATCATCGCCCGGATCGCGGGCGTCGCGATCATGATTTCGGTCGCCAGCGCGAGCCCGCTTCCGACGCGAGGCAGTAACGCCAGGCTCAGTACGGCCTCCAACGACAGCGCCAACTGGGCGCGCACCTGCAGTTGCCCGTCCTCGGGAAAGACGTCGATGATCCGGTGGATCGTGTTTGCGCACGAGCTCGTGTGCAGGCTCGCGAGCGTGAAATGCCCCGTCTCCGCCAGGGACAGTACGGTCTCGATCGTCTCGACGTCACGCATCTCTCCGATCAGGACGACGTCGGGGCTCTGGCGGAAGACGCTGCGCAGCGCCCGTGAGAACGATGGGGTGTCCCGCCCCACCTCGCGTTGCTCTACCCGGCTCAGCTTGTCGGCGTGCACGAACTCCACCGGGTCCTCGATCGTCATGATGTGCTTGGCGTGGGTCACGTTGATGAGGTCGACGATCGCGGCCAGGGCGGTTGACTTGCCGCTCCCCGTCGGGCCCGTGACGAGAATCAGCCCTCGTGGCAGCGACGCCAACTGCGCCACGATCGACGGGAGGCCGAGGTCGTCCAGCGACGGGATCGACACGGGCAGCAGCCGCAGCGCGAGCGCAAGCCCACCTCGCTGGTAATAGAACGAGCCGCGGAATCGGGCGAGCCCCGTCACCTCGAACGCGAAGTCACGGTCCCGCTGTTGCTCCAGCTCGGCGATTCCCCGCTCGCCCAGGAGTGTGTGCGCGAGCCGAACGATCGCGTCGGGCCCGGGCGGCGGCAGCTCTTCGATCGGGGTCAGCGTCGCGGACACACGAAAGCTAGGTGGCCGGTCAACCGCGAGGAGAATGTCCGTTGCGCCGCGCCGCAGCGCGAGCGTCAAGAGCTCGACGACCTCGGGCGGAAGTCGCTCCGGCCCGACGACACCGAGCGCCGAGAACTGGGAGCTAACGATGCGCTCTGCGTTGCTCATTGCAAATCACACTAGCAGACTCCACCAATCTCGCGACAGATTTTCGGGACCGCTGGACGCGACTCGGACCATCGTCGCCGCCGTTCCTCTGAATTTCAGAGCCGCGGCCTCAGAAATTTTGAGGTCGGTGGCCCGATGGTCGTCTCGCGGACGTGCGAGCGTCGTGAATTTCCACAGCGTTCAACGCGACGGCGCTGGCCGAAAGATCGGCATGGCGCTTGCTCAACAACCGCACACGCGCTTCCGAGCGTAGGCCGACAAATTTCCGAAGAGGAAAGGGAGGAAGAGAAATGCTGAAGCTTCTGAGACGCAAGGTGGCAAACGAGGCTGGGTTCACGTTGATGGAACTGATCGTCGTCGTCTTGATCGTCGGGATCCTGGCGGCCGTGGGCGTGCCGCTCTACCTGGGCTATGTCCGCGACTCGCGGCTCGCCGAGGCGAAGGCGCTGGCAGGCGCGGCGTTGACGGCCGCGCAGGCTTGCGCCTCGAACGACCCGAGTGGGGCGACCTGCACCCTCCCGAACCTCGCGCAGAGGATCGGCGTGACCGCCGCTGGTGTTTCGGGCGATGGCAGGTGGACAATCGGCATCGCAGCAGGAAGTGAAGTGACCCTCAATACCGCGACCAACAGGTTCGGCGGAGGCCCGGTCACCGTCGCGGGAACCGCGGGCAACGTCACAAACATGGCCGCCGGGGTCTTCATCGACGGCGGAGGCGTCGTGACGATCCATTGCACCACGACCTCGAACGCCGTCGTGGTCGGCGACCCGATTTGTGGATGACGACGTCACGGGGAGGGCGGCTTCCTGGCCGCGCCTCCCCTCACGTCGGGCGGGCCGGGACGGGGGGGAAGTCTAGTCGTCTGGCACGGTGAGAAACCCCCGCCCTCGCGGGGGCTTCACTATGATTCGCATTCCGCCCATTGCAGAGGCCATGACATTGTTTGAATGTTCTTGGGTTCTGGCCGCGCGATCGCGAGCCCTTCGCTTACGCGGGCGTCTCGGCGACGAACGCGGGATCGCTTTGCTCGAAGTCCTCACGGCCAGCGTCGTTGTGTTGATCGCGATGATCGGTCTCGCTCTGATGTTCAGCATGGGAAGTTCGTACGTCCGCGCTGAAGGTGGCGAGCGCGTGGCGCTGTTCCTGGCTCAGCAGCGACTGGAGGAGCTGCGAGCCATCGGCCTCGCCCGCGCCGTCACCGAGGCCGAGAGGGCGGTGCCGGGCTTTCCCGGTTTCGTACGCAGCACCACGATCGCTGGAGGCACTGACCTGGATGGAAGCGGAGATGTCCCACGAATCATCACGGTGTCGGTCAGGTCCCTCGTTCGGCAGGCGGGCCCCGTCAGCGTCACGGCGGTTTATGTCAAACACTGAGATGATGCGTCAGCGCGGATCCGGCGTGCTCGAGGTCCTCGTCGCCGCGGCGATCGCGGTTGGCGTCGCGCTTGGCCTCACCGTGTTCTTCCTCATGACGCTGAGGGTCGGCAAAGACGTCGACGCGCAGGCGGCACTCCAGCGCCAAGGCACCGCAATCGCTGACGAGCTCGGACGGCAGCTTCGTCTAGTCGACGGAACGCCCCAGGTCGAAGATCCGACGGACCTACCCCCCGCGCCTGTCTGCTTCCCACTTACCGCCACGCGGTCCGCGGCCTCCACGACCAACGACCCGGTACTCGTCATCCCGGGTGCTGCCGGAGCGGTGACGTGCTATTACCGGGACACGAGCACGCCCCCGCAATTGCGGCGTTGCACGCGGCCCACGACGGCCGCTGACTGCTCGCCGGCTGCGAATCTACTCTCGGGCTCGCTCGCCCCGCTGTCCGCGCCCGCATGGACGGTGAGCGTTGTCACGCCGTGCGGCGCGCTCAACGGAACGTGCCAGGGGACGCCGACGGTGTGCACTATCGCAGGCGAATCGTGTGGGGTCGTCCCCGGGGCGAACATCGTCTTCACAGTGAGCGCAGGCACGAATCTCTCCGAAACGTTCGGCCTGGCGATCGTGGCGAACCGGCATTGATGAGACGCCGACATTCCCGACCGCGATTCCGTTCTCTCGTCGACGAGCGCGGCAGCGTGCTCGTCATGGGACTCATGCTCGTGTTCGTCATGACCCTCCTGGGTCTGGCGCTGTTCAACGTCGCGCGGCTCGATGCCCGTCTGAAGCTCGATAGTCAGACCACTGTCCAGGCGCTGGAGATTGCGGAGGCGGGGCTCGAGCGCGGGCTCCATCTTTTCTACCTCGAGTTCATGTGCGGGCCAACGGTGACCAGCCCGATCAATGCCGCGAATTGTGCGAATCCACCCCCGACCCCAAACTGGATCACCGACACCAAACTGGCGCGGATCTCGCTGGCCACAGCCTGTACGGCTGCCCTGCTCACAGACGGCGCGACGGGGTTCAAACAGCTGGTACTGAACCAGGCGTTCGCCGGCGGTACCTACACGGTGTGCGTCAGGCCTGATCCCGATGCCCCCACCAATCAGCTGAAGGCTCAGTTCCGATCCCGCGGCGTCGTGACCGCCCTCACCGGGACCGCCTCCCAGATCGTCCAGATCAACGCGACCGCCCTCGTGACCGCGAACAAGCCACACGCGCCGTTCGCGATCGGCGGGCCGACGGGCGGAGCGTTTCGCGGCGGCGTGCGCATTGCGGGCTCGCTCCAGTTCGTGAAGTGTCCGGGCTCCGGTTGCATAGCGGCAAATTTCAGCGGCAACAGCGGGATCCTGAACAATTACAACGGCCTCAACGCGAGCCTGCACGATCGCATCCCGTGGAAGTACGCAGATGGGACCACGGTCAACACGCTCGGAGCCGTGCTGAAGGTCAAGGAAGGCACGATCCAGATCAGCGCCAACAGCGCATGTCTCGGCGGCCCGGAGTCCGGAGGTGGAGTATGCGGAAACACTCCGGCTCAGGACACACTGACCGGCGTCTACAGCAGCGGCAACTGGTCAGGGAGTCAAGGTGCGTGCAATCCTCCGCCTCCGTCGAGTAACAAGGGTCTCAATGGGTCGACGACGACGAATTCGAAGTGCAACGTCTGGACGAGCGCCCAAGGCCCATACCCGTCAGGCGAGCCGGCGGCCATCCCGCTTCTGAGCGATTCCACGATCATCGACGGCGTGGGTTATCGGTGCTTCTTCAATCCACCGGGCTCGACGTGTCCGAACAGCACCGACCCTGTTCCGGGCGGAACGAACTTCCCGGAGTACTTCTACACGAGCGCGTGGCGCATCGACGCGAGTCGAGGCGATGCTGGCTGCGACATCAACGTCACGGGTACCGCGGCCGATTGCACCACGGTATTGACGGCTCTGGCGACCGGGGCGACGCCCAATTTCGGGGCCGGGCCGGTACTGACGCTGCCGATCAAGAGCGCCGCATGCACGCGGCAGGGCGCCACGACAGCCACGTCGTGCACACTTCAGATTGCCGCGGGGCACATCGTCGGCTTCATCGATGGCGTCCCGATCCGGCCCGATCTCGAACCGATCAACGTCTACCTGAAGCGGCTCGGGACGACACCGGCGACGAGTCCGACGCTGAAGACATCACCGGTGGACGCGGTCACGGACAACAACATGTATTACCAGGGCAAGATGATTATTCTTGCCGATAACCCGACAACCGCGCCGTGTCCTGCCGCGCCCGGCTCTTCATTCCCGAGTTGGTGTCCGGGCTTCGAGATCGACACGGGCCTGTTGTCCGACACGACCGTCAACCAGACATGGGCCGGATGCGGCTCCGGGGCGTATCCGTGCGGCTATCCCTATCCGGCGAATCACTTCCTCGGCATGCTGACGACAGGCGACATCAAGCTCGGCCCAGGCGGCGCCCGCAACATCCTCGGCACATTCTTCGCGGCGAACACGGCTCTCACGGCCGAGTTCTACGTGACCGGAGCGACTGGCACGGTCCAGGTCGCCGGCACCGTATCCGCGCAGCAGTTCGATTTCGAGGCGGGGACCGTTAGCCAGCTGTATCAGGCGCCCTGGAATCTCAGCCTCGCCCCGGGAGCGGCTGGACCGGCCGTCGGGGCGTTTGTCTCGATTGTCAGCTCGAAATGGGACCACATTTAGCGGGGTGGGGAATGTCTTGGTGAAAACCTTTCTCAGACAGCGGGCCATTGGTCTCGACATCAGCGCCAGCGCCGTGCGCGTGCTGGTCCTGGAGGGAAGCTCGGAGAAGGCGCGCATCACCGCGACCGGAACCGCTCCGATCGCGGCCGGCGGCGACGGCGCTGCGTCGGCGCGAGCGATCCACGCCGCGCTCGCGGGAGCTCGAGTCGACGGCGAGCCCGTGGTCGCCGCCGTTGGAGGACCAGAGGTCGTCGTCCGGCAGCTCACGCTGCCACCCTTGCCGCCCGATCGCGTGCTGCAGGCGCTCGAGTTGCAACATCGGGAGTTCGGGCTCTTGCCATCGTCGGAAGGGCTGCTCGACGCGCAGGTCCTCCGGCGCTCCAAGAAGGAATGCCTGGTGCTCGCCGTGAGCGCGCCCAAGCCCGTCGTCGAGGGCCGGCTTCGCTTGCTCGAGCAGGCGGCCGTCAAGGTGCGGACCCTCGAAGTGGAGGCCCTGGCGGTGCTGAACGCGGTGCTCCATCTCGGTCGGCTCGAGCCGCGCGAGTTGCTCGTGGCGTTGGATCTCGGGGAGGATCGGGCCATCCTGTGCCTCCTCAGCAAGCAGGGTCCCGTCGTCGTGCGCCACCTCGATGTGGGCGCCTCCGCCATTGTCGAACAACTCCGCCGCGCCGGAGTGGCTGTGCCCAACGGGAGAGCGCCGCTGGAGACGCCGAGGGAGGACGTCGACGCCGGCCCGGTCGCCGAGGCATGCCGAGGGGTCGTCCGTCGCATCGCCGACGAGATCCGGAGTTCGCTCGCGTTCTATCGCTCGGAGTACGACCGCGAAAGCCTGCCGCGCTATCTGCTCAGCGGATGGCTCCGGGTGCCCCGGCTCAATCGCTGGCTCACGGACGAGCTCCGGCTGGAGTCGCCCTTCGAGGTGATCGATCCCTTCCGAGCGGTTCGCGTGACCGCCGCTCAAGGAGAGACCGATGAATCGGCCGGCCCCGAGTTCGTCCAGGCCTTCGGGCTCGCGTTGAGGGCACTGTGACCACGCAGTTCACGATCGACCTGGCACATCCGGGACGGGCACAGCGCTCTCGGTGGGAGTGGTTTCTGGGCCCCGACGGCCCGCGCCACCTCGCAATGCTGGCGACAGCCGGCGTAGCGCTCGTCGCGCTCGTCGCGCTCGGCGGCGTCTTGCCGCGGTATCTGCGGTACTCGAGTGAGATTCAATCCATCGCGAAGCTCCGCCGTGAGGTGACGACGGCTGACAGCGAGCTCTCCACCTTGCGAACGAACCTGCGCGCCCTGGGCGCGGAGGCTCGGCGACAGGCGCGCTGGTCCGAGCTGCTCCCTGCGCTCAGCAAGTGGTTACCCGACACGCTGCGGATCGACCGGGTGTCGCTCGGGAAGGCTGCGCGTCCGCCGCAAGGGCCAGCGCAGTCGCCGCAGGCGGCGGCTCAGGCCAGCGACCTCACGCTCCAGATCGAGGTGAGCACAACTATGGAGCCGGCCAGCTCGCGGCTCGTCGAGATCGCGAATTTCATGGCGGCGTTCGCCCAGGACCCCACCGTCGCCCCGCGGTTCCAGCTCAAGACCTGGGAGGTCCGGCCCGCCCGCAACCAGGGCGGCGACGGGCAATTGGAGATCAGCATCGCGCTCGCGGAGAAGCGTTCGTGAAGGGCCGAGCGCTCACCGTCGGCTGGATCGTGATGGTCCTGGTGGTGCTGGCCGCGCTCGGCTGGACGGTCGCCCAGACGATTTCGCTTGGCAGATCGGGCGCCACCGCGGACACCCAGCGGGCCGGCCTGGCACGTGAGCTCGAGGCGAGCCGCCAGAACATCCAGGCCGAGCTCGTGGCGAACGCCGATCTCCTCAGGGACATCCGCTGGAGCCCGGACCGGGCGACGGCGGCGGATGTGCTGCGGCGCCTGGCCGATCTGGCCCGGGGCGGCCAGGCGAAAGTCCTGGCGATCGCCCCGCTCGAGCAGGAGCCGGCGGCGCGCTACCGCAAGTCGTCCCATCGCATCGACATGACCGCGTCGTTTAGCGAGCTGCTCGACCTCGCGACGAGGGTCGAGCGAGAGGGCGGGATCCTCGAGGACGTCGTGCTCGAGGTTCCCCAGCGAAAACTCGGCGAGGGGGCTGGACCGGACACGGTCCGCGCGCAATTCCGGCTGACGACGATCGAGCCGTCCGACGACCCGAGACGGATCATGGAACGGGTCCTGGCGGCCACCGCCAAGAGCTCAAGGTCCCCTCTCGCGCTGGCTCTCACGCTTCCGCTCGAAGCTCGAGCCGAGACGACGCTGCTGCCGCTCCGCGATCCGTTCAAGTTCGCCGAGGCCCCGCGTCGTAGAGGGCCCGCCATAGCCGTCGCTTCGGCGCCACCGATCGCGCCGGTGTCGGTGAAGGGCATCATGAAGTTCCCCGGAGGCGCCCTCGCCATCGTCGATGACCGGGTCGTCAAGGTCGGCGACGTCCTCAACGGCCGGCGGGTGGAGCAGATCGTGGACGGAAGAATCGTCCTCAGCGAGCCCGGGGGCGGCTCGAGATCCATCCTGCTACCGGGCTTCGCCCCCGCGCCGACCACAAGGAGATGACGATGCGTTTTGCCGCCACGGTCGCCCTCGCCCTCTTTGCCGTCCTGTCGCCGGCGCCGGCCCAGTCGCAGGAAGAGGGGTGTGGACAGCGACTCCCGACCGATCGGACGACCATCGATCTTCGCGGCGTCGACGTCCAGACCACCCTCCGCACGCTCGCCGAGCGGTATCGCGTCAGCCTGATCGTCACGCCCGAGGCCACCGGCGTGGTCACCGT
>WNEY01000667.1_pt1 | contig 22178 bp, 19 predicted proteins | sample 5400531 | NCBI WGS metagenome assembly WNEY01 (sample SAMN13153338, study PRJNA577476) | soil metagenome | isolation source: 200 cm saprolite under Douglas fir tree site 1 | place: USA:California | collected 2015-04-18
TGTTGATCTCGGGATGGTCCAACCACTTCACGATCCCCCGGGGCCAGCGAATCTCGATCCGATCGACCTTGGTGTGGTCGCCGAGGCCGAAGTGTACCACCCGGCTCGAGTGGGACAGGTAACCGCCCGCCGGGTTCACCTGCCGCACCATCACGGTCTTCCCGACCCACAGCCGGACCACGGCGCCGATCGCATCGCGGTTGCTGTGAGTACCCGTCAGCCGCAACTCCACATAGTTCCGTCGGGGAAACCGGTTGGCGAAGTAGTACGGACGGCCATTGAAGTTGTTGGTTACGATCTCCAGTCGGCCGTCGCCGTCAAAGTCGGCCACGACGGCGGCCCGCGAGCTGCGCGTCGCCTGCCGGCCGGCGACGCGCTCTTCTAGATAAATGCCACCTCTTGGTGGCTCGACGCCGAAGTCAGCCGCCCGGTCGTGGAACGTTCCGTCGCCGTTGTTCATCATCAGCTGGTTGGGCCAATAGTAATAGGGATAGCCCATCCCCGACGGGATGAACACGTCCTCATGGCCGTCGTTGTCGAAGTCTCCGGTGGCCACACCCCAGGGCCAGAGCGTCTCCAGTCCCGCCGCGACGGCGGTCTCGGTGAACTTGCCATGGCCGAGATTGCGGTACAGCCCGTTGCCGAAGAGCAACGCGTCGAAATCCTCACCCTGCCTCGCGAACATCGCTCGTTGGATTTGGATGAGGCCCGGGGCCTCCTCGTTTATCGTCGGGCCCTTGGGCGTGCGGAACCGCCGATGTTGCACCCGCCGCGCGACGTCCAGTGAGACGTGCCCGGCATCCACCCCCATCCACATGTCCGAGTGCATGTCCACCACAAACAGATCGAGCCGGCCGTCGCCGTCGTAGTCGAACACTTTGCAGCCCACCGCTCCGTACGGTGTGCGGCCGAGCGTCTCGGCCGTAACGTCGCGGAAGGTGCCGTGACCGGTGTTCCGATACAGCTGCCCCCGGCCGACCATACTCGGCACGAACAGGTCGAGGAAACCGTCCTCGTCGTAGTCGAACACGGCCACGTCTCCTGCCCAACCGCGGCCGCGCAGGCCGGCGCGGTCGGTGACGTCGGTGAAGGTCCCGTCGCCGTTATTGTGATACAGAATGTTGGATTCCTTGGCGCTGGTCAGCAGACTGCCAAGGTCCGGCTTACCCTCGAAGTACCCCGTCGCCGAATCGAAGACGTCGGTGGTCCAGTGCGCCGTGTTGCTGAGAAACAGATCGAGGTAGCCGTCGTTGTCGTAATCGAAGAACACCGGGGTCTGCGAATGGCCGACGTGGCTCAGCCCAGCGGCCGCGGTGACGTCCTCGAAGGTGCCGTCCCCCCTGTTGTGGAACAGCACGTTGCCGCCCCGGGTGGTCGTCACGAACAGGTCGGCCCAGCCGTCGTTGTCGTAGTCGGCGAACGTGGCCCCGACGGAGATCCTGTTGCCGATGGCCACCCCTGCCTTGGCGGTGACGTCGACGAACGACCCGTCGCCCACGTTGCGATACAGCGCGTTCGGTCCGAGCTGGTTGAGAAAGTAGATGTCCTCGCGGCCGTCGTTGTCGTAGTCACCGACGGCCAGACCCGAGCCGTGATCATATAGGTTGATGTGGAACGGCTCGCCCTGCTCCTTCGGCAGGGAATGCATCCGAAACGCAATCCCGGCTTCCCGAGCGCGTTCCTGAAGACCCGAAGCTGCGGTGGGTGCCGCGGGCTCGTGGCCCATGTAGCGGGCCAGCAGGACATACCCTGCGATCAACAGCGCCACGACGACTGCGATCGCGAGCGCCCGCCGGGCCACCGGAGATTTTGACTCGTCTGACATGTCGACCACGAAAGCTAGTGCTCGTTCGCTCCAGTGTCTTGCGCCACCCAGCCGTTCGCCCGCAGCTTAGCCTCATGCCAGCCACGCTGCATCACCTGCTTCTCATGTCGACCGTCCTCCCGAGCGGCCTGCTGGGCCAAGCCGAGGGGGCCATCCGCAGCTCACTCCGAACCGTGGATATTGGCTCTGGGCGGATCGAGACGATCTACACCGAGGATCGCCACTTCGAGGCGCCGAACTGGTCGCGCGACGGGCGTTTCTTTGTCGTAAACAGCGGCGGTCGACTCTATCGATTGGCTGCTCGCGGCGACAAGCACCTCACCGAGATTCCCACCGGCTTCGCCACCCGAGCCAACAACGATCACGGTATCTCGCCGGATGGCAGGTACCTCGTCCTGAGCCATCACGCCGACGAGCACATTACGGATCCGGCGCAGGACTGGCTCGCATCCAGCATCTACATCCTCCCGATCTCCGGCAGCGCGACACCGGTGAAGGTCACGACCAAGGCCCCGAGCTTCTGGCATGGATGGTCGCCCGACGGGAAGACGCTCGCGTTCGTCGGGCGCCGCGAGGGAGAATGGGACATTTATGCCATCTCGAGGGGCGGCGGCGAGGAGCGACGGCTCACCACTTGCCACGGCCTCGACGACGGGCCCGACTACACGCCCGACGGTGCATTCATCTATTACAACTCATTCTGCAGCGGCAAGATGGAGATCTGGCGAATGCATTCGGACGGCAGCGGGGCCGAGCAGGTAACGCACGATGCCTACGCCAACTGGTTCCCGCACCCATCGCCCGACGGTCGCTGGGTGGTGTACCTCGCGTACCTCGAAAACCAAGCCGAGGAGCATCCGTTCGGCAAGCAGGTCAAGCTTCGCCTCATCGATACGCGTGATGGCTCAGTACGCGATCTGACGCCACCGTTCTTCGGCGGCCAAGGCACCATCAACGTTCCGTCATGGTCGCCTGATAGTCGCCGGGTCGCATTCGTGACGTTCGAGCGACGCTATTCCAGCGCCGGTCCCGTCGTCGCCGACACGGCCGACGTCGTGGCCGTCTTCAAGGACACCCCTCGGGTCACCCTCTCCGTTCCCGAAGCGCGAGCCTTCAACCTGCGCATCCCCGGCCAACGCGACTCCCTGCGCGCGGTGCTCGGAACGGAACGCGAGCTGTGGGAGGCCAGCGGCCCGCGGGACTATCGGTTCTTGCTCCGAGTGGCGTGTTTCTGTCCCGGGCGGGGGTGGTTGTTGATCGAGGTTCGGAACAGGCACCCGATGCGAGCGTGGGACCGGGCTGGTAAAGCCGCCACTCTGAGCGATTGGAACACGTTCAGCATCGACGGACTGTTCGACAACCTGGAACGATCGGTGGAGCACGATGGCGCGGTCCAGGTCGCCTTCGATCCGCGTTGGCATTTTCCCGCGTACGCTCGTAGCGTAGCGCTACCGGGCCCGGACGCTTGGACGATCATCGAGGCGCGGGGGTTGCGGCCCTTGGGCGGCCCCCCGGACTAGCGGACTATGGAGCGCTATCCATGTCGAAAGTGAGAATCGGCATCCTCGGCTCGCGCTTCCAGGCAGACTGCGTCGCGGCCGCCGTACAAGCCGTACCGGAGGACGCCGAGGTCGTGGCCGTGGCCTCGCCGACCAAGGGACACGCGGCGGCCTTCGCGAAGCGGCACGTCCTCCCACGCGCGTATACCGACCACCGCGAGCTGCTGCGCGATCCGGCAATCGAGCTCATCTGGATCACGACGCCGAATCGGCTGCACGCACAGATGACGATCGACGCTGCCAAGGCCGGCAAGCACGTCGTGTGTGAGAAGCCGCTGTGCCTGACGCTCGAGGAAGCCGACGCGATGATCGAAGCATGCCGCAAGGCGGGCGTGCTGCTCCTCTATGCCGAGGAGTTGTTCTTCGCGCCAAAATACCTCAAGGCCAAGCAGCTGGCGGACGAGGGCGCATTCGGCCGCGTGCACTTGGTGAAGCAGGGTGAGAAGCACTCCGGGCCGCACTCCGACTGGTTCTGGGACGTGGACCAGTCGGGAGGCGGCGCGGTCATGGACCTGGGGTGCCACGGGATCGCCTTCTGCTGGTGGTTCCTCGGGAAACCGCCGATCAAGAGCGTCTACTCGCAGATGACGACCCAGGTGCACCAGCAGCGTACACAGGGCGACGACGAAGCGGTCACGATCATCGAATTCGGCAGCGGCGCCATCGGGATGGTCGAGAGCAGCTGGAACCGGCCCGGCGGGATGGACGACTGCATCGAGGTGTTCGGCGACAAGGGGCAGACGTACGCCGATTTGCTGATGGGCAATGCGCTCTCGACGTACTCGGAGGTGGGGTTCGGCTATGCCGTCGAAAAGGCGGCGACGACCAAGGGCTGGACCTATCCCGTATTCGAGGAGCATTGGAACTACGGCTTCCCCCAGGAGGCGCGACATTTCGCGCGCTGCGTGCGCGGCAAGGAGACGCCGATCGCCGACGGCGAGACCGGGCGCGTCGTGCAGGAAGTCCTGTACGCGGCGTACGCATCGGCCGGCCTGGGCCGCAAGGTCATGCTGCCCTTCCACCCTAAGGGCATTGCCAAGCCGATCGACCTCTGGAAAACGCCCGAACGCGCCAAGGCGGTGGGGTGAAGGCCGCTTTTCTCCGCGGCCTACGTTTCACCCTGTTCGCGCTCCTCGCGTCCCCCCGGGCCGCCGCTCAAGCACGGCCGTTCGCGCCGGACGACCTCGCGGCGCTCGTCCGGCTCTCGGAGCCGGAGATCTCCCCCGACGGCCGCGCGATCGCGTTCCTTGCGGCGCGTCCGGACTACGCGGCCAACCGCTACGACACCCAGCTTATCGTGCACGACATAGCGACCGGGGGAGAGCGGGTGCTCGTCGCCCGGCGGCCGGGGCTAGGGCGTCCGCGTTGGGCGCCCCAGGGCGACGCGATCGCGTTCCTGGCGAGCGTGGACGGACGCCCGCAGGTGCTCGTGGTCAGACTCGCGAGCGATGAGCCGCAGGTCGTCACCCGAGCGCCCGCCGGCGTGCACGACTTCGCTTGGCGGCCGGACGGGGGCGCCATCGCCTACATCGCCTCGGACACGGCGCGTGCGCCCACGGAGCGCGGAAACGACGCGTTCGAGGTGGGAAACGACGATTACCTCACCACCGCGCCGCCCGCGCCGGCGCACCTCTGGCTCGTCTCGCTGGCGACGGGCGCAGCGTCCCGCCTCACGCAAGGCGACTGGAGCGTCGCGACGAGCCTCGCGACCTCGCCCATCTCCTGGTCCGCCGACGGGCGGACGATCGCGTTCGTACGGTTTGCCACGCCCCACTCGGGCGACACGGACCAGAGCGCGGTGTGGCTCGTGGACGCTGCCACGGGCGCCACGCGCGGGCTTACCGGGCGAACGGCGCGCGAGGCAGCGCCGCTGCTCTCACCCGACGGCGCGCTCGTCGCGTACACGCTCCCGCGCGACGGCGACCCCGCGAACCTCGACGAGGTGCGCGTCGCTCCGGCGAGCGGTGGGGAAGGGCGAGCGGTGACGCGAGCGCTCGACCGGCACGTCACCGAGTTTGCGTGGCTGGGCGACGGGCGGGCCGTGGTCGTGCTCGGGACCGATGGCACCCGCTCGGCGCTGTGGGTGCAGCCGCTCGAAGGTGCGGCGCGGCGCGTCGGGCTGGGGGATGTCGCGGAGGTCTCGGGGATCAGCGTGGATCGGCGCGGTGCGATTGCCCTGGTCGGCACGGAAGCCGCGCGGCCGCCGGAGATCTATTACCTCTCCACGTCGGCGGCGGCGCCCCGGCGCCTGACGGACTTCCACCGGGAGATCGCAACGCGGACGATGGGTCGGTCGGAGACGGTCGAGTGGGCCGCGTCCGACGGCCTGCGGGCGAACGGCGTGCTGACGCTGCCGCCCGATTTCTCGCCGGAACGGCGCTATCCTCTCGTCCTACTAATCCACGGGGGGCCGACGGCCAGCTCGACCGAGGGGTTCTGGGCTCGAGTGCAGCTGCTGGCGGGGCACGGGTGGCTGGTATTCCAGCCGAACTATCGCGGCAGCGACAACCTCGGGAACGCCTTCCAGCGGGCGATCGCGGCGAGCGCGGCCGAAGGACCCGGGCGGGACATCATGGCCGGCGTCGCGGCTCTGGTGCGCCGCGGCATCGTGGACACCACGCGGCTCGCGGTATCAGGCTGGTCCTACGGCGGCTATCTCACCGCGTGGCTGCTCGGCCGCTATCCGGCGTCCTGGCGCGCAGGCGTGGCGGGCGCGGCACCCCTCTCGCTGCTCGACATGTACGACCTGTCGGACCTGAACGTGATGCGCCGCCACGCGATTACGGCGTCGCCCTGGGTAGGCGACCGGATCGCGGCCTGGCTGGCCGAGTCGCCCTTCACGCAGGCGTGGAAGATCCGCGCCCCCACGCTGATCCTGTCGAACACAGGCGACTCGCGGGTTGCCGTCACCGGGTCCTACATGCTGTATCGCGCGTTGCGCGACAACGGCGTGGCAACGCAGTTCGTGGCCTACCCGGGTCCCGGCCATGCACCGGCCGACCCGGTGCGCCAGCGGGACGTCAACCGTCGCTGGGTCGAGTGGCTGGAGCGGTACCTGCGGTAGCAGCTGATCCTCGCTGCCGGAAATCACATCCCGCGTTCACCCTCCCGTCATCTGTGCCAAATCCCCGCGATAGAACGTCTCCCTAGGCTGAAGGTCAGAAAGGAGCTCAACGTGACCATTCATCGAACCGTCGGAATGTTGTTGCTCGTGACCATGTACACGATTGCATCAGCACAGACGCCGACGCCATTGCCGTCCCCGGCGACGTATCGTGATCTCCTCGCCAGGCTCAAAGCCAAGGATACCCTCGTCGACTTCACGGCGTTGCGCATGGCGTACGCCGCCTCTCCCGACTATGCGCCGTACGGTTCCGATGCGGATGAGCACCGGACCGCCCTGAGAGATGCGCTCGGGAAGCGAGATTACCGGCGAGCCCTTCAGGAGGCCGACGCCGCGCTGAACGCCGATTATCTCGACGTCCGCACGCACGTCGTCCGGGCGTACGTCGCAGAGCAGCTGGCTGACACGGCTGCAGCGGCGTGGGACCGCCTGGTCGCGGGCCGACTGGTGCGCTCAATCATGCAGAGTGGCGCGGGCACGGTGGATTCGCCCTACGTCGTCACTTCCGTGGCCGAGGAGTACGCGGTCCTCGGCATGAACGACTACGAGCGCGGCATGCAGTCGCTCCGCGAGTGCGGGACGCGTCCGTGCGACATCCTGGAAGCGACACAACGTCACACCCACGAAAAGCGCACGTTCTATTTCGACATCTCGCTCCCGAAGGCGTACCTCGACCACCTGTTTCAAGGCAAGCCGTAGGTCAGCTCTTGATGGTCTTCGACGCCTCGTCCCAGGACACCGAGCTCCGACGGAAGTACGACTCATTCGCCATGTGGCAGGCCAATGCCGCGTGGTGACCGAACACCGCGTCCTCGACCACCGGCTTCCGGGTGCGCACGGCCTCGAAGTACGTCCAGAGGTGTGGCCTGACGTCGTCGAAGTCCGGTCCGCTGAACGAAATGGTCTCGGGCATCGCCGTCGCCTGACCCAGCTTCGGATCGTTCTCCTGATGCCATTTCTCGAGATAGGCTTCCCGCATCGCGTGCGGGTAGCTGCCGGTGTAGTAGCTGGGGTAGTTGTCCTTGCCGATCTGCGGCGCGAGGTTCAAGGTCGAGCCGGTCACCTCGAGAATCCCCTTCGATCCCTGGATGCGGTAGGTCTCCGGCATCTCCGTCCCCAGATTCAACCGCATGTACACGGGCAGCTCGCCAAAGTAGTAGACGACGGCGTGAACGTCCGGCATGTTGCGGCCGTCCTTCCAGCGCCGGATGCCCCCGACCGCCGAAGCCTGCTTGGGCGGCTCATTGATCCCCAGCATGAACATCATGCCGCTGATCAGGTGAACCAGCAGATCACCGGCGACGCCGGTGCCGTATTCCTTCCAGCAGCGCCAGCGCGCAAAGAGGTTGGGGTCGAACGGGCGCTTGGGGACGGTTCCCTGCCAGGTATCCCAGTCCAGAGTGCGCGGTGACAGATCGGGGGGCGGCGGATACTGCCACGCGCCGGTGGGATCGTTTCGTCCCAGCCATCCTTCGACCAGCATCAGGTCGCCTAGCGCCCCCTGGGAAATCAGCTCCTTGGCTTTGGCACAGATCTGGGAGCTGACGCGCTGTGAGCCGATCTGCACGATGCGTCCCGTCTTCTTGGCGGCGTCCAGCATGGCCACGCCGTCAGCCGCGCTGTGCGACATCGGCTTCTCGCAGTAGATGTCTTTGCCGGCGCTCACCGCGTCCACAACGATCTGTTTATGCCAGTGATCGGGAACCGCCGCCACGATGCAGTCGATGTTCTTGTCATCCAGCAGCGCCTGATAGCGGCGCGTCACCGGCAGATCGGCTCGCACGATCTCTCGCGCCAACGTGTGGCGGCCGTCGTACAGGTCACAGGCCGCGGCGCATTCGACTCCCGGCAGCTTGATGGACTCGGACAGGAGCCAGTTCCCCTGCATGCCCACGCCGATCATGCCGAAGCGCACCCGATCACTGGCAGCGACGGCGCCCGGCGCGGGGATGAGATCGTGCGGTAACAACACCATCGGTTTCGCGGCGAGCGATGCGCCGGCCGCGGCGCTCGCGCCCAGGAATTCGCGACGAGACCAATTGTTCTTCTTCACGGCGTCTCCCATGTCGGATGAGGTGGTGAAGGGTCGACCCCATTATGCTGGCCTACTCGGCCTCCTTGCGCTAGCCATCATCCTGCCCGCACCTTGTCGTCATGCGTGCCACGATTATCCTGCTCCTGCTCGCCGCGGCTGCGACACCCTCGGCGGCCCTGGCGCAGTCCGAGGATCAGCTCCGAACGTTCTTCGAAGGCAAGACCGTACGCGTCAAGATCGAGATGCCCGGAACGGAGGACGGAGTGGATGTCTATCCGGGGACGGCGCATCCGATCGACTTCCCGAAGCACGCCACCCGCCTGAAGCGCTCGGGGACGGCCCTGCGCCGGGGCGACGAAGTGCTCGTGACCAAGGTGAAGGTCAAGAAAGATCTGATCGAGTTTCAGCTAGGAGGCGGGGGATACGGGACCTTCGGCGACGATGATAATCCCAATGTCTTCGTCCCCTCGGCGCCGAAGACCGAGCGGGAGAAGAACCTCGAGAAGGACCTCGAGAAGACCACCGATCCCACGCAACGACGCAGGATGAGCGAGGAGCTCGATGCGCTCAGGCGGGACCGCCAGCGGGAGAACGCCCGCAATCAAGCGGAAGCAGCTCAGGCGAGGCAGACGAAGGAGGCGAACATCCGGCAGCGCCGGCTGGAGGGCGGATCGCGCTTCAACCTTCGCTACAATCCGGTCGTGCCGTCCGAGGCGCTCACCCCCGACGGCGTGATGCAAGCGCTGGCGGAGTACGTGGATTTCGCGCCGATCGTCGGAGAGCGCGCCCCGGAACCGGCGCCCAGGGCCGAGAGTCCCCGCGGCGACCTCCGGAAGGGGCTCACCGTCGACGAGGTCGATGCGCTGTTGGGGCGGCCCGACGCGATCACCCAGCGGAGTGAAGGCACGCTCAAGGTGAGCACGTCCACCTATCGCTCGCGCGACCGGGCCGTCACGGCGGAGTTCGTGGAGGGAGTGCTCATCCGGTTCACGATCACGTCGCCGTAGGGCCTAAACGCGATCCAGCGATTCGTTCTCTCCTCTGAGCTGAACACGATCTATCGCAGCTCGTGACCCCGATCACACCGGACGCACGCAGGGCTCGGCATATGTAGGCTCCCCGAGCGACGGCGGCCCAGGTAAGCGACGAAGTCGTGCACGCGGACCCGGTACTCCGCAAGCGAGCGGTCGTACTGTTGCTCGCCGCGGCCCTGATCGGCGCGGCAACGATTCGGTGGGGCCTCCCCTGGCTCGAGCTGGCTCGCCCGCGCCAGCCGGGCATGCAACGCACCATCTGCATCAGCTTCCTCTTCGTGATCATCGCGGTGGCGCTCGCGACCATCATGTCGGGGCGCCGCGTGACCGGGCTGGGGCGGCGCACCATGGAGTTGCAGGAGTTTCCGCCGCCCGGCGTCAAACTGCTGCATGACGTGCGACGCATGACCGGCCCGCGGGCCGTGTACCTGGGCCGCGGCTACGTCATTATCGGCTGGACGCTCGTTGTCCTGGCGCTCACGCTGCTCGGCCTCGGGAGCTACGCGCTGGCGGTACTCTGGCCCCGGTAGTGGCGCTGCCAGGCTCGCCATCTACGCCGAGCAGCGCCTGATCCTCAACAACGGCAGCCACCGCGCCTTTACGCTCCGGCAAATGGGCGTCACCCACGTGCCCTGCATCGTCCAGCACGTCGCTTCCCGGGATGAGCTGGACGTGGTCGCCTCGTCCTCCGTGCGGCGCAATCCCGATCTCTACCTGAAGCACACCCGCCCTCCGATGCTCAAGGACTACTTCAATCCGCAGCTCCGCATGGTCCTGCCGGTGCATCGGCGCCTGCGGCAGGTCACGGTGCGGATCGAAGTCGAAGAGGACTTCGTGCCCGCATTGTGACGGTTGCGGGCGACGGCAGCCCGCCACCATATTCGCACATTCATGGCTGATCTCCGCGCGGCATTGGGGCACGCGCTCGAGCCCGGATACCGGGTGGAGCGCGAGGTGCGACCCGTCGGCAACTGCCGCATGTTCGTGGCGCTCGAAACATCCGCCGGCGGCGGCCTCCTGGTGAAGGTGCTGCCCGGCTCCCTCTCGCTCGCGGTCGACTCCGCCCGATTCGAGCAGGACCTGGCGCGCCTCGGGCGTCGGCTGCGGCATGCGAGCCTCGTACCTCCGCGCGCTGCCGGCCGGGCGGGCCCGTTCGTATACCACACGCGTACCTTCGTCGAAGGCACCACGCTGCGGGCCTGGCTGGCGCGCCACGGAGAGCTGCCGCTCCGGCGGGCCGTGGAAGTGCTGCGGGATCTGCTCACGGCGCTGGCCCACGCTCATGCCGAGGGCCTTGCCCACGGCGACTTGAAGCCCGAGAACGTGCTGCTCGGGGACGGGTCCGCATTGGTCGCCGACACCGGGATTCTGGGTTCGCTGGCGGAGGCCCTGTCGGGCGATGGCGGCGGGGCGGCGACGGCGGCGCTGTGCACAGCCGATTACCTGGCGCCGGAGCGCCGGGCCGGCCAGGAGGCCCCGAGCCCGCGCGACGACATGTTTGCCGTGGGGGTGCTCGTGCACGAGATGCTGACGGGACGCCCTCCCACCGGGAACCCGGAGCCGCTGGAAGACGTGCGCTCGGTGCCCCCGTGGCTCGCCGAGCTGGAGCGCCGCTGCCGCGCCGCCGAGCCGGGCGCGCGTTGGGCGGACGCCGGGTCGGCGTTGGCGAGCGGGAGCTGGCCGAGTGGGGGAGCCTGAAGCAATGCGGAGTGCGGAATGCGGAATGCGGAATGCGGAATTGACGGATCAACGTCGGTCCGCGCTCCTGCCTCCGGTGTTGTGCTATCATCGCATCGGCGGACCGGCGGAGCTCGGAGTCACGCGGGTCGCGAAGTCCGTGTTCGCGCGCCAGATGACGACGCTGGCACGGGCAGGTTGGAAGACCCTCACGTTGGACCAGTTCGCCGAGCGACTCCGGTCCGGCGATTCCGCATTCCGCACTCCGCATTCCGCATTGCTTTTGACGTTCGATGACGGCTACGCTTCCCTCGCCGAGCACGTCTATCCCGTGCTGGCCGATGTGGGGTTCACCGCGACAACCTTCCTCATCACGGACTACGTCGGGCGCCTGAACACCTGGGACGTGCGCTACACCTGGGACCGGCTCGGGCATCTCGATTGGGACAGGATCGGACGGTGGCAAGAGCGGGGATTCGACTTCGCATCGCACTCGGCGTCTCACGCCCGGCTCACCTGGCTGTCCGACGCCCATGCGGCTGCGGAGCTCGAGCGGTCCCGCCAGACACTCCGGCACCGGCTGGGACCCCAGGCGACCAGGGCTGTCGCTTATCCGTTTGGCGCGCGGGACGAGCGGATCGAGCGGTTGGCGCGCGCGGCCGGATACGAGCTGGGATTCGGAGGCGTGCGGGGCAACGGTTCACCGCTCGCCCTGGCGCGGCTGCCGGTCTATGTCTGGGACGTGGGGAGCATCCCGGTGGGCTTACAGGGAGGCACCTCTGGGGCGATGGGTCGATTCGTCGCTCACGCCGCCAACCGGTGTGCGGTGGGGACGAGCGTTATGCAAGGGATTAGGTCCTGGGTGTCAGGGGTCAGGGCGTCGCATACCCACCACCTAACACCCGACGCCTGACCCCCCTTATAACAGGTTTCCCGTGGCCACGGCGGCCCCCATGGCGTGGTATCCCTTGTCGACGTAGATCGTCGTGCCGGTAATCCCGCTCCCCAGAGGGCTCGCCAGAAACGCCGCCGTCGTACCTACTTCCCGCGCGGTGAGGGGCTCGGTGAGCGGCGCATTGGCGGCGTAGTACTCGACCATCCGCTCGATTTTCCCGATGGCGCTCGCGGCGCGTGACGCGAGCGGTCCCGCCGAGATCGTGTTCACTCGCACCCCGTACTTGCGCCCGGCCTCGAACGCCAGCGTCCGGGTGTCGCTCTCGAGTGCTGCCTTCGCCGAGGACATCCCGCCGCCGTACCCCGGCACCACGCGCTCGCTCGCCATGTACGTCAGCGACAGGAACGAGCCACCGGGGCGGGTGAGCGGTCCCAGCCGGGCCACGAGCGACACGAGGGAATAGGCGCTCGCGCTCACGGCGGCGAGGTATCCCGCCCGGCTCGTGTCGAGCAACGGTTTCTTGACTTCGGGACCATTGGCGAGGGAGTGGACCACGATGTCGAGCGGCCGGTCGCCGAAGTCCTGCACCAGGCGCTGGGCGAGCCCCGCGATGGAGAAATCGCCCACATCCTTGTAGCGCTTGTTGCCGCGAATCTCCTCCGGCGCCTCTGCCAGCGTATCGAACGTTGCATCGAGCGGATAGATCTTCTCGAACTGGAGCAGCGAGCCGTCCGACATGCGGCGCGAGTCGTCGATCTTGCCGCGCTCGAGCAGGTTCAAGAAAATGTTCAGCGCCGGAGGCCACGTGCCGGCACACACCATCGCGCCCGCCTCGGCCAGGGCCTTGGCGATCGCGAAGCCGTACCCGCCGTCGTCGGCCACTCCCGCTACCAACGCCCGTTTGCCGCGGAGATCGATCGCTAGCATTGCGCTCCCATTTGTTAGATGAAGAATCGCGCGGCCACCGGAATCAGTTGTGGGTGCCGAACGAGTGCGTGGGCAAAGATCCGACCCAGCGTGCGCTTGCCCGAGGGGATCGCGTTCGCGCTGCGCGCCAGAGAGTTGAAGAACTGGTCATCCAGGTCCTCGAGCGCCCGCTTGAGCCGGTAATACTTGAGGTGATCGTCCCCCAGCAGCGCCATCCACTCGGCGTGGTACGCCGACAGCCGGCTCGCGCTGGTGTCCCCGGCCCGGATGGCCGCGGCGGCGACGCAGCCGGCGAGCCGCCCCGCCTTCATGGCGTTCACGATGCCGCCCCCGGAAAGGGGATTGATCATGTGCGCGGCGTCCCCCGCCACGAGCACGCCGTCGGTGTAGGTCTGCCGGATGGTCGTGTGCACGATGACGCCGCCCACGGTGCACGCCGTCTTGGCGCCACCCGGATAGCGACGGGCGATCCAGGCGTCGAGGTATTGCCGCGCGTTGCGGGCGTCGGCCTTCAACGCGACGAGGCCGAGGCCCACGTTCGCCACACCCGGGCTCTTGGGGAAGAGCCAGGCGTACCCACCCGGCGCGATGCCGGCGCCGAACTGCAGATAGATCGCGTCGGGATCGAAGTCGATCCCCTCGACGACGTACTGCGCGCACGACTCCATGTCGCGGGCTGGGACCCGCGTCTCGAGACCCGCCCAGCGGCCGACCATTGCCTCGACGCCGTCCGTCCCGATCACCACCCGTGCACGGCAAGTCGTTTCGGCGCCGGCGGCGCGCAACCGCACCTGCCAGCGGCCGTCCGGCTCGCACCTCATCCCGGCCGCTTCGGTGCTCACGCGGAGCTCGGCCCCCAGGGCCACGGCCCGGTCGGCGAGAAAGGCGTCGAACCGCGTGCGATCGAGAATCCAGCCGACATCGCGCTCGGCGACCTTCACCTCTGTGTCGTCAGGCGCGATGAACACGACGCGGGTGATCTTGCGGGCGGCCCAGGCAGCGCCGTCGGGGTCGGCGAACTCGCGCACACCCGCGTCCCCGACCCCTTCGGCGCAACGGACCGGCGTCCCAACCCGGGCGTCGCGCTCGAGCAACACGACGTCGAGCTCGGGCGCGGCGCGCTTCGCCTCCCACGCCGCCACCGCGCCCGCCGGTCCCGCACCAATGACCAGTACATCGGTGTCGTGCGTCACGCGGCGACCATCGTGAGCGCGCCGACGGGGCAGGGGGCAATGCATTTGCGGCAGCCGGTGCAGGCGGTCCGATCGACGACCAGGTCGGTGAGGTCAAGGTGAATCGCTTCCGGGGGGCAGAGGGGGAGGCACAGACCGCAGCGGTCGCACACCTGGAGATCCACTACGGCAATCTCGGGGAAGGCCGGCGCGGGTCGCATGCGCGAACGGTAGCCGCCCCCATCAGGGGCGTCAAGCATCAGCCTTGCTTGGAGTTACGCTTTTCATTAGCTTGATGCGCTCGCACGCGCCCCCCTAACGCCTTTCACTCGACGACCTCGTGCCTATACGCTGGCCGAAATGGACGCTCGGTGCTTGGAGTCCGGCGAATGAGATCGCCGTGGATCTGGGCACAGCCAACACGCTGATCTACGTGAAGGGCGAGGGCATCGTGCTTAACGAGCCCTCCGTCGTCGCGATCGAAAAGTCTACCGGGAAGATCAAAGGCATCGGGCTCGAGGCGAAACGGATGCTGGGCCGCACACCGGACGGCATCCTGGCGGTGCGACCGCTCAAGGACGGCGTGATCGCCGATTTCGACGTCACCGAGAAGATGCTGCGGTTCTTCCTGAAGACCATCATCGATCGCCATCTGTTCCGTGTGAAGCCCAAGGTGATCGTGTGCGTGCCGTCGGGCATCACCGAGGTCGAAAAGCGCGCCGTTCGGGACTCAGCGCAGTCGGCCGGGGCGAAGGAAGTCTACATGGTGGCCGAGCCGATGGCCGCGGCGATCGGCGTGGGGCTGCCCGTCGAGACGCCCACCGGGAACATGGTGATCGACATCGGGGGTGGCACCACCGAGATCGCGGTGATCGCCCTCTCGGGGATCGTCTCGGACACCTCGATCCGCACCGGTGGCGACGAGCTGGACCAGGCCATCGTGCAGTTCATGCGCAAGAACTACAACCTCCTCATCGGCGAGCCCACGGCCGAGCAGATCAAGATCCAGATCGGATCGGCCGCACCGGTCGGGGAGGAGCGGGAAATGGAAGTGAAGGGCCGCGACCTCGTCTCCGGCATTCCGAAGATCGTGCGCGTGCACTCGAGCGAGATCCGGGAGGCGGTGCAGGAGCCGATCCAGCAGATCGTCGACGCGGTGCGGCGCGCTCTGGAAATCACGCCGCCGGAGCTGGCGTCGGACATCGTCGATCGCGGAATCGTGATGACCGGCGGGGGCGCGCTGATCCGCGGCCTCGACGTGCTGCTGCAGCAGGAGACGGGCCTGCCGATCCACCTGGATGAGGACCCGATGACCTGCGTCGTGCGGGGGACGGGGCGGATCCTCGACGATCCGGAGAAATACCGCAACGTCCTGACCACCTAGGGCGATGGCGCTCGGAGCGGACCGCTACGCCTCGCGGGGCGACACCTTCGCGTTTCTCGGGTGCGTCCTACTTTCCGTTGCCGCCATGAGCCTGCCCGAGCGGATCCGCGATCCGCTGGCGCGCGGTCTGCGCCAGACCGTGCTCGCCCCGTTCCTCGCCCTGCAGCAACAAACCGAGCTCCTCTCCGCCTCGCTGGAACGCTACGATGCGGTCGTCGCCCAGCGCGACTCCGCCGCTCTCGCCGCCACGTTCCTTCCCGAGCTGCGAGGCGAGAACACCCGGCTCCGGGCCCTGCTCGGCCTGGGCCAGCGGCTTTCGAGCGGCTACGTCCCGGCGGAGGTGTTGCGCGAGCCCGAACCCACCGGCGCGCTCACCTTCTTGGTCTCGGCTGGAAAGAAGCAGGGCGTGAGGCCGCTGGCTGCGGTGGTGAGCCCGGACGGCCTGGTCGGAATCGTCAGCTCCGTGGACGCGAAGACCAGCGTGGTCGTGACCTGGGCGCACCCTGAATTCCGCGCCAGCGCCATGGCGACTGACGGGAGCGTGTACGGCATCGTCGCACCGCACGGCAGCGACGGGCCGCATGTCTGGCTGCTCGAGCTGCAGGGCGTGCCCTACCGCCAGCTCGTGCCCACCGGCACCATGATCCTCACGTCTGGTCTGGGGGGCGTGCTGCCGCGCGGGGTACCCATCGGCACGGTGGTGAGCGTCGTGGGGCAAGCGGAAGGATGGGAGCGCACGTACCTCATCAGGCCCGCCGTCCATCCCGGCGCCGTGACGCACGTCATGATCCTCACCGGGCCGCCGGTCCGCGGGGACCTGCGCTCGCTGTTCGAATCGAGCGGAGAGACACCGTGAGGCGCACGGACAAGTACCGCTTTTATGTGATCCTGGCCGCCCTCGTGGTGCTGCAGTTCTCGGTACGCGGCCGGCTGGGGGGTGACCGCGTGGCCCCCGACTTTCTGCTGCTCGCGCTGCTCATTTATACCATCCGGGCGCGGCCGGGCCCGAGCGCCGGCGCGGGGTTCTTGGTCGGCCTGCTGCGGGACGCGCTCACGCCGGCGTCGTTCGGCGCCGGGGCGCTGGCGCACACGCTCGTGGGGTATCTCTCCTCCTGGAGCAAGGCGGTCTTCTTCGCGGAGAACCTGTTCGTGAACGGGTGTCTGTTCTTCGCCGGCACCTGGTGCCGCAATCTGGCGGTGTCGCTGGCGTCCGGGAAACTGAAGGGCGGGATGCTCGGCTGGGAGCTGCTCGTGTGGTCTCCCATCCAGAGCCTGACGACGGCCGTGGCGGGCGTCATCGTGCTGTGGCTGTTCGGGCGACATCTCGCGATTCGCCTGAGCGACGCGTGAGCGCGTTCCACCCCCACCTGCTGGAGCGACGCCTCCGCCTGACGCGGGCGGTGGTGTGGGGAGCGGGGATCGCGCTGGTGCTCGTGTTCTTCCGGACTCAGATCCTCGAGCACTCGAAGTACCAGCTGCAGTCCGAAACCAACCGGCTGCGACCCATCCCACTGCCCGCGCCCCGCGGCATCATCACCGACCGCAATGGAAAGGTCCTGGCGGAGAACGTCACCGGGTACACCGTGTCGTTACTCCCGACGACGGACGAAGACTCGCTCCGGGCCACGCTGCGCCGCATCGGGTCGATCGTCAAGCTCGACAGCCTCGCCATCCAGCGGGTCCTCGTCCGCTACCGCCGGGCACCGTACTTGCCGGTCAGCGTGCTCCCGAGCGCGACGTTCGAGGTCGTGTCCGCGCTCGAGGAGCGGCGGCTGATTCTCCCCGGCCTGCTCATTCAGGCGGAGCCGAAGCGGCATTACCCGGACAGCTCGCTGGTGGCCCATTTGGTGGGCTACGTCGGAGAGCTCACCGAGGCGGAGCGGGCGCAGCGGCGCTTCGCGACGGTGCGGCTCGGGGGTCTCCTGGGGAAGGGTGGACTGGAGCGCCAGTACGACGATACGCTGCGCGGCGCGGACGGCGTGCGGTTCGTGGAGGTGAGCGCGTTCAACCGCGTCGTGCGCGAGGCGGGAGCGGCAGCCCGGCTGCCGCCGGTACCGGGCCGCGCGCTGCACACCACCATCGACCTCGAGCTGCAGCGCTATATCGCGCAAATCTTTCCGGCGGGACAACGCGGCGCGGTGCTCGCGCTGAATCCTAATTCGGGTGAGATCCTCGCCCTGTACAGCGCGCCGGGCTTCGATCCCAACGCCTTCGTGGGCGGCGTGGACCCGGATTACTGGCGCCGCCTCAACGTGAGTGAGGCTCACCCCCTGTTCGATCGAACGATCCAGGCCCGCTATCCGCCGGGCTCCACCTGGAAGCTGGCCCTGGCTGCGATGGCGCTGAAGCGCGGCATCGTCACGCTGCGGTCGCGCATGCCCATCCCCTGTCGCGGCGGGTTACAGTACGGCAACCGCTTCTTCCGCTGCTGGTCGGCCAAAGGGCACGGCGACCTGGCCCTCGCCGACGCGATCGCCCAGAGCTGCGACGTGTTCTTCTACCAGCTGGGCCTGAAGCTCGGCCTCACGTCGTTGCTCGAGGACGCTACTGGTTTGGGTTTCCACGCGCGCACCGGCATCGACCTCCCCGGCGAGATCACCTCGGAGTTCCCTGGTGGGACCGACTACTACGACCGCGTGTACGGCCCGCGCCGCTGGACGTCGGCGGTGACGCTCAACCTGGCCATCGGGCAAGGAGAAAATGCCCAGACCCTGGTGAACATGGTCCGCTTCTACCAGATGCTCGCGAGCGACGGCCGAGCGCGGCCTCCGTACATCGTCCGCCCAGTGGCCGGCCCGGGCGCGACGCTCGCCCTCACGTCGGAACAGCTCGCCGGGCTGCGGCAGGCGATGATCAACGTGGTGGAGCGGGGCACGGCGCGAGGCGCGGGGCGGTTCGGCGGCAGCATCTCGATCGCCGGCAAAACCGGTACGGCGCAGAACCCGCACGGGCCGGCGCACGGCTGGTTCATTGGATTTGCACCTGCCGAGAAACCGGAGATCGTCGTGGGCGCCATCGTGGAGTTCGCACGCGAGGGCCCCTACGTGGCACCGCTCGTGACCCGCGTGATCGGCCACTATCTCGGGGTGGACACGACTCTCGCGTCGAAGGTGCGGATCGTGCTCCCAACCGATACCGCGCCACACGCGGTGCAGATCCTGCCCGGCGTCCCGGAAGAGGACACCACCGTTACGCCGCTCGATACCGGGACCACCATCCCCCCGGACAGCGCGCCGCCACCTGACCCCAACCCACCGCCCCCCGATGCGGCCGCCGCTCCGCGAGATCGATAGGCCGCTCGCCGCGGTCGTGCTCGCCCTCGCGGCGTACGGGCTCGCGACGCTGTACTCCGCGGGGCAGACCGACGTGCCCTCGTTTGTCGCCACGATCTGGCACAAACAGCTGATCTGGCTCGGCGTGGGTCTGACGGCAGCGGTGCTGATGTTCCGAACGTCGCCTCGATTGCTCGAGTGGGCGACGCCGTACGCATTCGGCATCAGCGTGTTGGTGCTCCTGTTCACACTCTTTGTGGGCACCGGCGCCGGCACGGCGGCGAGCGAACGGTCCTGGATTTCGATCGGAGGCCTGCGGCTGGGCCAGCCAGCGGAGCTCGCCAAGCTCGCGGCCATCCTGATGCTGGCGCGCTGGCTCGCCGAGCGGCGCGAGGCCCCGGCCACCCTGCGCGACCTGTTGTGGCCGTGCGTCATCGCCGGCCTCCCGACGCTGCTGGTCATCAAGCAGCCCGACCTCGGGAGCGCGATGGTGTTCATCACGATTCTGTTCGCGATGCTCTACTGGGCGGGCACGAAGCCGTCGCTGCTGGTGCTGCTTGGCTCTCCGGTCATCGGTCTGGTGCTCGCCTTCTCGACGGTTGCCTGGGGCGCATGGATCATCGTGCTATTCGCGTTGCTCCTGTGGTGGCGGCCGTACGTGTGGGAAGGGCTGGCCGTCATGCTGGCCAACCTCGTCATGGGCGTGGTCGCGGTCCCGTTCTGGCAGCGCCTCGCGCCCTATCAGCAGAACCGCCTGCTGGCATTCCTCAATCCGCAGCAGGATCCCCGGGCGACGGGGTGGCACGTGATCCAGTCCAAGATCGCGATTGGGTCGGGCGGATTCCTCGGCCAGGGGTTCACGCAGGGCCCGCAGAAGCGGCTTGCGTTCCTGCCCGCTCAGTTTACCGACTTCATTTTTTCGGTGGTGGGGGAGGAGCTGGGGTTCGTGGGCGTGCTGGTCGCGCTGGCACTGCTCGTCGCGCTGATCCTCATTCTGCTCCGCATCGCGCGGCGCGCCACCGATCCATACTCCAGCCTGTGCGTGTTCGGGGTCGCCGCGCTGCTGTTTACGCACATCATCGAGAACGTGGGGATGACGGTGAATCTCCTGCCGATCACGGGCATCCCGCTCCCGTTTTTTTCCTACGGGGGCTCGTTCCTGCTCACGTGCTCGATCGCCGTGGGCATTTGCCTCCGGGTTGCGTGGGAGTCTCGACAATCGGGCTACGCCGAGCTGTGACAACGAGTTACGCGGTCGGGACTGGCGCTGGGGGAGGGCCCCTCCCAAATTGTCGCCTTCGAGTTCCCCACTGTGGCGCGAATGGCCTGGTTCAAAAAAGAGCGTAAGCCCCGCACGTCCGAACGGGTCAAGCTGGAGATTCCAGCCGACGCCTGGGAGAAATGCGACGAGTGCGGGCACATCGACATCAAGGACCGGTTCGTCCGCGCCTTGAATGTGTGCCCTAATTGTGGGCACCATCGCCGGATTTCCGCCCAAGAGTACATCGATCTCCTAATAGATGAAGGTTCCTGGCACGAGCTCGACGCCAGACTCCACTCCACCGACCCCCTCCACTTCGAGAACTACCCGCAGCGCCTCGAGACGGCCATGCAGAAGGCGGGCCCCCTCGAGGCGGTGCGCACCGGCTACAGCCGTTTGGACGGCATGCCGCTCGACGTCGCGGTGATGGATTTCAATTTCATGGGCGGGTCCATGGGCTCGGTGGTCGGAGAAAAAATCGCCCGGCTGACCCGGCGGTCAGCCGAGCGGCACGTCCCGCTGGTCATCGTGTCGGCCTCGGGCGGGGCGCGGATGCAGGAGGGCGTGCTGTCCCTCATGCAGATGGCGAAGAGCTCGGTCGAAATCGCGAGATTGCGGTCGGCCCGGGTGCCCTTCATCTCGATCCTCACGAACCCCACCACCGGAGGCGTGTCCGCGTCGTATGCCATGCAAGGGGACGTCATCTTGGCGGAGCCGGGAGCGGTGGTCGGGTTCGCCGGTCCGCGGGTCATCAAGCAGACGATCGGCCAGGACCTGCCGCCCGGTTTCCAGACGGCGGAGTTCCTGTTAGAGCATGGGATGATCGACGCCGTGGTGCCGCGCAGCGAGCTGCGGGACACCACCGCCCAGCTGCTCCGTCACATGGCCGGCCGGCAACCGGCGGAGGCTGCCGACTGACCCGGCTGTCCTTCGAGGACGCCTGCCGCTTTCTCTTCGCGCGACAAGGGAGCCGTATAAAGTGGAGCCTCGGGCCGACCGAGGGGCTCTTGGACGTGCTGGGACATCCGGAGCGCCACTATCCGGCGATCCACGTCGCGGGCACGAACGGCAAGGGATCGACCTGCGCCTTCGTAGCGACCGAGCTGCGCGCCCGGGGCCTCACGGTGGGCGTCTACACGTCGCCGCATCTCGTGTCGGTGCGGGAGCGCGTGGAGGTGGACGGCGTGCCGATCGGGGAGGAGGCCTTCGCCGAGTGGACCAGCTTTCTGCGACCCCACATCGAGCGGCTCGACGCCAGCTTCTTCGAGGCCACCACCGCCATCGCCTTCGCCGACCTGGCGGCACGCGGCGTGGATGTGGCCGTGATCGAAGTCGGATTAGGGGGCCGGCTCGACTCGACCAACGTCATCACGCCGCTCGTGTCAGTGGTCACCAAGATTGCCCGGGAGCACACCGACTACCTGGGCACGGACCTCGCCTCCATTGCCCGGGAGAAGGCCGGGATCGCGAAGCGCGGCGTGCCCTTCGTGACCGGTGAGCCGGATCCGGCCGTCCGGCAAGTGCTCGTCGCGGAGGCGGAGCAGCGGGGCGCCAGTCGCGTGATCCTCGTGGACTCGAGTGCCGCGCCTACGCGGCCGCTCGGCTTGAAGGGACGGCACCAGCACGCCAACGCCTGGGTCGCGTTGGGGGCGCTAAACTCGCTCCCCCCTCCATTCGGACCGGTCGGCGACAAGTGGCCAGACAGCTTCGGGCATGCCTACGTGCCGGGGCGATTCGACGTACGCGGCCGGTGGATCTTCGATGTAGCGCACAACCCCGATGGGGCACGCGTCCTCGCCGACACGTTGCGAGAGTGCGATCCGCCGCACCCGCGGCGCGCCCTGGTGGGCGTGCTGGGCGACAAGGACTACCTCGGGATGATCGACTGCCTCGCGTCGCAAGTGGACAGCTTCGTGTTCACCGTTCCCGAAACCGCGCCCGAGCGGCGCCGCTGGGACCTCGGCCGGCTGGAGCGCGAGCTCGGGCGTCTGCCGGTGGCGCACGAGTTCGAGC